>QWCY01001844.1_pt1 | contig 29830 bp, 28 predicted proteins | sample 1972631 | NCBI WGS metagenome assembly QWCY01 (sample SAMN09866696, study PRJNA288562) | Human gut metagenome isolate pre1_stool, whole genome shotgun sequencing... | isolation source: gut | host: Homo sapiens | place: USA: California
AAAATCACCTTCGGTGATGGCATTTTGGCTTGTATGTCTCGGGATTTTGACATATTCATGTCAAAACACCTCGCGGGACAGTGGCTACTGAATAGTTACTTTTGATTTACATAAATAACGGACTAAAATCCGTGTTTACAGAAAATTACTCATCAACAACTTCCAGTACATCCATCGGACATGCTTTTGCACAGATGCCGCAGGCAATACATTTGGATGCCGGGTTGCCCTCTGTTTTTACGATCAGACCAAATGGACAGGCTTCTGCACATTTGCCACAGCCGGTACATTTTTTCTTGTTGATCATATAAACACCCTTTGGATTCTGGGTGATTGCACCTTCCGGACAGGCTTCCGCACATTTGCCGCACTGTGGGCAGGCCATTGGACGAACAGATTTTTTCTCTATGATCTGGATGCAGGATTTGCCCGGGTCGAATTCTTTATAGAAAGACTCGGAACAGGCTCTGACACATGCCAGACATGCCATACAGGTACTGCCTTTTTTTACTTTCAGTTTCTTCATAGTATCGTATCCTCCGCTTTATCAGTAATGTTACCGAGAAATATTCTCAATAATATTATTGTACAGCAAACGGTAAGAAAGTAAAGAGAAAGTTAGTGAAAATCGTTTAAAAATAGTCAGATTTTCTTACAGAAAATATACCGCGGAAGCCCACCGTATTTGAGGGCTTTTGTTACAAGTTTATATCCCAGCTGCTCAAAATTATGTACACTGTACACATTATCTGGATGTGCGGTTCCCATCAGCCAGCGAAAACCGGCAGAACGAAGCTGCTCTTCTGCGGCTTCCATTAGTTTCTTTTGCAACCCATTGCCACGATAGGCACTGCGCACCATGGCAATCTCCATATGTGCCACCAGAGAAAGCTGTGAATCGTCCGGTTCCAGATAACTTCCCAGGTTTTCATCACCGAGATCGGAAGTTCGTGCCACAAAAACCGCCGCCAGTTCCTTTCTGCCATCCGCAGCAACTGCCTCCGCTTTCAACCCAAACCCGGAGACTGTCATATAACGAATCAGATCTTCCCGTTCATCCATACTGAACCAGCTTTTTTCAGGAAGCTCCCGGTAGACTTCAGTCATACAGTCAAGTACCGTGGGGAGATCGCTGGGTTCTATTTGGGAGATAGAGAAGCTAGGAATGGAAGATATGTTGAATTGATCAGACATAGTAAATACTCCTTTTAGTTTTCTGTGTAAAATTAAAATAACTATTATAAATATATAGGGGAGAAGGCATGGTTGTAAAGAACATTTTCTTTCGACATCCGGATAAAAATAAGTTATATTAGAGTCAAATGAAAAAGGTAAATGGGGTGATTTCGTACAATTTACGGAAACAGGACTCCACCAGCAATAAAAGGTGTATAATTTTGTCAAAATCGCGGAAAATAAAATTATAATTAAAAATATGAGAAATTATCGCGGAAAAGATATTGAAAAAATAAAAAAGCGAGACGCTGATGAATGGTGGAAGAACTGGCGAAGTATTTGCCGGAGGAACAGAAAAAGTTTTTTAGTTAGATATCTGTAGTTTATAGAATCAACATACACAGACATACCACCAAAACCCCCCGCATACATTGTAAAAATAATGTACGCAGGGGTTTTTAGCGTGAAGGATTATATCGAGGAGCGTGCAGTAGAAATTGCGGATTATATCATAGAAACAAAAGCAACCGTGCGGCAGACGGCAAAGAAATTCGGGATCAGTAAGTCTACGGTACATAAGGACTGTACCGACCGTCTCCAGCAGATCAACCCGTCCATGGCGCGGGCGGTTCGGAGTGTGCTGGATATCAACAAGCAGGAGCGCCATATCCGGGGAGGAATGGCAACAAGAGAGAAGTATCTTCATTTGGGAGAATAAGATTACAGGACGGGAAAAGAAAAATATCCGCCAGAGAAACTGAAGCGAAGGAAAAACGCAGATGGACATAATCCTTCCCGCCTTTACATAGAATAGACAGAACGGCGAGAAGTAAAGGGGGAACAGGATTGTACGATCGTGGTTTGGGGGTGTTGGAACAGTATGGTCTGACAGCGGAGACGGTTCTGCGGGGCAGAGGTGCGCTGATCTGTCAGACGGAGGAAGGATGGAAGAGCATCCGTGAATATTGGGGCTCCCCCGGAAGGATGGAGCAGCAGCGAAAGGTGCAGAAACACTGCCGGGAAGCCGGATTTTTACTGGTGGATCAGGTGCTGGAAAACCGGGAAGGACAGGTGGTCACGACCGGGGAAGACGGGATTCCTTATGTGGTGAAAGAATGGTTTCAGGGAAATGAATGTAACACCAGATCCCGGGAAGATATTTTAAAAAGTCTGGAAGCAATGGCCCAATTACATACGGTGATGCAGATGGAGAGGGAAGACGGGATGCCGGGAACGAACCTTCTGGAAGAGTGCCGCAAACACAACCGGGAACTTCGGAAGACCAGAAAATTCGTGCAGAAAAAGAAGATGAAAAATCCTTTTGAAGAGCTCCTGGCGGCCAGTATTACGCCTTTTCTGGAAGCAGGGGAAATGATGGTACGGGAACTCGAAAACTCCGGTTATGAGCATTTTCGGGAAGAACACAGTCAGGCAGTCTGCCACGGAGACTGTAACCAGCATAATATTATCTTTTCACGGGAAGGTGCCGGTTTTATGAACTTTGAGCACTGGCACTACGAACCGCAGACCGAAGATCTGTGCCTTTTTATGAGAAAAATCCTGGAAAAAAACAACTGGGATCCGGCGCTTGGCAGGCAGATGGTGGAACAGTACAGCCGAAAACGTCCACTTTCCGATGGGGAATTTCGAAATCTGAAACTGCGGCTTTCCTACCCGTGGCGCTACTGGAAACTGGTGAATTATTACGCGGCGAATCAGAAAGTATGGATATCCAGAAAGAACATTGAAAAAATAGAACAGGCGACAGCGCTCTGGAAACCGTGGCAGCACTTTTTGCGGAGTTTTTCCTGAAAATACCTAAAAACCTTGACAAAACGGGAGAGGCAGTATATAAATAGGTGTAGCGTTGTAACCGGTCAGCTTGGAAATGCTGGGAAGGTACGAGAAAGCTATAAAGTATGTAAAATTGCTAATTTACGAAACAGGAGGAATATCATGAACAAAACAGAATTAGTTGCAGCTATGGCTGAACAGACACAGTTATCTAAAAAGGATGCAGAAGCTGCTTTAAAAGCGTTTATTGATGTAGTATCTGAAGAAATGAAAAAAGGAGAAAAAGTACAGCTGGTAGGTTTTGGTACTTTCGAAGTATCTGAAAGAGCAGCAAGAGAAGGAAGAAACCCGGCTACCGGCGAATCCATGGTAATCAAAGCTTCCAAAGCTCCAAAATTCAAAGCTGGAAAAGCTCTGAAAGATCTGGTAAACGAATAATTCACATATGAGATTAGATAAATATTTGAAAGTTTCCCGCCTGATCAAACGCAGAACCGTGGCAAATGAGGCATGTGATGCAGGAAGAGTCCTGATCAATGACCGCCCGGCGAAAGCATCTGCACAGGTGAAGGAAGGCGACGTTCTGGAGATCCAGTTCGGCAGCAAGGCTGTCAGAGTAGAAGTGCTGAATGTACAGGAAACTGTCAAGAAAGAAGAGGCACAGGAACTGTATCGATATCTGTAAAAGAAAACAGAAACGGTTGCAGAAATAACATGAGAGATGAGATCCCTTCATATAATGTATCAGTACATTGTATGGAGGGATTTTTGGTATGGAAGAAAAGAAGGGAGCGACGCACAGCCTCCATCTGGAACAGCGAAGCTGGGGGATGATCACCGGAGTTACTGAGATGAAATCGTTTGATGAGGAGAATATCCTGATGGAGACGAGTCAGGGGACTCTGGAGATCCGGGGAAGCAGCCTCCATGTATGCCGGCTGGAACTTGATAAGGGAGAGGCGGAAATTGAAGGGAAAGTGGACAGTCTGATCTATACGCAGGGAAAAAATGGAAAGAAGAAAGGCAGCCTGTTAAAAAGGCTGTTTCAGTAGATGAGTGCCTATATGGGAAGAGAGCTGGAACTGTTTGTAAAAAGCATGGGATGCGGCGCTCTTCTCGTTTTGCTTTATGACGGGATCCGGATCCTGCGGATCATAGGAAAACGGATGAAATATCTGGATGCTGCGGTGGATCTTCTGTTTTGGAGTGCAGCCGGACTTTTTTTATTTTTTACGTGCCTGAGAGAGAACGAAGGGAGAATGCGGGCGTACCTGCTCTGCGGAATTTTGCTGGGAGCAGGTGTCTGGTATTGGGGAATCGGGCATTTTTACAGAGAATTTGCATTTATTTTGGCAAAAAGGTTGCATTTTTGTTTACAAAGAGTTACAATTTTTTTACTTGTAAAAATGCGCAAATTCTGGTTAAAAATGCGTAAAGACCTGGGGATAGATAAAAATAAGGGAGCGTGGAATGAGAGGAAAGAAAAGTGCTGCGCGAAGAAAAAACGCAGGAGCACGTCGGATAAAAGTACAGAATAGAATCGCGATGATTTCTATCAGTCTGGTAGTCTGTATGCTTGTGGTACTGCTTGCTTTCAAGGAACATTCGTTACAGGTAAAATATCAGGCGAATGAGAATCGGAAAGCTCAGCTGGAAGAGGAGCTGAAGACGGAAGAAGCCCGTACCAAAGACATCGAAGATATGCAGGAATACATGCAGAGCGACGAATATACAGAAAAGATTGCAAAAGAAAAGATCGGTCTGGTAAAGGACAACGAGATTATCTTTAAAGAAAATAAATAAGCAAAAAATGGCTGTTCGTGTCAAAAATTTCTGACCGGACAGCCTGTCTGTTTGACAAGTTTTTTGCAGCATGTCATCTATAATAAGTCTTCAGGAGTAACTGTGAAAAGAGGAAGCAGTTATCAGCGTAAGATGCCGTAAGGGGGTTATGGATGTATGCAGATATGGATGGTTGCCATGCTCGCAGTCAGTGCAGTGCTGATACTACGGGACATGGCAAAACTTGTTTTCACGGGGAGAAAAAAAGGTCGTCCGGTATACGATGTCTATCCACAGAAAGAAAAAATTGACCGGTATGCGAGATCGTTGCAGAAACTTGCCCATACATTTTATGAGATGCCCGGCAGGCAGGAGCAGCTGAGCCAGGCAGAAGTACAGGATATGTTTGTGCAGGTGCAACAGCGGGTGTGTGTAGAATGTAACAGGCAGGAGAAGTGCTGGTCGGATCTGGATCCGCGTACCAGCCAGCAGGTGTTTGAGATGCTGCAGATCATCGAGGAGGGCAACCCCGACCGTTTTCTGCGGGCACAGAGTGAATGGCTGGGGCAGTGTCCACAGGCGTTTCGGTTTACGGAGGAACTGCAACGGATCTTTTTTGAGACCAGAGAGGAACTGTTGTATCGAAACCGTCTGATCGAAAACCGGATCGCCGTGGCGGAACAGCTGCAGGAAGTGGCACGCACGATCCAGAAGATCTCTTCGGATGTCAGTGCGGTATGTACCCTGCCGGATGAGGAAGAAGAGCGGATCCGGAAATACATGCAGAAACAGAAAATCCTGGTGAAGCAGATCTGGTTTCTCGACCGGCCGGACGAAAAGCAGCGGATTTCGCTTACGATGCGCACGAGAGGCGGGCAGTGCCTGACTATGAAAGAAGTGGCGAAACATTTGTCACATATATGTAACTGTCGGATGATCCCATCAAGAGACAGCAAGGCGGTACTGAACAGCGAATGGCGCACGGTACTGTTCTGTGAGGATGTGAACTACAAAGTGCTCTACGGTGTTGCCAGAGTGACGAAAGAGCGGGAGACGATCTCCGGGGATAATTATGCCTGTGCGGCCACCGATGAACAGTTTACCATGTGCCTCTCGGATGGCATGGGTTCCGGTATGGAGGCAAGCAAAGAGAGTGAGACGGTGGTGGAACTGTTAGAACAGTTCGTGACTTCCGGATTTTCCAGAGAGACGGCGGTACGCATGGTCAATTCTGCCTTGATCTTACAGCGAAAAGGTGGGATGTTTTCCAGCCTGGATGTGTGTTCGCTCGATCTGTATACCGGTGTGTGCGAGTTTTTGAAGGCGGGAGCCGCCACGACATTTATCCGGAGAGGGAACTGGGTGGAGGCGATCACTTCGACCAGTATGGCAGCAGGACTGATGCAGAAGCTGGAATTTGAAAAAACGACGAAGAAACTGTATGACGGGGATTATCTGGTGATGGTCACGGACGGTGTTCTGGACGCGTTCGGGGACGAGCCGGGAGAAGAGATTTTAAAAGAGATGATATTGCAGGCGCAGGAACAGATGCCGAAAGAACTGGGACGGCATCTGCTGGAAAAAACATTGCAGTATGCGGATTATCGGGCAAAAGATGACATGACCGTACTCGTTGCGGGAATATGGAGAAAATAGATGACTACAAAAGGTGGAAGTGGACAAACTAACAGACAGATGTGGAAAACAGAACAGAAAGTGAAAGTATATGTGGAAAGATTCCATATGATCGAACCAAAAGATACGATCGTGCTGGGTATTTCCGGAGGGGCAGATTCCGTGTGTCTGCTGAAGATTCTCGCACGATGGAAAGAAGCGTGGGGGATTTCCCTGCGGGCAGTGCATGTGCATCATCAGCTGCGGGGAGAAGAGGCGGATGCGGATGAGAGATTTGTGCGCGAACTTTGTGAGAACGAAGGGATTCCCTGTAGGGTATTTCATGAAGATGTGCAGGGAATGGCGCAGAGAGAAAAAATCGGTTTGGAAGAGGCTGGAAGGATCGCACGGTATCGCTGTTTTGCAACGGTCTGCGAAGATGTCGGTGGAGGAAAAATTGCTCTCGCCCATCATCAGGACGATCTTGCGGAGACGATGCTCCATCATCTGGTACGAGGAACCGGCATGGCAGGTCTTTGCAGTCTGAAACCGGTATCCGGCAATCGGATCCGCCCGCTGCTCTGTCTGGAAAAAGAAGAGATTCTGGTGTATCTGGAAGCGGCAGGACAGCCCTGGCGCACGGACAGCAGCAACCTGGAAGACGATTACACCAGAAACCGGATTCGTCATCATGTGTTGGAAGAGCTGAAAACAGAGGTAAATCCGCGGGCAGTAAGGCATATGGCACAGCTGAGTGAAGAACTGGAAGAAACCAGGGCGGTACTTGCACAGGTGGCAGCGGAAAAAAGAAGACAGTATGTCAGAAAAAGCGAAAAGGGTATGCTTTTTGCTGAAGAATTGAAAAAGGAACCGGATCTGATCGGCAGACAGATCGTGCATGATCTTCTGAAAGAGATTTCCGGGAAACAGAAGGATTTTACCAGGATCCATATAGAAGCAGTGCAGGAACTGTGGAACCGGAAGGTCGGAGCCAGACGTGATCTCCCTTATGGGATGCAGGCGATACGGACGTATGACGGGATTTATCTGGAGAGAAAAGCAGAAAAATGCGAAACGCGGGATTCTGAAAAAAACGCAGGGATCCAGATAAACGTACACAGCGAAGGGACGGAATCTTTTCAGATTGGAGAACTGACACTTACAGTAAGCCGGACTGCCCGTGATTTTGGGGAAATACCGGAAAAAAAGTATACGAAATGGTTTGATTATGATAGAATAAAACAGACACTGGTGATCCGGCACAGACAGCCGGGCGATCGGATCTGCCTTTTTGACGGGGGCGGCAGTAAAAAGCTGAAAGATTATCTGATCGACCGGAAAATCCCGGCACAGAAACGGGATCAGCTGTGGCTTCTGGCGGACGGGTCCGACATCCTGTGGATCATAGGAGACCGGATCAGCGCAGCCTATAAAGTGACGGCGGAAAGTCAGAGGATCTTACAGGCAGAGATTAAAGGAGGAAGTACTCATGAGTGATAAAATTAATGTATTAATCAGCGAAGAAGATGTAGAAAAGAGAATCCAGGAGATCGGAGCAGCCATCAGCAAAGAATACGAAGGAAAATGTGTACATCTGATCTGCGTATTAAAGGGCGGCGTATTTTTCGCATGCGAACTGGCAAAAAGAATTACCGTACCGGTAACCATGGACTTTATGTCCGTATCCAGTTACGGAGATGACACCAAATCAAGCGGTGTTGTAAAAATCGTGAAAGATCTGGATCAGCCGCTGGAAGGCAAAGATGTTCTGATCGTAGAAGACATCATCGATTCCGGACGTACCCTGAGTTATCTGATCGAGATCCTGAAAAAGAGAAATCCGGCAAGCCTGAAGCTGTGTACCCTGCTTGACAAACCGGAACGTCGTGTGAAAGAAGTACATGTGGATTATACCTGCTTCAATATTCCGGATGAATTTGTCGTAGGTTACGGTCTGGATTATGCACAGCGTTACAGAAACCTGCCATTTATCGGTGTTGTGGAACCGGGCGCAGGAGAAGACTAAAAATACAAATGAATAAAAACAGTCACAGACTGAATGAAGTATAAAAAGTACTCCCGGCGGCTTTCTGAACATCAGATACAGAAAGATTCCGGGAGTACAACCCGAAAGGAGAAACAACGTGTCAAAACAACTGAAAGGGATAGTAGTCTGGCTGATTGTATTGGTGCTGATGGTTGCCGGATTATCCTATCTTGGCGAGAAGCTGCAGACGCAGAACAATTATTCCTACAAAGAACTGGAACAGGATCTGGAGAATCATCAGGTGTCGGAAGCAGTGATTCATCAGAATCAGCAGACCCCGACGGGACAGCTGATCGTGGTTCTTACCAATGGAAGAAACAAAGACATGTACATCGATGACGTCAAAGAAGTGCGTCAGATGCTGGAGAATGCCAACGTATCCTACCAGATGACGGATGTGCCGAAAGAAAGCAAACTGATCAGTGTAGGTGTTCCGATCGCATCGCTGGGTGTGATGGTGATCCTGCTGTTTATGCTGATGGGAAGAAATGCCGGAAGCAGCGGTGGCGGAAGTAAAATGATGAACTTCGGCAAGAGCCGTGCACAGATGACTACAACATCGGGCAAACGTTTTACCTTCCGTGATGTTGCCGGTCTGCAGGAAGAAAAAGAAGATCTGAAAGAGATCGTCGACTTCCTGAAAAGCCCGGACAAATACAACAAAGTAGGTGCAAGAATCCCGAAAGGCGTGCTTCTGGTAGGCCCTCCGGGTACCGGTAAGACGCTGATGGCAAAAGCAGTTGCCGGGGAAGCGGGTGTTCCGTTCTTTTCCATCTCCGGATCTGATTTTGTGGAAATGTTCGTAGGTGTGGGTGCATCCCGTGTCCGCGATCTTTTTGAAGAGGGAAAACGCCACAGTCCATGTATCATTTTCATCGACGAGATCGATGCCGTGGCAAGACGAAGAGGAACCGGTATGGGCGGCGGTCATGACGAGAGAGAACAGACGCTGAACCAGTTACTGGTAGAGATGGATGGTTTCGGTGTCAATGAGGGAATCATCGTGATGGCAGCAACGAACCGTGTGGATATCCTGGATCCTGCGATCCTGCGTCCGGGACGATTTGACCGTACGATTGCGGTAGGTGCACCGGATGTGCGCGGAAGAGAGGAGATCCTGAAAGTTCATGCCAAGGGGAAACCGCTCGGTGACGATGTGGATCTGGCACAGATCGCTCAGACCACTGCCGGATTTACCGGAGCAGAACTGGAAAATCTGCTGAATGAGGCGGCTATTCTGGCAGCAAAAGAGGATCGCCAGTTCCTGTGCCAGAAAGATATCCAGAAAGCATTTATCAAAGTCGGTATCGGAACCGAAAAACACAGCCGTGTGATCTCGGAAAAAGAGAAGAAGATCACGGCATATCACGAAGCCGGTCATGCGATCCTGTTCCATGTACTGGAAAAGATGGATCCTGTCTATACGATCTCAATCATCCCGACAGGAGCAGGGGCAGCAGGTTATACGATGCCGCTTCCGAACCGGGATGAGATGTTTAATACCAGAGGAAAGATGCTGGAAAATATCCAGGTATGCCTGGGCGGACGAATCGCCGAGGAACTGATCTTTGATGATATCACCACCGGTGCATCGGAAGATATCCGCCGTGCCACAAGCATCGCCAAAGCGATGGTGACAAAATATGGCATGTCTGCGAATATGGGTATGGTGACCTACGGTGATGATCAGGACGAAGTCTTCATCGGCAGAGATCTGGCGCACAGCCGTGGCTTCAGCGAGACGACAGCGGCAGCGATCGACCGGGAAGTGAAAGAAATTATTGATGACTGCTATGTAAAAGCGAAAGCAAGTATCCAGGAACACAGTTATGTGTTGGAACACTGTGCACAGCTTCTTCTGGAAAAAGAAAAAATCGGAAGAGCAGAATTCGAAGAATTATTCGAAGAGGAAAAAAATGCAGCCGCTTCCGGGGAAATTGTACAAAATTCCGAAGATGAAAAATAAGCGCTTTTTTATCCGCAAAAAAATGAATAAAAAACCGCACAAAAAAAATCCATGTTTGTGCACACTTTTCGGGGGCTACATGCTATTATAATAACTGTAAAAACCCCCCAATACATTATATAGTTTTTGCTACACCCCATAAGAGAAATACCTTCTCCAAAAAAGGCAGCTTCGGCTGTCTTTTTTTCTTGCACTGCATATCAACCATTGGTCCAGTGGACCAATTTTGATGCTCTGATATAAATATCAGGAAAATCGTGGTTTGCAGGGCAAAAATAACATTTGCAATTCAAGGAATTCTATACTAAAATGGGAAAGTATTTGTTGATGCGGCACACAGACATGGATTTGGGCAGGAATCATCTGCTGTGATCTGCGTAGTTCAGAAGATGAAGGAGTTTTACGATATATGAAAGCGATTTTGCAGGGATTTTATCAGAAAGAACATTTCTGGCTGAGACTTGGCGTAGTGCTGCTGGCGGTATTCGGAATGGGATTTGCGTTGTCGCTGTTACTGCTGGTGGATATGGGAACAGATCCCTGCAGTATGATGAGCAAGGCGATTTCCACACAGATCGGTATGAGTTTCGGAAACTGGCAGGCAATGATGAATACGGTACTTCTTGTACTGGTAGTGATCTTCGGAGGAAGAAATCTTGGATTTGGAACACTGGCGAATATGTTTCTCGTCGGATACTTTGTGGATTTTTTCACCTGGATCTGGAATCGGGTGCTGCCGGCAGACTTTTTTACGACTCTGCCGGTTCGGATCGCGGTACTGATTCCATCGGTGGCACTGTTTATTCTGACAGCAGCTTTATATATGGATGTGGATATGGGCACGGCACCGTACGATGCGATTCCGATCATTATCTCCGGGCATTTGCCGAAAGTACCGTTCAAAGCGGTGCGAATCACGTTTGATTTTGTGGCGACTGTGATCGGATTTTCTTTCGGCGGAAAGATCGGAGCGATGACTGCCATTATGATCGTAGCGCTCGGACCGGTGATCCAGTGGCTTGGAGAGATCATGAAAGAACATTTTCCTGCGTTGACAGGAGAAGCCTGAGAACAGAAAATACAACACGGACATTTGGCGGAAAATCCAAGGTCCAGGTTGTATTTTTTTTTGCAGTAGGATAAAATAAAATATAAGCGACTGCGAGAAGGGAAGGGAGAACATGGAAGATTTGAATAATGTACTTCGCGTACAGGAATATATCAATAAAATGCGTCCGGTATTTAACAAACGGGCATTATACAGCGACGAGACAGCACAGTACAGAACTCCGATGGAGCCGGAACCGGGAGATGTTGTGACGGTTCGATTCCGGACGATGAAAAACAATGTGGATGCCGTTTATTTTATCAGCGGCGCGATCCGAAAAGAGATGAAAGTGGCGGAGAGTCGGGAAGGATTTGATTATTATGCGATCGAGATCCCGGTAGGAAACGATCCGATCCACTATTATTTTGAGATTCAGGCAGGCAAGATTGTCTGTTATTATAATGAACTGGGTGTGACCAGACAGTTACAGGAACAGTATTCGTTTGGTATCGTTCCTGGATTCCACACACCGGACTGGGCAAAGGGTGCGGTGATGTATCAGATCTTTGTGGATCGTTTTTATAATGGCGATTCTTCAAATGATGTGCTGACAAATGAGTATTTTTATATTTCCAGCCACAGCAGACGGATCGAGGACTGGAGCAAGATTCCGGACAATATGGATGTCAACAATTTCTACGGCGGCGATCTGCAGGGTGTCATGGATAAACTGGACTATCTGCAGGATCTCGGCGTGGAAGTCATCTACCTGAACCCGATCTTCGTCTCACCGTCGAACCACAAGTACGATATTCAGGATTATGACTATGTGGATCCGCATTTTGGAAAAATTGTTCATGATGAGGGAAATCTGCTGGCGGACTGGGACAAAGACAATACCCATGCCAAACGGTATATTGACCGTGTGACCAACAAAGAAAATCTGGAAGCCAGCAATCAGCTGTTTATCGAACTGGTGGAGGAGATCCACAAGAGAGGCATGAAAGTGATCCTGGACGGTGTATTTAACCACTGCGGATCCTTTAACAAATGGCTGGACAGGGAACGGATCTATGAGAATCAGCCGGGATATGAAAAGGGTGCGTTTATCAGCAGTGACAGTCCGTATCATCACTTTTTCAAGTTCCATAACGAACACTGCTGGCCTTACAATGAATTCTATGACGGCTGGTGGGGGCATAATACGCTTCCAAAGCTGAATTTTGAGGACTCCGAGGAATTACAGAAGGATATTCTGCGTATCGCGAAAAAATGGGTTTCTGCGCCGTTTAACGTGGATGGATGGCGTCTCGATGTGGCAGCAGACCTGGGATACAGTGCCGAATACAATCATGAGTTCTGGAGAAAGTTCCGTAAGGTGGTAAAAGAAGCCAATCCGGAGGCAATCATCATTGCCGAACATTATGGAGATGTGAGTCCGTGGCTGCAGGGCGATCAGTGGGATACCGTTATGAACTACGATGCGTTTATGGAGCCGATTTCCTGGTTTCTGACCGGTCTTGAGAAGCACAGCGATCAGTACCGGCAGGATCTGAAAGGAAATGCAGAGAGCTTCCGTGATTCCATGCGTTACAACGGCTCCCGGTTCTATGCACCGTCTCTTCTGACGGCAATGAACGAGCTGGATAACCATGATCACTCCAGATTCCTTACGAGAACTAACAGCCGGGTAGGACGTATCAACACAGTGGGTGCGAGAGCGGCAGAAGAAGGAATCAATAAAGCGATTTTAAGAGAAGCCGTTGCCATTCAGATGACCTGGCCGGGTGCACCTACAGTTTATTATGGCGATGAGGCCGGTGTCTGTGGATTCACCGATCCGGATAATCGGAGAACGTATCCGTGGGGGCAGGAAGATCAGTATCTGCTACAGTTCTACCGGGATGCGATCCGGATGCACAGAGAACTTCCGGTGTTAAAATATGGATCTCTGAAAATGCTCAAAGAAGATTATAATCTGATTTCTTTTGGCCGATTCAATGAGAACGAACAGGTAGTTGTTGTCATCAATAACAACAACGAAAACAAGAAAGTAGAAATCCCAGTATGGGAAACCGGTATCAGCAGAACCATCGACACCACCATGACACGGATTCTTGACAGCAATGCTATCGCCTACGACATGGAACAGAAAGAATACCAGGTAGTGGCAGGTTATCTGGAACTGGAGATGTCCCCACTGGAAGCCATTGTCCTGTGCCGGGGATGTGAACTTCCACAGAAGAAAGAGGAAGAAGCTGCTGAGAAAGAGGGAGATGCATCCACAGTTTCCAATAACTAAAAATATCTTGCAAATCAGTTAGAAAAGACTTGCAATTTAAAAAAGATTGCGCTATAATTCTATCTTGTCAGAGCGTGTGAATGCTTTGACAAGATATGGATGGATTCCCGAGTGGCCAAAGGGGACAGACTGTAAATCTGCTGCAAATTGCTTCGGTGGTTCGAATCCACCTCCATCCATTAGGATAAAGGTAGTTCAGAGTTGAAATTGCTGAAATGATAGCAAAAAGGCTCGAATCCACCTCCATCCATCGGATAAAGGTAGTAACGAATTGAAACTGTCTGAAATGATAGCAAAAAGGTTCGAATCCACCTCCATCCATTAGTACGTATGAAAGTTAGCTAGCTGGGACAGTGCTTGCACGTATGCCCACGATGGAAGCCGTATTCATATGTATACGCCGCAGTGGCGGAACTGGCAGACGCCCGGGACTTAAAATCCCGTGGGTAGTGATACCCGTACCGGTTCGATTCCGGTCTGCGGCAGTAGTTGAAGAGAAGAGAAACGTTGAAGATACAGCGTTTCTCTTTTTTTAATAAAAAGTTTGAACATTGGGGAGCTGAAAATAGGTTACCATGAGTAATAAGCTGGATAAGAACAAAAAACAAAAAGAAATATTAAATAGAAGACAGAAAAAAATTCTCTTTTTTGGAATTCTTATTATTTTAATGATAGCTTTCCTGGGTGTATGTGGAAAGATAATTGTAACGTCAAATGCCTTCAAGACACAAATGGAATCTATGGTAGAGGGAAAAGATTATTTTTTAGAAGACATTGAGATCACAGATAAAAGAAGCGAAGCTGTTACTACGGATGATTCCATATCAGAAAATTATTTCTTCTACTATCAAAATGGAAGAAGATATGATTATAATAAGCGGATGCAAGTGCCGGGAAAGATATATTCAGAGTATCATGTGGGAGATACGATAACGGCATACACAACGGATCATGTCAGTTATTCTTACTATAAGTATGGAATTCTTCCGAAGAATGAGTATACAAATAACGAAATAATGAAATGTGTTGGAGTGTTATTGGGAGTGGGGATACTTAGTTTGCTGTTAGTTGGAATAGTAAGCAGAAATAAATAATTTAAAAACAGGAGCGGCAAAGTTTACCGTTCCTGTTTTTAGATAACAAAAAAGCACGAGACGGGATTCGAACCCGCGACCCTCGCCTTGGCAAGGCGATACTCCACCACTGAGCCACTCGTGCATAAATAACTGATATTCAGTTAAAAGCGGGTGATGGGAATCGAACCCACGTATCCAGCTTGGAAGGCTAGTGTTCTACCATTGAACTACACCCGCAAGTGTTTGTCGCTGACAACATAATGTATTATATATTAGTCAGTCGAGATTGTCAAGAACTTTTTAAAACTTTTTTGAAAAAGTTTTAAGTTCTTTCTATCGGATCAACCGATAATGCCCAGAACCGGAATCGAACCAGTGACACGAGGATTTTCAGTCCTCTGCTCTACCAACTGAGCTATCTGGGCAAGCTCGAGATATATATTAGCATACTTTTTTTGAAAGCGCAAGATATAAAATTCGAATTTTGTAAAAAAATACAGGGACAGAGACATAAAATTCATATATTTGCAAACCGGAAACGGCGAGTGGCTATTGAGATAACCGGAGAGATACAGTATAATAAGAGCCATTCGGAGGTTACAATGCAATGGCAGAAAGAAAACATATCTTGTTGGCAGCAATCAATGCAAAATATATCCATTCCAATCTGGCGGTATACAGCTTAAAGGCGTATGCGAAAAAATATCAGGATCGGATCGGTCTGGCGGAATATACGATCAATCAGAATCTGGATGATATTTTAAAGGGAATCTATCGTGATCATCCGGAGGTTTTGTGCATTTCCTGTTATATCTGGAATATTTCCTATGTGAAGAATCTGATCCGGGAAGTGCATAAAGTGCTTCCCGACACTGCGATCTGGCTGGGAGGACCGGAAGTGTCCTATGATGCGCGGAAGGTGCTGGAGGAGCACCCGGAAGTGACAGGTGTGATGAAAGGCGAAGGAGAAGTGACGTTCCTGGAACTGGCTGGATTTTATCTGGAAGGCATCTCAGAACTGGCGAAGATTGATGGAATTACCTACAGGGACGGGGATCGGATTCAGGAAAATCCGTGGAGAGGAATCACGGATCTGAGTACGATTCCGTTTGTCTACAAAGATCTGAAAAAATTTGAAAACCGCATCATTTATTATGAGTCGAGCAGAGGGTGTCCGTTCTCCTGCAGCTACTGTCTTTCCTCAATCGATAAGAAACTGCGGTTCCGTGATCTGGAACTGGTAAAAGAGGAATTACAGTTTTTCCTGGATCATAATGTGCCGCAGGTGAAATTCGTGGATCGAACCTTTAACTGCAAGCACGATCATGCGATGGCAATCTGGAAGTATCTGATCGCTCACGATAACGGAATTACGAATTTTCACTTTGAGGTGGCAGCGGATCTGTTAAATGAGGAAGAGATTGCACTGATCCGCACAATGCGTCCGGGAATGATCCAGCTGGAGATCGGTGTGCAGTCGACGAATCCGGATACGATCCGGGAGATCCACAGGAAAATGGATTTTGCCCAGGTATCCGAGGTGGTGACACGGGTGCAGGAAGGGCATAACGTACACCAGCATCTGGATCTGATCGCGGGACTTCCCTATGAAGATTATACTTCCTTTGCAAAATCCTTCTGCGATGTCTACCGTCTGCGGCCGCAGCAGTTGCAGCTGGGATTTCTGAAAATGTTAAAGGGATCCTTTATGTATCAGGCGGCACCGGAGTACGGCTGTGTATGCCAGAGCCGGGAGCCTTACGAGGTGCTGTATACCAAATGGCTGCCATATGAGGACGTTCTGCGGCTGAAACTGGTGGAAGAGATGGTGGAAGTCTACTATAACAGTAATCAGTTCGGGAAAACCCTGCTTGCGATAGAAAAATTATTTGACAATCCGTTTGCGCTGTATGAAGCGCTGGGGGTATTTTATGACAAAAAGGGGTATATGAACATTTCACATACCAGAATCCGCCGATACGAGATTTTGCAGGAATTCCTGCAGGAATATGTAGAGGAAGAGCAGATGGAATATTACCGCCAGCTGATGATTTATGATCTATACGCAAGAGAAAATATGAAGACCCGGCCGGCATGGGCGAAGGATCTGAAAGCGTATAAGAGAGAGATCCGGGAATTTTATCTGAAGGAAGAAGAGACACATGCGTATCTGCCGGAATATGCAGGATACGATGAAAAACAGCTGGCGCGTATGACGCATCTGGAACGGATGGACTATGATCCGGATACCGGTGCGAGGGAAGCGTGCTGGATCCTGTTTGATTACCGGAGCAGGGATGTACTGACGTACGATGCGAAAACGGTAAAATTACCGGTAGTTGACATAATGTAAGAGAAAGGAAAGGAAAACACGATGGAAAAAACAGCATGTCCGTCCAGCTATGTGGTTGTGGATCTGGAGACCACGGGGCTGTATCCGTCTCAGGATCGGATCCTGGAGATCGGAGCAGTCAAGGTTCTGGACGGAGAGGTGACCGATACGTTTTGTATGTTTGCAGATCCGCAGATGAAGATTCCGGAGCGGATCCGGGAACTGACGGGAATTACACAGGAAATGGTGGAAGGACAGCCGACACCGGCAGAAGCAGTGCGGGCATTTCTGGATTTCTGCGGGGAACAGGATCTGATGGGGCATAATCTGATCTTTGATTACAGCTTTCTGAAACATCAGGCGGCGGATCAGAAAATCCCGTTTGAGAAAAACGGGATCGATACGCTGAAGATCGCAAGAATCCTGCTTCCGGATCTGGAGAGCAGGAGTCTGACGAATCTTTGCGGCTATTTTCAGATTGATCGGGCGCACGCCCACCGTGCATATCACGATGCACTGGCAACGCATGAATTGTATCAGCATCTGGTGCGGATCGCAGAAGAAGGACAGGAGCGGATCTTTCAGCCGAAACAGTTACAGTATAAAGTAAAACGGCGTGGTCCGATCACTCCGGCACAAAAAGCATACTTGAATGATCTGGTGAAATATCATAAAATAGAACTGGATGTGTCTATTGACAGCCTCACCAAAAATGAGGCATCCAGGAAAATCGATACGATTATTGCCCGGTACGGGCGCATGAAGAGGTGAATGAAAAATGAATATGTGGAAGAAAAACGGAAGACAGATCGTAGCGGGAATTATTGCAGTCATACTGGTACTTGCAATGGTGGTTCCGATGATTCTGGAAGTAATGTTATAAGGGATTGACATACAGATGAAGAAGAAAATAATGGTGGCCCTGCTGGCGGGAGTAATGATGTTACAGCAGCCGGTCAGCGGATGGTGCGCGCAGAATACAGACAGCGCCCAGCAGTCGGAAACGACGCAGGAGGGCGACAGTAGCGAAGATGCCGCCGCAGGAGATACAGAAGACAGCGCGGCAGGTGAAGGAACAGCTGTGACAGAGGACGGAGAGAACGGCGGGAAAGCTGCGGATACGGATCAGGATGTGCAGGAGGAAGATGAGATTCCGACCTGGCAGGCGGAAACCGATGAAGTAACCCTTGACACCGGTACATCCAACAATGCTGTCACCGGAGAACGGACGATTCTGGATCATATTTATCTGGAAAGTGTGGATCTGTCCGGCATGACGAAAGAAGAAGCACAGGAAGCGGTGCAGTCCCGTGTAGACGAGATTACCGGATACCAGATCATTCTTCACATGGATGACATGTCCACCGGAGTGACGGCAAAAGAACTTGGTGTGACCGGAGCGAACGAAGGTGTGATACAGCAGGCGATGGATGTGGGACAGGTTGGTAATGTGATCCGGCGCTATAAAATAAAGAAAGCTCTGGAAAAAGAAGACCTTCAGCTGGATCTTTCCTGGCAGGTGGACAGTGACAGCATGCGGACAGCACTGGAACAATATTGTGTGCCGATGAACCGGGAAGTAGTGGATTACAGCCTGACAAGAGAGAATGATCAGTTTCAGATCACGAACGGTGTCCGTGGGGTTTCTCTGAATGAGGATGTCTCTGTGGATAAATTAACGGATTATCTGGAACATGTGTGGAGAGATGGTCCGGGGAATCTGGATCTCGATGTGGAGATTGCCGAGCCGAAAGGTTCTCAGGAAGAACTGGAAAAGGTAAAAGATATCCTGGGACAGGGAAGTACGGATTATTCTGCCAGCAGTGCTGCGAGGGCGACAAATGTAAAAAACGGAACCTCCAAACTGAATGGCAAAGTTATTTATCCGGGCGATGAGATTTCCGTCTGTGATAATATGGTACCATTTACCGAAGAAAACGGGTATGAACCGGCAGCCTCTTATGCCAATGGTACGGTGGTGGAATCGTTTGGCGGAGGTATCTGCCAGGTATCTACAACGCTGTATCAGGCGGTTTTGCAGGCAGAACTTGAAGTGATGGAACGCCACAATCATTCGATGATCGTAAAATACGTGGAACCATCCATGGATGCGGCGATCGCGGAAGGAGCGAAGGATTTTCGGTTTGTGAATAATACGGAAGCGCCGATCTATATTGAAGGTTATGTTTCCGGTGGAAAAATCTATTTTAATCTATATGGACAGGAATATCGATCTGCGGACAGAACCGTTACCTATGAAAGCGAAACGCTGGAAACGATCAATCCGACAACAGAGCTGACAGCAGACTCGGAAAAAGCATTTGGCAGTATCACACAGACACAAAGTGCCCATACAGGTTACAAAGCACGCCTGTGGAAAATTGTCACGGAAAACGGGCAGCAGGTCAGCAAAGAAGAAGTAAATAACAGTTATTATCAGATGACACCGAATAAATACAAAGTCGGTGTAAAAACAAGCAGTACAGAGGCGTCCAGTGCCATGTATACGGCAATCGCAAACAACGATCTGAATCAGGTCTATGTGGTGCTGAACCGGTATGGCGGCTGACAGATGTAGAGGAGAAAAACATGAAGATAGGTAAACTGCCGGAACCGGTATTGATCCGTTCGGTATTAAAACAGGTAAAACACAGAAGAGAGGAAGTCCTGGTTGGTCCGGCGGTCGGACAGGACTGCGCTGCCCTTGAGGTGGGCGAGGATGAAGTTTTGGTGATGTCCACAGATCCGATCACGGGAACCGCAAAAGATCTGGGGCATCACAGCATCCACATCACGGCAAATGATCTGGCTGCAGCCGGTGCAGATCCGGTGGGTGTGATGCTGACCGTAATGCTTCCGGATACCGTCGAAGAGCCGGAGATCCGGAAAATGATGCAGGATGCGGAAGAAACCTGCGAAAAACTGCATATGGAAATCCTCGGCGGACATACCGAGATCACAAACGTGGTAAAACAGCCACTGATCTCTGTGACCGGTGTTGGCAAAATGAAGAAAGAAAATCTGCGCACGGTATCCCAGATCCGCCCGGATCAGGATATCATCGTGACGAAATGGATCGGTCTCGAGGCAACGACGATTCTCGCGAAAGAAAAAGAAGAAGAACTCAAAAAAAGATTTCCGGCAGTTCTGGTCGATACGGCAAAAGATTTCGACCAGTATCTGTCGGTGGTACCGGAGTCACGGATCGCAGTGCAACATGGTGTATCTTCTATGCATGATATAACAGAGGGCGGCGTCTTCGGCGCGTTCTGGGAGATGGCGAGCGGAGCCGGTGTCGGTCTGGAAGTGGATCTGAAGAAAATCCCGATCCGTCAGGAAACCGTGGAAATCTGTAATTATTTCGGTGTCAATCCTTACCAGATCATGTCCAGCGGTTCTATGATGATCGCGGCGGACGATGGTCACGAACTGGTGAGAAAACTGGAACAGGCAGGTATCCATGCCGTTGTGGTAGGCCGTACCAACAGCGGTAACGACCGGATCCTGCGAAACGGTGAGGATGTCCGTTATCTGGATAAACCGCAGCCGGATGAGTTATACAAAGTAATGGGGTAAGAGAAAATGGCAAAGTTAAATATTGTTCTTTATGAGCCGGAGATCCCGTCAAATACAGGAAATATCGGACGAACCTGTGTGGCAACAGGAACGAGACTGCATCTGATCGAGCCGCTGGGCTTCCGGTTAAATGAAAAATCAATCAAACGTGCAGGAATGGACTACTGGGATGATCTGGATGTCACCCGGTATATCGATTATCAGGATTTCCTGGAGAAGAATCCGGGAGCGAAGATCTATATGGCATCGACAAAAGCACCGCAGACCTATACGGAAGTGCAGTATGAGGAAGATGCCTACATTATGTTCGGAAAAGAAAGCGGCGGGATCCCGGAAGAAATCTTACTGGAAAATCAGGAGACGGCGATCCGTATTCCGATGATGAACGATATCCGTTCGCTGAATCTGAGCAATTCCGTGGCAATCGTGCTCTACGAGGCACTGCGGCAGCACAATTTTGATCATATGCAGTTGGGCGGTCATCTGACCAAGTATGAGTGGAAATAAAAAAAATAATCAAAGAAAAAGTAAAGCAAGGGAATCAGCCGGTTCCCTTGCTTTTTTCTAATGTAAAGATAAATTCGGTACCGACTCCCTCGGTACTGATGACATTGATATTCTGATTGTGTGCGGCAATGATCTCGCGGACGATCGAAAGTCCGAGACCGGTACCTTTGCGGTCCTTGCCGCGGGAAGAATCGATCTTGTAGAAGCGATCCCAGATCTTGTGCTGTTTTTCTTTTGGAATCCCCACACCGGAATCTTTCACAGATACAAAAACCGTACCGTGCCGTTCGGAGGTTTCCGCTTTGATGATCGAGTTATCGGAACTGAACTTGATTGCATTGTCGATCAGGTTATACAAAACCTGCTGGATCTGTTCCATATCGGCATGTACCATCAAAGTTTCCGATTCGAGATGCAGTTCGATCGTGATCATTTTCTTGCGGCAGATCGCCTCGAAAGTGGCTACCGTATTTTTGATCGTGCGGTTGATATCGAAGTCTTTCATATGCAGAGGCCGTCCTTTGGAATCGAGTTTATCCAGCGTCAGAAGGCTCTGCGTCAGCTTTTCCAGGCGTTCGGTCTCATCAACGACGATTTTCAGGTAACGATCCTGCATCTCCGGCGGGATCGTTCCGTCCATGATCGCTTCTACAAATCCCTTGATCGAGGTCAGCGGGGAGCGGAAATCATGCGAGACATTTGCAACGAACTTATGCTGATATTCTCCCGATTTGCTTAGCTCTCCGGACATATAGTTCAGGGTATCGGCGAGATAGCCCATCTCGTCATTGGTGGTGACGGGGATGTTATAGTCCAGATTTCCGGCGGCGTACTCATTGGCTCCGGCGGTGATCTTTTTCAGCGGCTGGTAGACGGAATGAGAAAAGAGTGCCAGGATCAGAAGAGAACAGAGCAGCAGGATCGTAAACACGATATAAACCGGACCGAGAACCGATTCTTTCTGATCAATGATCACGGTCATGGGAAGGTGGATCGACACATACCCTTTGGTGGACAGATTTTTGGTGATCGGAACCAGGGTACTGACCATGTCTTCCTTAAAATACCCGTGAAAAGTGCCTGTGATATAACTGTCTGCCCCCATGATCGCCGGATCAAAGTTTTTGATCGCTTTTTGTGCCTCGGAACTGTAAGCTTTGCTCGTATCGATCAACGGCTGCCCGGACGGATTCAGGATGAGAATCCGGGAATCCTGAAAGGCAGAGAGCGTTTTTAACTGATTATAGGCAGCTTCCACATCTTCACTGTCGGAATAATCGGTATTTGCCTGATAGGAGGCGAGAGAGATCGCTTCTTTATACAGGGCGGCGCCGGTATCTTCCAGGATGTGATTCTGGATCAGAGAAGATCCCAGTGTGGCGATCAGAACCGTTCCGAGAACGCCCAGAAGAATATACGCCATGATAAATTTGGAATACAGTGTTCGTTTCATCAGGATTTAACCTCGAATTTGTAACCGATGCCCCAGACGGTACTGATGGACCATGACGGATGATCTTTGATCTTCTCGCGCAGTCGTTTGATATGTACGTCCACGGTACGGGTATCGCCGATGTACTCATATCCCCAGATATGGTCTAACAGCTGTTCCCTGGTAAATACCTGGTTTGGTGAGGAAGCAAGAAAATACAAAAGTTCCAGTTCCTTTGGCGGCATATCGATCGTCACACCCTGATAGACAACGGAATAGTTGGTCAGATTGATGATCAGATCCGGGTATTCCACGTATTTTCCTGCCGGTACTGCCGGAGCAGAAGGGGCAGGCTGGAAACGGCGGAGAACCGCTTTGACGCGAGCAACCAGTTCCTTGGAATCAAATGGTTTGATCATATAGTCATCCGCGCCGAGTTCCAGTCCGAGTACCTTGTCAAAGACTTCTCCTTTGGCGGAGAGCATGATGATCGGTACATTGGATTTGTGGCGGATCTCCCGGCAGACCTGATAGCCGTCCATACCGGGAAGCATCAGATCCAGGAGGATCAGGTTTGGCTGAAAGGAAGGAAACACACTTAAAGCTTCCTCACCGTCGTTTACAATCTTACATTCAAAACATTCTTTGGTAAGATAAAGAGATATCAGTTCGGCGATGTTGTTGTCATCGTCTACAATCATTATTTTCTGTTTGGATACCATAAAAAACTCCTTGTCGTACTATAGCGACTTATTTTTATTTCTTAAAGTTAACAATCGTAACACCGGCATCTCCCTCGCCAAATTCAGCGAGATGGAAAGAAGAGACGTATTTTACCCGGCGTAGATAGTTATGGATGCCTTTTCTGAGGGCACCGGTACCTTTTCCGTGAACGACACGGACACTTGGAATATGTGCCAGATATGCATCATCCAGATATTTATCCAGTTCCGCGATGGCTTCGTCGACGGTGCGGCCAAGCAGGTTGATCTCAATGCCGACAGAGGAAGATTTGGACATCTTGATCTTACCGGCGCTGGTGCGCTGCATATTCGGTGCGGAGATCACGGTTTCTTCCTGTAACAGTACCAGATCGGAGATATGGATCTTGGATCGCATAATACCCATCTGTACCAGAAGATACCCTTTCGCATCCGGGAGGGTGCTTACGGTTCCCTTGAGGTTCAGGCTCAGCACTTTTACGCCGTCGCCCAGATGCAGATCGGAAGGTTTCAGATTGCCTGTGACCTTCTTTTCTTTCTTGGACATATTGCTTTCGACCTTGTTCATCTTCTTACGGAGATTCTGTCGTTTATTTTCCATTTCTTTGATGGAAATATTGGCTTTTCCGAATTTGTTAAAGTCTTTGATCGTCTGATCCGCGTATTCTTTCGCATCACGCAGGATCGCGTGCGCCTGCTCATTGGCTTCGCGGAGGATCCGGTCACGCTGCTGGTTCAGCTTTTCCTGCTTGGTCTCCAGTTGTTTTTTCAGATCTTCTACTTCGGACTTGTAGCGGGCGATTTCCATGCGTTCTTTTTCAATGGTGATACGGTTTTCTTCGAGGGTGGAGATCACATCCTCGAAGGATTCGTCTTCCTGGCTGATCTGCTGTTTCGCATCGTCGATAATATACGACGGCAGCCCCAGCTTGCTGGAAATGGCAAATGCATTACTCTTGCCCGGAACACCGATCAGTAAACGGTAGGTAGGACGAAGCGTCTCCACGTCAAATTCACAGGAAGCATTTTCCACACCCGGAGTAGAGAGGGCATAGACTTTTAACTCGCTGTAATGGGTGGTTGCCATGGCGCGGATGCCCTGCTTTTGCAGATAGTTCAGGATCGAGATTGCCAGTGCGGCACCTTCCGTCGGGTCGGTACCCGCTCCCAGCTCATCGAAGAGAACGAGGGATTTCGGATCGGCCTTTTCGATAAAGGAAACCACGTTGGTCATATGGGAGGAGAAGGTACTGAGCGACTGCTCGATACTCTGCTCGTCTCCGATATCCGCATAGACTTCTTCAAAAACAGACAGTTCGGAACGGTCAAGTGCAGGAATGTGAAGACCTGCCTGTCCCATCAGGGTAAGAAGACCGACCGTTTTTAAAGAAACGGTCTTACCACCGGTATTCGGACCAGTGACGATCAGCAGATGAAATTCTTTTCCCAGATGAATATCGATCGGCACGACTTTCTTCTTATCGATCAGCGGATGACGGCCTTTGCGGATATTGATATAGCCTTTGGTATTAAAGAGCGGCCGTGTGGCGTTCATATCCATGGCGAGGGCAGCGCGGGCGAAAATAAAGTCCAGTTCTACCAGATTTTCCAGGTTATAGCGAAGGTTTTCGCGTTCCTGGGCAGCCATGTTACTCAAAGAAGCAAGGATGACTTCGATCTCTGCCGCCTCTTTCATTTCGAGATCGCGGATCTCATTGTTCAGTTTTACGATTGCCATCGGTTCGATAAAAAGAGTGGAACCGGTGGAGGACTGGTCGTGGATCATACCCGGAACCTGTCCTTTGTATTCGGCTTTGACTGGGATACAGTAACGTCCGTTTCGCATGGTGATCACGGCATCCTGCAGATAGGTTCTGGCGGAACCGTTGACCATACCGGCAAGCTGTGTATGGATGCGTTCGCCGGTCACTTTCATCGAACGACGGATCTGCTTTAAGGCAGCGCTTGCGTCATCGGCGATCTCATCTTCGGAGAGGATGCAGCGGCGGATCTCTGTATTTAACAGTGGCAGAGGTTCGAGTGCATCAAAAAGATCGTCCAGAGAATCCCGCTGTGCAGTTTCTTTTTCCCGGCGTCCGTAGGATTTTACCCGGGAGGTGTTGTCCAGAAGGGCACAGATCTGCAGAAGTTCGGTGATACCGAGGGTACTTCCGATCTCCAGACGTTTCAGGGAACCGCGGATATCTTTGGCACTGCCGAAGTTGATGTTTCCTTTCTGAAACAGACGGGACAGCGCGTCCTGGGTCTGTTCCTGCTTATATTCAATCTCTCCCAGAGAACAGGAGGGAAGGAGATCTTCGCAGCGGATCTTTCCGAGAGGGGAAGAAGCGTGGGCTGCGAGCATCTCGATGATTTTCGTGTATTCGAGTGTTTTTAAAGCTTTGTTGTTCATAATGTTAAATCCTTTCTATACACTTTATTTTACCCTATCTGCCAGGGAAAGGAAAGGCAAAAAAGGGAGGCGGAAAAAGTTTTTTCTCTATGTCATAAAATGTTCATATCTATTTGATAAAATATTAAGGAAATTTTCAGGCAGCAGCTGTCTTTTCGATGTGTTCCGAATATGGGAAGAGATATCCGGATACAGGGAAAACGGCGCAGTTACAGTTGGAGTCAGAAACAGGAGACTACGCGTATGGATAAAAAGAAAGATCACAAGCAGGACGAGTACGATTTTTACCGGGAAGTGATGAAAAAGAAGCCTCTGGATAAACGAAAAATCGCGATAAGTATGGCGGGAGTGGCAGCAGGTGCTGTGCTGTTCGGTGTGATTGCGGCTTTTGTATTTGCAAAGGTGGAGCCTTATTTTGAACCGGAAGAAGAGCAGCCGAGAGTGAGTATCGTGGACGGAACCGGGACGGATGAGGACGAAGAAAAAGAACCGCAGCAGGAGATACCGGAAGAGGAAAACGGGGACGATCAGACCGATGAAAGCGACACAACAGCTGCGGATACATCCAAAGAGCCGATGACGCTGCAGGAGTATTCGGACCTGTATCAGCAGATCTCGGAGGCGGCAAGTGAGCCGAAGCGTTCCGTGGTGATCGTACAGGGATTTACCAATGATGTAGACTGGATGAATAATTCTTTTGAGGATGAGAAACAGGCATCCGGCTTTGTTGTGGCAGACACAGGGAAAGAATATTATGTGCTGACGGAATACCGGGTTGTGGATACGGTGGACCGGATCCTTGTGACCTTCTGTGATGGCAATACGGTGGACGGTCATTTCGTCAAACAGGATGCAGCCACAGGACTCGCAGTGATCCAGATTGCGAGAAATGATCTTGGCAAAGAGACCAGGGATGCAATTGCAGTGGGTGAACTGGGAAGCACATCTTCGGTGAATCAGGGAGATCTGGTACTGGCATTGGGAAGTCCGTCCGGTTATCCGGATTCGGTAGTCTGCGGCCGGGTGACTTCCACAACAAATGTGAAAAGTACGGTGGACAGTGAATATCATCTGCTTACGACGGATATTATGGGAAACAGCGAGGGAAGCGGGGTTCTGGTCAATCTGGACGGAAAGATCGTGGGTGTGATCGCGCAGTCTTTTTCTGGGGAGGCGGATACCGGGGTGGTGACGGCATTATCAATCTCGGATCTCCGGAAACTGATTGAGCAACTGTCAAATAATGAAGATCTGATATACCTCGGTGTCCGGGGACAGGATATCAGCAGCAGTCTCTCACAGAAAACCGGAATTCCTACAGGTATTTATGTAAACTCCGTGGAGGAAGATTCTCCGGCGATGAACGCTGGGATCCAGAACGGAGATGTGATCGTGAAAGTGGGAAATGAAAGTGTCGAGACGCTGTCGAGACTGCGAACACGCCTGGATCAGTCGAAAAAGGATCAGAAGATCAAAGTGACGGCGATGCGAAAAGGTGCAGAAGGATATGTGGAAATAGTGTTTGACGTAACGCTGGATGCGTTATAAACTATAAAAGAATCTGTAAAAAAAGAATAGTGAGATAAAACATGTGGTATAGGGACGATGGCTTTCTATACCACAAAACTTCTGCGGAGTTTTCACTGACAGAAAATCAGGCAGAAAGACGGAAGGAGATTATATGAAATTTATTCAGGAATTTTTTGAGGGATGCCGGGTGTCCGGAATTTACCTTTGCAAACATAAACAGGCAGCAGTGACAAAAAACGGAAAACCATATGAAAATGTGATTCTGCAGGACAAGACCGGGACAATCGATGCCAAGATCTGGGATCCGAATTCGCTGGGAATTGATGATTTTGAAACACTGGATTATATTGAAATCATGGGAGATGTCACCAATTTTGCAGGTGCACTGCAGCTGAACATCAAGCGTGCAAGAAAAGCTCGTGAGGGAGAGTACGATCCCACCGATTATCTTCCGGTGAGCAAATGTGATATCGACGAGATGTACGGAGAACTGATGGCGATTATCAAAACCATCCAAAATCCATACCTGTCCCGTCTGTTAGAACTGTTTTTTGTGGAGGATGAAGCATTCATCAAACGCTTCCGTTTCAATTCCGCAGCCAAGACAGTACACCACGGTTTTGTGGGCGGACTGCTGGAGCATACGTTAAATGTGACCAAACTCTGCGATTTTTATACGAAAGCCTACCCTGCACTGAACCGCGACCTGCTTCTGACCGCAGCAATCTTTCATGATATCGGAAAGACGAAAGAAATTTCTGCATTTCCGATGAATGATTATACCGATGACGGACAGTTGCTGGGCCATATTATGATTGGAGCGGAGATGCTCCATGATGCGATCCGTGAGATCCCGGATTTCCCGGCAAAAGTGGAGAGTGAGTTAAAGCACTGCATCCTGGCGCACCATGGAGAACTGGAATACGGTTCCCCGAAGAAACCGGCACTGATGGAGGCGGCAGCGCTGAATATGGCAGACAACACGGATGCCAAGATGGAAACATTTACCGAGCTTTTCGACAATGCGAAAGATCCGAACGAATGGCTTGGCTACAACCGGCTGTTTGAATCAAATATCCGTAAAACCAGTATGTAAAGAAAGGGCAGATCCATGGAATACAAAAAGAATGATCTTCTGACTGTAACCATCGAGGATATGGGACATGACGGGGAAGGAATCGGAAAAGTGGACGGTTATACCGTATTTGTAAAAGACACAGTGATCGGCGATAAAGTACAGGCAAAGATCATGAAGGCGAAGAAAAATTACGGTTATGCCAGACTGGTGGAGATCATGGAGCCGTCGAAAGACCGGGTCGAGCCACGCTGTGCGTACGCCCGTCAGTGCGGCGGCTGCCAGATCCAGGCACTTTCTTATGAAAAACAGCTGGCATACAAACAGCAGAAGATTGAAAATAATCTGATCCGGATCGGCGGTTTTCAGAAAGAAGAGATTCCGATGCAGCCTATCATCGGCATGGAAGATCCGTACCATTACAGAAACAAAGCGCAGTTTCCGGTAGGATGTGACAAAGAAGGCCAGCTGATCGCCGGATTCTATGCCGGAAGAACTCACTCGATCATCAGCAACAGGAAGTGCTATCTAGGCGTGGAGGTCAACGAACAGATCCTGAATCTGGTGCTGGCGCATATGGAAGCATATGATATCCCGGCATATGACGAGACAACCGGGAAGGGTCTGGTGCGTCATGTACTGATCCGTTATGGATTCCAGTCGAAAGAGATCATGGTCTGTCTTGTCGTCAACGGCAGCCGCATTCCGGGAGCGGAAGATCTGATCGCAAAACTTCGCGAGATTCCGGGAATGACCAGCATTTCCCTGAACATCAACCGGGAAAAGACGAACGTGATTCTGGGGAGAAAAGGGAAACTCTTATGGGGACAGGAATACATCACCGATACGATCGGACCGATCGCCTATCAGATCTCCCCGCAGTCTTTCTACCAGGTCAATCCGGTGCAGACACAGAAACTTTACGAAAAAGCACTGGAATACGCAGGTCTGGAAGGAAATGAGACGGTCTGGGATCTCTACTGCGGAATCGGAACCATCTCCCTCTTCCTAGCCCAGAAAGCAAAACAGGTCTATGGTGTGGAAATTGTCCCGGCTGCCATCGAGGATGCAAAACGAAATGCAACGCTGAATCATATCACCAATGCAGAATTCTTTGTAGGAAAAGCGGAAGAAGTGTTGCCGGAAAAATATGAAAAAGAAGGCATCTATGCGGATGTGATCGTGGTGGATCCGCCACGGAAAGGATGCGAAGAGAGCGTACTGGCTACGATGGTAAAGATGCAGCCAAAACGGATCGTGTACGTAAGTTGTGACTCTGCGACTCTGGCCCGGGATCTGAAATATCTGCGGGGGGAAGGATATGAAGTTAAGAAGGTGCAGGGGGTGGATCAGTTTCCTCATACGGTGCATGTGGAGACGGTTGTTCTTTTGTCCCAACAAAAACCAGATGACACGATAGAGATCGACTTAGACCTGG
>QWCY01001858.1_pt1 | contig 29662 bp, 24 predicted proteins | sample 1972631 | NCBI WGS metagenome assembly QWCY01 (sample SAMN09866696, study PRJNA288562) | Human gut metagenome isolate pre1_stool, whole genome shotgun sequencing... | isolation source: gut | host: Homo sapiens | place: USA: California
TTCCTGTTAGAAATCAGACGGGATTTGTCCGTATGCACCCCGGAAACCGTCAGCTAACAGTTGATAAGTAAATTAGTTCCTTATCACTGTTAAGCCAAGAATTTACTTGCTTTCTCTGCCCTTATCGGAAATTTTATCACATTTAGACTGAAGCAATTTTTATCACCGCATAGGCTGCCATATATTTCTGGTACTTCAATAAATTGAATTTTCCATCCTACGGCAGCTCATACTTCTCCTTATACCAATGTACCTTAATCCTGAATTCCTCATTGTCTTTGCTCTTCACATTGTCAAGATACTCATGTGTATCGAAGCCGTCATTTCCTACCACCTGTATCAGGCAGACTGCAATATTCGAGCAGTGGTCGGCGACTCTCTCATAGTTGGTTATAAGGTCGGTGAGCACGAAGCCCAGCTCAATTGTACATTTGCCCTTTCTAAGCCTCCTTACATGTCTGTCCTTCAGCTCCGCCTTGAGATAGTCCATGACCTCCTCAAGCGGCTCGACATTGCCCGCTGCTTCCACATTCTCCGTAGCAAAGGCATCAAATGCCATATTCACAATCTCATGTATCGCCGTCGTGTAGACATTGAGCTCAGCCGCTGCCTTCTCGGAAAAATGAAGCTTCTTGTCTCTCATCTCCTCGGCAGCCTCCTTGATGTTCACGGCGTGGTCGGATATTCTTTCAAAGTCTCCAATCACATGAAGAAGCATTGACACAGTCTGGCTGTCCTTCTTAGTGAGGTCTTTTCCATTGAGCTTTACCAGATAGGTTCCAAGCTCATCCTCATACTTGTCAACGATATCCTCATAATGAAGTACCCTCTGTGCCTTATCCTCATCATAGCTTTCAAGAAGCTCCATCGACAGGAACAAGCCATCCCTCGCCACATCAGCCATCTTTACCGCAACATTTTTACACTGCTGTACTGCGAACGCAGGGGACTCAAGGAAACGAGGATCCAGCACCTGTATATCCTTCTCGACGGAACCTGCTTCCGCCTTTTCCTGCGCTTCATCCTTATCCTTGATTGTGAGACAGGCAAGCTTTGCAAGGAAATCGCCGAACGGAAGGAATATAATTGTCGCAGCTATGTTAAAGCATGAGTGGACAAGTGCAATAAGCCATGCGTTCGCTGTCATATTAAGTATTTCAAAGTGTAAGAAGGCATTCAGAGTGTAAAATACCACCATGAAAATAATTGTTCCGATAAGATTAAAATAGAAGTGTACCAGCGCCGCACGCTTCGCATTCCTGCTCGCTCCCATCGCAGATATGAGTGACGTCACGCAGGTACCGATATTCTGACCCATTATAATAGGAATTGCCGACGCCATCGTGACACCGCCGGTTGCACAGAGTGCCTGCAATATACCGACGGAAGCCGATGAGCTCTGGATTACCGCCGTGAGCACCGCTCCGACTATCATACCCAGTATCGGGTTGGTGAACATGGTGAACATATTGGTGAACTGTGGAACATCCGCAAGCGGCTTAACTGCTGCGCTCATCGTCTCCATTCCGAACATGAGTATGGCAAAGCCGACTAAAATAGTTCCTATATCCCTTTTCCTGTCCTTCTTGGAAAATAATATGAAGGACGAGCCTATAACCGCAAGTATGGGCGAAAACGAACTTGGCTTCAACAGCGATACAAAGATATTGTCACTTTGGATTCCCGTGAGTGCAAGTATCCATGACGTGATGGTTGTACCAATGTTCGCCCCCATAATAATTCCGATTGCCTGACCCAGCTTCATAATGCCGGAATTGACAAATCCGACTACCATTACAGTGGTAGCCGAAGAGGACTGGATTACAGCAGTAACCGCAGCCCCTAGAAGCACAGCCATTATTCTTTTCTTTGTAAGCTTCTCAAGCACGCTCTCAAGCCTGCCTCCCGACACCTTGGCGAGTCCGTCCCCCATTGCATTCATGCCGTATAGGAAGAGCGCGAGTCCTCCAAGCATATTCAAAACACTGAAAATATCCATTCCTGCCTCCTTTTTTTCCTGAAATAATTTTTACTGAAAAATATAAAAGTTTTTAGCTATTTTTTACAATTACGGTATAAGTACCCGTCTTCCGGAATTTCATAAAAAAATTAAAGTTTTTCACGCTGTCCCGGGCAGCAGCTCACCTACGGTGCCGTCCATCAGGTATAACAAACACAGCACCCAGCACTCTAACCGAGCGAGCAGCTCACCTACGGCGCCGTCCATCAGGTATAACAAACCATAAATCCGTCTGTCCCTATTAAATCTTATATATCATGCCGTAACGCATAATGCAATAGCCAAAAGTCCAAAAGTATTTATCAAATATATGATAAAGCTTATGAACCCTTGACTTAAAGCTATATTGCTCACCTCTCACCGGTTATCGAAAAGATTACCCACTCTGCGATGTTGGTCGCATGGTCACCGATTCTTTCAAAATACTTTGCAACCATAAGAAGGTCTGTTGCCTGGTCGCCATCATCCGGGCGGTTATGTATAATCTCTATAATCTCTTTTTTTACCGTCATAAACAAGTCATCGACAACATCATCATGTTCAATAACAGCATGCGCCTTATCTAAATCCCTGTCGACGAACGCCTGCAGGCTGTCGATAACCATTATCATTGTCTCTTTTGCCATCGAACGGATATGCTCAAGGTTCTTTATATAAGGCTTCTGTGACATAGCTATCGTCAGCTCCGAAATATCCGCTGCCTGATCGCCGATTCTCTCCATATCACTCACCATCTTCAGCGCCGCCGTGATAAGTCTTAAATCACCTGCCACCGGCTGCTGGTGAAGAAGGAGCTTATAGCATATATTCTCTATGTCCTTCTCCTTCTGGTCGACATCCACATCGAAATCAACCGCCCTATGTGCCTGCTCCACATTCTGGTTCACAAGCGCACCAACCGCATTCTGTATAGCTTCCTCAATAAGCGTCCCCATATTTATGAGCTCACTGTTTAACTGTGCTAACTCCTTGTCAAATCTGCTTCTCATACTAATCCTCCTTATATCATGATTTGCACCTTCGGTGCTTACCGTTGCTTCGCAACTATCATGATCCAATTCGCCGTTCGCCAATCATGCAAGCATGTTGACTCTCTTGCGCTCATTATATCAACCGAATCGTCCTGTAATATAATCCTCCGTCCTCTTATCCTTCGGCTGCGAGAATATATTGTCCGTGCTGTCCTTCTCAATCACCTCTCCGACGAGGAAGAATGCTGTATCATCGGATACTCTTGCTGCCTGCTGCATGTTATGTGTCACAACAACAACGGTATATTTTTTCTTAAGCTCCTCCATAAGCTCCTCAACCTTGAGTGTCGATATAGGGTCAAGGGCGCTGGTCGGCTCATCCATGAGAAGCACCTCCGGCGAAACCGCAAGCGCACGCGCGATGCAAAGACGCTGCTGCTGACCGCCTGAAAGGCCAAGCGCTGACTTCTTAAGTCTGTCTTTTACCTCATCGAATATAGCCGCACCCTTCAGACTCTCCTCGACAATCTGGTCAAGCTTGGCTTTATTCTTTATTCCATGTATTCTCGGCCCGTAAGCCACATTATCATATATGCTCATAGGAAATGGGTTAGGCTGCTGGAATACCATGCCGATTTTCTTACGGAGCATTGAGGTGTCAACCTTCGGGTCATAGATATCCACACCGTCAAGAAGCACCTGCCCCTCAATACGCACTCCCGGCACAAGGTCATTCATCCTGTTCAGGGTCTTTAAAAATGTCGATTTTCCGCAGCCGGAAGGTCCGATGAACGCTGTGATTGCGTTTCTTTTTATCTCCATATTGACATTCTTGAGTGCATGATTCTCACCGTACCACAAATCAAGCTTCTTTATATCCAAAATATTTTCCGGTAAATTCTTTTTTTCATCCATTTATATGTACCTATCCTTTCCTGTTCACATCGAATCGTGCCGCAAGCCATTTTGCGATAAAATTAATGCCAAGCACAACCACAAGGAGCACCAGACCAATTCCGAATGCCTGACCGTATTTTCCGTCCGACATACGGAAGTACATCTCTATTGTGAGAGTACCGCCCGCCTCCCTGATTTTCATGAAGAGTGCCATAAGGCTCTTCGGAAGCTTGTAGGCTGAACCCGCAGTGAACAGGAGCGCCGCCGACTCGCCGACGATTCTTCCTATCGCAAGAATAATTCCGGTGATTATTCCGGGCATTGCCGATGGCAGGATGATGGTTCTTATCATGTGCCATTTGCCTGCGCCCATTCCAAGCGCTCCGTCGCGGTAGCTCTTAGGAACCGTCTTTAGAGCCTCCTGCGTGTTTCTTGTTATGAGCGGAAGCACCATGAGTGTGAGTGTGAGCGCTCCGGTGAGGAGCGAATATCCAAGGTGGAAAGCCTGATTGAAGAGCACAAGTCCGAACATACCGAATATGATTGAAGGTATTCCCGCAAGTGTCTCCGTTGTGAACTCAATTATCTTTACAAGCTTTCCCGGCCTGGCATACTCATTCAGGTATATGGCTGAGCCAACACCGATAGGTGTGGCAATGACTATCGTGACAACCACTATGTAGAGCGTGTTCACAATATTTCCAGCAATACCGGTTGTTCCTTTCAATGCGCTTCTCTCTGTGGTGAGAAAAGTCCAGTTTACATTGCTTAAGCCTTTTATTGTAACATAGATGATTATTCCGACAAGGATTCCCACGGATATCAATGCCGACAGGTATATAAGCGCGTATGCCACATTGTCAAACGGACGCTTTTTCTTTACAAGAATTGAATCAGCCATCTGCCTTTTCCCCCTTCTTCATCATACGGTTCAGAACCAGATTGATAATCATGATAAATACGAAAAGTACAAGTCCGATTGTGAAGAGCACCCTTCTGTGTGTATCCGCCGAATATGCCATCTCACTGACTATCGCCGTCGTGAGGAAACGTACCGAATTAAACGGAAGCGGCACATTCACGGCACTTCCGGCAACCAGCGTGATTGCCATTGCCTCACCTATCGCGCGTCCGATTCCAAGTACTATCGCTGTCAATATTCCCGACTTAGCCGCAGGAATAATAACCTTGAATATAGTCTGGATATGTGTGGCTCCCATCGCTAGCGAAGCCGCCTTGTAGTGCTTCGGAACCGCACGAAGCGAAGACTCACTTATATTTATAACTGTCGGAAGTATCATCACCGCGAGCACCAGAACCGCTGATATAAGGTTCGAGCCACCCGTAAACTGATGTGTCTTACTACCGGCAAATATTATTTTCTCAAGCTTGAACATAAGAGGATTTAACACCATGATTCCTATAAGTCCATAGACAATTGACGGAATACCTGCAAGCAGTTCGATTGCCGGCTTAACCACCTTAGACAGCTTCTGCGGCGCTACCTCCGCGAGGAAAACCGCTGTCAAAAGTCCTATCGGAACTCCAATAACTATCGCCATCGCTGTACCCACAAGCGAGGTTAGGATGACATATAATATTCCAAAATGTGGCTCCGCCGCTGTAGGCGCCCACACCGTGCCAAACAGGATTTGTGCAATTCCGACCTCCCCAAGAGCCGGAAGACCTTTTATGAACATATATACTGTGATGGAAATTACCGCCGCCACAGCCACAAAGGCAAATATTGTGAAGATGACCTTAGCGATAACCTCTATGAGATTTTTTGTTATTTTTCCCTTAAAAATATTTATCTGTGCGTCACCCTGAAAATTGCTCTTTTCAAACTTATTTTCAGTCATTTTTAACGCTTTATCATTTCTTTTATCAGTATTTACCGGTACATCCCTATCTGTTTTCTTACCTGCTGCCGGCTCTGCAGCAATCTCAATCGCCGGATTCGGACAGTTTATCACTTCAGCTTTCATATTTACCTCATTTCCCAGCCACTATATGGCAGATATACCACATAAGAAATAGACACTTAGCGGCAAAGTGTAATGCTTAGCACCACACTCATGCCGCCGAAAATTTTTTTAATTTCAGGTTACTACAACGAAGGCTTTTTAACTGCTTTTTGTGATAACCTTTTTAAGTAGAAGCGTTCTTATGTATTTTCCAATATTTCTATTAGTCTACTGTGATAAGTCCGACTGCCTTTACTACTGCCTTTCCTTCATCGGACTTGAGGAAATCGAAGAATGCCTGAACGAGCTCATTCTGCTCACTTATCTCACCCTTGGTAGCCATAACAAACGGTCTGCAAAGGAAATATGTACCTGCAACAATGTTGTCCGATGTAGGAGCTACATCATCAAGGTTAAGTGCATTTACAGAATCATCAAGTACATCAAGTGATACATAACCGATTGCGCCCTCTGTCGAAGCAACCTTAGCCATAGCTGCACCTGTCGAATCGCACTCTACAGCGTACTTACATGCATCCTCAACCTTTAGGATTTCCTCGAATGCTCCTCTTGTACCTGAACCTGCCTCACGGCCTACTACAACAATCGGTGTATCGCTTCCGCCAACCTCGCTCCAGTTGGTTACAGCACCTGTGTAGATGTCTGAGAGCTGCTGCTTTGTAAGACCTGCAACAGTGTTATTCTTGTCAACGATAACTGCTATACCATCGATTGCCACGATGTTCTCAACAGCTCCGCCGGACTTCTCGCTGTCCTTTAAGTTTCTTGAAGCATCACCTATATCGCAGCTTCCGTTAAGAAGTGACTCGATGCCTGCCGATGAACCTGAATATTCAACCGTAACTGTCACGCCGCTGTTAGCCTCCATGAAGGTCTCTGCAAGTGCATCCGCAAGCTTCTGCATTGATGTTGAACCTGCAAGTGAGATTGTACCGGAAAGCTTCTTATCAGCTTCAGCAGTCTTTGTCGTCTCCTGCTCTGTCTGCTGTGTTGATGCTGCATTTGAACCTGTTGTTGTTCCGTCTGTTGCATTATTTCCCGCTGTATTGCTGTTACAGCCTGTAACCATCATCATCGACATAGCAGCACATGCAACCATTGCTGCACACTTCCTAAATAAATTCTTTCTCATTTCTCTGCCTCTTTCCAGCCGCAACACGGCTTACATTCTTTTTCACACTTTTTTCTTTTCTTTTTCATAAACGAAGCTGTGTAAGCTGTGCGTATCATCGCTTCACCTCCCGTTTACAATCAGCAGTCTACTACCCCTGTGTAAAATCCCCAATCATCCGAATGTAAAATCCGCGTAAAAGAAATCTGGGACAGGGGTCAGGTCCCTGTCCCAGATTAGTATAAGTAAAATCTGCGTAATCAGCTATCATGGTTATATGTAATAAATGTAAAATCTATGTAAAAACCACAAAAATGAAACCGGTTTTCGGTTTCATTTTTGTGGCTGGCTGGGACAGGGGTCTGACACCAGTGTCCCACGGCTGGTTTCCGGCTTCCGATGTTTCCTGGCTTGGGACACTGGTGTCAGACCCCTGTCCCAGCGATTCACTGCTTGAAATAATTTTCAGAATATTTATACCTCTTAGCCATCACATCGGAGCCTGATGATATGATTGCATCCGCCTCCTCCTTGGTGAGCTGCTTGGCGTTCCCGGAGTAATAATCTCCGTCCCAGTATGTATCCTCATATATATGAAGATAGGTATTGTAGAGCATTTCCGTGTCTGTAAAGCCTGTAAATTCCACATAATACCAGTTTGAGGCACCGCCGGAGCCATTCCATGTAGCATCCGTCTTTAGGTCTAAAAATGCTCTGTAATTGATATCATACACATAGACCTTATCGCCGTCTGTATGGAATATGTAGCACTTCTCAGCGATGACTGCCACTTCGTTAAGACCATCCCCATCAAAGTCAAGCACGCTGAAGCTCTCCGCCTGTATTCTCCTTCCGGTCTGCTCATACTGCATGTCATCCAGGGCATCCACATTCTCTAAGGCTTCTCCCTTATATATAACCTCTTTCGTGCCTGCAAGAGCCTGCTTTACCGGTTCCGGCACGATATTTATGACTTCCCTGTTAACTGTGAGTATGTTTCCTATATGACATCCACTCTCATCAAAGCTGAAATCAAAATCAACATTCCAGTATGTTCCCTCCGCGTCCTGACTGTACCAGTGATAGCACAGTCTCTTTTCCGTGACCACATTCTCGAACATTTCAACACTATCGGCATTGCTTCTGAGACCGAAATAAACTAATTTTTCATCGCCGTTCACATCAGCAAATACACTGTCCTTTCCGATAGCGGTAAAGCCTTCGTTTACCTCCTTCTTAAGCTGCGCGACATACTCCTCCTTCAGATACGCACTGAAAATATTTGACGCATCTGTGCAGTAATATGGCGACAAATCCTTTTCATTTTTCAAATCATACACAAAGTACAATCCAAGCTCCCTGTCATGCGCCTCTAAAATAAGCTCCTCACTGCCGTCCCTTGTCATATCGACAAGCCCTATGCTCATTCCGACTCCGCCGCCAAAATGCTGTATCGCCCACGCAACCTCATCTGTCCTGCCATCATACTCAATAGTGAGCTTATTTTCTGCCACGCTGTACACAAGGCTCACATCGCCGACAGTGTATATCTCATCCCAACTGTTGGTATTCTCATTATATCTGTAGTCCGCGCTGTGTTCTATGTCCTGTCCGTACTGACCGCCAATCAGCGGGCAGGTAAGCTCCTCAGTCGGCTTATCCGGTATCCTGCCGGGAGCTTCGCTTGCCGCTTCACCGGTTGAGTTTTGTGTGTTTCCTGTAATTTCTGTTGTCCCACTACTGCCATTTTCCGTCCCGGACTGTACAATATCGGTCTGCATAATGCTCTCCGTCGGTTCCTGCGCCGCCGTATTCCCGCTTTCGTCTGCCCTTCCGCACGCAGTCATAAGGACTGTCACTGCCAGCGCACCAAGTGCCAATGTTGTTTTTTTCACCATTTTGTAACCTCCCACGTATGTCTTATGTATATTTGTAAAACTCACCTCTATGCACACTATGTTAGCACTTAACTGCACATCAGTGGTTACAAAATCCTTACATTTGGTTACAAAAATATTAATTTTAGTTACAGGATTGTTACGGATATTTCGCTATTGTTACAAAATGGGACACTGGTGTCAGACCCCTGTCCCAAAAGCTGGGACAGGGGTCTGACACCATGTGTCCCACTAACCTATCGCTTTCTTCATGCTCCTTACATACTCACCGACGTACCTCGGTGCGTCCTTTCCGTACCGGGCTGCAAGCTTTACTATGGCGCTTCCTACAATGACTCCGTCGGAGACTGCCGCCATCTGCGCCGCCTGCTCAGGTGTGGATATTCCGAAGCCTACCGCACATGGTATGTCCGTGTTTTTCTTAATCATATCGACAATCTCGCCGATATTTGTTGTAATCTCAGAGCGCACGCCTGTGACGCCAAGCGATGACACAAGGTAAATGAATCCGTCCGCCTCGCGCGCAATCATCGCCGCACGTTCATGCGATGTAGGCGCTATGAGTGAAATGAGGTCAACATCATATTTTTTACAGATAGGAAGGAACTCATTTTTCTCCTCGTATGGGATATCGGGCAGGATAAGTCCGTCGATTCCGATTTCCTTACAGATGGAGATAAATTTCTCACTGCCGTAGGAAAACACTACATTTGCATAGGTCATAAACACCATCGGGGTGCTCACTTCCTTCCTTATCTCCCTCACGAAATCAAAAATCATGTCGGTGGTCACTCCGCCCGCAAGCGCGCGTATATTCGCCTCCTGAATGACCGGTCCCTCAGCCGTAGGGTCTGAAAAAGGTATTCCAAGCTCTATTATGTCCGCTCCGTTTGCGCTCATCTGTTTAACTATCGCCGCCGTGGTTTCAAGGTCGGGATCCCCGCAGGTTATAAATGGTATAAATGCCTTGCCGTCCTTAAATGCTTCCTTTAATCTACTCATTGATATCCTCCCCTCTGTAGCGTGCAATAGCCGCACAGTCCTTGTCTCCTCTGCCTGAAATCGTTATGACTATTATCTGGTTCTTATCCATTGTCGGTGCAAGCTTCTTAGCGTAAGCAACCGCATGTGCCGACTCGATTGCAGGGATGATTCCCTCCATCTTAGACAGATACTCGAACGCGTCAACCGCCTCGTCATCCGTGACAGGAACGTACTCCGCCCTTCCTATATCGTGAAGATATGCGTGCTCAGGTCCTATTCCAGGATAGTCAAGCCCTGCTGAAATAGAGTAAACCGGGGCAATCTGTCCATATTTGTCCTGGCAGAAATATGACTTCATTCCGTGGAAAATGCCTTCCCTTCCGGTATTTACCGTCGCCGCCGTCTCGAAGGTGTCGATTCCTCTTCCTGCTGCCTCACAGCCTATAAGCCTCACGCTCTTGTCATTTATAAAATTGTAAAATGTCCCGATTGCGTTAGAGCCGCCGCCGACACAGGCTATAACTGCATCCGGAAGCCTGCCCTCCTTCTCCATGAGCTGCTCCTTGATTTCCTTTGATATAACCGCCTGGAAATCGCGGACAATCGTAGGGAACGGATGAGGTCCCATAACCGAACCGAGACAGTAATGCGTATCGTCTATTCTGTTCGTCCACTCACGCATAGCCTCTGATACCGCGTCCTTGAGTGTAGCCGTTCCCGATTTTACCGGTATGACCTCGGCACCTAAAAGTCTCATTCTGTATACATTGAGCGCCTGTCTTTTGGTGTCCTCCTCGCCCATGAACACAACACATTCCATTCCCATGAGAGCTGCTGCCGTCGCAGTCGCAACTCCATGCTGGCCTGCTCCTGTCTCAGCGATGAGCCTTGTCTTTCCCATCTTTTTTGCAAGAAGTGCCTGTCCAAGCACATTGTTGATCTTATGTGCCCCGGTATGGTTTAAATCCTCCCTCTTAAGATAAATCTTAGCCCCACCTAAGTCCTCGGTCATCTTCTTTGCAAAATAAAGGCGGCTTGGGCGGTTCGCATACTCATTTAAAAGTGTATTGAGCTCCTTGTTAAATTCAGGGTCAGCCTTATAGTGATTGTATGCCTTCTCAAGCTCTATAACCGCATTCATAAGTGTTTCCGGAATGTACTGGCCGCCGTGCTGCCCGAACCTTCCGTTTCCTGTACTTCCTGTGTAGAAGCTGTCATGTGAATCTGCCATGTGTGTTCTCCTTATCTATTGAAATATTATGATGTTGGGGTCAAAAATCTTTTTACACGCAAGCTTGCTTCAGATTTCTGACCTTTTGACCCTGGTATCATATTATAATGGAATTACAAAAATCATTATATCTATGTATTGTGCCATCTGCATTTCTCCACGAACTGCTGCATTTTACCGCAATCCTTATAGCCATCCGTCTCCACGCCGGAGCTGATATCGACTGCGTAGGGCTGATATTTTTCTATTGCATCGGATACATTGTCAATGTTCAGGCCCCCTGCAAGGAAAAATGGTCTTTTCATCCCCAAAATGAGCTGCCAGTCGAAGGTCTGTCCTGTGCCGCAGCCATTGTCAAGCAGGATAAAATCCGCCGGATATGAGTTCGCAAGCTCTATATCCTGTCCGCTCCTTATCTTAAAGGCCTTGATGACAGGTGCATCCGTCATTCCTCTTATCCGCTCAAGATACGCTTCATCCTCATGTCCGTGAAGCTGTATCACCCTTATCGCGCCTCCGCTTACAAGCTGAGCCACCCTCTGTGGTTCCTCATCGACAAACACGCCGACCGGTGTTATGTCCCTGTCAAGCTTAGCCGTAAGCCCTGCCGCCTGCTCTGCTGTGACATATCTTCTGCTCCTTTGCCAGAAAACATAGCCGATATAGTCCGGCATTAACCTGTTCGCGTATTCTATATCGCACCCGCACCTCAGACCGCATATCTTTATCTTCGACAATATCACTACCTCCCTTGGGACACGGGGTCAGACCCCTGTCCCACAATCTGTGACAGGGGTCTGACCCCGTGTCCCAACCTGGCAAGCATGCCCTTTTTGTCATTTGACAGCATTAGTGTCTCGCCTATAAGCACGCCGTTGACGTTAGCAGCTCTTAGTATGTCTATGTCCGCCGCGGTCCTGATTCCGCTCTCGGCTATGAACATTACATTATCCGGAACAAGTTTTCTGAGCCTTTCGCTGTTATGTATATCAACGGTAAAGTCCTTGAGATTTCTGTTGTTCACACCGATTATCCTTGCGCCTGCGTCAAGCGCCGCCTCAATCTCATGTTCATCATGTGCCTCGACCAGTGCCGACAGTCCTAAGCTGTCCGCTATAGCTATGTATTCCTTAAGTCTTGCCGTCTCCGTTATCGCACATATAAGCAGGACTGCCGCCGCACCAAGCGTCTTAGCCTGATATATCATGTACTCATCGACCGTGAAGTCCTTTCTGAGACACGGAATATTTACATCGGCGGCTATCTCACGCAGATAATCATTGCTTCCCAAAAACCACCTAGGCTCTGTGAGAACTGATATTGCCCCTGCTCCGGCTGCTTCATATTCTCTTGCTATGTCAAGATATGGAAAATCCGGTGCGATAAGTCCCTTCGACGGTGAAGCCTTCTTGCACTCACATATAAACGTGATTTCCGGGCGGGCAAGCTCCCTTTCAAATGAAAAATGCTCTGCTCCGGCAGCACTCTCCTGCCTATATATCTCCTCCGCCTGCCGCCTCATAGCCTGTGCGGAGATATTCTTTTTTTCCTCTTCTATGCGGTGCTGCGTGTACTCCGCTATTGTGTCAAGTATTGTTCTCATACTTCCTGTGACGCTTTCTTAAGTTCGTTGAGTTTGTCAAGGGCTGCACCGGAATCGATAATCTCACCGGCAAGCTTTACCCCGTCTGCAAGTGTAGCTGTCTTTCCTGCAACAAAAAGTCCTGCACCTGCGTTTAACTGTACAATCTCCCTCTTGGCTCCCTTTATGCTTCCGTCAAGTATCCCCTCCGTAATCTTCGCATTCTCCTGCGGTGTTCCACCGACAATCTCAGACTTATCGACTGTCCTAAATCCGAAATCCTCCGGTTTTATCATGTAGGTTCTGTATCTTCCGTTCTCGAAATCACATACCTTGGTCGGTGCACTTATTGAAATCTCATCAAGCTTATCCATGCCGTATACGACAACACCCTTCTTCACGCCAAGCTCCATAAGCACCTGTGCAAGCGGCTCTACAAGCGACTCGTCATACACTCCAAGCACCTGGAATGTAGGGTGTGCCGGGTTGGTGAGAGGTCCAAGTATATTAAATACGGTTCTTATTCCAAGCTCCTTTCTGACAGCGCCGACATACTTCATCGAAGTGTGATATTTCTGTGCAAAAAGGAAGCAGATTCCTACAGTGTCAAGGAGCTTCCTGCACTGCTCCGGCTCAAGATTTATGTTGACGCCAAGCGCTTCAAGACAATCCGCTGTTCCACTCTTAGATGAAGCAGCGCGGTTGCCGTGCTTTGCCACCTTCACCCCTGCTGCGGCAATCACCATGGCTGCCGTTGTGGAAATGTTGAAGCTGTGTGCGCCATCGCCGCCCGTTCCGACAATCTCAAGCACATCACCCTCATGTTCAACCTTGATGGCATGCTCTCTCATAGCTGCCGCACAGCCCGAAATCTCATCTATCGTCTCAGCCTTGGTGCTCTTTGTTGACAGTGCCGCAAGAAATGCCGCATTCTGTGTCTGTGTTGTCTCACCGTTCATAATCTCATTCATCACCTGATATGCCTCATCGTAGGTCAAATCTCCTTTTTCTACAATCTTTACAATAGCTTCCTTAATCATGCCTTAATCCCCGCTTTCTTATATAATTACTTTAAATACAAATTATTTTCTATGCTTATCCCAGCCTTTTATAGTGGTAATCTTATTTCCTTCAATTGATATTTCATTTTAACAAGGCAGCTTTTTATATCTAAAACCCTCCAAATTATTAAAACTTATTTTTTTCCCACTGCCTTTGTTATATTTTAAACTCCTGCCTTTTCTTCCCCTTCTTATACCTCTTATATTTAGGCTTCTGCCTGCTTCCTTCCAGCCAGCTCAATGAAATTCCTCAACATCTGCTTCCCCTCCGGCGTCATAATCGATTCAGGGTGAAACTGTACTCCGTAGACCGGATATTCCCTGTGCTTCACCGCCATAATTTCACCGTCCGCTGTGCGCGCCGTCACCGACAGGCATTCCGGCATAGTCTCCTCAACCGCTGCAAGCGAATGATAACGCGCCACCGGCGTAATCCTCGAACAGCCGTTAAAAAGCTCACAGTCCGTATCAATCGTTGTGTCCGACTGCTTGCCGTGCATAAGCTCCTTAGCGTATGACACCGTTGCCCCGTAGGTCATGCATATTGCCTGATGTCCAAGGCACACACCAAGTATCGGAAATCTGCTTCCAAGCTTTCTTATCACCTCCGGGCAGATTCCTGAATCCTCAGGTCTTCCCGGTCCCGGTGAAATGATAATTCCATCCGGGTTCATTTTCTCAATGTCACCGACTGTCATCGCGTCATTTCTTATAACCTTGATATCAGGCTCAATGCTCCCGACAAGCTGATACAGATTATATGAAAAGCTGTCATAATTATCTATCAGTAAAATCATTTCTGACCTCCTTTTTAGAACTCTGTTTGTATTTTTAACTGCATATTTTTAACATTCAGTACTATTTTTTATCAGATATAAACCTTATCTGTCATTGTTCTAAGCAAAGGTAATTGTATCTGATTTCACACCATCATTCATCTATACTCTGCGCCGCCTCAAGTGCCTTCACAACCGCAGCCGCCTTGTTGATACATTCCTGATACTCCTTCTCAGGAACCGAATCCGCAACGATTCCCGCACCGCTTCTTACAAAGACCTTTCCGTTTTTTTTGTAGGCAATTCGTATCGCTATGCAGGTGTCAAGGTTTCCGGTGAAATCTATGTAGCCTATCGCACCGCCATATATGCCCCTCTTGTTGTTTTCAAGGTCATTGATTATCTGGCAGGCACGAAGCTTAGGCGCACCCGACAGGGTTCCGGCAGGCAATACAGCGTCGACCGCGTCAAGTGCATCCCTGTCCTCCCTTATCCGGCCTCTCACCGTTGAACCGATATGCATTACATGCGAATACTTCTCTATGCAGTGATACTTCTCAACTTCAACCGTCCCGAACCTGCTTATCTTTCCAAGGTCATTTCTTCCAAGGTCGACTAACATATTGTGCTCCGCAAGCTCCTTTTGGTCGGCCAGAAGCTCCTTTTCAAGCCTGTCATCCTCCTCCGCCGTCTTACCTCTCGGTCTTGTCCCTGCAAGCGGAAAGGTGTGAAGCACTCCGTTTTCAAGCTTGACAAGTGTCTCCGGCGAAGCTCCCGCAACCTCCACATCCGTTCCCGAAAAATAGAACATGTACGGCGAAGGATTCAGCGTCCTCAATACCCTGTAGGTGTTAAGGAGGCTTCCCGCATACTCAGCCTCAAGACGGTTTGACAGGACTATCTGGAAAATATCGCCCTCGAATATATGGTGCTTAGCCTTTTCTACCATGCTGCAATACTCTTCCCTGGAAAACAAGGGCTTAATCCCACTTGTCATGCGCCCTCCTGTATCCTTTACCGACTCACCATGTCTTATAAGCTCCTCCATCCTCTCTAACTCTGCCACAGCCTGCACATAACCAGTCTCAATGTCCGCGGTCGGAACATTTGCAATCAGTATTATCCTGCTTTTCAAATTATCAAAGGCAATGACCTTATCAAACAGCATCAGGTCAACATCCTTGAAGCCCTCCGTGTCCTTCGCGTCAAGTCTTAACGTCGGTTCCGAATATTTTAAATAATCGTAGGAAAAATATCCGACCAGCCCACCTGTGAAGGTCGGCATCCCCTGTATCACCGGGCTCCTATACCTTGACAGCACCTCTCTTATATGGCTGTCCGGGTCGTATGTCTGAAATTCTTCGTCCCCGACTCTCATCCTGCCATTACTGCAGGTTATGATAAACTTAGGTTCAAACCCAAGGAATGAATAGCGTCCCCATCGCTCATTGTCCTCAATGCTCTCAAGCATGTAACAATGCTCGGAGACATTCATAAGGCTTCGCAGAACCTGAACAGGTGTCTTGATATCCGACAGCAGCTCCGAACATATAGGTACGATGTCATAATCACCTTCTGCGGCTATTCTCTTAACTTCATCCAAAGAAATGTTAATTTTCATTGTGTTCTCCCTTCGTCTATAACAAAAAAGTCCCTGGCAGAGAATCTCTTCTCTGCCAAGGACGAATCTACAAATCCGCGGTACCACCTTGCTTCACAGCCACGCTGTGCACTTATCAGGATACAGTCATATCCCCGGCAACTCACGTATGCCTGCACGTCACGAAATACTCGGCAATATGTACATTCTGTTATGCTGCACACGATATAAGCCTTTGTTCCGTGCCCTCTGCGATCCACTTGATAACCTGTGTTCTACCCACTCTCAGCAACGTGGGCTCTCTGTAGGAGCATAATTACCTTTACCTTCGCTTCAACGGTTTAGTCTGTTAAATTTATAAAGAATATAACACTCATATATTCCAATGTCAAGTGGGGATTTTAACTTTTTTATAAATCCTTCTGATTAATATTCCACACCCCAGATATCATTCCACACCTCTAGCTGCTCCGCGGTCAATTCATTGTACTTTTCAACAAACTCCTCATAAGTCAGGTCACCCATGTTGACCGTGTCATCTGCGGCTTCCTTAGCCCATTCAAGCTGTTCGCCGGAAAGCTTGATTGACTTCTTACCATCAAAATATTCATCCGATATCTTGTCCGAAAGAACATTTCCTTCTGTATCAATAAAATAATTCTGCACAAGACAGCGGATATTCTTGGAATTCATGTCCTTGACCTTGACATCCCTTGCAACCTGTCTTGGATCATTCTCATTAAATGCAAGTATCTTCATGCCCTCCTTCGTGCGCGTTGTTCCCCTCTGCGCTCCTAGGTACATTCCGGAGAGCATATTCCTTGGTCTGCTATCCTGCGCCGCAACAGTCGCAAGCACTTCCTCCGCCAGACCCGCATAGTCATCGAGGATACTAATATGATTCCTGTCATCAAAATACCCCGAATACTGCGCATCGGTAATCACATATTGATAGGTCGCGTAGCCATCCTTGGTAATCATGTTCGACGTGTATATGTCCGCGACAAGCTCCACCTTGTCGGATATCTCCGGCACATCACAGCTGCCGGCATGCTGCTTCACCCCATTGGCATCAGTCGGACAATCGCAGCTCTCAAGATACTTATGCTGCATTCCTGTTGACAACTCCGCGCCGCTTCCGTTCTGACTGCCAGCTCCCTTTGAGCATGCATCGAGCGAAAGTATTGTCATACATATTATCGGTATCAGGCATAATTTTCTCATATTGTACTCCCCCTTACGATTATTATTTGTCTTTATTATATATCAACAAGTTATTTCTGTCCACTCTTATTATATAGTCAAAAAGGTATATTTATCACATATACCTCTTCGACTATTATTGTTGTTAACTAAAATTCCCAGTTAAGTCCCATAAAGAAATCTATCATAGGATTATCATTATCCTGCTGAAGTACACATAATGTAGGTTCATAATACTTTCCCTTATATGTAAAACTATATGCAACTGCACTAAATGAAGGTCCATCTGCTATTGAACTGCTATCCCTGAGAAAATATGGTCTTGTTGCTGAAACCACTGTATAACTATTATTCGTTACCACACTTGCACGGGATAGCATAGTTAGAACGCTATTAAATCCCTTGCAATTAAGTGTATCAGGATCAATTTCCATACCTCTTGACATATATCTTACTTCCAGATTACTAATATAATTGTTAGCTGTTACAGAATCATGTTCAACAGATACGTTCAATATCCCATGTCTGTAATACGCGTCAGCCCAACCATTCCAATTCTGAGGATAAAAATCATAATTAACCTTAATCTTAACAACACAGAAATCTATCTCTGATATCTGTTTTTCAAAGGTTCGCGGGTCTGCCACACCACGCGCATAAGAACTTAATGTAACAAGCTCTCCGTCTGCACTTTCAACATACGGAATTAATATTTCTGATTCTGCCTCATTGTCCTGTAATGAGTTTAACATTACACCTTCAAATATTTCTCCTGTCTCTCCCTCATCCACTTCACAAAGTTGAACTGAATTTAGCCCGGACATTTCAACTACTTTAGCGGTATCAATCTGTTCATCTGATATGTACCCTTTATTATATAATATATTAATTATATCCGTCTCTTTATTTTCCTCTGCCTTTACATTAACTCCAATACAAGTTGTACTCAATACAACTGCTAATATGCATGATAATATTTTACCAAATTTCATATTGTACACCTTCAAATTTTAATTATATAATTTCATTCTATTTCTTAAATAATTCTTTTGTATATCACTCCATTTTCACTAAACCGGTTTTACATTATATTAGCACCACGTCTGATACTATAATTATTATAATTTATAATTTGGAAATGTCGATTATAATTTTTATCCAATCACACTATTGGACAAAAATTATAATAATTAATTTTCATAATATTTTACCCACTTTTCTTTATATATGTTCTCCAGTTTATGCTTCTGTATCCAGTGGCATAATTGAATACTCACTTCCAATCTATGCTTTTCTTCAGAGTCCTCTTTATCATATCCTGACTTTTCCCCTTTGTTCCACCACAACGTATATATGTTACCAGCAACATAGTTCATTCTTCTCATTAACAACATCCGCTTAATTAAATTAGTTGCTACCTTATTTGACAACTCATAATTTCCAATATCTCCATAAGCATCTGAGGCATAGCTCATAATCATTGCGCATCGATTAGCATAATTTAGTACCAGACATTTCTTATCTACATTTTTTTCACCTGAAAGTAAATCATGCCTTTCTTGAAAATTGCATTCATAGTTGCAACATATATCCAACAACAATTGGATTTCATTTTCAATGGTATCCATTCGATACATATTATATAAACAAACAAGTTCATCCCCTGTAAGAAATATATCATTACTGCCAAATTCTTTATCAATTTTATTTTCCAATTCATTTACATTCACCGTAATTTCAAGCAGCTTTCTAAATTCTTCGCGATGTTGTACCGAATCAATTTCCTTTCTTATAAAACGATAAAATATACTATGTGTTTCAATTGCTCTTGTATTCATTATACAATTCATATCAATTTCGCTCATAAGCTGTTTGTTGAGTCCATCTGCTTCTCCATACTTTCTTAGCGCCGATAATTTTCTTATCTTTCTTGAGGCCATTCTATTTTCATATGAACCACTTACAATATCCGCCCTAATCAACTGCCTCTCCATATTAAGCCTGTCAAATAACATGCGTACAGTATGCAAATGTGGATTCCTCTTTTTGTTTATAAAATTTAAAAGCGTCATCTCTGTACACAAATCCCTGCACAAGTCCTTTTTCGTCATTCCCATCATACGCCTTCTGACATCAACAACTTTTGCCGCATCAAACACCTCTGTTTCGATGTACAAATATGCATCATTTGTTGTGCGCACATCAAGATTTACAAGATTGTACGCGTACTCTATCGCACTTTTAAATCCATCCTTTTTTCCTGTATAGCGCTCTCTGTAATCAAGCAGTTCCCATATATAGTACGTACGCATACCTATCCCCAGCATCTCTATAGCCCGGTCGCATAGTTCAATGAGAAACCTATTGCCATCCAAAAATATCCGTTCGTTTATATTAATTCCATAGATTTCATATATTTTACACAACGAATGGACCGCCTTTGGATATATGCTCACAACAGCAGCCTGCTCATTAAATTCATCCAGAATATACTTAAGAAAGCTTAAAACAATCTTCATTGCAAGAATAATTCCATGATTATCTTCCTTTTCCGCCGTAATGCTCTTTCCTGCAATACACAATGCAATGTCAAGGATGAGCGCAATCTCCTGACACCCAAGTCTCTTTTTCGTACAATATAGCCGGGTGAGCTTTTCTGATACCTGAATATTTCCGTTCATTCCCTTCTCTTCATTAAACATGTCTGTTATGATACCATCCGGAATATTGCAGTCTATATCAGCAGCCATTCTATCAAAATCAGGCACAGTCTGCTTCACGGCTTCAGTAAGAATGCTGTGATACTCATCATTCAGATATAAAGCTGAATGTTGTACGCCCATAGAAGATATCTTTTCTGTATGTAGTTCCCCTGACTGCGGTTCCGCTGACTGTGATTTTCCGTCCTTTTCCCCCATCCCCTGTATTGTCATTGACTGTAATCCAATTGCCTGAACCTTCATCGACTGTGCCTTCATTGCAAGTGCAAACTGTCTTGAGAGCCGTCCGTCTGTCTCATCATCTGCGTTATAAATATCCTTGATATCAACGGACTTATCCGTCAATTTTTTACATTCCTCACCCACCAGCACAGACCGGACAAGTTTCTGACGTTTCTCCCACAGTTCATATTCATCCGGCAGAAGATAGTATTCATAATCATAATCCGAGCCGCCCATCCTGTCTAAAAGCCTGTCCCGCACCAGCTTGGACAATGAAAGCTGCTGTCTCATATATTTGTACAGCTTGTCCGTATCTATTATCCCTTCACACATATCCTTGAGTGTAATTCCCCTATACCTGAGCCGGTTATTCATATATTCATAGAAATCATCCTGTATGTAATCTGTGTTTTGTGACATATGTTCACCTATCCCTATAAATTATATTCTTATATCCGATATAACTCTATAAAAATAAACACGCTATAATCAGACTATTTTTTTCATAATCCGATTATAGCATGTTTATAATATAAATCCAAGGCAGTTAAATCTTTATTCCACTCCCTTAAGCGCCTCCACAAGCTCACCGGAAAGCTCATCGGCAAGGGTATCTGTTACTTCCGCGGCTAAATGTCAGATTAAATATTTCCAACCGCTATTGTTAGTTATGTTGTATTTCTATTAGTTTTTCCTGACTTACTGACAAAATTAAACTGCCGTATCAATAAAAATTCAACATTTTTTTGATATGGCAGTTTAATTATTTTATAAAATGATGCTTGGTCAAAACATGCTCTATAAACCTAGCATGTTTAAGCAATAAATACATCTATTTTTATCAATATCATACAATTACATCCATACTCTGTCCCTGCACACTGCTCTGAGCTATCGCAGCCTGTGTAATCTCTAAATTTCTCATCTGCCCTGACACAGAACTCAGTTCAAGTGATGCTGCAGCTGACGAAATCGCAGAAGCTGCTCCCACAATACCGTTCCCTTCCCTCTGGTAATACTTCGTATCCGCATCGAACAATGCTTTATTTTCATCCTGCCTGTGTGTCCGTTTCTTGAGATTTTCAAGTCGCCCGGCATTTCTTAGCTTCTCCACCTTCAGTTCTTCCTTGTCCTCCGCCCTCTTCCTAAGCCTGTCCTCCTCACGCAGATTATTCACCTTCATATCTGCACATTCAACCATTCTCTTCGCATGTGCAATTGCATTTTCAAGCTCCGCGCTGTCATACTCTCCTGTAGCCTGCGCTTTCTTTAACATTGCCAGCTTTGCCCTTGCACGGCTAAGTACCCGTGCTGCCCCCACAGTCTTTTTCGCACGCAGAATCTGCGATGAAATCTCCTTTGGATTGTATGACAATGATTTCTTTCCGTTTTTTAACTTGGAATTTGACGAGCTTCTCGTACATGTGATACTCATGCCCGATGCCGCCACTCCTGACATTCCTGCCTTTAAATTATTAACGTCCATGTTTCCCACCTTTTCTGTGCAGCTGCTGTCCGATGCACCCATAATATGTGAGTCCGTTCACAAATACTTCATTTATGTATCCATATATGCTTATATCGGAAGCTTATTCTCTTTTATTTACAGAATGCTTCCTGCATTGGCGTATAAAAACGCATTACGCAACTCTGCCTTGACGATATATCCACAGCTTGATAATATATTCTTGCCGCAGCTTAACATATTTAAGTATGCAGGCAACTGAAGCACAGAAAAGAGGATTGACATGTACCGTGATTTGACCAAAGGGCGCATAGGAAGCACCCTTATTCTTTTTGCTCTTCCGATGATTGCAGGCAATCTCCTGCAGCAGTTTTACAATATAGCCGACACGCTCATAGTCGGGCAGGTGTTAGGGCGCGACGCTCTTGCTGCCGTCGGCTCGGCATACACACTCATGACTTTTTTAACTTCCGTGTTTCTGGGACTGTGCATGGGTTCAGGAGCACTGTTTTCAATATATCAGGGGCGCGGCGACACTGCTTCACTGAAAAGCAGTATTTTTCACGCCTTCTGCCTTATAATGTCTGTAACCGTCGTCATAAATATCGCCGTATATGCATTTATCAGACCGATAATGCTATTCCTTCGCGTACCGGACGAGGTCTACGCCGGAATGAGGCTATATCTTCTGATTGTTTTTGCCGGAATACCGGCTACATCACTTTACAACTTCTTTTCATGTATGCTGCGCGCGCTCGGCAACTCGTCGGCGCCACTTATTTTTCTCGCGGTCAGCGCTGTCTTAAACGTCGTGCTCGACATACTATTTGTCGCCGTGCTCCCGTTTGGAATTGGCGGAGCCGCTCTCGCAACGGTCATCGCGCAGTATGTGTCCGGGATAGGCATAGCTGTGTATGTGCTGATAAAATGCCGCTCCTTCCTTCCGGAAAAATCCGACCGACATTTTTCGGCGGCGATACTTAAGGAAATACTCAATCTTTCCTCGCTAACCTGCCTGCAGCAGTCAGTGATGAACTTCGGTATCCTCATGGTCCAGGGGCTTGTGAACAGTTTCGGAACTGTTGTCATGGCTGCCTTCGCCGCCGCGGTAAAAATCGACACCTTCGCCTACCTTCCTGTGCAGGATTTCGGAAACGCCTACTCAACCTTCGTCGCACAGAACTTCGGTGCAGGTGAGCAGGAGAGAATACGCCGCGGCACCAAAACCGCTTTCGTTATGAGCGGCATTTTCAGCCTCATAATATCCGCCGCAGTATTCATATTCGCCGCACCTCTCATGCGTACCTTCATAGCTGCCTCGGAGACGCAGGTAATCGCCGCCGGTGTCCATTACCTCAGAATAGAGGGTGCCTTCTACATCGGAATAGGCTTTCTCTTCCTATTATATGGCTATTACCGTGCCATCAAAAGAGCCGGAATGTCCGTCGTTCTCACGGTCATATCCCTCGGTGCGCGTGTCTTGCTGGCTTACGCATTGTCCTCCATAAGCAGCATCGGCGTGACCGGAATATGGGCAGCAATCCCTATCGGCTGGTTTCTTGCAGATGTGACCGGGCTTATCTATATGAAGTTTTTATCCTCCAACGCTGGGACAGGGGTCTGACACCGGTGTCCCAATGTGCCGGGACAGGGGTCTGACACCGGTGTCCCAATGTGCCGGGACACCGGTGTCAGACCCCTGTCCCGGATTATATGCCTACAGCCTCCTTGGCAAGCCTGTCCGCTTCCTCGTTGCCCTCAACGCCGGAATGACCTTTTACCTTGACAAAATGAAGCTTTATATCGTTCTTTACGGATTGTATATAGTCATGGTAGGCTATCGTTCCCTTCTTGTTGCGCTTCCACGAACCATTAGCCCACATCTCTATTCCCATATAGTCATAGTAGATTACCAGCTCCTTGATTCCAAGCTCAATAGCGCGTCTGACTGCCGCCATGCTTCCCCCGACCTCGCCGGATACATTCCGCATCGAAGCCATCTCAGGATCATCGCCATGCCCCTGGAGCACCTCTCTTACACCATCATGTACCAAAAAGCCGCCATAGCCGTATACCTTGGCAGCTATATTGTATGAGCCATCGACAAAGGCATAGGGTAATGTATCCAGCCCCATTGAAGCGGAGCTTTTATCCACTGCCTGTTCATTTCCTGCAATGCGTCCCCCCTCATCAACTGTAGTTGAAGATGCTCTGCATGCACTATTTCTAGTGCATGCACTATTTACGATGCATGCGCTGCCTCCGGTGCTGCCCATGAACTCTTCCGCCTCCGCACGCGTCTTGAAGCTTTTATACACAGGACTGGAAAATCCATCCACATTTTTCTTACACTCATCCCAGCTTAGATATATCCCCGGAGTTCTTCCGACTCTTACCGCATAAAATTTCCCTGCCATTTTACTACTTCTCCTCAAGCATCATCTTGATTATCTCTTTATCCGTCTGGTGCATGCCCACCTTGCCTATGTAGCCGACGCAGCTTATCGTCTCGCCTGCCTCCTCCTTGAGGATTCCGGTGTACGCCTCATAAGCCTTGCCCTTCATCGCAAGATAATGTCCCATCATCGCCGCATCAAGACTGGACGCAATCTTAGCCGCGCATGAAATCTTGGCTCCGTCGCAGATAATTCCCGGAATGTTCGCAAGTGTGTTGTCTATCGTGTCCTTAATCTGCTTTATCGTACCACCCGCAAGATATGTTATCGCAGCCGCGCTCGCACACGAAGCCGATACAGCACCGCAGAAAGCAGAGAGCTTTCCTATAAATTCCTTCTGGAATGTGGTGAGCAGGCTTGAAAATACAAGCGCACGGTATAATTTTTCAGACTGTATGTTGTTCTCTCGCGCGTACACGATTACAGGCACGGATGAGGCTATTCCCTGATTGCCGCTTCCCGAATTGATGATAACAGGCATGTCACAGCCGCCCATTCTCGCCTCGGAGGCTGCACAGGCGTAAGCCTTCATTCTTGTGACTACGCTCTCAGCGTATGTCTCACGTATTACTCTTCCAAGTCCCAGACCGTAATTTCCAGACATCCCCTCGTATGCTATGTCCATATTGTACTGAATCTGCCTGTCAAAAAGATGTCTCACCTTCGATATGTCGACCTCATCGGCGAACTGCCTGATATTCTCAATGCTGAGCTGCGAGCGGTCTGCACATGCGGCACCTTTTTCCTGTGAACCGCACCCTCCGGCAGCATTTTCTGCCCCGGATACATTTTCAAGCACCGAACCATTCCTCCTGATACATGTGATATTGGTGTGTGAATGGCGCACCTCAACCGAAGCACTCTCCGTTCCCGCCTTCATCCCGATGATAAAATGAAGCGGAATCTCGGAGTCAAGGAACTCGACATGACATTTTTTGTCGTTTACGAACTGCTCTGCCTCTCTTCTTCCTGCGTCATCGACATCCTCTAATACCTCCATGCATTTGGAGGCATCACCGGCTAACGCACCAAGCGCACATGCCGCCTCAATTCCTATCATTCCCTGCGAATTAGGTATGGAGACGCAGCGCACATTCTTAATCATGTTCCCTGAACAGTACGCATCTATATGCTCCGGTGCCGCACCTAAGACCTCCCTGCAGCGCGCGGACGCATAGGCGAGCGCAATCGGCTCCGTACAGCCCATCGCAGGTATCAGCTCCTCCTCAAGTATTTTTATGAAATTATCCTGTATATTCTTGTCCATTAAATTCGATCCTTCTGTCCTTTATGATATTTTAAATAATATTTTGCACCAATAATATTTTTATTTTGATAATGTCGTATACTTATGATTCGGGTATCAAAACATGCTGTATATACCTAGCTGTGTATAACGTATTATATTTATGCATATCACGACTTTTTGGAGAAGCTTAGATGTTCTTAGAACATCTTGCTATGTACAACGGAGCTGATATGTATAAATATAATACGTTATACACTCATAAATTAAATCAGCATGTTTTGGCACCCGGGGCATACTTATTTTTATGTCACGAAATTAATATCAGATGCCTGTAATAAACTCAGCAAATATATTATTCTACGCCTTTACCGCCCAACGCATCTTCGTTGAACGCGCCCTGCTGTTGCGCGCGCACTCCTCGGCGGACGGTCTTATCACATCCTTGGCAGCCTCACTGTAGATTCCGTCCTTCTCCATCTGCTTAAAATACTTTTTCACCATCCTGTCCTCACCGGAGTGGAAGGTGAGAATAGCCACCCTGCCTCCCGGTGCAAGTATGCCTGGAAGCTTGCTAAGAAACGCATCTAACACTTCAAATTCACTGTTCACGTCAATCCTCAATGCCTGAAAGGTTCTCTGGCATGATTTTTTTACCATCTCCCTGCGCTCTGCCTCGGGCAGGAACTCAAGAGCCTTCTCTATAACCTGTCTGAGTGCCGTTGTGGTGTCAATCGCATGCTTCCTCTTCCGCTCCCTCATTATCTGCGCCGCTATCTGTTCAGCGTAAGGCTCGTCCGAATTTTCAACAAGCATTCCGACAATCTCGTCCTCATCAAGCTCAGCAAGACGCTCCGCAGCGGGCACCCCGGCCTCCGGATTGAGCCTCAAATCAAGCGGTCCGTCCACCTTGTATGAAAATCCGCGCTCCGGGTTATCAATCTGCATTGATGACACTCCAAGGTCTGCAAGCACGAAGTCAAACAGTCCGCTCTCCGGCACAAGCTTGTCTATATCGGCGAAATTCATCTGCTTAACCGTGAGGATATCCTCCCCATAGCCCGCATCGCGCAGTCTCCCGGTAGTCTTTTTAATCTCTATAGGGTCGATGTCAAGTGCATACATATGCCCATCTCCCTCAAGCTTTTCCAGCATTTTTCTTGTGTGCCCACCATAACCGAAGGTCGCATCAAGCCCCTTCTGCCCCGGCTTTATCTGCAAAAAATCAAGAATCTCATTCACACATATAGAAATATGCATGCCCGCAGGTGTGATTCCCTTGCTTATAACATGCTCTATCGTATCGGCATATTTCTCCGGATTAAGCTCCTTGTATTTCTCCTCAAACTTCTTAGGATGTGTTCCCGAATATCTCTTTCTGCGCACATGCGGCTTATTTTCTTCCATGTCCGTTCTACCTTTCTGTGTATCTTTGCTTTCCTTATTCATTCTATTCCCTGTATGCTTTTACATTTATGTAATCTTTTGTATAGCTCTATGCTTTCATCTGCTGACTGTTTTAATTTTCGTTCTAAAACACAATTCTTTTTATTTTAACATGCCACACTACTTATCGCAATAAGCAAAAAACATCATTCATTGGTAACTTTTTAAATCCATATTTTTACTGATAATCCGCTGTATCCATCCAATGAGCAGCCAGTCAATGGGTATATAACTCACTCTTTGCCCTGCCGTGCCCATTTCGCAAATCATATTTTCAATTTTTGTGAATATCGTGGGCAATATACAGTTTTTTTTCTAACTATACCCAAAAATTGATGTTCTCTGTCTAATTCTCCCCTGATAATTGATGTTTTCAGCGTTTTTGTGGGCAAGAAAATGATTTTTTCTCATATATACCCAAAAAGCCTCATTGCAAACTTATATGAGGTATTGTTTTGGGTACTATGGACAAAAAAGTCTCAGAATACCCATTTTGCTGGAACGCAATTCACGTTTCAAAGTCAATGCAAATAATTTTTCAACAAAGCAACGCGCACTTGAGGCACTAATAAAATATGCAGCTCAATCATTTGGAAAAATCCAAGAATTTTAAAGTATATGTATGCGACCTGAATTTTTTGAGTATGCGGACGGTTCCAACATCCCATTGGAACCGTCCACACGGGTATACACATCACTTCGTTGTAATATAAGTGTTGTAGCGGTACTGTCTAAGCTTATACTCCATCGCTATCGCATTGGAGAGATTCCTGTATGCACCTACCTGTACCTTGTACAGCCCATCGTCATATACGATGAATGCAGGGAAGCCGTCCACAAGAAGTGAATTGAGCATACGGTCTGCATTATCCTTGTTGCGGTATGCTCCGACCTGAACGCGGTAGAGCACATCCTTGCACTGACAGTTGCAGGAGCGTGTTCCCGGTTCGTTGAAAATCTCGGCACTCTCATCGTAGAACCTTTCCCCTCCGCGCACACCATAATCCTGCGTGCTGTCCGGGAACGTCCTGCCCGGCTGATTACCTCCCATCATGTTTCCGCCATCATACATCCCGTCATCCCAGCGCATGTCATTGCCTCTGTCCATACGCATACCATCATTACCTCTATCATTCCGCATATTATCATCAGCTCTGTCCGAACGCATGCCGCTATCATTATTCATCTCATTTCTCCACGCATTATTGTCCATGCCATCAGAATAAGGCAGCCCCGTGCTGTCCCTCATATTACCCGCATTTCCAACATTTCCTGTGCCACCTGTGTTACCATCATTTCCTGCTTTTCCCATATTCCCCATGTTACCCATATTTCCAGTGTTCCCCATATTTCCATCATCCTGCCACATATCCGCTGTCGTAGCTGCCGGTGATGTATATACAGGATAGCCGAGCGTCTGCAGGATTCCGTTAGCTATCCCCTGCGCCAGCTCATCAAAATTCCTGTCAAATGTCTCATTATCCTTATCGCTGTTGATAAACCCTGCCTCCACAAGCACGGCAGGCATCCGAGTTCTTCTTAAAACGACAAGGTCTTTTCTCTCGTCAATTCCAAGATTCTTAAGCCCTGCTTTCTCCATTCCCTCAAGTATATTGTTGGCAAGCTCCTTTTTTATGCCGCTGTCGCTGTAGACAAGCACCTCAGCACCTGAATACTGATCAGGGTACTCACTGGAATTTCTGTGTATGGACACAAAATAATCCGCTCCGACATTGTTTCCATCCTGTGCCTTTTTAAAAGGTGTCTCATAGAAGTCCCCATCTCTTGTGTATACAACATCAACTCCTCTCGCCTCAAGAAGTGCCCCGACTGCCTTTCCCAGCCTCAGCACATCATCCTTTTCCTGACGTCCATTATATACAGCTCCCGGATCACTTCCGCCGTGCCCCGGGTCAATGACAACAAGCATACTTCTACCATCCTGTTTTCGATAATATGGTATATTCTATGAAAAAAAAATAAGGATGTGAAAATATTTTTCAACACCCTTATTTTATCCTATGACTATATCGTCTATGTTTGTCATTTTATGTAATGTACTTTTACAGAATAACCTATACTTTATAGATATACTTGCATGTCTATTATATGCCCGATTACCCTCTCACATACTTCACAAAGGTATACTCAAGGTCAAAATATGTCTGTTCCTCGCTCTCCTCGGCAACCTTCCACTCCGGCAGCTTGTCAAGATTCGGAAAATGCCTGTCTGCCTGATATTCATAATCAATCTTGGTTATATGTGCCGTATCGCAGTAAGGGAGCAGCTGCTCATATACAGATTCGCCGCCAATCACATACACATCCTCTGACTTATATTTCTCCAATTCCCTCAACAGCTCATCGACACTGTATACCACCGTTGCGTCCTTTACCTTAAGGCTTCTGTCATTGGTGAGCACTATATTGGTACGGTTCTTGAGCGGAATTCCGTTAGGAAAGCTCTCAAGCGTCTTTCTTCCCATCACAACAACCTTGCCTGTGGTGACCTTCTGAAACCACTTCTGGTCATTAGGTATCCTCACAAGGAGGTCATTTCTATAGCCTATCGCCCAGTTTGAATCAACTGCCGCAATTATGTTCATATCTGTTCTCCATTTCCGTTATCCAATCATTAGATAATTGCGAAACTCTGTTTGTATCAGCCGTACGTTGTGCAATTTTTCTAGTACCCTTCCGGACACGTTCTCACTCCTTGAAACCAGTAGCGGTACATAAGCGGCTAAAATACAGCCGCTAAGGACCGACTGGTTTCAAAAGGTCC
>QWCY01002807.1_pt1 | contig 29238 bp, 18 predicted proteins | sample 1972631 | NCBI WGS metagenome assembly QWCY01 (sample SAMN09866696, study PRJNA288562) | Human gut metagenome isolate pre1_stool, whole genome shotgun sequencing... | isolation source: gut | host: Homo sapiens | place: USA: California
AGCAAAGCAGTTTCCGGTATTCGTGTTCGGGTCCCCGAACACGAATACCGGAAACTGCTTTGCTTATCCTCCCTTAGCGTCTCGGAATATCGACCGAAGTTTCTTTTTGACCTTTAAGATGCTCAGAAAAGAAATCCACCAGCCGCCAATAGAAATATTCGTCCATATCTCCGAAACTATGACGTTGCCCCGGAAGAATCAGCATCTCGAAACGCTTATTAGCCCGGATCAAAGCATTCACAACACGGATCGTATTCGCATCATGGACATTATTATCGATATCACCATGTACAAGCATCAAATGACCTTTCAATTGCTTAACAATTTCGGGATTCGTAGCTATTTTATAAACAAAAGTAGTATCTCCTTTTTCCGAAACGACCTCTTTCACGCCATGATGTGTCTCGCTCCACCAACGGTTATAAATCCGGTTGTCGTGGTTCCCGGCACAGGATACCGCAGCTTTATAAAAATCGGGATATTGACAAATTGCAGCTGTAGACATAAAGCCACCTCCCGAATGACCGTGTATGCCGACTCTGTCGATATCTATAAACTTATGGCGGGCAGCCAATTGTTCGACGGCCACCTTATGATCGGCCAAAGGATAATCACGCATATTCCCATAACCATAATTATGATACCATTTGGAGCGGGAAGGATGTCCACCCCGCTGTCCTACTGAAATCACAATGAATCCGGCCTGAGCCAAACGATCCGTCCTTACACTCATCCGGGTAAAAGGGTAATATACAGCTTCAACCTGAGGGCCCGGATAAACATAATCGATAATGGGATATACCTTGGTCGAATCGAAATCGTAAGGTTTATACATCACCCCGTATAAATCCGTCACCCCATCGGCAGCCTTGACGACAAAAGGTTCCGGAAACCGATAACCGGCCGCTTTCAATTGCGAAAAATCACTCTCCTGGATAGTCATCACTTTATTCCCCTCCCGGTCTAACAGATCGGCACAAGGAATCGTATTCACCCTCGAATAATTATCCACAACGAAACGGGCATCGTCATCTATTTTTACTTTATGAAAATACTCCCCTTTTGTTATCCGTTTCAGTCCACTCCCATTTACATTCACTTTATACAACTGTTCATAATACGGATTTTCTCCCTCTTCCTTACCATTCCCCACAAAATAGATCGTCCGTGTAGCTTCATCCACTTTCAGCACCTGCTCCACATGCCAGGGGCCTTTCGTGATCCGGTTTTTAAGATTTCCCTGATCATCGTATAAATATAAATGAGCCCATCCGTCACGTTCACTCCAATGAATCAACTCCTTACCCTTATTCAAGACAGCCAAAGGCCGCGTTTCCTGATAAGTATTCATCCGCTCCTGAATAATCGGCACAATCGAATCCTGCCCGATCGTATAAGAGCAGATATCAATACGATGAAGGTCCCGGCTACTACGAACCAGAAAAAAACGGTCGTTATCTCCCAGCCAAACCGGTGATACATACTCCATGTCCCGCTGTTTCTGTTCTGCAGGTTTATAGGATAAACTCAAATTTTGATTTTTAAACGCCGCTACTTTTATTTCCTTACGAACATTATTCTGCATATCGAATACATAAAGATGCTCCTCAGGGGCTTCCATCTCTCCAGGCATCTGATATTTATAAGTTTCCAACGTAGGACGTGGCTGAGCGATAGAATTGATCACCCACAATTCCTTTACTGCCCGGTCGTCGGATACCGTTACCGCAAAGTGTCTGGAATCGGGAGACCAACATCCCGATACCCGCCGGCGTTTACCGTTGCAAAGCGTATCGGTATTCAACATACTGTAAGGAATGCCATAACCGAAATCCTTCACTCCGTCTTGTGTCAATTGAATCTCGAGAATCGTACTGTCCTTCTCGTTTTTCCGGGCTTTCTCATAATCTTCCCGACTCATCCGGAAAAGGTTACAATCCTTAGCATATATCACCGTCTGGCCATCGGGAGAAAAATTTCCCCATCCCAATTTTTTCGGTTCCTTTTCCTGTCCTTTCAGATGAGTAAGTTTACGGGAAGGATAATCATAAGAGAAATAAAAGACTTCTTTTTCTCCTTTCTTCTTGTCTTTCTCCTCTTTTTTCGGTTTCACTTCTTGCGAAGATTCCACCTCAAAAGTAAACGTCCGGCCGTCTTCCTTTGCCTTGAGATTACGTATCGGCAGATGGCGGGCCTCGAAAGGATCACGAACGATCTCCGTCAGCTGAGCAGCCAGTTCATCCCGGTCGAACAGCAGATTCTTTGTACGCGCAACCGGATCGACCACATACCAAAAAGTTCCTTCACTCGTTTTATACTCGAACCAGAAACAATTTCCTTTTTGAAACCAATGCGGATCGACCAAAGTAGAAAACAACATGTTCTTCAGCTTATCTCCGGTAAACTTTTCTGCCTGCAAATATTCAGGCAACCTCTCTTGCGAAAATACCTTACCGGCACAACAAAGGCCGATAAATAAAAAAATAATAATCCGATTTTTTTTCATATAATAACCATTTCAACGTTGTGTACAAAAATACACATTTTCGTAAAAAGTAATCCGCAAAAGACAAGGAGTAATAAATAATCCGTTATCAAATCGTATTTATTAAAAATAAATACCAGACATACAAATTTTATGTAATAAATTTTACATGTTTTTGCAATAAAAATTATCTTTGTAATCAGTCACAAGAAGAATACTGTTAAATAGTAAAATATTTAATGTACACCAACAGGAATGCCATAGTATGCGGCTTGTCAGCGGGTTCCGGTTTACCGGGACATATTCGCTTCAGTAGAAGTGAATACAGGTATAGTATGCTGTGGTTTTCTTTAGTTATCGGTTTTTTGCAAAAAAAATGCACTGAGAATTTGGAGGTTATGAAATTTTTTATACTCTCTCTCTCTCTCTCTCGCGGTATACTATACCTTCCGGCGGTATGTGGCCTATGGATAGGCCATGCCCGTATGCAGCCGGAACCGTTTGTATATACACCGATCATAGAAAACCAAAAACAATAATACCGGAATAAACATCGCATGAAGAAGATTCTATTCATAGGGCTGCTGTTTGTTTTGGCGGGCACGGGGGTTTGGTCCCAGGAGGTGTCCGACTCAGTCCGCATCCATTACCGCCGGGGATACCGGGGAGTGGATCCCGATTACCACAACAACCGTTCCGAATTGGAACGGTTTATCCGTACCCTGCGCAGGGAACAGGAGTCGGACCGTCTGGAACGTGTCGTAATCTGCTCGTGGACATCACCCGACGGGGTGACCCGCTACAACGAGCTGCTTGCCGGCCGCCGTGCCGACTCGCTGAAATCCTGGCTTGTGCGCCACGCACAGATTCCCGGGGAGCTGGTGAGCGTTCGCGGCGAAGGCATCGGCTGGGGCGTACTACGGCAGTTGGTGGCAGTATCCGATATGCTTTATAAGGACGAAGTGCTACACATCCTCGACAATACTCCCGTGTGGATTCGCGACTCCCATGGCAAAATCGTGGACGGACGCAAGAAACAGCTGATGGACCTGCGTGGCGGACAGCCCTATAATTATATGATGGAAAACATTTTCCCGGAAGTGCGTTCCAGTCTTTCGACCATCTGCTACCGAAAATCCGCCCCTTCTATAGACAAGGTTACTACCGGTACTGCTCCCACGGATTCCGCTCTTGCGGAAAAGGAAGAGACAGAGACAGCCGGGTTTCGCAACACAGCGGCGCTGATATCTGCCGGACCGGGAGCGGACACTCCGGCGGAGACCTCCCCGGTAACCTCGCCGAAGGCTTCCGGGAAATTGCGGGAAGCACTCGCCCAAAACCTGGTGATCAAGACCAATCTGCTCTACGATGCCCTGCTCATGCCATCGCTGGAGGCGGAATACCGCTTCAATGACCGCTGGACGGTCAATCTCGAAGGGGAAATAGCATGGTGGAAGAACGACGGCAAACACAAGTATTATCAGCTGGCCACCATCAGCCCGGAAGTGCGCTGGTGGTTCGGACAGCAGAAAAACAACCCCTGGCACGGGCATTACCTGGGCCTGTTCGGCGGCTTCTCGTGGTTCGACCTTGAGAACAAGGAGAACGGTTACCAGGGTGAGGCCGAAATAGCAGGGCTCAGCTACGGCTACATGTTCCCCATTGCCCGTCGGCTCTCACTGGAAGCGGGCCTCGGACTAGGCTACCTGCACAGTAAGTATGAGGAATACGAACCCGTGCCCCACATGGGCGGCACGCACTATGTTTACCTACAGACCAAACGTGTGGACTATTTCGGTCCGCTGAAACTGAAACTGGCGCTCGTATGGCATTTGCAGGATATTAACAGGAAGAAAGGAGGCGCACAATGAGAAGAACGATATTATGGCATGCAGTAACGGGCCTTGTGCTCTCAGGCCTGGTGACACTGTCCTCAGGCTGCCGTAAAGAGCTTTGCTACAACCACGACGAACATGCCTACTCCGTCAAGGTGGATGTGACTGCCACCTGGGAGCGGGAATGGGAACGCGACCACGGCAGGGGATGGAAAAATACCTGGGAAGGCAGGGGATGGAACAACTGGATGACGTATGACGACCTGCGTCCCGAAGTACCCGGGGGTATACGCGCCGTAGTATATGATCCGGACGGTAACAGGCATGACGAGCGCAACCTGGCTGCGGAGGGCGGACGGCTGGCCATGACCGAAGGCAGACACTCCATCCTGTTTTACAACAACAATACGGAATACATCGTGTTCAACGACCTGACTTCTTCGGCCACGGCAACCGCCACCACGCGCACCCGTACCCGAGCCGGATTCAGCGAACTGCACAAGGACGAACGCACTGTAGGGCAGCCCGATATGCTCTACGGCAGTTACCTCGGGGAATACGAGGCGAAGCCCGGCTACGAGGCGGTGAGCCTGCCCGTGGAACTGCGCCCGCTGGTCTACACCTACGTGGTACGTTGTGAGTTCAGCCACGGAGCCCAATACGTGGCGCTGGCCCGCGGAGCACTGGCGGGTATGGCCGAGAGCGTCTACCTGCAGGACGGGCACACGGGCAGCGGGGCAGCCACGGTGTTCTTCGATGCCACCGTCTGCGACTGGGGCTCGTGGGCGCAGGTACGTTCGTTCGGCATCCCCGACTGGCCGGGCGACGGATATACCCGGGCTACTGACCGCAACTACACCCTGCAGCTCGAAGTGCGCCTGAAAAACGGGAAATACCTCCCGCCGTTCATGGTGGACATCACCGAACAGGTGAAAGCGCAGCCACGCGGCGGAGTGATCGTCATCACGGGGCTGGAAGTGTCCGACGAAGACGGTGAGTCCGGAGGTTCGGGTTTTGATGTGGAGGTCGGCGACTGGGGCGACAGACACGAATACGAACTGCCGGTCTAGTCCGCTTACAAAGGCATATTCAGAAAAACAATGCTGTTTTTAAAACCATAATATTCCATTTTTAATACTCAATTTTATGAAAAGAAGTCTTATTTTGCTTGGAGCAGTCACAGCGACTCTTGCAAGCTGTAGTAAAAGTGAAGTAGTGGACGTCAATGACAGCCAGGCTATCGGTTTCGAGACGTTCGTGAACAAATCCACACGTGCCGTAACGAATGATGAAGGTACGGTAACCAATAAGTTGCTTGATTTTTATGTCTACGGAGGTTCAAATGAAAGCCAGAATCTGTTTGCCGGTGATAAGGTTTACAGAAGCTCAGCATCTGACCCCTGGAAGTATGACAACACCAAGTATTGGTTTAAAAACCGTACCTATAAGTTCGCAGCCATCAGTCCGGGAGCGGGAGCCAATCTTTCCGCCAATTTTGGTTATAGCGACGGCCACATGGAGTTGACCGCTACCGTAGATAACGCTACCGCTAACCAGTACGATCTTGTTTATGGTGAGGCGACTAAGACCACTTCGGAGGATTTAAGCAGTGTGAGTACCGTTGCATTCAACCTTGGTCATATCCTTTCCAAAATACGTATCCTGTTCGAGAAAAATAATAATTTCGGTAAGGAAACACAGCTTGTGATTACTAATCTTACGTTGGCAGGTGCAAATACGAGTACAGGTTCAGGCATCTTTAGTAAGGGTGTTTACAAATATAATAATGGCTGGACCTGGACTAAAGCAGCAGAGGGTTCTGCTGACGTTACCTTCTCTACTTCTACCTCTTATACTGTAACCGATAAATCCATAACCGGAGAAACGTCGGTAGAAGAAGTGGGACAGACTTTTTATGTCATTCCGCAGACACCTGATAGCGGAGTCAAACTCTCTTTCACTGTACAGTTGCAGGAACACAATGGAACTGACTGGGAAAATGTGGGTTCCGCTCAAACATTGACTAAAACGATTGCAACAGCTCAGGCAACATGGAATTCCAATAATATTTATACTTATAAGGTAAAATTAAGCGAGACGACCTTACCCGGAGACGATCGTTATGCAATTGACTTTAGCGCTACTGTCGATTCCTGGGGAACGGACAATACTCCAGTTGACGTAGATTTTGCAAATTAAACTACCCGGGCCGGGCGGGGTTGAATGTTCCCTTCCCGGTCACAATGAGAAAACAAATTAAAAAAAACGGACATAAGGTATGAATAAGAGAAATAACACGATCAGGGGCGTGTTGTTGCTGGTTGCGGCGGCGCTGATGTTTTCCTCCTGTGCGGAGACTCCGGGTCCGGAAGAGGAGGTTACGGACACGCGGACGATCAGTTTCGGAACCCCCGCGCTTACCCGTTCGGCCATCGATAACGCGGGGGACATGCAGAAGGAAGAAAACGCTTTCTCCGTATGGGGATGGTACGCAAATGCGGGCGGCACGGAGAGCGGGACAGTATTCAACAATAAGCGCGTTTTCTGGTCGGCTGCCAATCCGGGCTGGGGCTACGAGGGCACCCGCTACTGGCATCCCGGCCTCGATTACCGCTTCTACGCCCTCTATCCCTCAACAGACAAGCTGGGCACGGGCGTAAATGCGGCATGTGCGGTGAACGGCACAATCACCATTACCAACTTCGACGCCACGCACGGCACCGACTTGATGACAGCACAGCAGACAGTCCAAACTCCGGATGTGCTGACGAAGGACCCCGGTCCCGTGACCTTCACTTTCGCCCACCAGCTGGCGCGGCTCAGCTTTGCGGTAAAAGCCGTGGGATGCGAGGCGACGGTCACAGCCTTCAAGGTGAACGGCGTGACCTGGAAGGTCAACCTTACCTGTCCGGCATCGGGCACTCCCTCGTGGAGCGGTGGCGAAAAGACCACCGACGGGGACAGCCGGCTGACCAAAGCCGACGGGAATATTACGGTGTCCGGCGGCAACACCATAACCATGCTACAGGATGTGCTGTTGCCTCCCCATACCGCTGCCGACCTGACAGATGCTGTCATCAACATGGCCTACCGTCTCAAGGGCGACACGGGGGACGACCGCACAGCTGAGGTAGAACTCGCCACGACGGAGATACCCCACTGGGATGCGGCCCAGCAGTACAGTTACACCCTGACCGTCTCGGCATCCTCGCTTACCCTCACGTGGAAGGTGAAGCCCTGGGATACGAAGGACACCGAAGTGTCGTGGGGACCGGATGAAACGACCAACCAAGAATAAAAAACAGACGAAGCTATGAAAAGAGAACTGAAATCATATCTTGCCGGATGGCTTGCCCTGTACCTGGCAGCGGTGTGCCTGCCGTTCCTGCTGGCGGGATGTGCCAGTGACGGTGCGGCACCCTGGCCTGTGGACGGAGAAACCACCTCCGTCACCCTGCGCATGTCGGTGGCCGGAGCCGTCGGTACGCGCGCCGACGGTACGGAGGATGAGTACGCCACGCTGGAAAACCGGATAAATACCCTGCGCGTACTGGTGGTGACGGACGGTAACAAAATTGCCGTAAACCACAAACTCACGCCGGAAGAACTTGCCGCCCAAACGGTGACGATAGAAAATGTGCCCGTGGGCAAGGTGACTTTCTGTGTCCTGGCCAACGAGGCTGCCTTGGGTAAGGATTACGATACGGAGGAGTTTGAGCTTGTAGACGTACCGGACCGGACATCAAAGAAGGCTTTGCTGGAAGACCCTGATCGTACGTATTTCCCAAAACGGTTCTCCGAAGTGAATATAGATAAGGGGCTGCCCATGAGTTGGATTGTGTGCGACTACGAGGTAAAAGCAGGCTCCCCGACAGGTACTCCCGGGGAACCTCTCGAAGCACAATTAGTGCGCTGCGTGGCCAAGCTCAATATCAGCATGAATAACGATCTGGATTCCGAGATCAACATCAAGGCGGTAAATTTCGGCACTTTCTTCGGCGACAGGCTCTATCTTTTCGGCGAACAGTCGCTGGATGTGCCCGGCAGTACTGCGTACGAAGCCAAGAGCTATCCCTATGAAACGGAGGCGGATTACATCAAAATCCCCGCATACGGCGAAAAGATGCTGGTATGCTACATCTATCCTTCCTACGCCTGGCTGCCGGAAATGACGGACTCGCCCTATACCATCGGGTTCGCCACGCTGGCGAAAGGGACCTATCCCCAAAAGGCTTTCATCACCGAGGGTGCACTGAACTCCATCGCCCGTAATACACAGGTAAACATCCGTGCCACGCTGAGCGTAGATGCCCGCCTGATCCTGAAATATGAGGTGGTGGATTGGGGCAAGAAAGAAATCACCGTTCCGCCGTTCAATTAAACAAACCGGTATGTTATTCAAAGTTATGAAAATAAGATTAAGAAGAATGAGCCGCCTGTTGTCGGTGGCGGCGCTGTCGGTAGCGTTGTTTTCGTGTGCCGACGAGGAGATTGTGGGAGGAGGTCCCCGTGTGCAGGAGGGTCTCCCGGCACAGATTGTGCTGAAGGTAGCTTCCGGGGATAACCGCATAGAAACGCGTGCCGCACAGGATGCGGCCAACGAGAAACGGGTGACCAATCTCTATGTATTCGTATTCGACGAAAACGGAGACGTATGCGAAGGGTCAAGAGAATATCACAACGTTCCTGCCAATGGTGTTGTCCTTACAGCCAGATCGAAAAACAATGCGCAGATTGCCGGCATTGCAAACTTCTCCGAGACTGGCGTCAACTCTACCTACCAGCTCTCCCTGGACGCGCTGAAGGAAGTGAAGACGAAAGCAGAACTGGAGGCCCTTATGGCAAAGCTCGACCAGCAGACTCTGGAACGGTCGTCGCAATTCATCATGTCGGGCTATGCTGTAGACGGATCTGGCAATGACGTATTCAATATCCCCGGAAGCGAGAGTGGCGGGATAGCTTCGTTCGAGTGTACGCTGAAGCTGGAACGCCTGGACGCCAAGGTGGAGTTTATCGTGAAGACTGAAGTTCCCGCTGACAAAAATTGGGACAAGTTCGACTTCCGCCCCAAAGGCTGGCGGGTGGTGAACGTGCCCGCGCAGTCGCTGGTGCTGCCCCGGGAGACAGGCGATGCCGACGGTGACGGGTGTACCTACTTTGAATCGCCGGAAATGCCGTTCGAGACTATAGGACGCGACGGAGAGTATTTATTGGATAGTTGCGCTTTCGTGTTTTACATGCCGGAAAGCCGCAAGACCCCCGCAAGGAAGATTTCCGGAGAAACCGGAGTGACGGACGCAGCGGCACGGTACGCCCTGCGCGAAAAGCGGGATAAGGCGGAGTCGAAACCGGGTGATGATTTTAGTAATAAGCCGGGACAGGAATACGAAAACGGCGCTTTCACCTACGCACCTGCAAACGCCGCTTACGTGGAAATGTCGGGCACGCTGTCGTATGAAGAACAGGGTGGCAATACGGTCAATGCCGACGTGAAGTTTACAGTCCATCTGGGTTATGCCAATCAAGACCCTGACGATTACGACACCCGCCGCAATACGCACTACATCTACACCGTCACGATCCGCGGCGTGAACGACATCGAGGTGGAGGTGACCGAGAAAAAAGAATCCCGCCCCGGCTACGAGGGCAACGTGATCGTGAGCGAAATTAAGCCGCACGAACTGGACGCCCACTACGACCGTGTACTGATCACCCTGAACCGCGCACAGGTGCCGCGCCTGACCTGGGGCGTGCAGACCCCGTATGACAAGGCGGTATATAAGGGGGACTTTACGGATGCCAACCCTCCGGGCACATCGTCCGGCACGGGCGAATCTTCCACGGGAAGTGGCATCAGCGACTACCGCTGGATCAAGTTTGCCATTAATGAAGACTATGGGCGGGGCAATAACGAATATGTAAAGTATCCCGGCGATCAGAACTACAAGGGCCTGCCAGGCGGAGGAGAGAAATCGGGCTATGACGGCCATTCCGGCTATCCCAACGCCCGCCTGCTCGACGTGCACCAGCTCCTCCAACGGCTGAGGGATGACTACGACAAGGGGCTTACATCCGGAACCGTAACCATCACCGCCTTTATCGACGAATACGTGTATGTGCGCCACCCGTGGGACCATGATTACAGTGCCGGCAACAACTATCAGCTGAAAAAATGGCGGGAATACGTGGGGGCCGAAGACCGTCTGCTCTACATCATCGACGGGGACAATGCCCACTACAGCCCCGACGGGGCATCGAGCACGATGACCGCCATACAGACTTTCAAGCAGAAATCCATCCGCACGGTGTACAACGTGGATAAGAGCGAGAGCGAGTTACCCACCTGCTGGGGACTGGAGAGCAGCATGGAGGGAGATCTGGTGGACGTAGGTGACGTGAGCCGGGGTAAATCGTCCGGCAACGGCCGTCTCAACACCCTGCAATGCCTGCTCGGGTCAAACTACCAAACTGTACTGCAATGGACGGATGTCTTAGATGTATGGAGTACTAATCCTGAAGACAGATATAAGCTGAAAATCAATGATGCATTGCATGCCGTGCTGACACGTAACCGTGACCTTGACGGTGACAACATTGTTGATCCGGAGGAAATCCGCTGGTACCTGGCTGCCAAAGACCAGCTCGTGGACTTCTACATCGGTGAGAGTGCCCTGGACGACGCCTCTCACCTCTATCCCACTAATCCCGACGACCGCGACGGGCAAACTTACTGGCATTATACGACCAGCACTGCCTACGACGGAGGACAGGGCGGTAATAACGTGGCGTGGGGATTATATGCCGAAGAATGTGTTGCTCTGGGAGCAACCAGTGGCATGGAAAGGCCAGAGTTAGGCAACAAATTCACCTACCGCTGCGTGCGCAACCTCGGCATCGGCCTTGACGCACCGGAGAGTGAACCTGTAGCACTCATCCCCCGGGTTACTGCTGCTGAAGCTGACGGCACCTACGTAATAGACTGCTCCAACCTCAGCCCCAAGGCACGCCGCCAGAGTATCGAGACCGGCAACCTGCCTCAGCATAACGACCTCTCGCCCTACAACCGCCCGTATGCCAAATTCCGCGTGGCGACAAGGGATCAGGATTTTGAGAATGCGGGGCGGGAGAGAACGTGGAGTATTCCTGCGTTTCGTTGGCGCAACTGGCGAGACTGGTCGGAGTATCAGATTATGACAATCACGCCATCGGGATACCGCATACCCAATCTGCGCGAACTGCTGATTATGCAAACCCGCCTGCCTGACGATGCGTGGAAATCCTATCCTGGAGCTGGTCTAACAGACAATGGTGGAGGAAAAGCCATGTACCTGAGTTTTACCAGTTTCAGCCGTAGATCTACAGAAACAGGTGGGGATGGTACTTTACCGAATAAGAACGGCGGTTTCCGTTTCAATGCTGCGGAAGGCTCTGGCTCTATCGGAGCGACTGGAACAGGAGATCTCGACAACGGCTACGTCCGCGGCGTGAAGGACGAACAATAACAGAGGTGTCCACATTTATAATAAAACCTTGAAAGAGGCTGTGCCGTAATCCTGTCTTACGGTGCAGCCTTTTCCTGTTACTTCCCCCCGAATACACAGCATTTTCAGCCTACAACCGTCGGCAGCAAATTCCCCCACAGGATTACCGGATCAACGGCATTCAGTTGCCCTGTACACTTATTGTTCATTCGCTTTCCATTTCCTGGCAGCTTCCGTCAGGCGGTATTTTTGTTCAGGGTGTTTGGCTGGTCAGGATACAGACGTTCAATAGTGCCATCACCCCTTTTACACTCATATAGTCATCGCCCATAAATTCAATCAGTTGCCGTGCTTGGGTCGTATTTGGGTCATACCCGGTTCCTGTTGGTTGGCTTTTAATTTAGCTACAGTCTCTGCCTGATCAGAGCATTGAAATTTTCCCTGTATGGTTTTCTTTTCTATGAACTTTTCATTTTGGTTATTGTTTCTGTATCTTTGCTGTCATCAGAAGTTTTTCAGCAATCCGTTCACGAAAAAATATGTTGATTGTTAAAGAACAAAAATAAACAGATATGGAATATTATATAGATCCCGTTGTTTTTATCGTAGGAAAGACCGGAGGAGAAAACCGGGCGGTACGCAACCTACTCGATTTATTTGCAGAAGGGGCTACGATTCCTTTTATTGCCCGGTACCGTAAAGAGAAAACCGGTAATATGGATGAAGTACGAATCGGGGAAATCAAAACTTTATATACTCAGTTTCAGGAACTCGAAAAAAGGAAAAATGCTGTTTTAGATACGATCCGGGAACAGGAAAAACTGACTCCTGGTTTAGAAAAACAGATCCGGGAATGTCAGGATATCCGGATACTGGAAGATCTCTATCTGCCCTTTAAACCTAAAAAGCAAACCCGGGCAGCGAAAGCCAAAGCGAAGGGATTGGAACCGCTGGCAGCTCTTCTGATGCGGCAGGAAAACGGGGATATTGCGGTCAAGGCAGCCCGTTTCGTAAAAGGTGAGATACAGGACACAGAAGAAGCTTTACAGGGAGCCAGGGATATCATGGCCGAATGGGTAAACGAGAGCGAAGCAGCACGTAACCGGGTTCGCCGTCTGTTGGAACGGGAGGCGGTTATCACGGCCAAAGTAGTGAAAGGCAAAGAGCAGGAAGGTGAAAAATATACCGATTACTTCAATTTCCAGGAAAGTCTGAAACGTTGCCCTTCTCACCGGATACTAGCTATCCGGCGTGGAGAAGCAGAAGGGATTCTCAAAGTTTCTTTAAGCATCGACGAAGAGAACGCCTTAAAGAATTTAGAGCGGATTTTTATAAAAGGAGACAATGAGAGTGCCCGGCAAGTCTGGCTGGCAATGAAAGATGGCTACAAAAGATTGTTGTTTCCGTCCATCGAAGCCGAATATATGACCTTATCCAAACAGAAAGCAGATAGCGAGGCTATCCGGGTCTTTGCAGAAAATTTACGGCAACTGTTACTCGCTTCTCCTTTAGGTAATAAACGGGTATTGGCTATCGATCCGGGATTTCGTACAGGTTGTAAAGTGGTATGCCTGGATGAAACCGGCAAACTGGTTCATAATGAAAATATTTACCCCCACCCTCCCCGCAATGAGTATAAGCAAGCGGCAGCCAAAGTGACGAATATGGTAGCGACCTACGACATTCAGGCCATCGCTATCGGGAACGGTACGGCCGGACGGGAAACAGAAAAATTTATCCAGACATTACGCTTCGACCGGAAGGTACAGGTGTTTGTCGTCAGTGAGAGTGGGGCTTCTGTTTATTCTGCCTCTAAAATTGCCCGGGAAGAATTTCCGGAATACGATGTGACGGTGCGGGGGGCCGTCTCGATCGGCAGACGATTGATGGATCCTTTAGCCGAATTGGTCAAAATCGATCCTAAATCGATCGGTGTCGGACAGTATCAGCATGATGTGGATCAAGGCGGACTGAAAGAAGCGTTGGATCGGGTTGTCGAATCGTGTGTGAACAAGGTCGGAGTGAATGTGAATACCGCCAGTAAATATTTGCTGACCTATATTTCCGGTTTAGGACCGGCCTTAGCTGAAAACGTGGTGGCTTATATTCAGGAAAACGGAGCGTTGAAAAGCCGTGAAGAACTGAAAAAAGTGAAACGTATGGGAGCGAAAGCTTTTGAACAAAGTGCCGGCTTTCTGAGGATCGAAGGGGCCGGAAATCCTTTGGATAATTCTGCTGTTCATCCGGAATCGTATTATATCGTTGAAAAAATGGCCCGCGATCTGGGTGTCGGCGTTCATGAACTGATCGGAAACGAAACACTGTGTGGCCGGATAGAACCTCAACGGTATGTGGATGAAAAAACGGGCCTGCTGACCCTGAAAGATATTGTGGCAGAATTGAGAAAACCGGGGAGAGATCCCCGGACAATGGCGAAAGTATTCAGTTTTGCCGAAGGCATTTCAAAAATCGAAGATCTGCAGGTGGGTATGGTAATTCCGGGAATCGTTACCAATATTACCGGTTTCGGAGCTTTTGTCGATGTCGGAGTGAAACAGGACGGTTTGGTACATATTTCAGAAATTGCCGATCGTTATGTAACCGATCCTGCAGCAGAACTGGTACTGAATCAACAAGTGATGGTAAAGGTTGTACAAGTGGAACCCGGGCGTAAACGAATCGGCCTTTCAATACGCCAGGCGCAGAGTAAAGATTAAATTTAAAATCCATAGATTTATGAAAAAACAGTTGTTTTTTATAATCCTGTTGGGAGTAGTAGAATTATTGGCCGGATGCCGCCCCGAAGGGAAGGAACCGGAAACCGGAGTAAGCATCGGGTTGGCCCGGCAACGCAAACAAGATATAAGCAATTTGCAATACCGGCTGAAATTCCGGATTCCTGAAAATAAACAGGAAGAGGTCATCGGGAAAGTACAGATCACACTGAAGCAGGAAAAAGTACAGCCTGTCGTATTGGATTTTCGCGAAGATCCCCACAAAGTGAAACAACTGAAAGTGAATGGACGACCGGATTCGATCCGGATTTCGAATGAACATATTGTAGTAGGGACCGATTACCTGAAAAAAGGAGCGAATGAGATCGAGATCGATTTTATTGCCGGTAATCAATCCCTGAACCGGAACGATGAATTTTTATACACCTTGTTGGTACCCGAACGTGCCCGAACCTTATTTCCTTGTTTCGACCAACCGGACATGAAAGCTGTTTTTACCTTGCAGCTGGATATCCCGGAGCAATGGGTAGCCGTAGCCAATGCAGCCGTCGAGTCCGAAACCCTCCATGAAGGCCGGAAACTGATCGCTTTTCAGCCGACCCAACCCCTGAGTACCTATTTATTTTCTTTTGTAGCCGGGAAATGGCAACAACTGGCAGAAAGCCGGGACGGTAAAACGATAGTCATGTATTACCGGGAAACCGATCCTCAGAAAGTGGCCCAGCATACGATCATTTTCGATCAGGTTTTCGCTTCTCTGAAATGGCTCGAGGACTATACCGGAATCCCCTATCCGTTCGATAAATACGATCTGGTGATTGTACCGGGATTTCAGTTCGGTGGTATGGAACATCCGGGTGCGGTGTTATACAATGATAAACGCATGTTCTTAGGGCCGCATCCGACCATAGAAGAAGAACTGGGACGGATGGAACTGATCGCTCACGAAACGACACATATGTGGTTTGGAGATGCCGTGACAATGGCCTGGTTCGACGATGTGTGGACCAAAGAAGTATTCGCCAATTATTTTGCCTCCCAGATGACCCGGCCGGAGTTTCCGGGAGTCAATCACCTTCTGAACGATTTGCGTAATTTTTATATTCCGGCTTATGCGGAAGACCGTACAGCCGGCTCTACCTCGATAAAACAACCTTTGGAAAACTTAAAGGATGCCGGTTTGATTTACGGACAGATTGTCTATGATAAAGCGCCCATCGTTATGAATATGTTACTGAAACTATTGGGAGAAGAAGCTTTTCAAAAAGGTATCCGGGAATATTTGCAGACTTATTTATATGGGAATGCCACATGGGATAATCTGATTACTATTCTCAATAAGTATACCGATAAGGATCTGGTAGCCTGGAGTAATAGTTGGGTAAATGAAAAAGGGATGCCGGAAATTTCCGCTTCGTGGCACGACCGGACCTTGGTCGTGCGGCAAAAAGATCCCTGGCATAGAGGATTGAGTTGGCCACAAAATATAAGTGTAGCCCTCTATGAGGGAAAAAATGCAGATACACTCCAGTCCTCTGTGCATGAAGTGACTTTGGTATCCGATTCTGCGGTGACCGTTTTTCAGAACCGGTCTGCGGATGAGTCCTGCATTTTTCTGAATCAAAATGGTGAAGCCTATGGCTATTTCGTACTGGATCAGCGGACGATTACCTATGCTTTAGCGCATTTGAATACTTTCGCGAAAGCACCTGAAACCCGTTTGGCTTTATTGATCAATTTGAATGAAAACCGTCTGCACGGCCGTGTAGATGGTTTGGCTTTTGCCCGGATGTTGATCAGTAATTTGAAAACCGAAACCGAACCTTTGATTATTTCTACTTCGATCGCCTATTTGAATGAGATGGCCCTGCACGGACAGATTGCAGGAAGTGAAGAGCTTGAAGAAAGCCTGCTCGGATTAGCACGCAAACCGGGAGGAAAAGGTTGTCAACAGGCTGCTTTCAGGGCTTTGCTCGGAACCTTCCGGCAACCGGCGACGACACAGGAAATTTACCGGATGTGGAAAGAACAGAAATCTTTTACCGGCTTGGCTTTAGGAGAGAGCGATTATACTAAAATGGCTTATGAATTGGCTGTACGTATGCCTGAAAAATATGAGGAAATCAGGGCGACACAGGCGACCCGTATTCAGGACCCCGACCGGAAAAGAGAATTTAACTTTATTGTCCGGGCCGTAGCTCCTGAAACAGAAACGCGGGATTCCCTATTTCGGTCTTTATTGATCGCCGGGAACCGTCGGATAGAACCTTGGGTTACCCAGATCGTCGGATATCTCAACCACCCTCTCCGGCAACAGCAAGCCGTGAAGTACATCAGGCCGGCTTTACAGGAATTACAGGAAGTGCAGCGTACCGGAGATATCTTTTTCCCCAAGAACTGGATTTCAGCTACATTGCGCGGACATAATTCCCCGGAAGCGGCACAAGTAGTCCGGCAATTTCTGGAACAACATCCTGATTATCCCGTTCTGCTGAAAAATAAGATTTTACAAAGTGCCGACCATTTGTACCGATAAAATATTCAGGCATATACGGTGATTTCAATGGTGTCCTTTACTTATTTGAAGGGCAATATAAAGAATATTTCCATTTCGTATAAAATCGGAGTAAGTACCAATAACCAGTTGGCTTTCCGTTGTACTTGCAGAGTCTGGCATTTCATCGGCCAGAAGTTCCCTGCTTTACGTCAAACGATTAATAATTTCGAGTATCATGTGTTTATTGCAGAGGAAAGAGGAGACAAATACCGGAGGATCTCTACCGGGATTACCATCCATGATGCCTTTCGGAAACAGGAGAAATAGGATTTTATAACTGATTTGAAACTAAGCCCCTGAGTTCACGTAAAGGGATAAAACGGATAGGTTATGAATGAAAAAAAGTCATTTTATGTGATCGGTATGAGTTGTGCCGGTTGTGCTGCCAATATTCAACAGGCATTATCCGAACGTAAGGGTGTCATAGAAGCCAGAGTAAATTTCGCCGCTTCAGACGTCATAGTGGAATATAACCCTACGCTTGTTTCCGATAAAGATTTGCAAAAAACGGTACAGGAAGCAGGCTACGATCTGTTGTTGGAAAATGAGACAGAGCCTGAACAGGCCGAAATTTTACAACGAGAAGCCTATGATAAACTACGCCGGAAAACGATAGGAGCGTTATTGCTATCCCTCCCTGTTTTTGTGATCGGGATGTTTTTTATGCATATGCCCTATGGCAACTGGATCATGCTGGGATTTACCTTACCGGTCCTACTGGTATTCGGAAGGGATTTTTTCATTAATGCCTGGCGACAATTGAAACATGGACATGCCAATATGGATACTTTGGTGGCGGTCAGTACAGGAGTCGCCTTTCTGTTCAGTCTGTTCAATACCCTATGGCCCACCTATTGGACGGACCGGGGACTGGAAGCTCATATTTATTATGAAGCGGCAGCAGTGATCATCGCTTTAATTTTATTAGGCCGTTTATTGGAAAGCCGTGCAAAATCGAATACTTCGACAGCTATCCGTAAACTGATCGGATTACAGCCCAAAGAGGTGATCCGGATTCTCGAAGACGGTACGGAACAGGTGATCCCGATCAAAGCAGTACAACCCGGAGACATACTATTGGTGAAACCCGGAGATAAAATTCCGGTCGACGGCAGTGTCACAGAAGGAGTTTCTTTTGTCGACGAGAGCATGATTACCGGCGAACCGGTACCTGTCGAGAAAGTGACCGGTACACATGTCTATACAGGTACGATCAATCAGAAAGGGAGTTTTAAATTCATGGCCGAAAAAGTCGGGAGCGAGACTATTTTAGCCCAGATTATCAAGATGGTACAGGAGGCCCAGGGTAGTAAAGCTCCGGTACAACAGTTGGTCGACAGAATTGCTGCTATTTTTGTACCTGCCGTAATCGGTATCGCAGCGCTTACTTTTATCGGCTGGATGATTGCCGGTGGAGAACTCGCTTTTACACATGCCTTGCTGACCTCGGTAACTGTATTGGTTATCGCCTGTCCCTGTGCATTGGGATTGGCGACCCCGACGGCAATTATGGTAGGTATCGGCAAAGGGGCTGAGAACAATATTCTGATCCGGGATGCACAGAGCCTGGAACAATTGTGTAAAGTACAAGCCGTAGTTTTAGATAAAACCGGAACGATTACCGAAGGGAAACCTGTGGTTACCGATATTTTCTGGAATCCGGGGATAGATTTACGGCACAGTATGGAAGTTTTATTGTTTATGGAAAGCCGTTCCGAACATCCTCTGGCCGATGCTGTGGTACTCCATCTGACGGAAGAAGGGATAAAGACGAATCTGAAGGGAGAATTCAATAGTCTGACGGGACAGGGCATACAAGGTATGATCAATGGGGAATCCTATTTTGTAGGGAATCGCCGTTTGCTGGAAATGAACGGAATCTCCCGGGAAAGTAAACAGGCAGAACAAGCCGATGCTTGTAGTCTGGAAGGGAAAACCGTCGTTTATTTTGCCGATAGCAAACAAGTGTTGGCTTTAATTGTCATCGCCGACCGGATGAAGCCAGGGGCTGTAAAAGCTATCGAACGTTTGCAGGCAGAAGGTATTGAAGTATATATGCTCACCGGAGATAATCGGATCACAGCCCGGGCCGTAGCCGATAGTATCGGCCTGAAACATTTCAAGGCAGAAGTCATGCCATCGGATAAAGCCGATTTCGTGAAGGAACTACAACAACAGGGCAAGATTGTAGCGATGGCAGGTGACGGTATCAACGATTCGCAGGCTTTGGCCCAAGCCGATGTCAGCATCGCAATGGGAAAAGGTTCGGATATTGCAATCGATGTGGCGAAGATCACTTTGATTACCTCTGATCTGAATGCTATCCCGAAAGCCTGGGCCCTCTCGAAGCAAACGGTCGCTGCTATCCGGCAAAATCTGTTTTGGGCATTTATTTATAACCTGATCGGTATTCCCCTGGCAGCAGGCATTCTCTATCCCTGTTGCGGTTTTTTACTCAATCCGATGATAGCTGCCGCTGCGATGGCTTTCAGTTCGGTTTCCGTCGTTACGAACAGCTTACGCATCAAAGCAAAAAAAATCTGATTTCAATTTTTAAATCTCAATTTCCAATTATTGGGTAACCATTCTGAAGTTTAAGCGTTCGTATGAGTGTAGTTAAATTTATCGGGACGATAAATTTAAGTTTATAAAGTTTTTTAAGAATAGGACATGAAAACATTTAAGTTTAAAACGAATTTGAAATGCAATAATTGTGTTGCCAAGGTTAAATCACAATTGGATATAACAGATGAAATCCAAAGTTGGTCGATCGATCTGAAAAGCCCTGACCGGATTTTGACAATAAAGGCCAAAGATGAGAAAGCTGTTGCATCGGTAGAACGGATACTTGCTGAAGCGGGCTATCTTGCAGAGGTTTACCCGGTTGAATCATATATAACTAAAAACGACAAAGCTATGAAGGACGTGAAAAAAGAATCCGATAAACAGTCCAAGCCAACTACAATTAAAGGCTGTGGTTGTGGTAATACCGAAAAACCAGGAAAAAGCCAAAAGATGGCTAATGATGAGACTACCGAGGACGATATTCAGGGAGCTTCAAATTACGAACGGGCAGAAAGTGACCAATCGAAAGGGATTTTTGCCCAACAGACAAAGGCTTATAATAAAACTATGGATGAGCTTATCGAGAATGACGATCAGAACGCCAAAGACAACCTCTCCGATTATATGGATGAGCTGAAGGAAGAATCGGAGACTTTAGACGATCATCCGAAACCTTATGGGACAACGGAAAATTCACCGGATTTTCCGGCAGAAGGAAAATTTACTCCTCCCTATTAGATAATAATACCTGAAGAGACGGTTAGTTATTAAGATAAAACGGGAACAACGGAGCAAACGGAGAATATGCTGTTTTACTCTGTTGTTCCCGTTTAGAAGAAATTTATTTCTTTTTAAAGAGATTCTGTATTCCCTGTAACAGATTACCTTTCAATTCTTTTTCTGCTGCTTTGGTGACCGCTTTGATCGCTTTGGAAAGGTCGGGTTTGATAACCGGCTTCGACAGCGTTCCCTCGACCTTTGCATCGATATCCAGATTTTTAATATTGTCCGAACCCGGAATAGATTTCAGGAGGTTGTCGATGTCCTTGCCGAAAAATTTACGGTCGATGTTCATCGATAAGGTATAATCGAGCTGCCCGTCGACGGTTTGATTTCCATAAATGGTCACCGGATTACCTGCAAAACTGGTCTTAAACGGTTCGACGATAATATTCCCGTTTTCGAGTTTGAAATCGATTTTCAGCTTACTGATACTCAACCGGCTAAGTTCGTCGTTCTTCATCACACTAGCCAACTGGTTCATCGCCGGATTGTCGTTGATCAGAATACCTTTTGATTCGAGATATCCCCCACCGTTTGCTGTCGTCATTACCGGACTCATTTCTTTATCCAGGGCAGAACTGAAGTTCATGGCAGCCGAAACTTGTCCGCTACAGTTCATCGCTACCGGAATACTCTTCCGCAGGAAAGTGAAAGCCTCGTAGGCGGCATGGATATCGAAGTCGGATATATTCAGCTTGAAATCTACTGTCGGAATCTTCGGATTGGCTGTATTATATTGTCCGTTCATCACCATTTTACCTTCCAACATATCCATACTGAGATTTTTCAGTGTGGCGACCGCATTATCCAAAGAAATTTGCCCTTTTACATTACGGATAGTCAGATTATCGAAAAGGATAGTGCTGATATTACTGGTAAATTGTACGTCGATGTTTTTGGGAATCTCCAAAGCTCCTTCTGCTGCGGTCGGTTTGTTCGTCAAGGCGATAGAGTCGGCCGAAGCCCGGGCCGTAGTATCGCTCTTTGTTTGGCGGGCCGCTTTGGCTTGGGCGATGATGAATTCATTCAAATTTATTCGGTTCGAATGCAGAGAGAAGTTACCTTTCAGCGTTTCATTTTTGAAAACATAAGGAAGATAGTTCGAAATATTTCCTTGTAAAGTGAAATCCGAGGAAAAAACTTTTGCCTGTAACTGTTTCAGATTCAACTGAGCCGGAGTAATCGTAACAGATCCCTGCGGGATAGAAATACCTTCCGGAAATTCAGCATTGACCAAAAGAAGATCTTTTAAAATAATATTTCCTTTGGCAATAAATTTCTCATATTGTTCTTTCTCGATATATTGATATTTCCCGTTGAATGTCATATCGGTCGTGACGATTCCCTGCAGGGTAATATCTTTCAGTGGAAGGGCTTTCTTCAGATTGGAGAAATTAATAACCCCGACTGCACCTCCGGCAAGCACCGGATCGTTAGGATTACTGATATTCAAATACATACTGAATGGATTACCCGCTATATCGAACGATAATTTTTTCAGGTTCAGTTGTGTTGAATCGACAGGTCCTCCGGGATTGCTCACGTTCAGATCGATATTGATTTGACGGATAGCTTCCGGTAATTCGGGATATTTTACAGAAGCATTATTGACAAGTAAATTTGCCTGCAGAGCCGGGAGATGATCGGCATAATATTCTCCTTTAGCCGTAACATTCAGCTTAAAATCACCACTGGTTTCCAATCCCTCGATATAATGTTGCAACGTTTTGGGCACCATAGCCAACAAACTGGCAAATTTGGTATCCGGAGCATTCAATTGCAAATCCAGTTTATATTTGTCCTCTCCGATCCCGATATTTCCGGTTAAATCGAGTTTGAGATCGTTCAGGGCCAGGTCATTTTTCTGAATATCGAAAGTCATCTCTTTGAGATTGGCTCCGATAACGGCCTGCCATTTCAGATCGGTCTTATTGATCCAGACACTGTTTTGGTGCCGATATGAAATATTTTGCAGAGCAAGGAAAATATCGATCAGCGTATTGGTTTCCGAAAAATTCCCATTGAGTTTTAAATCGATATCTGCAATGCTGGCATAAGTCGAATGCTGAAAATCATTGTAAGTGATGAATAAATTTTCAATGGCGATATCATTTAAACGAAGGCCTCTCTCCGCCTTGCCTTTCGGTTCATCGGGCGGAGTTTCCGTAGTGGCGGAAGTTTGCGAACCGGAAGATAATAGGATATCCCAGTTGGCTTTCCCTTCGCTATTTACTGTCGGAGCGATACGGCAATTTTTAAGCAAAAGTTGGTTTACAATGAGTTCATCTCCTGCTATCAGTGACTTCAAATTCACCGAAGCCTCGAACAACGGAATGTAAACGACGGTATCTCCTGCAAATTCATCCTGCCCGGTAATCATCACCTCTTTCAAGGCAACATTCAGATTAGGAAAACTTATGAACATGCTCAGGTTCATATCGCCGATTTTCAATTTCGCATTGATGTATTTGGCGGATTGCTTTTCAATAATTTGGAGTATATCTCCTTTAAAAAAAGTAGGGATGACCATTAAAGCTGTAATTACAACAAGAATGAGTACACCCAGTGTAATGAATACTTTTTTCATCGTCAGTATTTTTTAGTTGTTTTAAACGGCCGGTGTCCACCGGATTGTTCACAAAGTTATTCTATTTTGTGAACTTATTGGAAATAAGGCTTTATTTTTTTGAGTTTATAAGCCGGAAGTACTTTCTTTTCTTCGAGCAGTTGGAAAGAAAGAGAGTCGTATTTGCGCTTGGCATTGAAGATCATCTGTACATCCTCATATTCGAGATAGGGATGCCGGAGTATAGCTTTAAAACTCATGGTGTCCAACCTGTATTTCACGATCTTTGAAGGATCGACGGTAAATACCCCAGCGCACGAATCGACATTGAAGTGATTCATCTTTAACTCTTTCAGCTGCCGGACGGCATAAAAACCTCCCAATCTCTGTCGGTATTTGATGATTTTACTTGCATAGTAAGGACCGATTCCCCGGATTCTGACCAACGCACTGCTGTCCGCCGTATTCAATTCCAAGGGAGGAGAAATTTCCCGATGTGATACCGGACGAAGAGAATCCTTTTCTATATTGATTACTTCCGGCAACAAAAAGAATGCAGGTTTCCCCGACCGGACAAACCGCGGAATAACAATAAGGCCTGTGATCAATAACAGCATGACCAGTACCCCTTCCCGTTCTGTACTATTGAATATCATGACACACCCGATTTTAAATGGCCTATAAAAGTTACAACATTTTTCCGGGATAAGAAACAAAAATCCTAGAATTATTTTGTTACTTATTCGTCTTCGGTGTTCGTGTTTGGAGACCCGGTCGCTTCTGTCGGTCGTCTACCTTTTTCTATCACTGACCGGCGGAACTCCTCACTACGTTCGTCAAACACCACCGGTCGGGCGTTCAGAAAAAGCAAGACGACACCCGACAGAGCTCCAATGGTCTCCAAACACGAACACCTCCGACTTACGTTATCACTAAATTGCAGACTAATCTTGATTTGAGAAATACCATTCCCCCCGAAAATAATCCGGACGGTCTGGTTTCCTGCTACTGCAAATTTCTGGTTGTATTTTCTTTGCCGGTTAGCTCTGCCGTGAGATGCAGGGTTTTATGCCGGAGGACCATTGGAGCGGGAACGAGTGTCCGGTTAGGTTTTCCGAACGTCCGATCGGTGGTGTCTGACGGAAACGTAACGTAAAGTTTTTTTGCACAGTGAGGAGTTCCGCCGGTCAGTGAGTTCTTCGAATAAGCGAGAGAAAAACAAAAGATTTTGTTTTTCCGAGCAGGAGAAGAACCGATGAAATCAACGAAAGCCTTACCGGACCGTTCCGGAATAGAAAGAAAAATAAACCTACCTATTTTGTAATATGCTATATAACTTATAACGAATAGATTAAACGAAAGCATATAAAAATATTCAGAAAAAACAGCAACCATTTTTTGTAACTAACGAAAAACTCCCTATATTTGCACCCGCAATTGAGAAACATTGTGGCCCGATTCAGTAGCTCAGCCGGTAGAGCACAACACTTTTAATGTTGGGGTCCTGGGTTCGAATCCCAGCTGGATCACAAAAACAAGCAAAAAAATACTCCTAAAATTCAATGAATTTCGGGAGTATTTATTTTTAGGCAAAACCTCAAAAAACAGCGGATGCGCAGGAAAAAGCACCGACAGCGTGATCGAAGTTGTACCCTCCCAACCGATAACGCCCGACGGACAGGATAACGCCCCCGCCGCCGGCATATCTGTCGCCGATACTCCGCCCGGCAGTCCTTCACCGGACAGTATTCCCATGCAGGATACACCCTCTGCCGAGCCTTATGTCCACCGGATGCCCGACTTTCTCACCGACAGACAGCGTACTCCGCCCAAACTAAGCGGAATGCCCAAAAGCATCAGCATCAAAGAGGCAATGAGAGTACTCGGCGGCAAGCTCGTCATCGGAGGCGTCCCCAAGTCCGGCAACAAGGACGATCCCGATCCTGACCAATCCGAAAAGCCCAAACCATGGGTATATAGAATATGTTGTTTCCAATAATAATTTGAGAACAATCCAAATCTTTCAATATCAATTTTGGTAATCATGGTATTTAAATAAAATTCACATCTACATGTCTTCCATTGAAAAAAGCCTGCTCTCTATCTCATACTTAAACAAACCTTTCTTCCGTAATTCCTCTACTTTAAGCGCAAACAAATCCGGCTTGAAATTTTTGGATTGTCTTTTCACCTCTGCTACCAGAGCTTTTTTCTCTTCCGCATATAGTCCGACAATATCTATTTCATCCTGATCTTTTTTATTCTTGCCTTGCCACCAAGAACCTATATCTGCAAATTCCTTGCCTTCCATCATCTTTTGGCGGAAATACATTTCCAAAGCCAAGCCGGAGAATGTCGGATAATCCTTTTTTATAATATCAGCCAAGCGTTCAAAATTCTGTATCTCTATATAATTTTGATACTTGATAAAATACCGGAACCAGAAACGTAAAAACATATCCGATACTTCATAACGGACGGTCTGGGAACCCTCCTTTGAAAGTATAGGCCGTTTCTTCTTTACCAGATTATAATCTTCTTCCAATCTCTTCAATTGTCCGCCCAGACTCATACCACCCATAACCGTTTCTATTTCCGGCAGGGTATTCTTACCGTTGGAGATTGCTGATAAGATAGAAAAGTAATTACCGTATTTTTTTCCGAACTCCTGTACCAGCAAAGCCTGTCCTTCAGTCAAAAAGGATGAATCGGGTTGCAACATGAAATCGACCATGCTTTCCATACTTGTACATCCATTGTCCATAAATTGCTCGATATATTTTGGAACACCACCGGTAAAGGTATAGAGTGCCAACAAGTCATCTTTAGTATAGTCAGCCTTATGATCCGACATAATTTCTTTTAATACGGAAGTTGTAAAAGGTGCTAACTTTATAATACTGTCAGCACGGCCATACAACGGTTCTTTTGAATCCCTGAAGATTTTATTCATAAGGGTATAGACCGAACCACTCACGATAAGATTGACATGGCTCTGTTTCCTCAGCCGATCCCAAGTATCCTGCATCAAACTGTAAATCTCTTGATTTATGTAATAGAACTCCTGAAATTCATCTATAACCAGATTATATTCCAGCCGTGTTCCCAAATCCATTAAGAAACGAAATATTTCTGCAAAGTTGGTAAGTTCCGGTACATAAATATCAAGTGCCTGCTGGATCTCGAAAGCAAAGCGTAAACAGAGATCTGTTTCATTGCTTCGGCTGACAAACAGATACACCGTAGGAGTATCCTCACAGCTCTTGAATATAAGACTGGTCTTGCCGATACGCCGCCGACCGGTAAGTACAGTCATTTGGGAATGCACAGAAAAAGACACTCGCCGAACCTTTTCCAATGATGCTAACTCTTTTTCTCTATTGTAGAATTTCATATCCTTTTCTTTTTATATTCGATTTCATTGGCTTTAAGTTTACCGCCGTAAAGTTTACGGCGGTAAAGCATCGAAAACCCAAAAAAGAGTAGATTCTTCCTGCAAAAACAACGGAACCCCATAAAATAATCCCACTCCGGCAATTCTAACAGGCAATTGGCAGAGTGAGATTACTTAGTCCGGAGAACTGAATTTTATTTGTAAACCTTCTCATCACAACAAACTTAATTTTCAGTGTTTACCACAAAAGAAGAACAATAAAATTAAAAAATGGTAATTACGCCAAACTAATGAGCGTTTTATCATCTCTAAACAGTCCATATATTCAATATCAACATACTTATTGAATAAATAATATCTATTTTATTCAATACAGTAATTTAATTGAATAAAAAGTGCTATTTTATAACCTAAAATGATTTACGATGAAAACAACGATACTTAATCAACGGGCAGAACGTGACGAGCTTATGTCACGTCCCTATCAACAACGGCATACCAAGTATAATACAGACGAGCTATTACAAAATCCGCTTATCAAACTTATCACGGGTCCTCGACGTGTAGGCAAATCGGTTTTTGCGCTGCTCATGCTACAAGGAAAGAATTTCGCCTATCTAAATTTCGACGACAACCAGTTACTTGATAAATGGGATGAAGATTTGGTCATGTCGGCCATTGAAGATGTATATCCCGGTTACGATTTCATTTTGCTTGACGGAGTTCAGAATCTTCCCGACTGGGATTTATGGATAGGTAAACTGTATCGTCGTGGAAAGAATTTGGTAATTACAGGAAGCAATGCCAAGATGTTGAGCAGCGAAATGGCAACTGTCTTAACCGGACGTTACCTTCAAATTGAAATGTTGCCATTCAGTCTGGAAGAAACGATGAGCTGGAAAAATATCAGTCTGCTTCGAGAGGAACAAGCTGCACAGGCAACCATGCTGATCGATGACTATATGCGCAATGGTGGCTATCTTGAAACCATTTCTGCCCGTAGCATTACCAAAAGCTATCTTTCGACTTTATTTGATTCAATCTTGCTGAAAGATATTACCAAGCGACATAATATAAGAAATACAAACGATTTATATAATCTAGCCAGTTATCTGCTCTCAAATTTCTGCAATCCAATTTCAGCGAATGACCTTGCGAGAGAATTAGGTTTGTCAAGCGTTGCAACTACAAAGAAATTCTGCGACTATCTCAGCGAACCATACCTGTTCTTCTATCTGCCCCGTTTCAACAACAAGCTGAAATTGATGAACAAAGCCCCCAAAAAAGTTTATGTAGTTGACAATGGATTTGTGCAAAGCACGGCTTTCAATCTGAGTGAGAACCTCGGCAGATTATTGGAGAATCAAGTATTTGTAGAACTATTACGTCGTGGTTATATCCTAGGTCAAACATTATTCTATTACCGAAGTCGCAATGACAGAGAAATAGATTTTGTTACCCGTAAAGGCACAATGGTGGAGCAGCTGATTCAAGTGTGCTACGACATGACCTCTGAGAAAACCCGCAAGCGTGAACTTGACGCTCTTGTTGAGGTAGCCGGAGAACTCCATTGCGACAATCTCCTTGTTGTCACCAATGACCAACAAGAAAAAATTAATTGGAAAGGCAAAAAGGTTTCAATTATTCCAATTTATAAATATAAATAAGAACGATATGGATATCATAACCAAAGAAGGTGAAACACCTGCATTGTTTGTAAATTCAATCACATTTAATAATGGAGAAACAATAAAAATAAATAAGAACGACATAGTTGAATTGTCGGTCCTAATAATGCTGGAAAAAGTCAATCATTAAAAGATATTTATGCTTGTATAGCTAATCAACACCATAAGATTGTAATAAAGGACATAGATCTTACTTTTCAGAATTCGGATAATGATGTCGCTTTTATTGAATCTTGTTCAACGCAATCAAAGAATTCAACAAGTGGATATATATATATTCAGGTATAAACTATTATATATATCCTTATCATCTTGACAATAATAGATTAGTGAGTGGAAATATTCATAATTTAAGTCCTTTTTTTTTATAAATGAACTTAAAACCGATGATAGGTTATCAATAGTATATCCTCCCAGTATTCTGAATGAAAATGATTCTCCGACTCATCCAATTCATAGCGTAAAAGCTTTTCCTAAGATTCGAGAAAAACTTTCAATGTTTTTCCACAAAGCTTTTGGTCAATCTTTAATTCCAGGATTTGATTCTATGACTATACCTCTTTATATTGGAGATCCAATTAGGATTGAAGGTTCTTATGAAGACGAACAAGTTAGACAGGAAGAATATAAAAGAAGACTACAGCGGATTCCGGGGATCAATCGGAAAATACACACTTTTCGGGACACGAAAGGTCCGTTCCAGAATCCCGAAATAAAAAAGCCTTCCAACTTGCTGTTGAAAGGCTTATTTTGTTCGAGCCTCTTGTCGGATTCGAACCAACGACCCCGAGATTACAAATCACGTGCTCTGGCCAGCTGAGCTAAAGAGGCATCATTTCGTCAAAACGGGTAAGCTGACTATGTCGCACCGCTACAACCACATACCCTTGCTGCCTTCCGACCCTGGGGGGGTTCTGCAGGAGCTGGTCGCATAGGACTTACCCGGGCACAAAAGTACAAAAAAACATATTGCTGACAAATATTTGGAATACTTTTTATCAAAAAATATTCCCAATAATCATTAAACAGTTGTATACCAACAAATAAAAGGTAGAATTATTCTGTCGTTATTTATTCGTCTTCGGTGATCGGAATTGGCGACCCGGTCGCTTCTGTCGGTCGTCTGGCTTTTTCTATCACTGACCGGCG
>QWCY01003154.1_pt1 | contig 29188 bp, 25 predicted proteins | sample 1972631 | NCBI WGS metagenome assembly QWCY01 (sample SAMN09866696, study PRJNA288562) | Human gut metagenome isolate pre1_stool, whole genome shotgun sequencing... | isolation source: gut | host: Homo sapiens | place: USA: California
GAGCCACGTCACAGCCGACAAGCTCCGAGCCTACACGATCCTCGACAACAGCTCTATGGGTGAGTGGGACTGGCAAGCCCTCCAGCTCGAGTGGGACACTGCACAGCTAGACGACTGGGGCATTGACCTGCCCGACTTCACCGACGAGCAGGAGGAGGACGCCATCGCCAGCGAGGACGACTACGAGATGCCCGAAGAGATCGAGGAGGTCGAGACCGACATCCAGCAGGGCGACCTCATCATCTTAGAGGGGCGAGGACTGACGCACCGCCTTATGTGTGGCGACAGCACGAGGAGCGACCACTTCGCCACGCTTATGGGAGGCGGGAGTTCCGACCTCATCGTCACCGACCCGCCATACAATGTAGACTATGGAGAGGCGCAGAAAGCTATAGCTAAGCTCACAGGCAGGAAACAACCGAAGCACAAAGCAATCGCCAACGACAAGATGAGCGATAGTGACTTCCTCGACTTCCTCACCAAAGCCTTTACCAATATGGCAGGCGCACTCAAAGCGGGAGGAGCCTTCTACGTATGGCACGCTGGGAACCAAGTCAAAGCATTCATATTGGCATTGGAGAATGCCCGCCTAGAGTATCGGCAAAACCTCGCATGGGTGAAGAATGGATTTGTAATAGGCTTCAGCGACTACCAGCCGAAGCACGAGCCGTGCCTTTACGGCTGGAAAGCGGGAGCAGTGCACTATTTCATTGGCGAGCGAGACCACTCCACCGTCCTCGAGCGTGCCAAGAGCTTACTCAGTGGCAAGGTGACACAGACCGAGCTACGAGCCTGCATCAAGGAGCTGACCACAGCACTCAGCGAGGGGACAGACGTACTGCGCTACGACAAGCCACTAGCCAGCAAGCTCCACCCGACGATGAAGCCGATACCGCTCTTTGGCGAGCTAATCCGCAATTCGTCACGCAAGGGCGAGAGCGTACTCGATCCCTTTGCAGGGAGCGGGACAACCCTCGTAGCGTGCCACGATATGGGGCGCAACGCTTACGCTATGGAGTACAGCCCCAGCTACTGCCAAGTGATCATCAACCGCCTCAAGGAGCTCGACCCCGACCTCAAAGTGACAAACGAAAGACAACGCTAGATAAACGAAATCAAGAAGTTATCAACATTTGTGCGATTTCCTTGGAGGGGAAGCCCATCGCACTTATCTTTGCACCAAAACAATAAACAACAATGACACAGACCACAGAGACCACACAGCAGGCAGGGGAGACGACCCAGCCGACGACCAGCCAGCCAACAGAGACCACCCAGCAGGCGACGGCACCACAGCCCGAGCAGACGGCACAGCAGGCTAGCCAACAGCCAAAGGCTAACAGCCAAGAGCCAGCGAAGTCGGCATTCATCAGCGACGGCAAGCTACCACAGAGCAAGCCACAGCCAACAGCTAACAGCCAACAGCCAAAGGCTAACGAACAGCCAACAGCTAACAGCCAAGAGCTAATAGCAAAAGTCACCGCCCTGCAGGAACGACTAGACGCTATCGAGAGCCAGCGCACCACAGAGACACGCACAGCAGAGGTCGAGCGCATCATAGCTCCCCTCAGCGACACACTCAAGGCGGTCTACAGACGCACCCCCTTTGCCTCGCTCACGGATGAGGAGTACACACAGCTCACAGAGACGATCAAAGAGGAGGTCACCGAGTTAGCTACAGCGGACAAGGCACGGGGCGCAGTTTTCAGCCGACCGACCGCCAGCAAGCCGACGGACGGCAAGGCGAGCGACAAAGAGACGGACGAAGTCCTCAGACGACTCAATCTATAACTAACCAACTAACCAACCTAACACTATGGCAGAATCAACACTGAAACAGACCGCAAAAGTCTACGGGAGTGGAAAAGACGGCATCTGCATTATCAGATGCACCCACGACATCCCAGGCGGACGCACCCTAGATGCGTCTCGCATCCCAGCTGAGTACGACGTTATCTCAGCGGGTCACATCGTTATCAGCAAGGCAGGCGAGTACATCCTCCTCGGAGTATCGGGCGGTAAGTTCGCCACGCTCACCGAGGGCGAGAGCTACGTAGGCGTCCTCCGCACGGCTATTATGCGCCAAGACCCCCGTGGTGCTATCGTTACCGCTGGGCAGGTCAACGGAGCCTGCACGCCTTTCCCTATCGACGATGCAGTCATAAAGGGACTCCCCCACATCGAGTTCCTCTTCACCGACAAGAGATGAACCACTAACACAAAACACCTAACACTATGCAAGAATCACTATTCAAAGAACTAGTCGACAAGTACCTCGGGTCAGTCGTAGGAAAGATCATAGAGACCGAGAACGGAGCCAAAACCCCACCCACGCTCCTACACAAGACGATGCTCACCAACGAGTACTCGCCCGACCTCAATTGGGGTGCCAGCACGCTCAACAATAGCGTAGTCGCAGCCGATGTCGTATCGCTCGACAGCTCGCTACCCCTCAAGAGCCGTGCCACGCTACGAGTAGCCACGGGCAAGCTCCCCAAGCTCGGTCTCAAGTATCGCAAGAGCGAGAGCGAGATCAGCGACCTCAACGTTATGATGGCACGAGGCACCAACGAGGCGACCATCGCCAGCAAGCTGCTAAATGACACAGTGCGAGCCATCAAGGCTATTGACGTCAGGAACGAGATCATGTTCCTGCAGGGGCTATCCTCGGGCGTCGTCCTAGTCACCGACGAGGAGAACCAAGGGACGGGTATCCGTGCCAGCTTCGGCTACAAGGACGAGAACAAGGTCAAGGCGAAGAAGCCGTGGAGCGGTACAGGCGCAACGCCACTCTCCGACATCACGGCAGTCTTTGACAAAGCCAATGCGGACTCCAACACCATCACTCACGTCTATGTGGACGCCAAGACCTTCAACGAGCTAAGGTCGAGCGAGGAGGGCAAGATGCTCGGAGCCAGCTACAGCGGGCAGGTCATCACAGACAAGACGCTACTAGCCGTTCCACCACGTGCTACCTTCCTCGAGGCACTCAAGGACGAGTTCGGAGCTGAGTGGCACATCGTAGAGAGCAAGTACCGCATCGAGGGACTAGACGGCACGAAGAAGCCCGCCAACGCATGGACAGAGGGCAACATCGTCTTCACGCCCACGGACAAGGTCGGACGACTGGTCTACGGTACGCTGGTCGAGGAAACCAACCCAGTCGCAGGCGTCGTCTACCAAAAGGCAGGCGACTATACTCTTATCAGTAAGTACAGCACCAACGACCCCGTCGAGGAGTTCACAGCAGGGCAGGCACTATGCCTCCCCGTCATCGATGGTGCTGATGGCATCTATCTGCTCACGCAGAAGTAAGCACTGAGAGATGACGCTGAGCGAGTACCTCCGAGGTCTATCGAACTACCCCCTATCTGAGGAAGCTCTCCAGAGCATCCTCAGTAAGCGGGGTGCCGCCTACGATGCGAACGTCCTCGACGATGACCAGCTCCTATGCCTCACCACGGCAGACGTCTATCGCTGGCTCTCCACCGCCCCCGACATATCGCAGGGCGGGCAGAGCTACAGCCTCACGGACAACATACGGGAGTACTATCGCAGACGTGCCAACGAGTTGTATCGAGAGGGAGGCGAGCCTGAGAGCGTCCTCGAGGAGCATCCACGTTACGGCTACAAGGGAGAAAGGCTATGATCATCACGAGTGGCAAGCTCGAGTACAGAGCTAGAGACGGACGGGAGTACGACGACAACGGCTACCCCATACAGCAGACCACCCAGTGGTCGCCAGCGGTGCCGTGCCAAGTCGTGCCACTGCAGTACGACCGCACCGTCCTCTCCAGCACCACCGAGACACCCGTCATCATAGCCCGCTACGAGGTGCTAATCCACGCCCGCCACTACAAGGAGGCGGACGAGGTACGCATCACCGACACGAGGAGCGGGCAGGTCGAGGAGCTACGAGTCATCTCAGCCGAGTACCTACGAGCCGTAAGCCAATACAAGCTACTATGTCGATAGAGGTTGTCACCCCGATGGGAGAGATACAGCAGTATATTGAGGAGCAACTCGCCCTCAAGGTAGAGCGACTCATCAACAGCCTCAGCTACATCGGTGAGGGTGCCCTCCGCATCGCACGAGAGCAAGGGAGCTACACCGACCGCACGGGCAACCTGCGCAACTCCACGGGCTACGTGATAGCCGTAGACGGAGAGGTCATCGCCCGAGCAGGCTTCCGCTCTAAAAACGAGGACGGAGCCGCCTTTGCCGAGACGCTAGCCCGCACCGCCGAGGGCAAGGCGGTACTCGTAGTTTGTGCAGGCATGAATTACGCCACCTACGTATCACGCAGAGGCTACGACGTCCTCGACTCAGCCGAGATCGAGGCGAAAGTCTTAGCCGAAAAGTTACTCAAGCTATGATGACCCGCAAAAGCGTAACCAGCCGAGAGGTGCAGACGACCGTTTACAAGCTCCTCCGTGAGAGCGAGCTTTGTAAAGCGGTCAACGGCAAGCTCTACCACGCCACGACCCGCCCCCGAGCCAGCCACAAGGAGGACATCATCGTCCGCTACACAGCAGGCAGGAGCGGGGAGGTACAAGAGGGCGTGGTGACCGTCCTCATCTACACCGAGCCGATACCAGCGGGTGACGGCACGCCACGAGAGGACATAGCCCGCACGGCACAGATAGAGCGACTAGCGACCGACTGGGTCGACGACCTCCCCACGGGGCGGTACCTCTTCACCCCGTCCGACACCGCTCAGACGCTCTACGACCCCGAGGCGGGGCAATACTTCACCAGCATCAAAATCAACTACAAACACTATTAACCTAACAACACAAAACACTATGGCACAGAACCTAGAACTAACATGGGGTAAATGCACCGTCGGCTACAAGATCGGCAGTGAAGCCCAGACGGAGGAGCCTAAGCAGGACTCCACCAAGCTCAACGTAGCCGAGGGCAACGTGCAGGAGGCTAAGATCGAGGGGGGCGAGATTATCGCACTCCGTCGTGACGGCGACACCTACACGCTCGAGTGGGATACCTACATCCACCCCGCCAACGCTGACAAGTACAAGGCACGCATCGCAGAGCCTAATGTCAACATCACCGACCTAGCGGTCACCCCTGCCAACAAGGAGGCACTGAGCATCAAGGCTCCCACCGCCAGTCTGCACAGCACCTTCAGCTTCGACACGCAGGGCGGTATTTTGATGCACAACAAGGCGACCTTTGTCAAGAGTGGCGACACCCCCCTCTTCGAGCTCGCCAAGGCAACCACCAGCGCATAGCCAGCTAACAGCCAACAGCCAAGAGCTAACGGCTACCCCACAGCACCCGCTCCACACGGCTAGCCAATCGAAGCAAATACGGGGCTTCCAGAGCTAGCCACGGGGCGGGAGCTAACACAAGAGCGAGAGGTTAGACGATAGGAAGCGGGGTTTTCTTTGCTTGTTTCTTTTCCCCCGCTCGCCTATCGCTCTAACCTATTAACCACTAACACCACACACCACTATGTTTGAAAACATCTTCATCACCATCTTCACCGCCATCGCAGGAGCCGTCGCCACCGTTTGGGGCTATTGGACGGGACGCAAGAAGACCGCCAGCGAGAACGCTATCAGACGTGCCGAAGCTCTAGACAAGACCAACGAGATCATCGACCAGCAAGCGGAGAAGCTCGAGAAGCTATACAACATCGTCCTAGCCCTCCGAGACGAGAACGCCAAGCTCATAAGCCAAAACAACACCCTCAAGCTGAGCGTGGACAACCTAAACAAGGAGGTCGAGTCCCTCCGCCAAGAGCTAGCACAGTACAAGCACCCAGCCGTGCCAAAAGCCCGCAAGGCAGAGCCTGCGAAGTAACCCGATCCAGTGCCATCCGATCCTTTCCGATGGCTCCGATACCTTCCGATACCTCAGATTTAACCAAGCACAACAGCCATGATCGAGACACAGACCAGCAACCTCCTCAGCGACACCCCCACGACCATCGTCATCGGGGGTGCCACCTATCAGATAGCACCACCAACCTTTGCCAACCTCGCCCGCATATCCAGCGAGATAGCACAGCTAGAGATAGGCACCATCGACCCCGAGCGACTTGCCGAGGGAGTCCTCCGTGAGGCTCGCCACAGCTACCAGCTAGCACGCATCATCGCCACAGCCATTGAGGAGACAGAGCGCCCCTCGAGGCTCCAGCGCACGTGGCGCAGGCTACGGGAGCGCATCACCCGCACCACCTTAGCCGACCGCATCTACAAGACAGCCACCCCGAGCGAGGCGACACAAGCTTTCGCAGAGATCCTACAGACGTTACAGCTGGGGGATTTTTTCGCTTTTACCACTTTCCTCAGCGGGGCTCGCATCACGAGGGCGACGAAAGTGGAGACAGAGACCGAAGCGACAGCCCCTGGAGCCTCATCGCAGGGCTGATGAAGACCTACCGCCTCTCGTGGCACGCAGTCGTCCACGAGATAAGCTACGCCAACCTCATACTCCTCTCCAGCGTCATACCCGACTACGATAGCCCCAAGACGGACGGAGAGACCTCGGGGACGCTACACCTACGAGCAGACGACCCCGCAAACGCAGACCGAATTAGACAACTACTCAACTTGTAACCCTTTGTAGGGACGCTCGGTCTGAGCGTCCGTCCCCGAACAAATCCACGAACGCAGTAACCTTTGACTACAACGGACGCTCAGACCGAGCGTCCCTACAAAGGGCTACCAGTAATAAACACCCAACTATGATAACAGGCAAGCAAGGCGAGATAGCCGCACGAGTAACCCTCGACACCTCACAGCTAGACAAAGACGTACAGCGAGCCACGGGCAAGTTCCAGCAGATCTCCAAGAGCGCACAGCAGGAGAGCAACCGCATGCGGGACGCACTCCTCGGGGTAGGCAAGGCGATGGGGATAGCCTTCTCGGCACAGCAGGCGATAGCTTTCGTCAAACAGGTGGTCAATGTCCGCAGTGAGATCCAAGCCCTCGAGGTATCATTCCGCACGCTCCTCGGGAGCCAGCAGGCGAGCGCCGAGCTGATGCGGCAAATGAAAGAGTTTGCAGCCGCCACACCCCTTCAGCTGGGCGACCTAGCCAAGGGAGCGCAGACGATGCTCGGCTTCAACGTCGCAGCCGAGGAGATTATGCCGATGCTCAAGGCGATAGGCGACATCTCGATGGGTGATGCGCAGAAGTTCCAATCCCTCACCCTAGCCTTTTCGCAGATGCAGTCCGTGGGTAAGCTGATGGGACAAGACCTCCTGCAGATGATCAACGCAGGCTTCTCCCCGCTAGCCGTTATGGCAGACAAGACGGGGAAGAGCATTGGCGAGCTTAAGGAGGAGATGTCAGCGGGAGCCATTAGCGCTGAGATGGTCAAGCAGGCTTTCATTGACGCCACCAGCGAGGGCGGGCAATTCTACGGTATGCTATCGGGGCAGGGCGACACCGTCAAGGGCGCACTAGCTCAGCTGTCGGGAGCCTTCACGGATATGTTCAACGGCATCGGAGAGCAGTCCGAGGGGATCATCAAGGGGTCGGTCAAGTCGGTGCAGTGGCTCGTAGAGCATTACGAGACGCTCGGCAAAGTCCTCGCAGGCATCATCGCCACCTACGGCACCTACAAGGCGGTGATGATGACGGTCGTAGCACTAGAGCGACTACAAGTCCAGCTCGCACTCGCTAAGATGGAGGGTATGACCAAGCAGGCAGCACTACTAGACGTCCTCAAGGCTAAGCAGATCGCACTCAACAAGGCAGTAACATCTCTAGCTAATCCGTACGTCCTCCTCGCTATGGCTATCGTGGGTGCTACCTACGGCATCTACAAGCTCGCCACCGCTGAGACCGAGGCAGAGAAAGCGCAGAAGCGTCACAACGACCAGATGGAGCGGGGCAAGAAGATGCTCGACGACTACAAACAAGCCGTCAAAGAGTACCTCGACATAGTCCGTGACGACACAGCCACACAGCGCCAGCGCTACGAGGCATACGAGAAGCTCATACGACTGATGCCCCAGCTCAAAGGCAAGAGTGTCGAGGAGATTAGCCAAATGGACACGAGCGACCTCGACAAGCTACTCAACAAAAACGCAGACGTCGTCCACTACCAGCAGCTCAAGAAGAACGTCAAGGAGGCTAAGGAAGAGGTCAAGGAGCTACGAGCCGTGGTCGATGCATACGACAACGCTCCGTGGCGCAAGGGCGGAGATCTGGAGGTCGAGAAAGCCCGCAAGAAGCTATCAATACAAGAGGACATACTTCGCCAGAAAGAGCAGGAGCTAGCTGTCTATGAGGAGCAACAGCGACAAGCAGAGTGGGAAGCGAAGACGCAATCCGAGAAGGTCGCATACCTAGAGGAGCAGATCAAGATCCAAGAGCGACAGCAGAGCGTCTACTCGAGTATGCTACCCCCGCAGGCTCGACAGCTAGCTATGCAGGGCAGGATCTCGGACGCACTCAGAGTGTGCCGTGAGCAGACGGGCGGTATGGCGCAAGGACTAGAGCAGGCAGTCCGCAACACAGCAGGTTTTGCCATACAGATAGACAAGCTCCGAGGGCAACTCGGACAGCTACAGACAGAGGACACGGGCAGGAGCTACAAGCAGGCACTAGCTGATGCCTACCAAGAGTACCAGCGCACAAAGCAGGCTCTCGAGGACGCCAAGGACAAGCAAGAGACAGACTACCTAAGAGCTAAGGAGGAGGCAGAAAAAGCCGAGCAAGCCTACAAGGCACTCGGGGGCAATACCTCGCCACGCACCACCACAGCCCCCCAGCGTGACCTCAAAGCAGAGCAGGCAGAGGAGCGCAAACGGCTCCAGCAGTTAGCCGACCTCAAGGCAGACTTCGCCAAGCGGGAGCTTCGCCAAGCCATAGACAACGAGCTAGCCCTTCAGCAGGCACGCATCAACGCTCAGGAGGACACGATCCAAAAGGAGCTAGAGCTAGCACGGCTCCACACCGCACAGCTCAAGGAGGAGAACAAGCGACGGGAGGAGGACTGGATAGAGACCCTCCAGCGCAAGCGTGAGGAGGAGTGGAAGCTTCAGAACCCCGCCAAAGCTAAGGAGGGCTACAGCTTCACAGGCGTCACGACTCGGGACGACCTCAGCAAGCAACAGCTAGAGCAACTAGCCGAGTACGACCGCATCGCCACCGAGCAGGGCGTCAAGGCAGAGACCGAGGCGCTCCGCAAGCGCTTACAGCAGTTCGAGTCCTACGCACAAGAGCGTCTGCGCATTGCCAAGGAGTATGCCGACAAGGAGCGAGACCTGCACAACGCTGACGGCTCGCTCCGTGAGGGCGTGACCGAGGCGAACCTTGACGAACTGAAGCGACAGAGCGACGAGGCGCTAGCCCGCATCGATGAGACGTGGGCAGAGCGTGAGGAGACATACCAGCAGTGGATGACCGACCTCGCTAGTATGTCCATCGCACAGCTCGAGGACGAGCTTCGCAGAGTACAGCTACTATTTGCCAAGGCGCAGATCGAGGGCAAGGACGACAAGAGCGTGGCGGTAATCCGCACGCAAGTCGAGCAACTCCGTAAGAAGCTCGGAGAGGTACACCAAGAGGCACAGCGCACAGGACAGAGTTTTGCCGACTGGAGCCGAGCCACCGAGACGCTACGAGCCACACGGGACGAGCTAGAGGGCATCGCTGAGAGTATACGACCACTCAGCGACAGCCTCGCTGACGCTATCCAAGGCGTGGCGGGCCACACCCGTCATCGGCATCATAGGGAGCATAGGTAAGTTTGCCGAGATGACCCAGCAGGGCATCTCCGCCACCGCCACCGCCACGCAAAAAGCTATCGCTATGGCAGAGCGTGGCACTGTCCTCCTCACCGTCATATCGGGAGCGTTACAGCTAGCCACCAAGGTCGCCTCGCTCTTTAATAAGGACAAGCGCCACGAGAAGAGCATCGAGGAGCTAGCGGACAAGATAGCCGACATTCAGTGGCACCTCGACCATTGGGGCTGGGACAAGCTCGAGGAGAGCGCAGGCAAGCCCCTAGAGCGCATCAACGAGTGGCTCGCAGAGGCACGACTCAAGGCACTAGCCACTGCAGCCGCTACGGGAGATATGACTAAGGCGTGGCATACGCTCAACGACATAACAGCAGGCACAGAGCAGGCGGGGCGCAAACTCGCTGACGCTTATATGCAAGCGGACTATATGGCGGGCAAGCTCCTCGGCTCCGACCGCTACACGGAGGCACGCAGACAGCTAGACCTTATGGGCAAACAGGTTGCACTCATAGCCAAGCAGAGAGAGGAGGAGCAATCGAAGAAGAAGCCCGACAGCGGTAAGCTAGACGAGTACGACCGCAAGATGCAGGAGCTGACAGCCAAGATGGCGGGCTACATCGACGGCATGCTGAGCGACCTCCTCGGGGGCGACGCTATCCAGCTAGCCGACAAGCTCGGCAACGCACTCTTCGACGCATTCAGCAAGGGCGAGGACGCTGCACGAGCTTTCGAGGGAGCGGTCAATGACATTATCAACAATATGGTCAAGAAGCTCCTCATTCAGCAGTTCCTCGAGAAGCCGATCGCCGAAGCGATCAACAAGCTCAAGCAGGCAGCGACCAAGGACGGGGAGCTAAGCATAGACGAGATGCTAGCCAATGTCGGGCTAGTCTTTGACGAGCTGAACAAGGTCGGAGAGGACGCAGGCAAGATACAAGGCATCTACGAGCAGATCATCAAGGCTATCGGATCAGACCTCGAAGACACCCTCACGGGACAGCGCAAGGGCATAGCCACCGCCAGCCAAGACAGCATAGACGAGCTTAACGGACGAGCCACCGCCATACAGACGCACACAGCTATGATAGCGGCAGGCACCGCCCGCCTCACGACCTTAGCGCAGAGCACCTTTGACCAATTGGTCGAGGTCGCCCGCATGGTCAAGGAGGGCAACGCCACCCGCCAGCGCATCGAGACCTCCACCGCAACCATCGCAACCAAGGTACGAGACTTCGAGACCTACGGGATAAAAGTTAAACGATAGACACCATGACGACACTACAGAAAGCAATCCACCAATGCAAGTTAGCGGGAGCCTGCGAGCTCCTGCGCCCTAATATGACCCCGACAGAGCTTTGCCAACTCCTACGCACACCGCAGGGAACGGAGTTTATTCTCAAGGGACTCCCGACTTTGTCCTTGTGGCGACTCATTGGCGAGGACTACAAGGGCGTCCTAGCAGCGCACCACATCTACCTAGACGCTGGCTACCTAGAGCTAGACGGCGAGACGTCCCGCCTCATCGCCATCGGAGCCACCCACCTACGCATCACAGCAGACCAGCCGAAGCTCTACAACGTCACACTCATACACGGAGCCAAGGCGGACGTACTAGCGACCAATTGGGCGGTCGTCAGCGTGGAGCGTGACGCACAGAGTACCGCCTACATAGCCTGCACCGACAACGCTATATCGATATGATGGACACCATAACACTGAGAGCAGGGAGCCGTACCCTCTACACAGCACCGATTATGCTGGCGGGATCGAGAGACCTCCTCCAGCTCACACAGCCCCGCAAGCCTATCACCACCGACTGGGCTGAAGAGCCACGACTAGACACCGTGCAGACTATGCTCCAGCCACAGCCCACCCGACCGCTACGGCTAGACGTATGGCTCCCAACGGGTACACCCCACAGCGACCTCCAGCGCATCGACACACTGCAGGTCAGCATACTCCGACTATACAACGTGCAGATCCGTGAGGTACACGAGCGTGACCGATACCCCGACGGGAGCTTTTACACCCTACGTGGCACGATCCTGCAGGACAAGATACACACCACAGACCCCACAGCAGACCTCAAGCAGACCACCACCCCAAAGGAGTACACCATCACAACCAAGCGCATACCGCTCGCCACCTTTGGCGCATCACCCATCGAGGGCTGGCAGTCAGCTTTGCAGGATAAGACTGCCTACAAGGTGACCAGCCCTGAGGCGAGCCGTGATGCCGTACTCCCTATCCTACTGCAGGGAGACACGACAGACCAGTTACTCAATGCTCGGGACATGCTAGACGCACTACTATATAGAGAGACCCGCAACCAGCTCACCACACCATACGGAACCTACAGCTTCTACTTCACCCGATCCAAGATCCGTGAGTACAGCATCGTGGACAAGCCACACATCATCTACGACCTCACATTGACACTCGTATGACACTCACATTCTACGGATTCAACTCGAGCGACATCGTAGCCACGCTAGAGCTAGACGAGGCGCACTCCTCGATCATCGAGCGCATCAACGAGCCGACACGGCTCTCCGCCACGCTCACAAGCACCACAGCCCCCACCCTCCAGCTGGGCGCACGCACCACCCACAAGGGCGTCACCTACTACGTCACCAAGGAGCCGACCGTCCGCAAGGAGCATAGCAAGCTCTACACCATCGAGCTAGACCTCGAGACTATCATCGGACTAACCCGCCACGTGATCCTCGACAATCCCGTGGACAAGCGAGTGACCTTTGACTACACCGCCACAGCCACGGAGCATCTACAGCTAGTCATCGACTCGCTCAATGCTAAGTACACCCCCTATCGCATCACGTGGTCACGTGGCGCAATCAAATGTCTCGACAAGACCAAGCACATCAAGTACGACGGCATATCAGCGTGGAACGCTCTCAAGCTCATACGTGAGACCTACGAGACAGACCTCAGCATCGACGGCACAACCATTGCCCTAGGCATAGCAGGCGACAAAACCAACGCCCTCAAGCTAGCCTATGGCAAGGACAACGGCATACTCAGCGGGCTAGAGCGTCTCAAGCACGACGACGACGCACCACCCTTGTGCCTATACGTCACAGGCACAAAGCGCAATATGCCACAAGGCAGACTGACCCTGGAGCGCTCGCAACGCTTCAAGGTGACAGATATGGGTGCCATACAACGCAACCCGACAGACCTCGATGGACAGATCTACGCCACAGACCCCACGGGGCAATGCATAGCCGACTACTCAGCTGACAACGTCTTCGATGCTCTCTACACAGAGGCGGTATACGTCAACGAGGAGATATACCCATCGCACATCTCCACGATAAAGACAGTCTCCAAGGTCAAAGACCACTACGAGGTCAACAGCGACTTCGACTACACCTCGCTCCGCATCGAGGGCGAGCAGATGCAGGTAGTCTTTCAGACGGGCAACCTTGCGGGGCGCACATTTGACGCACGACACTACACCGCCACGAGCAGGCTAGCCATCGTCCCCAAGGAGGAGGACGACACGACACTCCCCAACGACACCCTCAGCCCCAAGGTCGGAGACCAATACATCGTCACGGGCATCAAGCTCCCCGACAAGTACATCACAGAGGCACAGCGCAAGCTCACGGACGCTGCACTGCGCCATATGCTACAGCTACAGAGACAGCGCTACAGCTACAAGGCAGAGATAGACCCCGTCTACCTCCACAACAACAAGACCACCATCGGCACCAAGCTAGACGTGGGCAAGTACGTACACCTCACCGACCCGCAGATAGCCATCGGTGATCCATACATACGCATCATCTCCAAGCGCACATACCTCGACCGCCCCTACACCCCCGAGATAGAGCTATCCAACGAGGTGGAGCGACTCAGCCTCCTCGAGCGACTCATACAGCACACAGACGGCATACTAGCAGACCGCCAAGACCTCATCGCATCAGCTATCCGAGACAGCCGTGCCGAGCTAGACCTCGTAGCTGGCTCTCTGCACCAGCTCAACCAGCAGTACAGCATCGAGGCGCACACCCTCGGCTCGCCTATACTCAAGAGCGACTCAGACAAATACGTCATACAGTGCCGCATCATACACACCCCCACAGGCACAGACTACACCGACGCACTACTCCGAGCCGCTCGCCTCATCACTCCCGAGTGGTACCGCATCAACCCCGAGGGTCACGACCGCAATGGACTATCCGATGAGGAGTGGGCTAACCAGCACCGAGAAGCCACTGAGGTCGTCATCACACGCAAGGACTTCCTCACCTCCTGCACCGTGGGCTACAAGATACCCCGAGAGCAAATCATCAAAGCTATCAAGTCTTTAGAGACTAGAAGTTAGAGATTAGACATTAACAATCAAAACCCAAATACACTATGGCAACAGATCCAATGCTACAGTGGCAAAGCCACATCACCGACTCAACCGACCGAGACACCATACTCAGCAACATTGGCGTACTCGAGCAGTTCGCAGGAGCTATCACGGGCGATGACTCCCTCAATGAGAAATTCGACAAAATCCGCAATGGCATCAAAGACGGCACCATAAAGCCCACCGAGTGGCAGACCAGCGCCCCATTTGTACAAATCACCAGCAAGCTCAAAGAGTCCTCCTCGGGCAAAATCAAAGAGCTAGACGAGGGGGCAAACAAGCTCATCAAGCGAGTAGGTGACGCTGAGGGGGGCATCAAGAGCCAAGGCACCCGACTCACCTCCGCTGAGGGAAACATCAAGAGCCAAGGCGAACGACTAGACACAGCCGAGGGAACCCTTACGAGCCACACCACAGCGCTCGGCAAGAAGCTCGACTCCTCTACGTTCGAAAACTTCAAGACGGGCTACACCGGTTGGAAGAGTGATTTGGACAAGAAGCTCCCCTCTTTCGCCTCCGCCTCCGAGCTAGAGAACGTAAAGACACTCCTCAACAAAGAAGTATCCCATTGGACAGTCGATAAAAAACCACTACCACAGAGCTACACCCCGACAGCGCAAGTCAAAGCCAGCACACAGCCGTGGGGTACGGGCGAAGACCCCGAGCGACACATTGGCGACCTATGCACAGTCATTGGCGAGACACAGACCGACAAAGGCGTCTCCTACCGCTTTGTCAAAGACCCCTCCGCAGACTCCTACAAGTGGCTCAAAGTCATCGACAACGATGGCATACTCGCTCTAAACAAGCACAACGAGTTCATAAAACAGTACAATACGGACAAAACCAGCCAGCAGAAAGACATTAACGACCTCAAGGAAAAGTTTAAAGGCACAAATGGCACACTCGATCAGCTTGGCAAGAACTTCGCAGAGGAGCAACGCAAAGCGGAAGAACGAGACAAGCAATACAAAGTAGTCGTCAGCACCAAAGGCTACATCAAAGACGGAGTCATCGTCAATGGCGGAAGCAACAACGGCACCCCCGTCATCGTACACACCGCACACGTCTACACCCTCACAGGTGAGTCTGTCATTAACGGGATCGACGACAAACTAACGTGGACAATCAACAAGGGGCGCACCACAAAACCCGTGGAAAAGACCGTAACGGGGCTAGTGTGCAAAGTCTCCCAAGACCAATTCGTCAACGACGGAACAAATCCATACTTCTATAACATAGAGCTAAACAGCACGTTCTAGCCCACGTGTAACCCTCTGTATGGACGCTCGGACGAGTAACCCTTTGTAGGGACGCTCGGCTAGTATCTAGCGAGAGGGCGTCCGTCCCCGTCAAAGCGAGACGACCCCCCGAGCGTCCCTACATCTTTCCCCCATCTAACCTCTAACATATATGCTACAATACACCGCACGCATCACATCGCAAGACACTCCCCGAGTGGGAGGACGTAACCTCATCAAAAATGGAGATAAAGAAAAAGGAACAATCGGATCGTATGTAGCCTACTATCTCCACACACCTATTGATAAGGCAGAGCCATTCACCTTGTCGTTCGACGTATTGAGCGTAGATAGACCTCCGATTGGAGATAGTTTCTTGGTACTCTTTATGTATAAGACTAGGTTCCAAACGAGTTCATATATTAAATACGAAGAGGGAAGGGTGAGATACAGCTGTATAATAGATACTCAAGACAGAGAATCTTATGACAAAGGCTTTAAAGCAAATAGGGTATATATCTATCCAAACAATAGCAATTATGCACCAGATAGACCCGATGTGGGGGGCTTCACGATAGCCAATGTTAAGCTTGAGCGGGGCTCCATCGCAACTGATTGGACACCCGCTCCAGAAGACGTGGCGGAGAGCGTCAGCACAGTCAACACCAACCTCACAAACCTCGCCAACACCCTCCTCGACCACAACACGGGCGAGATACACAAGCTGGAGACGCTACTCGGCAAGCACAAGGAGGACACCGACAAAAACTTCGAAGACCTCGCCACCCACCCCCTCACCATCGACAAGGACGGCTATTGGCAGATATGGAACGTCAAAGAGCGCAAGTACGTCACCACGCAGTACCAATCCCGAGGACAGCAAGGCGAGCCAGGACACAACCCCAGCCCCGAGGACGTCCTCGACACACAACACTTCCGAGATTTACTCGGAGGCGAGGTCACAGAGCAGATACAGCCCGTAGCGACAGACTTAGGCAGAGCAGCAGAGGAGGCTATAAGCAAGGCGCACGAAAGCTTAGCAGTAGCCGAAAACGCCAACCAACATATAGACCTTGTCAGCCAAGACCTAGCAAACGAAAAGCACAAAATAACCAACCTAGAGAGCGTTTCACTCACACCACAGCAACACCTCGACTTCGGCTATCTCACCGACTCGCTACAAGTGCTACGGAGCGCAGGCAACACGCTAGAGGGCTTAGCCCTGCAACGCCTCATAGCACTCAGTGGCAACGGTACAGACATATCCGCCTACCTTGCTAGTAACGCACTAGGCGCAGTCCTCAAAGCAGGCATCACAGGATTCGGCACCCCTCAAGAGCGAGAGCAAGTAGCTATCTGCCACAACGGCACGGGACACATTGGAAACCTGTACTTCACAGGCAACCAAATAGACTTCCGCACGGACGAGCACACAGACCCCTACCTATCCATAGGAGCCGAGGAAGCCACCTTTATCGAGACCTTCCTCAAGCAAGCAAGGCTAGACGACACACCCGTAGCTGTCGGCTCCGTGACGCTCACAACCAGCACCACCAACTACGAGCGGACGGTGGACGTGGCTAACGATGGCACCCGTCTGACGGTCTCCATTAGCGACCTTAATGTGGCGACCTACGTAGGCGCTACGACCCGCCTCACGCTTGATGGCGAGGTGCTGGCTGAGTGGCAGGGGGTACAATCCCTCGAGGAGACGTGGGAAGGAGGCTTAAATGGCACCCCACGCTACAAGGATAGGTACAGTCCCTACACAGATGGCAACCTATCCTACGAGCGAGTGGTCAAGGCAGGCAGGCACACCATAAAACTAGAGATAGTCAATCCGAACAACGGAGCCACGGCGACCATCAACGGACTAAAAGTCCGCAGACGCTACGACACAGGCGCACAGCAGAGCGCACTGACCAAGAGCGGGCTACGATTATTCGGGTCGCCCGACCGCTACCTCGACGTAGACTACCGCCAGCACTACACCCCAAACGGGGGGCAGTATACAGTCGTCAACCCCTACCTCGTCCGCATCAAAGGCGGCGCAAAGATAGACAAGCTCACGGCTGACGAGCTGGACGTGCCTGGCGTGCCACTCTGCGGAGCGACGTTTGACGAGGGAGGTGGACAAATAAACTCTTTTGGGGCAAAGGCTAAGCAACAAGGCTACTCCTATGCACAAGCTTACAGAGCTTACAATGCAGACTTCTACAGAGTGTACCACAGCATCGGACACACTAACTATATCCCCGTCCTGCAGGTATACGGACTATCCAACGGCAACTACACGCAGTGCCTCACAACCCGCATCGATGCGATAGAAGCTAACAGCTTTGCCGTCCGCATCGTCACAACGGGCAACGTATCGATTAAGCACAGCTTCTCCTACGTAGCTTTCAAGACAACGGTGTAGGAGGTTACAACTAGATTGCCTATATTTGCATCACACAACAAACACGATACAGCTATGAAGAGAGTAACCTACACGATGCTCCTACTGGGAGCTATCCTACTAACCGCCTGCACACCCAAGCAGGCACCCACAGAGAGCAAGCTCCTAGATAAGGGAGCTATGCTCTACATCAACATAAGAAACAACGCAATGAAAGTCACCAACGCAACCGACACAACAACGACAGACGACCAGATACCCACCCCACGAGAGGTCGTGGAGCGTGCAGGGAGCTTCATGTATAAAGACCATAAGACTGGGAAGCCCAATATGCCCCTCGCTATTGCTCCAGAGCAACTAGACGTAGAGAACGAGAGAATCAAGATGTGGGGCGAGATGATTGTAGAGCCAGACGGCACGCTAAACAATTACTTCATCAAACTCCGTGACCTCCGCATACTCGCTCCGATGAGAGATGGCGAGACGGAGAACCCCATCATAGCCTACATCCCAAACAGGAGGATGGAGGAGGCCGAGGCGGCCATAACGGCCGCCTACAACGAGGGCAACTACGACGAGGTCTACCGACTCTTCCAAGAACTGTACACCGCTATCCCGACCACGACAGCACGATGGCAAGCCCTCAAAGAGAAAGGCTTGCAATAGAGAGATGGCTGTTGGCTTTTAGCCGTTAGTACAGCCCTCTGCACCACCGCACAGCCCCCACCAGCCGACCAGCCCGTGGGGGCTATCCGTATCCACAAATTCACTACCTTTGTGAGCAGAGCGAGCGACCCCGCCAGCACCCCAATTTCGACGCATTTGATGCTCCGTTGTTGCTCACTCCACGACAGCAAAGACGTGACAGCCTCAGCGCCAGCACATTAAGACCACTCACGTATCTTTGTTTCTGAATCAAACTAGGAGCGCTTCACTCGCTTAGCTGTTAACTTTCGAATGCGAGGCTTAGCTCCCCTTTTAATCTATAGTAAATCTTTCAACTCTGCTTCATCAATATGACAGACTACAATAAGGACTTCGTCCACTATGCACACGCTCATCTTCGGATGAATACGAATGCACTCAACGACTACATAACCGCCTCCACAGGCTACATCAACCCTACCATCATTGAGGAGCGTCAGCTCAACGTGGCGCAGATGGATGTCTTCAGCCGACTGATGATGGATCGTATCATCTTCCTCGGTACGGAGGTCAACGACTACACGGCCAATGTGATCCAGGCGCAGCTCCTGTACCTAGACAATGCGGACCCAGGCAAGGATATATCGATCTATATCAATAGCCCTGGTGGGTCGGTCTATGCGGGCTTTGGCATCTACGACACAATGCAGTATGTGGGGTGCGATGTCTCGACGATGTGTACCGGTATGGCTGCCTCGATGGCCGCCGTCCTCCTCGTAGCGGGTGCCGAGGGCAAGCGCTACGCACTTCCCCACTCACGGGTTATGATACACCAGCCAATGGGCGGTATGCAGGGGCAGGCGAGCGACATAGAGATCGCTGCCAAGGAGATCCTCAAGGTGAAGGCTGAGCTCTACAAGATCATAGCTGATCACTCAGGTCGCTCTGTCGAGGATATCGAGCGAGACAGCGATCGTGACAAGTGGATGACCGCCTCTGAGGCTCTAGAGTATGGTATGATCGACAAGGTACTCACATCGACTAAGCAAGCAGCTAAGGACAAGAAGGCAGATGGCAAAGAAAAGTAACTCGATAGAGCGTCGATGCTCTTTCTGCAATCGCCCTGAGAGTGAGGTGCCTATACTAATAGGTGCCGAGGGCTCTGCGCAGATCTGTAGTGACTGCGCGGAGCAGATCTACACGTTGCTCTATCAGAACGGGCTGGTCTCTGCACCTGTACTTGACGCTAATGAGCCGAGGAAGCAGGGAGACAAAAGCACGTCCTTTGCACCGCTCACCTATGAGTCACTGCCTAAGCCTCAGGAGATAGCGGCTTACCTTGATCGCTACGTGATCGGGCAGACTGATGCTAAGAAGTATCTCTCGGTGGCTGTCTACAACCACTACAAGCGCATCTTAGCTAGCCAAGAGAAGGACGAAAAGAGCGACGAAAGCTCCAAGCTAGATGATGTAGAGATCGCTAAGAGCAACATCATTATGGTGGGACCGACTGGGTGCGGTAAGACGCTCCTAGCGCAGTCGATAGCTCGTATGCTACAGGTGCCCTTTGCGATGGTCGATGCGACCGTCCTGACGCAGGCCGGCTATGTGGGAGAGGATATAGAGAGTATCATCTCTCGCCTATTGCAAAACTGCGATTACGATGTAGCAGCCGCGGAGCGTGGTATCGTCTTCATCGATGAGATTGACAAGATAGCGCGCAAGGGCGACAACCCCTCCATCACCCGTGATGTGAGTGGCGAGGGGGTGCAGCAGGGCCTTCTGAAGCTGCTCGAGGGGAGTGTCATCAACGTCCCCCCTTATGGCGGTCGCAAGCATCCCGAGCAGAAGTTTATCCAGGTCAATACGCAGCAGATCCTTTTCATCTGCGCTGGTGCCTTTGACGGTATAGAGCGTATCATCGGCTCTCGTCTCAACACCCGTGTGGTGGGTTATAAGGAGCAGCAGATGGATTACCAAACGATCCAAAACAATCTGCTGGCACACATTACCCACCAAGACCTACGACGCTACGGGCTGATCCCCGAGATCATCGGACGTCTGCCTATCCTTACCTATCTAGACGCACTAGATAGTGACTCGCTCCTGCGCATCCTCGTAGAGCCTAAGAATGCTATCACGAAGCAGTACCAGAAGCTCTTTGAGATGGATGGCGTGCGACTGACCTTCGACGAGGAGGCACTCAAGTATATTGTCCATATTGCTGTCGAAACGAAGCTCGGGGCTCGCGGACTGCGCTCGATCGTGGAGAAGATCATGATCGATGCTATGTACGAGATACCCTCTCTCAAGCGTAAGACGCTACGTATCACAGAGCAGTATGCTCGCTCTAAGGTGACGCCGAGTATGACTGCCTCTCTAGCAAACTAAATCTATCTCTGCCATAAACCAGTGCATCACTCTATGTAATCGTTAATCCACCTGTGGAGAGCGCAACAATGTCTCTCCGGATGACCAATCTCACGAACCATGACACACAATCTGACAGAACTACTGAGTAAGATCTTCGGCTTTGAAGAGTTCAAGGGTAATCAGAAAGAGATCATCCAAAGCCTGCTAGAGGGTCACGACACTTTTGTCTTGATGCCTACGGGTAGCGGTAAGTCTCTATGCTATCAGCTCCCTGCACTCATCATGGAGGGGACGGCGATCATCGTCTCCCCGCTGATTGCTCTGATGAAGAATCAGGTCGATGCCCTGCGCGAGACGACTGGATCTAACGATATAGCACATGTGCTGAACTCTTCGCTCAATAAAGCACAGCTCGATCAGGTCTACAGCGATGTCTCCGCCGGTCATACGAAGCTGCTCTATGTGGCTCCTGAGTCGCTTGGCAAGGCTGAGAACATAGAGTTCTTTCGTCAGGTCAAGATCTCTTTCTTTGCGATTGATGAGGCGCACTGTATCTCCGAGTGGGGACATGACTTTCGCCCTGAGTATCGCAAGATACGTCCCGTGGTCGATGAGATAGGTCGCAGACCGATCATTGCACTGACAGCGACAGCTACGCCTAAGGTGGAGCACGACATTCGCAAGAATCTAGGCATCCTCGAGGGCAGGATCTTTAAGTCTAGCTTCAACCGCCCCAACCTGTTCTACAGCGTCGAGGAGAAGGGCGAAGATGTCAATGCCCGCATCATACGATTTATCCGCAAGAGACCTAACAAGAGCGGGATCATCTACTGTATGAGCCGTGAGAAGGTGATGAATCTCTCCAAGCTACTCCAGATGAACGGCATCAAGGCACTTCCCTACCATGCTGGACTAGACGCGAAGGAGCGCTCGGCCAATCAGGATGCTTTCCTGAGCGAGGAGTGCCGTGTAATCGTTGCCACGATAGCCTTTGGCATGGGTATCGACAAGCCCGATGTGCGCTACGTCATACACTACGATATGCCTAAGAGCCTCGAGGGCTACTATCAGGAGACAGGACGTGCAGGTCGTGATGGTGGCGAGGGATATTGCTTAGCCTTTTATAATGAGAAGGATATACAGAAGCTGGAGAACTTTATGCAGGGAAAACCTATCGCCGAACAGGAGATAGGTAGGCAATTACTCGCAAAAACTTCTACCTTTGCACTCACGCCCATGTGTCGACGGGCATATCTGCTCTATTATTTCGGAGAGAGATATGATCAGGAGAACTGTGGAGCGTGTGACAATTGTGCAAAAAATAGGAAAACAATGGAGGCTAAAGAGCTTTTGAAACAACTGCTCCAAACGGTCTTGGAGCTCAAAGAACAATTTAAGAAAGATCACGTCATCGATGTGATCCTAGGTTGCGACACCGCTCCTATTGAGGACTTTCATCACGACAAACTTGACTCTTACGGCATAGGTAGCGACTACTCACGAGAGATTTGGGAGCTAGTCGTAGAGCGCGCATTGGTACTGCAGTACCTTACCGAGAGTACAGAGACGTATGGTATCCTGAGTGTCACACCGAGTGGTAAGAAGTTTATCAAGAAGCCGACCTCGTTCAAGATCGTAGCTCCCGAAGAGGAGGATCTAGATGACGATGAGGATCTGGACGATGATGATGAGGTAGAAAGCTCTGTATCTGGAGGTCGTGGACGTACAGCCTCTACAGACCCCGCTCTATACAATATACTCAAGGACATGCGCAAGAAGCTCAGCATCAAGCTCGGGCTGGGACCTAATGGGGTCTTCCCAGATGCTGCTCTTGAGGAGATGTCTACCCTATACCCGATTACGTTGCCTGAGCTTAAGAACATATCGGGTGTCAACGTCGAGCAGGCTGACCGATATGGAGAGGAGTTCGTCCGTGTCATACGTAACTATGTCGAGGAGTATGAGATCGAGCGACCCGAGGATTACAAGATCCGCACACTACCTAACAATACCAAGCAGCATATCTCTATCGTACAGCAGTTAGACCGTCAGGTAATCCTCGAGGATATAGCTATCTCACACTCTATCAGCACCGACGATCTACTCACTGAGCTGGAGCGTATCGTCAAGTCTGGTACCAAGGTCAAGCTGAACTACCTCATAGCCTCCGAGCTAGGCGAGGACAGCTATGACGAGCTGAAAGAGTATCTAGAGGAGCACCCTGGGTGCACGCTAGACGACCTCATCAGCGAATACGAAGACTTCTACAGTGAGCCAGAGCTACGACTCGCTATGCTCATCTTCTCCTGCAACCAATAAGACCACATTAGCAATACAACTCTTATGTCTATCTATAGATCATCTACATCACCCGCACGCTGGATGATAGCATCCATACTATTGTCTTTGCTGACCAGCCTCTCTCTGACTGCTCAGACACCACAGCAAAAGACTTCCGCAGGATCTGTCGTCGATGAGGTTATATGGACCGTGGGCGATGAGCCTATCCTCAAGTCTGAGATAGAAAACCAAAAGCTCTATATGCGCTCTCAGGGGATGCCTCTCGAGGGAAACCCTGACTGCTACCTTACGGAGCAACTTGCTGTCCAAATGCTCTTCCTCAACCAAGCTAAGATTGATAGTATCTCAGTAGATAATACTAAGGTAGACCGATTTGTAGACAACTTTATGGAGAGCCTCGTGCAGCAGATCGGCTCCCGTGAGCGTCTAGAGGAGTATTTCAATCGTCCCTACTCCAGCATTCGTGAGCAGCAGCGCATTATGGCGGTCAATAATGAGATCGTCCGCCAGATGCAGCAGAAGATCATCCAGGGAGTGGCGGTAACCCCTACAGAGATCCGCTCTTACTACGCTCAGATACCACAAGACAGCTTGCCATACATACCAGATGTCATCGAGGTACAAGCACTTCGGATCACTCCAGACATCGAGTTAGCTGCTGTTGACCAGATCAAAGAGCAACTCAGAGGTTATTCCGACGACATAGTCGCTGGGCGTCGTGACTTCTCTACGATCGCTCGGCTCTACTCTCAAGACTCTCGCACCTCTCTTCGTGGTGGTGAGTATGGCTTCGTAGCTCGCAGCTCCCTAGAGCCTGAGTTTGCTCAGGTTGTCTTCTCATTGACCGACACCAAGCAGGTCTCTCCTATCATACGCACCGCCACAGGCTATCACATCGTACAGCTTATCGAGAAGCGAGACAACACAATCAATTTCCGCCACATACTCCTCAAGCCGAGCGTTGCTCCTGACAAACTGCAGCAAGCTGTCAACAAAGCAGACTCTGTCGCTGTGCAGGTACGCAATGGCAAGACCTCCTTTGACGAGGCGGTCGTCCTATGCAGTAATGTAGACGAGACGAAAAACAACTATGGTCTCCTCCTCAACGAAGACTACGAGAGCGACCGCTACGGCACGGCACTCTTTACTATGTCGGAGCTACAGCAAGACTTCGCCTCTTATGTAGACAAGATGCAGGTGGGCGACGTCTCTCCAGCCTTTGTATCTCAAGATGCAAACGGCAATACGCAAGTAGTACTCCTCAAACTCAAGCAGCGTGTCTCTGGTCACCGTGCTGATATGGCTACCGACTTTCAGCTCATCAAGCAACTAGCTCTGCAGGACAAGAAGCAGAAAGAGCTAGACAAGTGGATCGTCCAGCACCAGAAGAGTACTTATATACGCATCAGTCCTGACTATCAGCAGTGCGACTTCAAGTATCCAGGTTGGATCAAGAAGTAGTACCTACTCTTCCTCAGGGAAGATGATAGCCTACCCACATCTCGGCTCATTAGATTATTATAGAGTCTATGCCCCATCAGCCTAGCGAAGTGACCACTACACGGCGACTACTACTCACCCTCAGCGGGTTGCTAGCGGTCGCTGTGCTACTCTTTGTGGGGCTGCCACTATGGGGCGGGTCGGCGACATTACACCCTTCGTCTCATATAGCGGACGCTCCAGCACCTCCCCCTGCTATGGTGGGAGGCAAGCGCCTCATCATCCTCGATCATGCCGATGTACTCAGCCACGACCAGGACATACACCCTGACATTGTCATCCTAACGGGCAATGTGCGTCTCAGGCATGGTAGCTGGATTATGACTTGCGACAGTGCCAACCTCAATGAGAAGAGCAACTCCTTTGATGCGTTCGGTCATGTGCAGATATTAGAGGGAGATTCGATCTCGGTCACTGCTGGAGAGATGCTATACGACGGTATGACCGCTTTGGCAGAGCTACACGACAATGTAATATTGACAAAGGACGTGACGACACTCTTCACCGAGAGACTCTTCTACGATCGCAACCAAAAGGTCGCTTACTATGACAACTTCGGTACCCTTGCCGACTCGGTCAATACGCTCACATCTATCTATGGTGAGTACAACACTAGTTCTGACGAAGCGCTCTTTCAAAACGAAGTACACCTAGAGAACGACCGCTTTACCCTCGACACCGATATACTGCACTACAATACGAAGACCTCGATCTGTCGTATCGTCAGCCCCACTCTCATAGAGACCAAAGACTCAGTCAAGATCGAGACTGATCGTGGCTTTTACAATACAGACACCGAGCAGAGTATCCTCCTCGATCGCTCGCTCATCACGCACCCCAATGGCACTATGACGGGCGACTCGATACTCTATGATAAGAAGAGACAGATCAGCCAAGCTTACTACGATGTAGTGATCGACAACCAAGAGGACAAGGTAACCTACTTCGGCGACTACGGCTATATGGACGAGGCAAACGGCTATGTCTACGCCACAGGACGAGCCTACGTTATGGACTACTCCGAGGAGGACACCTTATATATGTCTGCCGAGATTATGGAGGGCATCAAGCGCAATCTACCTCCGCTCTCAGGCACTACCGACTCGCTAGAGGTCAAGTACACCAAAGGGTACCACGATGTGCGCCTTTACCGCAAGGATATACAGGCCATCGGCGACTCCATACACTACTTCTCCGTAGACTCGCTCATCAAGCTCTTTGGCAGTCCCATCTTGTGGAACGACTCCACACAGCTCAAGGGCGATACCATCTATGCCCACCTAGCTAACGACACAATCGACTATGCCTTCGCTTGGCCCAATGCCTCGACCGTTCGCTGGATCGATGACATCAAGCAGGATCGTGTCAAGGCAGATACGATCCAAGCTTACTTTCGTGAAGGCACGCTCGACCACGCTTTCTACCGCTCCAATGTAGAGTCACGCTACTACCTGCAGCAGGAGAAGACGAAGCATTACTACGCCCTCGCTCAGGTGAGGAACCCGCAGATGGATGTCTACATTGCCGATGACAAGCTCGACCGCATCTTCTGGCATGGCAAGGCTGAGGGGACGATCCACCCGATCCAAGACCTCACCGATGCACTGCGTCAGATGAGCGGTGCTGAGTGGCATGGCGACCAGCGTCCGCTCACGCCCGAAGATGTCATCCCCGACCGCACAGCTCCGTTACAGTCTACCGACTCGCTCGCCACCCTGCAAGATCAAAATAGTAAGATGAGCCAAGGCTTCGACGGACTAGTTGCTTGGCAAGCCTTCTACAAGGAGTACCAGCAAGCCATCGAGAAGCCTAAGCCAGCAGACGTTCAGTCGATGGTAGCCCCCGACACGACTGTCGTAGTCGAGACACCTCTCTCCATCTACATACGTCGCCCGCTAGAGAGCGACACCAGCTCCGTACAGACTTTTGCAGACTCGCTACAGAGCTATCTACACCTTTTACCACTATACTCATGGGACTCATATTTAGACCACGACAACCCCGCACCTTCCGCCACCAACCCATCTATTGGGATCCTAAGAAGGAGCAACTCCAGCGACGCATCGAGCAGATCAGACGAGAGCTCGAAGCTGCCGAAGGCTCCGATACCGAAGCTCACACCGACAGCAACAACAAAGCCCACGACAAGCAAGTAGAGGCTGACTATGGCTCTGGTGAAGCGTTTCGTGAGAGTCTCTCGGAGAGTCTCTACGGAGGCACACGTCATCTCAAGAAGCAGAGAGACCGAGGCATAGACAACTACGCCCGCTCGGGCATCATCTTGCGCTCTATCCTGACACTCATCCTCTTAGGCTTCATCGTCTGGGTACTATACTATAGACAGGGTCCCCTTTTCTCCTTCCTATGAGCGAAATCATACATCTCCTCCCCGATAGCATCGCCAATCAGATAGCCGCTGGTGAAGTAATCCAGCGACCAGCCTCTATGCTCAAAGAGTTGGTCGAAAACGCCATCGATGCCCATGCCACGCAGATAACCATCGAGCTACAAGATGCGGGCAAAGAGCTTATGCGCGTCATCGATGACGGTGTCGGTATGAGTCCGCTAGATGCTCGTATGGCCTTCGAGCGCCACGCCACCAGCAAGATATCCTCCGTCGACGACCTCTTCACGCTCCGCTCTATGGGCTTTCGTGGCGAGGCGCTTGCCTCTATCGTGGCGGTAGCTCAGATCGAACTAGTCACACGACAGGCCGACAGCGATATAGGCTACAAGCTCTTGATCAACGGCTCCGAGGTCATCAGCTCCTCCCCCACCGTTGCCGAGGTGGGCACCTCTATCACGGTAAAGAATCTCTTTTACAACGTCCCCGCACGGCGACGCTTCCTCAAAGGCTCCGAGACAGAGCTACGACACATCTACCGCCAGTTCGAGCGCATCGCACTAGTCTACCCCGAGATTGCTTTCACCCTCTACTCCGAGGGCAAGCTCATACGCAACCTCCCCAAGAGCGACCTCCAGCATCGCATCGTAGACCTACTAGGCAAGAGCTACTCCAAGCAGCTCATCCCGATCGAGTACCAAGGGCCTCTAGCCAACGTCTCAGGCTTCATCACCCTGCCACGCGATGCTAAGCGCAGAGGCGCCCAGCAGTTCTTCTTTGTCAATGGACGCTATATGAAGCACCCCTACTTCCACCGTGCGGTTATGAACGTCTTTGAGGACCTCGTCGCGCCAGGTAGCCAGCCCAACTACTTCATCTACTTTCAGGTAGACCCTAGTCGCATCGATGTCAATATACATCCGACCAAGACGGAGATCAAGTTCCTCGACGAGCAGGCTATTTTCAAGCTCCTTATGGTGGTCCTACGTGAGCACCTCAGCACCACCAGCGCTATGCCCGCCATCACCTTTAGCACCGACCAGCTTATCGAGATACCCGCTTACGATGCCACACGCCAAAGCGACACTACACTCCAGCCACCGCCCGTACAGATAGACCCTGAGTATAATCCCTTTAAGCTGATCTCTACAGACGATGAGCAACCCCTCGACCCACTCTCTCCGGTGAGTAGTGGCTCACCCGCTCATTGGGAAAGCTTTATCGACGACTTCCAGCAGCGACGAGGTGAGTCAACGCTTCCCGCAAGCCAACCCACGGGAGTAGCCTCCACAGCGGTGGATCCACTCTTTATGGTCTCCGCTAGCTCCCCTCAGCCTGCTGCCAATAGCACCAACTTGGTCTACACCTTTCAGGAGCGCTACCTCTTCACCACGATGAGCGACCGTCTTGCGGTCATACAGATCGAGCGCGCACTGCTACGCATCTACTACGAGCAGCAGATCGCCACACTCGCACTCGAGCCCGATCAGGCGCAGCCACTACTCTTTGCCGAGGAGCTATCGCTACCTAGTGAAATCTACCCGATGCATCACGAGTTGGTCGAAAGCTTGCGACAGATCGGCTTCGAGATCACGCCGCAAGAAGCATCCGCAGGCACAGACACGGACGACAATGTCTACCTCATCACCTCTGTCCCCAAGCCACTCCGCCCCATCGGTGTCGCCGATATGATCACCAAGACGCTCGGCGAATACCTCGATCAGCTAGAGCGAGAAGAGATCGATGCAGAGCTATCTCAGGAGGTGCAGCTAGCGCAGCTCTTCCTCTCCAGCGAAGCCCTGCGCCAAGCCAGCGAACTGGTACGCCACACACTCCACGCACGCGCTACGCAGCCCAGTCAGATCATCTCCGACCTCTTCCTGACGCCCAACTCGCAGTTCGACCCGCTCGGACGCTCCATCATGGTCTCGCTCACCTCCGAGGAGATCGACAAGTGGTTCTAATCCTAACAATCTATTACTCTATCTACCTGACTAGGGGGGTCGCCTCCTAGTCTTTTTTTGAGCTAACTATCAGTACCACTTGGGTGAAACTCCAGTTTCATCGGTAGGAACTGTTCGTTTAGCGCAGGGCTGACGTATTATAAATGGAAAGCGAATTCCTATTATGGTACACTGAGAAAGGTCGAGACCAAACGTATTACAGTCGAGCGACTCTTTGTCTTACCCTGAAAAAAGTTGACTCGTAAGAAATATAACTATGAGTACAATGAAACAGAGAAAAGACACTAAGTCAAAGCCCGTACAGGGATCAAAAA
>QWCY01002305.1_pt1 | contig 29039 bp, 17 predicted proteins | sample 1972631 | NCBI WGS metagenome assembly QWCY01 (sample SAMN09866696, study PRJNA288562) | Human gut metagenome isolate pre1_stool, whole genome shotgun sequencing... | isolation source: gut | host: Homo sapiens | place: USA: California
TTATTCAGAGCCAATCTAAGAGGAGTTACGGATAAAAAATTCTTTATTTTTAGATTAAGTAAACTATATGGATATCCCCACTAAATTTCTACTGAGCCTTTAAAATCTCTATTTCTTATGTCTATGTTTCCTTTTCAACAAGATCTCACTCAGTATTTACTTTCACGTGGTTTAATAGATGAAATCCTACCTACTACTCCTGATATTGCCGATAAATGGCAGCAAATAGCCGAAGCATATTTGCCTGATGGTATCCGCGAGTTTGCACTATATCCTACTGCTGCTTTAGGGTGGATGATGTATATTGGAATGGCTATTGCTAAGTATTGGGACGAAGATTGGGAATTATATAATAAGGTAGATAATCTTTACCTCTATCTTCGTGATCGTATTGATTATGATCACATGGACGAATATATCCTCCAAAAGGTACTCTTGTTAAGTGAGGATGATCAGAAATTCTGGTTAGAGGTAGTAGGAGAATGTGCATCTCGTACTAATAACAAACTTATGCACCTCGGTATTCAACCTGGTAGTAAAGAGGCTTTTCTTGCTTTTGTTGATGCACTCCAGCAATTGTATGTAATGGGGGCTGCTGTTGAATTAAACGCGTTGGGGTATAGAATGATAAAAGGCTAATTTGACTTAATAATTGTATTTTCATCTTTGTCGATTTATTAAATATTTGTATCTTCGCAGTTAAATAGATAAAGCGTAGAAATATAAAATAATATATGGAAAAAATTCAGACATTAATCATCGGCAGTGGTCCTGCTGGATATACAGCAGCCATTTATGCTGGACGTGCTAACCACCAACCAGTGCTTTATGCTGGATTACAACCAGGTGGACAGCTTACTACTACTACAATAATTGAGAATTTCCCAGGGTTTCATGAGGGTATTGATGCTAACCAACTTATGTTAGAGATGAAGCAACAAGCCGAGAATTATGGTGCTGATATTCGCGATGGCTCTATTGTTGAAGTGGATTTAAGTAAGCGACCCTTCATTGCTAAGGACGAACGCGGTAACGAGATAGAAACACAAACCATTATTATTGCTACAGGCGCATCGGCTAAATATCTAGGTTTGGCAGACGAGGAGAAGTATCGTGGACAAGGTGTCAGTGCTTGTGCTACTTGTGATGGTTTCTTTTATCGTAAGCGCGTGGTAGCTGTTGTGGGTGGTGGCGACACTGCTTGTGAAGAGGCAATGTATCTCTCAGGATTGGCTAAGAAGGTATATATGATAGTTCGTAAAGATCATCTTCGTGCGGCTGATATTATGCGTAAGCGTGTGGAAAAGCAAGAAAATATTGAAATCCTTTACAATACCAACACCGTAGGACTCTATGGACAAGACGGTGTTGAGGGTGCTCACCTCGTTCGCTTTAAGGGTGAACCTAACGAAGAAAAGTTCGATTTGCCAATTGATGGCTTCTTCCTCGCTATTGGACATTCTCCTAACACTGAACTCTTCAAGGGGCAGCTAGAAATGGACGATCATGGTTTCCTTGTTACGAAGGGCTTCTCTACTGCTACTTCTGTAGAAGGTGTTTATGCAGCTGGCGATGTTGCCGACCCTGTTTATCGTCAAGGGGTTATCGCTGCAGGCACAGGTTCTATGGCAGCTATTGAGGCTGATCGTTATTTGCAATCTTTAAAATAATTGAAAATTGAGAGTTGAAAGTTCTTGTCCTCGAACGACGAAAAGAAGGTAAACGATAATAAAGGCATAAACGGTTCTAAAACACTTTTCCCTCTTTCAACTCTCAATTTTAATAGAACCAACGCTCAATAAAACACAATTCTCAATTTTATTAATACTTAAAACTTAATTAACATGAAAACTTTTATACTCGCTTTCCTCTTCTCTTTTATCGGAATTACGCTCACTAGTGCTTGCCAGAATGCTGCACGAGGAAACCAAACGAATGATACCATTATGACAGACAACCCTATTACCACACAACGTACCTCTTTCAAGAAACCCTCCGAAGCCGAACTTCGTAAGCGTTTGACGGCTGAACAATATGCTGTTACACAGCATGCTGCCACCGAGCGTCCGTTTACAAATGAGTACGACAAGGAGTTCCGCCCTGGTATTTATGTGGATATTACTACGGGCGAACCGCTTTTCCTTTCTACGGATAAGTACGATTCGGGCTGTGGATGGCCTGCTTTTAGTAAGCCTATCGACAAAAAACTGCTTGTGGAACATACTGATAAGTCGCATGGTATGGTACGTACAGAGGTGAAAAGTCGTACAGGAAAAGCCCATTTAGGACATGTTTTCGACGATGGACCATCAGATAAAGGTGGTACACGTTATTGTATTAACAGTGCATCGCTGCGCTTTATTCCCCTACAAGATATGAAGCGTGAGGGATACGGTGCCTATATTAAATTATTAAAGCCAATGAAAGAAATATATTTAGCTGGTGGATGCTTCTGGGGAACAGAGCATTATATAAAGCAAGTGGATGGTGTTGTTGCCACAGAAGTGGGTTATGCCAATGGTAATATTGCTAATCCTACTTATGAAGATGTATGTACCGACCGTACAGGCTATGCCGAAACAGTGCATATAACCTACGATCCACAGAAAGTATCGCTTGAGTTCTTGCTACAACTTTATTTCAAGGCGATCGATCCTACAAGTATTGATCAGCAGGGACACGACAAGGGAACACAATATCGCACGGGTGTTTATTATGTCGATCCTGCTGATAAAGCCGTGATAGAGCAGGTTTTTGCTGCAGAGCAACGTCAGCTCAATGAGCATATAGCAGTAGAAAATCTCCCTCTAAGCAACTTCTATAGGGCAGAAGAATATCATCAAGACTATCTCGTGAAAAATCCTACGGGCTATTGCCACTTGCCTACGTCGCTATTTGAGTATGCGCGGAAAGCTAGCAGAGCTCATAGACAATCGCAAAGTACAAAGTAATAGTTGTTGATAAACTCACTAGGAATAATAGAGAAACCAAAAGAACCATCCTAAGCCTTTGACGTAGGGTGGTTCTTTTTTTTCATTCATTCAATATGAAACAGTTAATTTGCCTTACTGCTTCTTCTGTCGATCATTGCATGACGAGCTTGTTGCATCAGCTCAATACGAGTGCTTACATTGCTCTCGTTTTCCTTGTTTGCTGCTATTAACTTATGCATACTTTTTCCCTTTTAAAGTTATCTCTAGTTTATTATCCATTATCTTTCGAAACAAAACCTTTCGGTTTTCTATTCGTAAGCAGCGCAAAGTTACGTTGAAAGGAGCTTTTTACCTACATCTTTTCGCCGTAATTTTCTTATTTCCCACCTTTTCTTGACTTATAATAACGGTATTGATTTGTATCAACAAATATTCGATATTATAAATTTATCTTTCGTTTTTAAACATATTACCCTTTTTTCGTCGTACCTTTGCATACGTAAAACAGAATGAAAATTTAATAATCCGTAAGATCAAAGGGATCTTACACAAAAGAAGAAAGGAAAATTATGGTAACTCTAGTAGGTATTCTTATCACAGTTGCAGCAGTCGTTGCAGAGATTTTAATTGTTTCAAGAAAGATCAACCTTGATTAATAAGCCACATCAGAACATTATTTTTTAAGACCGTTTGCCTTGTTTTTAGGCTTGGCAAACAATACAAAGATAGAGCGATAACCCATATAGGTTGTCGTTTTTTGTTATGATAAACATTTTACATTGCGTAAGCCCTATAAAAACGTTGTTTATTATTTTTGTGTTTCATAAGTATTTGAAAATCAATACTATATATATCCGAAAGTAAAACATAACCTTTTGCTTCGTAAAAGGTGATCTTTTACACGGCAAAAGATCACCTTTTAGTGAGTAAAATATCATCGTTTCAAACGTAAAGAATGATGTCTTGTGAATATATTTTACATATACCTCAAACCCGCAACTAAGCCCTTGAACGTCCTTATTGGGGTCAGTCGTATTGAAATCGTAGGTCTTGCCCATATCTGATGTGTATGAAATGTTTTCTTGCGTCAACTCCTTTATCGCTCTGAGGATAGTATCAGAGCTACAAGTCAGATGAGCAGAGCTAAGTTTACTTAAGCTCTGCCGTGGCGAGAAAACGTGCCATGAAATGGAACGATCTACACCTTAGATCGAGGGTTGAGTCGATTACAGATGATAATGTGTGTGGAGTCAAATTGCTCCATGACCCAAAAATAATTCCTCAAAAGGAGTGAGTCTCTCAGATTTAATTTGTATCTTCGCTATGTCTATCGTCGGATTCTCTTGTTTTTTTGCAACACTAAGATAAGTGAAAATTCTGACATGGCAAAGTCCCAAGCAACTTGTTGTTGCTCAGGTACTTAAAAAGTTTAATTTATAATAGTGTTGCGGAATTAGGGGTTGATAAATTTTACTCACAATATTCGCATGGTAATTTATATTATCTGCCTTAAAATCTGACAAAGCTAATTTATAGAACTCCTTCTATGTTTTTTTTGGTATTGTTGTTTAGTCTTCGGTTTCTAAGTCCAGAGTGTCTTGAATGTTCAGCATGTATTTCCAGCCGCCCACGTCAAATTTAACGTAATCGAGGATAAGGTTTTCTTGTTCAGTGGGTGTCAGATTGTCGTGCATTACAATTTCTTTGATTACTTCTTTCCATAAATTGCAAAGTACACGGAGAAAATGAGGTGATATTTGGTCGTTAATGCACGGATATTGCTGCTTCATTCGTTTGATGTAGTTCATTCCGTCAATACTTTGTTGTTCTATCATCTTGTCAATGGCATGATGAAGTGAGGTGTTGGCAGCCTCGTTCAGCAAAAGTTTTAATTCATTACGATAGGGAACAACTAACGATGTGACCAATTCTTTCATTCCATCCAAATACGAGTCGTATCTGAAAATATCTAATGTAGCGTACGATGACTGGTTGGCATTTTGTCGATAGGCTTCAAAGGCTTTGAGCAAGGGATGTATGACACACCTAAACAAATGGTCTTTGCTTTTGAAATAATGATATATGTTGCCAACCGCAATGCCCGAAAGTGATGCAATGCGCTGCATAGATGTGTTTTTCACTCCATTCGCAATAAACTCTTGTCGGGCAACAGCGATGATTCGTTCTTTGATTTCGTCTTTTTGTGTCTGCATGTTGAGCGTATTTTATACTGCGAAAAAGTATGAGTCTGTTCTTTTGGGGGGCTGAAGCAGAAGTGTCGAACAGACTCAATCTTCTATTTTTTTTATTTAGCAAAACTATAAAAGAAACTCGGATTACCCATTACTTCCAATACAGGTCCTTTTACTTCCTTTGTTTCTGGATTGTAGGTGTAAAAGCCATTTGCCTTTTTGTTGGCACTCCCAAATACAATTAGATTTTTGTGTTTGCCAATGGCTGTTCCTTGAGGATTGCCTACCTCCATGCCCTCTATCTTGGTAATACTTTTTTGGTATAAATCTATCTCCACGGGTACGTTGGTCATTGATAGATACGGATTGCTCATGGCGTTAGGATCTAAACCATAAGCGTTTAGATAAGCGTATAGTTTGCCTTTACCACCGTATAATATGGTTGCGGCAAACTCACCCTTCTTGGTAGATAAGCCCTTTACTTCTGTTTGGTCGAACCGAATGCAGTATGTGGGGTCTATCTCTTCGCTTCCGTTCTTGATGCGGGCAATACCTCCAGGAAGTTGAGGCATAAAACCAAAAGCCCCAATGCAGTTGATGTATATGTCTTTGTTCTCATCCATGAAGATAGAATTTGCGTCTATGGGGCGTGTTGCAAAACTCATGCCTAAAGATGTGTTGGTAATGTGCTTTTTTATTTGGTCTGTCTTGGTGTCAATTATGGCAAGCTCTATGGTGTTGGAGGTTGGCATCCACTGTGCATTAAACTGATTAAGCCCAACAAACAGCATGCCGTCTCGGATAATCATGGCAGCTGGGGCTACCTTGGTGTTTTTGTGTGCTAAAGAGTTAAGGTCTATCTCTGTCAGTTTCTTCATAGTTTGCGGATTAAATACCATTATTTTTCCCAAACCTTGAAAACTAACGTAAGCCTTTTCTTCATTCAGTTCTACCACATTGCTGGCAGCAGCTCCTGCAGGGATGGACAGTGTGCCTTTTTGTACAAAGTTGCCTTGCGCATCAATGTTGTATCGGGTAATCTCTGCCTTGGAGTTCCCCATATAATCGGGGAAGGAATATAGATTACCACTTGGTGTGATGATAGGTGTTGAACCAAATCCTGTGGGTGTGGCGTTTTTGTTGTTGTACTTCCCAGGTGTCATGTCGGCAAGTGCTTGTATGTACACGCTGCCGTTGTTGCCTTCGGGGTTGGTAACTCCTGTTGCAAAAACAATGCCTTGAAAGGCATTGGCACCAGTATTTTTCTTTGATTGGGGCGTAGCGTTGTCGTCGCTACCACACGATGCAGCCAGTACGGAAAGAGCAATGGCTGACAATAACAACTTGATTTTCATACGTTTTTTTGTTTTAATGATATAATTGATGAATTGATACTATAAGTCTTACTTTAATAAATATCTTACTTTGAAAGCAACAGACCGCCCAGGCAAAGGACAATTCAAATCGGATACGACACGGCGGTTGGCTATATTCTTAACCTTTAGCGTAAAGCTCCATGTACTGTTCTGTAGCGTGTGTTCTATTGCAGCATCTACTATTATGGAGGTGGGTATTTTGCGCTCTTGATATTTGCTCATCTCAAAATCGTAGTAATATTGGTGTATATATGAAGCGTCAACCATGATGCGGGTATTCTGTCCTTGACCGCCAAAGATATTCTCCTGATGATATTCCAGCCCTCCATTAGCCATGAAGTAAGGTACATTTGGAATACGCATGTTGTAGGTAGGATTTTCCACTACTGTTCCAGGAACCATCTTTCGCTTGTCACGCAAGTCTTGGTATGTGGTGTTGGCATATAGATAGAGCATGGGCAATACGTCTCCCTTGGCTTCTAACTCTATTCCCATGGTTTGCACTTCTCCAAAGTTCCTATATCGAGCCATGGTAGGTATCATGTCGGGCGTGAAGCGTATCATGTCTTCTAAAGTGTTGTAAAAGCTGTTCAACTCCATTTCTATCATTCCACCGTCTTTTAATGCTTTGTGATAGAGCAAGCCAATATTATATCCTGTCGTGCGCTCGGGTTTTAGAGCTGGCGAAGGTAATATGGAATAGCCGTTACCAATAAGCTCCTCGGTAGATGGTATGCGCACTTCTGAGTTGAACGACGCCTTGGCCAACAGTTCGTCGGAGAACTTCCAGCGCATGGCGTTGCTAAAACCCGCAAAGTTTTTTGAGCTGCTGATGGGCTTTGGCTCACTAATAGAGTAAGTGGAAATACTCCGTGAGTCGGAACTATATATAAAGTCTTTTATCGTGAATGCGTTTTGAAACCTGCCATTAAAAAGTGTCAAGTCGTACGATAGTCCTATGGTTGTGGATGTCATTCTGCTATGAAAGTTGGCATTGAATCCTAAAGCCTTATCCATAAGCGAGTCGGTGGGAAACATATTCGTATTGTTGGCACATACATTGAGGTTGAGGCTGTGGTGTGCATTGATGAGATAATTTAGGTTGAGCTTGCCGCTCCAATCATACGATTTGTTATCGCCATCGCTTGGATGGTTGCCTTGCTCACCACCAAAAGGCGATACGGCAGGCAAGGGGTTGCCATCCCAGTCGTAGCGGCACAAGGCTTTGTCTGTCATGCCATATCGTCCGTACGAGAGCAGTGTCTCAAAAGTTAGGTCTAAGCCCGGTGCAAAAAAGTTCTCTTTTTGTAGTTTCAGCGCGGTTATGAGGTTTTGGGACTTATTGAATGCCTCACGAATATATTGGTCAATACCTTGTATCTCTTGTCGGGTGTGGGTAAATATCAGTTCCCACTTTAGTTCGCCAAACCACCACTTGGTAGCTTTGACAGATGCACCACCTATTATTTTGGAAAATTTGTCATGGGTGCGCTTCACGGTTCTTCCATCCAAATGGTCTAAAACCATGTCATAATCGTTGTCCGAATGGGTGTACACTCCACCAATGCCAAACTGCAGTCCTGTGCGTCGGTTGGTACGTTTCAGAACAGTAGATAATTGGTGAGTGTTGAACGAGCTTATCTCGTACGATGCGTCAAAATAAAGGGGAGGATACTCTTTGGTTACTACGTTTACGGCTCCACCTAATGCAGAACCACCAAACTTGTAGGGCACAATACCTTTATACACCTCAATGCGTTCTATCATTGAGGTAGGAATGTCATTGAGTGCCACAAAATTATTTAATCCTCCTAAGGGGCTTTCGTCAACAAACATGCCCATGCGCTTGCCTTCCAGCCCTCGTATTGATATGCGTGACGCACTTCCCATGCCACCTGTGTTGCGTACTGTTACCCCTACGGTGCGAGCCAGTACGTCATTAACATTCGTGGCAGTTCCCTCTAATTGTCGTTTGCCTATGACCGATACGGGCAAAGCCGACAGTTTTAGTTGTCTTATCTTATTTTTTCCCAAGATGGTTACACCTTGTAGTGTGTTACTGTTTGCATGTAGACCTATGTTGATGCAAATGCTGTCTTGTTTGTTGACAAATAAATCTACATTGGTCTTTTTTGTTTTATAGCCGATGTAAGACACCCGTAGAGTAAACTTTCCTTCTTCGCTGATGGGCAGAACATATCTACCTTGTTCGTTACTGATGGCACGTTTCTCCGTCCCTATGATTTCAATACTGGCACCGCTCAAGGGAATATGTCGCTGCTCATCGGTAACATATCCATGCAGTATGGTTGTGCCATGTGTTTGTGCGTTGGCGTTGTAACTTGTGGTGTGGAGCAAGCATAGTATGTAAAAGATACGTAGCAGGCATAAAGAATGTGTTGATAGGCGTTCCATGTTTTGCTTTTTGGGTTTTTGAGGAGTCTTGAATAATGAATGAAATTCAAAATTATTCACAAAAAAAAGATGCACCAACTTAAAGTTGATGCATCTACATATAAATTCTCTACAAAGCGATTTGTCTCTCTTTCGTTTTCTTGCCATTGAAATATTTTTTTTGTTGGCGGCAAAGGTACTGCATATAAAATAAATTTGCAATACCCATTTGTAGGTATCTTGAACCATGATCCTCAAATCCGCAACTAAGCCCTTGAACGTCCTTGTTGCGTTTACGCGTCCTCTCATTACTGAATTTATAATAGTGTTGCGGAATTAAGGATATATAATATTATAGCTGTCCGATAAAAAAATATGATTTCAGCCTAAGTGCTTTTACAAAACGATAGCTTAGTGCTAGCGTAATGAGCATTGATTTTGACTAGAAATAATCTGATTATTCACTGTTCACTACGCCTATATTTTCTATAATCTTTGCACCACTTTCATAATCTGATCGCCCATACCAATGGTGTAACCATCTACCTTGAAAAGGATTTCACTACGAGTATTGCCAAGTATGATCGTTGGAAGAGAAGCACCTGTTGGGATCTTCTGTGTGTCGGTGAGAATACCCCAAATGATATTTTTTGGTAGATTAGGGAAGTCGGACACCTTAAATTTAGCCCATGCGTCCTCGCTTTGGAAAAGCATAATCATAGGTCTGCCCCATTGTTCTAGCTTTTCTTTCACGCGCTCTATATCTTTCAAAGCATGGTTAGTAGGTTCTTTGTTAGGTTCAAGAATACCCACCACATAGTAATCGTTACCCACACTACTGCGCAATGTTTCTTGTTGCTTACTACCTACGCGATGATAACAAGCCGTCAGATCAATGTTTCCCAATACCTTTAATGGGTTGGTTAGTTCAGGTACTTCAAGGGCAACTTGATTAGTTTCGCCTTCTTTCACATTAAAGAAACGTACAGTAGCATCAACGCTGCCATCAGCAGCACGATTACCAGCCACACATACATAATAGCCTTCTTCTACCTTACGAGGATTTTTAAACAAAGCACTCCATGTACTAGTATTATCTTCTGGATAATTCAGCAAGCTAAAGCCCTTGCCATTAAAGCGTGAAAGGCTAAAGTTGGTATAATAAACTGGATCTTGCACGGTAGCAATTGGTTTGTAAGTCATTTGCAAATCGCCACGCTTTATTTCGCGTGTTGTACTGTCGAAATCGACAAATACCTGCTTTCCAGCTTGTTCATAGTAGATATGCTCATCCACTTCGTCCATCCATGCTGGCACTCCGAGTGTACGAAGCACTGTAACAAAGAACACCTTACGTGCCATCGTAGTAGCTGTACCACTCTTCCATACTCCCACTGGCGATGCTATAATGTTCACGCTATTCAAGTCATTGCGCATAGCAATGTTCTGTTTCACCCACTCTACAAAGGTATTTGGATTTTGCTTCCATACCTTTTGAAATTTCTTTGGCAAATTCTTTAGGAAGTAATAGCGATAAGCCGACAACATTTCCATACCTACGCGAGGGCAAAGCACTTTAGCATCAGTTATATCCTTGGGTGAATAGTAAAGATGGTCCATAAGTATCTCCACTGGGGTATCGTGCAAATCCTTCTCACGAAGCGATTGCAAGAGTGCTACAGCCTTCTTTTCCTTGTGCTGACTAGCTGCCAATGATAAAAACTTAGCTATCTCATCATAGTTGCCACGCGCTTTAACAAGGAGGGGAGCAACGGTAGTAGAGTCGTATCCCTTTTGTAGAGCAAGTTCGTTTGCCCGCTGACGCGTCAGGAAGGTATTCGTATAAACCATACGAATAGAGTCTTCTTGCTTGAAACGACATTCGTTTAAAGCCTTTTGTTCAGGGGTTATAGGAGGAAGATAGTCGGATCCTACAGGAGGAACTATATGGAACTTAGCTGAAACTTCATCACCTACTTTATGATTTAATTGTAAGGTTATCACCTGCTTTTCATTGCCAAAAGATACTAAATTGAAACCATAATAACCATTCTTTGAAGCATAGAACAGAGCATTTCCTTGCCCAGCCTCAAAGTCGGTAATGCCTTGCGCATTAGTATGTCGGCGAGCAGCAGTATAGAACTCGGCATAATTGTAGATCTTAAACTCTACATCTACATCAGGCACAGGATTACCTTCCTTATCTACCACGCGTATTTCTGCTTTGCCCGTCTTAGCATAATTGCTCGTAACATTAATCTCTGTGAAGTTTTTTGTGCGTTTCATCACTAGTTCTGGACCATTATAATCGCCAAAAACATTGGTGTGCATCAATAGTCCGCGTGATGCAGGAAGATTAAACCAGCCAAGGTCTAAGATCGCTTCTGGTTCACAAGCCCCGAGGAAATGCCATTTGCCATCAGCCCAAGCCTCTACCCATGCATGATTATCGTCGGAGTGTGCCCAACGAGGAGTATATACCTGACGAGCAGGAATACCCACAGCGCGCAACGCTGCTACCGTGAAAGTACTCTCTTCGCCGCATCTACCAAGTGCATTTTTCATAGTTGCAAGTGGTGCGCTTGTACGGCTATCCGATGGTGCATAAGTAACATGCTCGTGGCACCAGTGGTTTACTTCAAGGATAGCATCGGTGGCATTCATTCCCTTTATACGAGGTAAAAGATTTTTCACAAATATCTCACGACTATCGTCTAACGCCTCATTGTTCACACGGTTAGGAAGTACAAAGTGGCGGAAGAGCTGGTCAGGGATGTGTTTTCCCCACGCAGTTTCTTGCTTTACTTGAAAGGCAAGGCGTACTTGCTTGAGAAAGTAATCGCCTGAATGGTCGACTATATCTGTCGTATTCATATAGGCATAGAGGAAAGCAAGCGCATCACGTTCTTCTGTTGTTAGGTCTTTTCTGTAAAGAATGGCAAAAAGATTGCCCTTTGGCAAGTCCTTTTGCTTCTGTGCCAAAGCTGTATATACTTGTTGTTTATAGCTAGCATCATTGCCCAAAACACGCTGTCCTGAAGCTGATAGCGTGAGAGAAATAAGTGCTAGAGAGATAAAGAGTTTTCTCATTGTAATAATCTTTTTATCGTTCAATTTATAGAGGGTTGAATACTCATATTTCATTCTTTTTTTTATTTCACATACTTCTTAATTGCCTCACTGAGTGCCTGCCAATGTTCCTCTGTCATACTAGTGGAAGTAAATAACGAAATGCCCATAGCACCAGCCTTTACACAACCCTTAATGGCTTCGTCTATTTCAGATGGAAGCAAGCCAGAAGCCTCTGGATCGACCACCTTATGCTTGTTTCTCCAATCGTTACAGATGAAGAGTCCACTATAGATTGGAGCTTTTCCCTTTACTGCTTTCACTTCTTCTTTGGTGATAGTCTTGAGCCAACGCGCATCTTTTAGATAGAAGTCGTTGTAATTCATTGGGAGGAAAGCATCTACATTCCACTTATTCCACTCCTGACGAACCATCCAGACAGCATGCGATTTAGGACCTGGAAACACATCGGCACTCACTTTCTTACCCATAGCATGAACTTCGGCGCAGAGCTTATTCACAAAGTTTGTGATAACATCGCAACGGAATTGTGCCCATGCCTTCACCTTAGAAGGATCTTGAACAGAACGGATATCAATACCTGTCTTTGCCTTAAACTCAGCCACACAATCGTCGCAATAGCAATAATCAGCCGTGGGATATTCTTCGTTCATCACGAGGTTATATTTCGACCACAGACCTTTAGCAAGGATAACATCGGGATAACGAATGTAATCGAGCTGCACATAATCGACACTAGGCAAAGCAGCTACTCGCTTATACTTATCAATTAAATAAGCTTGAACATCCTTATTATTAGGGTCTAAGCATGTATAATAAGGTACATAAGCCTGCACCGAGTCGGCTCTTTCGCCCTTACGGTTAACGGCATACCATGACGATGGTAAACCTTTATGCAACATACAAGGCATCCACGCATGAAACTCTAGTCCATTACGATGAGCCACCTCCGATGCGATACGTGCATGCTCCACATTAAAGCCAACGTTCATACACACACCTGTTACACCGTGAGCCTTCCATGTAGCAAACTGTTCTTGCAAAAAAGCCTCGGTGGTTTTATCCTCTTCCCATCCTTGCCATACAAGTATAGGAAACGATTTAGCTGAAACGGTTATAATAGCTAGCAAGCAAAGTGCTGATGCTGTTAGACGTTTAAATATCTTCATTTCGTTTTTATTTTAGTTATTATCGCTTGAAAAACTTTCCATCTTGATTGATAACATAGCTTACACCATCACGCTGAGCCGACAATTCATAAGTATAAGTGGTAGTTTCTAACGTAAACTTATATCCTGCCGCCAATTCACGATCGGTAATAGTAAGTCCTAGCGCTGCATAATTTTTCGCATAATGATGATTTTTAGCGAAATATTCTTCTTGTGCATAGAATATCATCCACATAAAACGATACATATTCTCATCATAAGGAAGCTTTACAGTGTCTGTACCTTCTCCTACTACCACTGACGAAAGGTAAATATACCCCCAACGTTCTGGCATGTGCATAGCCACCATTCCTGTAGCTCCCCACGTCCAGTTATCCTCTGGCAATGTCTTACCTTTTGTGTCTTTACGTTTTAAATAAAGTCCTGTTTTTACATCATAATCACGATGCCACTCCACACGAGAGAAGCCTATGCGGAGTACCCTACCAGCCTTTAGATAGTTATCAAATTCGGCAGCTATTGCCTTACGTGGGATAGCCATCTCTACAGTCCAACCTTTGTCTCGGTCGTTTGGATTGTTCAATGTGCCATCAAGATGAATAGCGCATTGCAATCCCGGGCAATTCCACTGAAATTGGATAAAGCCACGAGAAGGCGAACGATAAGGTTTTTCTAGCGAAAGATCAAAAATTGTTCCCAACTGGTTGACTTCTATCTCGAAATAATTATGCCCATCACCAGTAGGATCGATAAAAATTTCAAAGTCGTTGTCATGATACACTATGGTATCGCGCTGTTGAAGTTGAGCCGCAAGATCGGGATCGGTAATATTGCCTAATACATAGAGATAATCATTATCCCACAACATCTTTGCATTTGTGGGATAATAAGGCTTTGGATGTCCCTCACCAGAGATGTCTTCAAAGTTTTCCGTAGACTTAGCCAACTGCCAACTTTGCTCATCGCCTTTACCATCAATGGTTATCTTTTCCGATGTTCGATAACACACATAACGTTTGGGCGGTGTTAGGAAGGCTTTATATTTTTGTCGTAAACCCTGCTTTTGCGCTAGTAAAGCTAGTGGGAAAGCTAAGAAAGCTATGTATAAAAGAGATTTTTTCATTTAAAAAAGTAAGAGAGAATAAAGACGATAAGGGATAGTTAGTTAGCTGTTACTACCTGCCCTTCGCCTTGATATACTTTTAGTTCGCCTTCAAGATCAAGAGCCAATACTGTGATATTCTCATCTAGCAAACGTTCTGGCACATCAATATAAAGAACACCCGGCACCTCACTCCACGACAACTTATTATATAAGGTATAAGTAGGCTTTTCCGTCTGACCTACTACACGTATATCCTTAATATTGTTCACAATACCCTTTACCATTACCTTTTCTACTGGTTTGTAAGGTAAATAGAGATAAAGTGTTGTTTTTTGTGGGTTTACTGTAGTGTAACCAATGAAATAATCGCCCGGCACACCAGCACGAGTATTATAAATAGCCTCAGCGTGTTTCTTCGTCCAACGACCGAAAGTCTTCAAAACATCTATATTTTCTTGTGGTATGGTGCCATCAGCCTTTGGTGTAATATCGAGCAAAAGATTTCCGCCCTTACTCAAACAATCAACAAAAGTAGTGAGCAAGAACTGTTTCGACTTAAAGTTGGTATCACCCTGTTGATAACCCCATGAGTCGTTGATAGTATAACATAACTCCCAATAACGAGCCTTTGGGCGTACCACTGGCGCACCGATCTCTGGTGTGGCATAGTCGCCATAGCCCTGAATACGAGAGTTGATAATCACATTAGGATTTGTCTTACGCAACATCTTAATCACGCTTGGAGCATTCCATGTCTCTGCTGTCTGCTCCCAATCACCATCAAACCAAATGAGATCAGGCTTCCAATTGGTGTTAACCTCATTCAATTCTGCCATATTAAACTTGCAGAACTTCTGCCAACGAGCAGGATCCTTCTTTATGTCATAGCGCACACTCGTTCTAGTATGGTTAGGATAATCAGGATGACTCCAGTCAAGAAGTGAGTAATAAGTACCCAAATGAATACCACGTTTACGCACTTCCTCTGCAAAAGGGGTAATAAGATCGCGCTTGGCTGGTGTTTGTTTCACCACATTAAGTTTACTTTGTTTTGTGTTCCAAAGTGCCATACCGTCATGATGCTTAGTTGTAATTACTGTGTATTGCGCACCACTCTCCTTGATTAAGTCTGCCCATTCGGCAGGATTGTAATTGCTCGCAGTAAAGCCCTTTGATTGCGCCATATACTTGTCGTAAGGGACATTATTATTAAAGAACGACCAACTCTCCGAAACTCCATCGACAGCATAGATACCCCAATGAATGAAAATACCAAGTTTGGCATTATCAAACCATTGCATACGAGCATAGTAAGCCGAGTCGTGAGGAGCGGGTGGTTCAAGTGTTGAGGATGTTTGGGCTGATAATACTTGCCCAAGGAACAAGCTTCCTAATAATAGGGCTGAACGTTTTAAAAAACTAAAATGCGAAAATAAAAAAGTTTTCATTATTTATAGGTTTTAGAAAATTATATTATTACAAAATATTATATACCCTCCTCCTAGGATATGTCTTGGCGTAAAGATAGTTCTCTACTGCTATGGCAAAATTAATTGTTTTGTTCTTAACCTACAAGTTAGTTCTTATATATTTTCAGTTTATACTAGAAAACTATCAACTTGAGACTTCTGCAAAACCTTCATTTATAGAAAAAAAATTGACCTATAGCTCATTTTGCAGGATGGAATCCTCCTTAACTACCGATATCCACTGGTGTTCTCAGCAATTCAAACGTTTCAGAGATATTTCGACCTTTGAAATCGTTCAATAGCTCATTTTGCAGGATGCAATATAGCTTAATGTTCGATAAACACTAACTTCGCTGGTATTTGAAAAGCCAAAAAGCGAAGTTATAATGAACAAGAAAAAATGCCCAATATGTAAGAGTAAACACACCGTGAAAAACGGAGTGCGTCATGGAAAACAACTGTATTTGTGTAAAGATTGTCATACTCAGTTTCGGTCTGGTAGTAATGTATCTGAGGACGAATTATGGCGAGTATATCAACAAGAAAAACAAACTATATCCGAGTTATCGTTACGATTTGGTATTAGCATCGCAACTGTCAAGCGTAGACTACATAACATCAAGCGAGAATGGGTGCAACCCCCACTTTCAGGAGGAGGTTTTGTTCATTTGGACGTTACCTATTGGGGACGTGGTTTTGGTGTTATGCTAGGTCCTGATTCTGCTACAGGTTGCCCTTTGTATATGTCCTTTGTAAAGAACGAAACCGTAAAAGACTATGAAGATGCAGTGAGCAGCATCGTGAGCCGTGGCTATACCATTGAGGGAATTATTATAGATGGGAAGCAGAGTTTGTTTAAAACCTTCTCAAGCTATCACATACAAATGTGCCAATTTCATATGAAGCAGATTGTCAAACGCTATCTTACCCTGAATCCTAAGATGTTATCTAGTAGAGAACTGAAATATTTAGTGGGTAAACTTCATAGAAGTAATGAGGATGATTTTGTGCAAAGTTACCAGGAATGGAAAGTGAAATGGAAGAATACTATAAACCACAAGAGCCTGCATAAGGACGGAAAGATGCACTACACACATCAGCGTTTAAGGTCGGCGATGAACAGTCTAGAGTTTTACCTTCCTTACCTCTTTACATATATCAGCGAGAAAACTGCAAGGGTATGCCGAATACAAACAACAAGATTGAAGGCACATTCACTGACTTAAAGAAGAACTTAAACAACCACAGTGGACTAACAATGGAGAACCGCAAGCGGTTCATTTCTGGGTTTTTCTTGGCATTAGCAGAATTTCTAAGTATGAAAAAGCAGGAGCCGCGTTGATAGCAACTCCTGCCCATACTTGTCAATCTGCGCAGTTCTATTCCTCTTATGAAGTTGCTCCCCAGCAGAGCTTCACTACGCTTCAAACTGCAAACCAAAGGTACAATATGTAATCTGCTTCAACGAAGAAACATCGAAAAAAAACATCCTGCAATTTGAGTTATAGGATACATACTTCTCAAAATCATCCTGCAAAATGAGCTATAGGTCAAATTTTTTCTATAAATGAAGGTTTTGCAGAGGTCTCAAACCGTCTTCAATAGAATTACGTTAGTATTACAATGATGTTACAAGTATTTTACCAACAAAACAAACACTAAGAATTAGCACAACAATATAGAAATGGATTTGTATTTTTGCCATGCCTGATGAGGTTTTCTTTTCCTAATAATTTTTAAAACTTGCATTTTCTGTGTTCCACTTTCTTATCAATAGCATCGCTAATAATGCGATAAATATATACAAAAAAGCATGGCGCAAATCACTGCGCCATGCCCAATAAAAGAAAACCTTATAGTCAAAATAGAAATTAGCTATTCTAATTCTTATTCCGGTACTAATCTTTTTCTAGTACTTGGTGTTCTGAGGGTCGAAGTTGGTCCAACCGCTCATCCAGTTGTTGCTGCCATCGAAGGCTCCGATGTAGGTTACTGTGTCGAAACCTGTCCAGCCAGCGAAACTTGCGGCTCCAAGCAACGGACTGCCGGCGATAGGAGTATAACCATCTGTGCCAACCAATGAAGCCCAACTGTCAAAATACTTGTTACTTGGCTCTGAGAAGAAGAAGGTGTTGCTGTATGACTTCTGATTCTTGTCGATGTCTTTCTTCTGGGCTGCATCATAGAGATAGTCGTCATAAATCTTGTTGGCATCAGTACCAATGGCATCCATGCCTGCAAAATATACATTCTGTAACTTGAACTTCTTGTCCTTGGCATCCTTCACAGTATTTCCCTTCTCACCATCGATGATCAATCCGATAGGCCAGCCTAAGACCACCGAGTTGATGCAGTTGAGGTTAGATGAACGGCGAATCTGCATCGCAGCTTGGAACTTGCCGAGGGCTGAACCGTTGTTTGGATTGTATGCTCCGGCATTGATATAATCTGTGGTGTTCTGGAACTTAGAATCCAATACCTTAGGACCTACGAAGGTGATGTTAGAGAAGGTAGCCTTGGTACGAGGGGCCACGGTAGCACCATCAGCGCAGTTATCGCTCTCGAAGCCGTTACTCTGAGAGGTATCGGCTATCTTGCTGTCACGCAGTGAAAGACCATACTGTACCTTGCCAGAGAAACCGTTATCGGTATCGAAATCATCATCCCAACCCTTGTAGGCTACGAGATACTTGCAATTCACAGTACCACCAAACCACTCGAAGGAATCATCATTGGAATAAGATACCTGTACGTGGTCTATCTGTGTGCCAGAACCTACTGAACCGAAGGTCAAACCGTTGATTTCCTTATCCTTCTGGAATGGATAACCGGCAAACTCGATGCGTACATAGCTCAAGGCTCCTGAGTTATCAGCATCATCTGCGCCACCATGTTTGGTACGAGGACCACCCTCTATCTGCTGCTCAGTCTGGTTGTTCTTAGCCTTACCGCAGAGGATGATGCCACCCCAGTCGCCAGGCTTTCTGCTGCCGACAGCCTCTTCAGATGTAAAGACGATAGGCTCTGTGGCTGTACCCTTGGCGATGAGCTTGCCGCCACGCTCTGCGATGAGTGCCGCCTTGGTCTGCTTGTCGCCCTTGATGATAGTTCCAGGTTCGATGGTAAGCTCAGCACCATTTGCAATATATACCCATCCCTTGAGGAGATAAGTGCCTTTCTTTAAGGTCTGCTTGCCTGTGAAAACGAACTCCTGGTCGCCGTTGCCAATCTGTGTACCGCTGGCGTTTTCCTTATCATCTGTTCCGAAGAGAATGTGGTCGCAAGCCTTCAAACCGCCATCGGTTGTCCACTTGTAAACTACTTCTAATCCAGGGTTTGGAGAAGGAGTTGGATCGTCATTGTCACTGCTGCAACTGCTCAACATGGCAGATGCTGCGAGGATGCCTATGCATCCTAAAAAATACATCTTGTTCATCATTGTTTCCTGTTTTATTAAATAAACATCTAATATTATCTTTCTTAAAATTCTACGGATAGTCTCTAAAATTTATAGATTGCCTGCAAACCGATGTTTCTGCCCGGCTTGTAGCATCTTGAAATCTCTTCCACCTGCTTCTTGCTTCCGTCGCTATACGTTACATCAGCAAACTGCTTGTAATATATCTTTTCTGCAAGAAGATCTCTTACATTGAGCTTCAACTCCAGATGGTCTCCGAATTTCTTTGCCAGCGAGAAGTCGATGGTGTTGCGAGGCATCTCGTAGCTGTGGGGCACTCGGGAATTGGAGTCATCGCCTGTGTTTCCTTCGCTTCTGCCCACACCGATGATTCGCTTGCCTATGCGGTTGTAGAGCAGGGCGATATCCATCTTCAATGGCTCGTTCTTATAGAAGATGCCAGTGTTGATAAGGTATGGCGACTGCCCCTGCATCGGTCTGTTTTCTTCTTTCGAACCCTTTTCAAACTGCACCTTGCTCTTGATGAAGGCACCATTAAACGACCAGCTGAAGTCCTTCAATCCTATGAAACCGAGATTCTTTCTGATATCCAGCTCCACACCGTAATTGTTGGCACTCTTCGCATTCTTGTAAGAATAAATCAGGTCTGTGCCACCTGCCACCGTGTAGGTCCACTCGATAGGAGAATCGAAGTGCTTGTAGAAGACTGCCAGCGAAATGAGCTCTCCACGGGATGGATACCACTCATATCGCAGGTCGAGGTTATCGACATAACAGTTCTTTAACTCAGTGTTTCCCTGCACATTACTGGCAAGGTCGAAATCGTAATACACCGACGACGATACTTCACGGAATTCTGGGCGGTTAATACTGCGGCCATACGACAGTCGCACCTGATGCTGGTCGCTGATTTTATATGTTGTGTTGAGAGATGGAAATACATCATCGGTCTTGTAATGACGGCTCGATTCACTCTTCTCGTAGTCTCGGGTATTGGAGATGAGCTCCATATCATTATGCTCGAAGCGGACACCGGCATGGATGCCGAGTTTGCCAAAGGGGAGAGACATCGCCAGGTATCCTGCGCCTAAGGTGTTGTGTCCGCGGTAGTTATTGCGCATCTGCTTTTCCTCCAGAAGATACAGCTTGTCGTAACCCATGTTCGCCTCGCTGGAGAGCAGGGTAGGGATATGGCTGTGGCGGAAGTCGGATGGTATGTTATTAGCTGAAACATTCCAGTTGTAGATGAAGTTGCGGGTCTGGTATTCTCGGCTGCGATATTCTCCATAGGCACCCACCTTCAGGTCTGGCTCAAAGTTGCCAAACTTGAAGTGGTGCTTGTTATTTACACCAAGAGAGAGAATGTGTTCGTCGAGTTGAGTCCACTCGCGGGATATGTCGTTGCCGGTGCTCAAGGCATAAACGCCCGATTCCAGAGCATCGTCGATGAGATATCTACGACGGTCAGGCAAATGGCGGTTGGCATACGCATACCCGATGCTCCAGTCAAGGGCATCGCTAGTGAAGGTGTGCTTGCCGGTAAGCTGACCGTTATATGTAGTTCTACTGCGGTAGTAATACTCTGCGCTTCGCTCCAGGTTCGACTGGGCGCTCACGCCATCACGCCAGGTATATCGGCTGGTAGCCAACTGGTTGAAGATGTTCTTGAGCTGATACTTGTGGTTGCCGTCCTTGGAAAGGAATGTGAAGTTGAGCATTGCTCCGAGTCTCACGTTATTATTATACTGGTCGTCAACAGAGTGACGAAGATAATTCGGCTTGTCGTTTGCTGCATCATAGATGCCATAGAGGTTGTTCTCCATGTTCTTGTAGGTGCGGTATTCGTTGGTATAGTTCAAGGCTGCGAGCATGCCGAGTGTTCTTCCGCCGAGCATCCAGCGCTGGTTCAGGCTGGCCGCCAGTTTCAAGTCGCCCAAAGGCTTCTTGTTCTTAATGAGCCAATCATTATTGAATCCGTTGCCCAGGAGCGATGTAGCATAATCGCCCACCGGTTTTCCGTTGGCATCGAGCTGCGGATTCAAGTCAGCATGGATGCCCCCATTCAGTTTTCTCAGGCCATTGTCGAACCCTAGAAAATCGGTTCCGGAACCTTTTGAGTAAGAAAAGTCCTTGAAGGCAGAAGATGTATTCCAGTTTCCGCCCACGGCGATGTTGAAACTGTTTTCTGCCGGAATCTCCTTGGTGTTGACGATGATGAAACCGCCTGAGTAATCAGCGGGATATTCAGCCGTTGGCGACTTCACGATGGTAAGGTTGTCAATCTGCGAACTTGGGATAATGTCGAAGGAGAAAGCCCTGGAATCAGCCTCTGAACTAGGCACTGCTCCTCCGTTCACCCACACATTGTTATAACGCTGCGACAAACCACGAACCATCACGAATTTATCGTCGATGAGGCTCACGCCTGGCACTCGGCGTATCACCTCACCCGCATTCGTATCCTGAGTTCTAGATATTTCCTGTGCCGAAACATTGCTCACGATGACGGGACTGTTTTTGGCCACCTGTATCATTGCCGCATCCGTATTACGCCTTTCCACTGCGGTAACGGTCACCTCCATCAGCTGCTGTTCATCCGGTTGCAAAGCGATGATTAGCAATGCTTTCTCCGAAGCATCATTCTTCGAGGAAGTATCCTTCGAAGAAACGAGATCCTTTCCATCTATCCACTTTCCGCCCTTCAATTGAACCCCGTCAATTTTTTGAGTTTTGTATCCTACATATTTTATATAAAAGGTATAAGTACCATCTTTGAGATTTTGGAGCGAGAAGTTTCCGTCGATGTCAGTCACCGCCTTGATGCCATCCTTCTCTTGAGTAGCATTCTTGCTTCCATTTCCAGGCACGGCAGTGATGACCGCTCCGATGAGTGTCTCTTTCGACTTTTGGTCGATGACAACACCCTTGATGTCTTGTGCCCACATCGGTGCGATACCAGCAGCGAGCAATCCTAATCCAATAATTCCTCTTTTTGTGTTCATAACTGAATACCTTTTTATTTTCTCAATCAAAATACCTTTCTGATTTCGTTTGCAAAAGTACAATGGCTATATTACAGGTCGATTTCTTTCCGGTTAAAAGATGTTTGCGATGCTGAGACAATGGTGTTACGAGCCATGTTTCCTTCTTGATAAGGAAACTTTTTACGATTCTTTCCTTCTAAACCTCAAATCCGCAACTAAGCCTTTCAACGTCCGAGACCTCTGTAAAACTCTTAGTTTAGAAATTTGTTTATATCATTATTTTTTCGTACTTTTATAGTATGAAACAGCAACTCTCCTCTCTCAACTTTGCCGACCTATTAGTCGGTCAGCGTAGGGTCAAGCAGACCTTCTTTTCTCAGATAGATAAAATTATCGATTGGAATCCAATCCGTGGTATTATTGAAATCGCCTACACCAAAGGTAACAAGGCAACAGGTCGTCCGAGCTATGATAGTCTTGTGCTGTTCAAGATAGAACTTCTCCGTACTTAGTATGGTCTTAGTGATGGTGAGGTTGAGGAGCAGGTTAGCGATTGTTTGTCTTTCAGCCGCTTTGTAGGACTGGGTTTGGAAGATGTTGCTCCTGATAGCACGACGGTATGTCGTTTCCGTAACATACTTGTAGAGGCAGACCTTTATGATATGGTACTGAATGAGATTAACCGTCAGCTGGAGCAACATAGTGTTATTGTCAAACGTGGGGCTATCGTCGATGCCAGCATTACCGATAGTCCTCGTCGTCCACGTGGTCGCAAGGAGTATGAGATAGTTGAGGACAGGGATGAAGAAACGGGTAAGTTAAAATCCGAGAAAGCTATGCTCAAGGAGAAACTCAAGCCCAATGTGGACGGAGAGGCACGCTGGATCAAGAAAATGGGAAGGCTCCACTTTGGATACAAACGGCATTCAGTTACAGATGAAAATGGATTGGTTCTTGCAGAGGAGACTACTGCAGCTAATGAGAGCGACATCAAGCATTTGGAAACGCCCCTGAAAAAAGCAAATCTTCCGAAAAAGACTCTTGTATATGCTGATAAGGGTTATGACTCGGCAGAAAACAAGGAGGTACTTGCTCGAATGAAACTAAAAAGTCGCATTATGCACAAAGGAACAAGGGTGCATAAGATTACAGAAAGAGAGAAACGCATCAATATGGCTATCAGTAAAATTAGGTACAGGGTGGAACGCACTTTTGGTTCCATACACAGATGGTTTAGAGGAGGAACGGCAAGATATGTAGGACTTGCCAAAACACATGCACAGCATATTATGGAGGCTGTTGCCTACAACTTATATCGAACGCCAGGGATAATTGTGTCCAATACTCTCAAATAAAAGAAAATTGGACACAAATATAGATGATAATAATCGTTTATAGATGATAATAATCGTTTTACTGCATCAATTATACCAATATAGGCGTTGCAATATGCTTCTAAACACAACTAAATGGAAATTTTTGTCATATAAGCCAAATTTTTTCTATAAATGAAGGTTTTGCAGAGGTCTCAACTTTTTTGAATACGCTAAAGTGAAATTAGCCTATACCCAATTTTTTATAAATCTATTAATAAAGAAAAGAGGCGAAACAATACTTATAGGAAATATGTTTCACCTCTTTTTTCTCTTATATGTTAACTATTTTCTTTTCGTTCTTTATTTTGCCCAAAACAACTTAGTCTCACTCTTGTCGCCTTGTGTTGCCACAACAGCGTCATAGTTTTGTTTGTTGCTTGCTTTTGTTGAATTAGGGTATTTAATACGATTAGGCAAATCCTTGATATCCTTTGCATCGGTATCTGTAGGATAAGTAAGCATTGGGTAACCTGTACGACGGATGCTTGTCCATGCTTGAGTAGCTTGGAAAATACCAAAATGAACCCACTTCATTGTCAAAATAGCATCGAGTTTATCCGTATAGCTAGCCCATAGACGGGTGGCATAAGCCTTCACTACATCATCGCCAGGATATGTATAATGCTTGCCCTTGGCAGATGCATACATATTGTTCTCACGATAATAGAACTTAGATGAATTAACCATACCGTTGACAAATGCTTGCTCCGCATTACCTTGAGCCCAGCCCCTCTGGATTGCTTCTGCTTGTAAGAAATCTACTTCTGCAGCAGTTACGATAGGACTTACCATAAGTTGGTTATCGGTGTAAGTAGCAGAATCAAGAGCTGCATAATATCTATCTTTCCACTCTTTTTCACCAAATCCATTAAACTTGCTACCATTAGCTTCTTGGAATGCATTTTTTTCAGAACGATTGGTTCCTATATACTTGCCATCCTTATTAGCAGAATACATAACCTTTAAGCGTGGATCTTGATCGGCTTCACCAAGCTTTGTCATAGCATCTATCATAGGCTGAGAAGCTACATTATTAATATCTCTGAAGCCATTGCGGAAATCCTCCCAGAAGTTGAAACCATCCTTATCTGATATTACCTCTATTCCCTTAGCATCATCGGTAACTAAAGTACGACCCATACACTCCTTAACAGCAGCTTGACCAAAGGCAGTCAAACTACCCTTTAACGATACTTGCACTGCCATACGCAATCGCAAAGAGTTAGCATAAGCTAACCACTTATCGATATTACCCTTATTGATAAAATCTTGCGCTATCAAAGTAGCTTTCACCATAGCAGTCCCACTAGCCTTGTAATGTTCAAGATCCTTGTAAATAGTACCAAGGTTCTCGATCATCATTTTATATAGATCTTCATCGTTATCGAAAGGTGCACGCGAACCTGCAAGGTCGCCAGTTATACCAATCATACCAGCCTTTGTAAAAGGAACATCACCAAACAAGTCGCACATCTGAGCCAAATGATCGTAAACAAAGATCTCTGTCAAGTCCTTGTAAATACGATTATTTTCCTTATTGGCATCAGAAAGCGCATTATACTTATTCTCCAATTGCCGATACTGAGCCAAAATTTTATAAAAGTTAGCCCATCTATCATTAACATAACCATCGTTATAGTAATAATCCGACCCCGTATTATTTTTATAACCAATGGTTTGTGCGTACTTACCAAAGATATTATCCCATGTATACATACGCCAATACTTATTAAAAGTATAGTCGTTACCATTCCAGAACGCACCCGTCATAAGGTGGTCGCAAGTGGCTTGTGTTGTCTTTGCAGGGTTTTCGTAAAAACCTTCAAACTTATCATCAGAGCATGAGCTTACAGTTGCAGTAGCTAAGACCCCAAGTAATAAAGTATTTAATATTTTCATATTCTTCTTGATAATATATTAAACTTAGAAACTTGCACGTAAAGAGAGACCGAATGAACGTGTGGTAGCAGTAGAACCACCGATCCAACTCTGCTCAATCCAGCTTGTAGCATCAGTTGCTTCAGCATCAAAGATAGGCAAGTTCTTGTAGATATAGAATGGGTTACGTGCATAAGCAGAAACCTGAAGCTTAGTACAATGGAACTTCTCTATAATAGATTTAGGGAAGTTGTAACCAACAACAATCTCACGTACCTTAACGTAGCTATTCTTAAAGATAGAATGTTCGTAGTAAGTAGGAGCACCTGTACCCCAGTTATAAGTCCAATAGTACATACGCTGCGCAGAAATCATCTTAGTATTAGGCTTACCATCTTCTGTAACACCTTCAAGGATCACACCGTCATGATAAAGCACTTTACCTGTAGGAGCTTCTGTTGCAGGAATAACTGTTGTACCATCATTGCCACCAAGGTAGTAACTCTGACCACCGTTCTCAGCATCACGATAAGGCATAGTTTCCTTTAGGCCACCAGCACCCATCATATATTGGTAAGGTTGGTTTAAAACAGAACCACCGCTACGGAAGTCAAGCGTACAGTCAAGGAAGAGGTTTTTCCATGTAACAGTCATACCCAAACCACCAGTGTACTTAGGCATAGCATTGCCCACCTTAACAGGCTCTTTGGTCAAAGCATAGAAGCCATCACTATCAATTATATGATTACCATTCTCATCAAAACGAGGAGCGTATGCATAGAAATCACCTAGCTTACCACCTACTTCAGAATACAAGTAAGCAGCACCATTATCCCAACGCTTATGCTCTAAACGATTAACACCTTCTGCTAGCTTCTTCACATTATTACTATTGAAAGCGATGTTACCACGAAGATCTATCTGCCAATCCTTAGTTTTCAAAGGAGTGCCATATACAGCTAGCTCCACACCCTTACTGTTGAACTCACCAATGTTCATTGCCATAGTGTTAGCACCTGAAGCCCAATCAACAGTTGTACTTAGGATCTGATCCTTAATATCTTTTGTATAGAAAGAGAAGTCAAACCCCAAACGATTTTTCAGGAACTTACCTTCTAAACCGAATTCCCATTCGTATGTTGTCTCTGGTTTCAAGTTGTTGTTACCAACATTCATAGGTTGTTCATTGTAAACATAACCTGAAGCAGAGTTCTGATTGAATGCTGTTGTTGCATAATAAACATCTGGGGCCAAACCTACAATACCGTAAGATACACGTGCCTTAGCATAATCGAGCCATGATGGACGCTTATCCTTCAATAATTCAGAGATAATTACACTAGCATTGACTGAAGGATACCAGAAAGAGTTATTACCTGTGAATAAAGAAGAGCTCTTTTCATTACGAAGAGTTGCCTCTAAGTAAGCCCAATTGTCCCAGCTTAGGGTAATATCACCAAACCAAGCTGTTTTCAATAAGTGCGACTCACCTGTAGAGGTTTTAGGAGTACTTTTTGAAGCTGCAAGATTAAACCAGTTCTCTACTGTCAAACCATCTACAGTCCATGAGTTTTGTCCGAAATAAGTTTCACGACGACCTGACCAACCTACGTATGCACTCAAGTTGAACTTGTCTGTGATCATCTTATCATACAATGCCATTACATCTCCATAAAGGATGGTATAGCGACTAGTATTCAAACTATAACTACCGGAGAGTTTACCAAAACCGTTAGAAGTTTCAGTGCTGTTCTTATTCTGAACACGATTATCGCTAATATCTGTAGAGAGGTTAGCCTTCAAGGTCAAACCTGGTATAATTTCCCATGTAGGTGAAACCTTAGCAATAAGTCGGTTATTACGCTCAATCTGTGTCTTTCCAAAGATATTCCAAAAATATTCATCAACCAATGCCCCTGAAGGGATACCATACTCGAAACCCTCTGCTGGGTTCTCATGGTCATTAGCACTCCATACACGGTTTCTATAACCTGCTGATGTTACCGAGTGCTCGCGTATCCAATTAATATCATCGAAAGCACCAAACATACCACCGAAGTTACACAATAAGCGAAACATTCTATAAGGACGGTTCTTTATATGCTCTGTCATATAGTTTACAGCATAATCTAAACGTACATTAGACAAAACATTGTAACTACCTGTAAGGTTGAAAGTGTGCTTATCAAGATTTGAGTTGTACTGATTAGGCTTACTATTATAATAGGTGTAAGAGAAACGCATATTGCCCTTATCGTTTGCATTGGTTAAAGCAATATTATATTGTTGATCAAAACCCGTGCGGAAAACATCGTTCCAAGGCTTAGCGTTTACAGGACTATATTTACGCATACCATTATACGACAAAACATCACTGCCGTCATACTCTGGTCCCCAATACTGAATTGTTCCATATAGAGAGCGCTGAGGCTTACCAGTACGGTCGTTTCTTGTATACCAACCATAAGGATCTAATTTCTTACTTGCACGGCTTTGTGTAGTCAAACCAGGCCCATACTTTGTCTGATATTCTGGCATATAAGCTACGAAATTGCCTGTCCAACTAGCATTGAAATCAACGCCTAATCCCTTAGCACCTTTACCAGTTTTAGTGGTAATCATCACAACACCATTTGCACCTTCTGAACCATATTGTGCGGTAGCAGCAGCACCCTTCAAAATAGACATTGACTCAATATCTTCTGGATTGATTTGTGCCAAACCATTAGAATTTACACGCTGGCTGCTCCAATAGTCTTGGTTATTTGCTTCACCATTACGGATTGGCACACCGTCTAACACAATCAAAGGCTGGTTAGAACCCGTAATTGATGACAAACCACGCACATTAATAGAGATAGCACCCGAACCACCAGGGGCAGTCTTTACATTCACACCTGCAGCCTTACCATAGAGGGCTGTACCAAGTGTAGGCGAAGCAGTCTTTGTAAGATCACTTGCATTTACTGTACTAACGGCATAACCCACCTTACGCATATCTTTCTTGATACCCAAAGCAGTAACGACTACTTCGGTAAGGTTAGTTACATTTTCAGACATTTTTATGTTAAGCGTAGCCTTACCATTCACTGGAACAATTTGCTTATCGTATCCAATGTAATTGAAAACAAGCTTATCATTATTACTTGCCTTAATGGTATACATACCATCAATGTTTGTTATAGTAGCCTCTTTCTGTCCTTCGATCATAACAGTAGCACCAATAATAGGTTCACCGCTCTTAGCGTCAACCACGGTACCCTTTACTACAAGGTCTTGAGCTAATACAACTGTAGCAAAAAACGTCATAACAAATACCATTACCATTCTCAATGGTAGAAATGGATTTGTGCGTCTAGCATACTTTTTTGTACTTATCATTTCACTAGGTTTTAAATTTATAAAAGATGTTATTTTATAGATAATTCTTCGCTTCTGTCAAATCACGGAAGTTATAATCTCTAACTTCACAAAATAAAAAGGATAATATGCATCACGCATACCATTTACTAACTATAACCCGTTGGCGGAATTAAAATAATAGATAAATTTATATGAAAGAAAAGTTGTACATACAAGAATTTATTTGTAACTTAGTGTTGCTCAATACATTAAGTTATAAAATCAGTATGCACAACTTATATACAAATTTCGT
>QWCY01001993.1_pt1 | contig 28960 bp, 29 predicted proteins | sample 1972631 | NCBI WGS metagenome assembly QWCY01 (sample SAMN09866696, study PRJNA288562) | Human gut metagenome isolate pre1_stool, whole genome shotgun sequencing... | isolation source: gut | host: Homo sapiens | place: USA: California
GGAGGCAGAAAGCACGCATAATTCGCCCGGATACAGGCGGAACAGCGTTACCTCCCGCCCCTCCTCGGAGAGAAGATAGGTGCGGATCTCGCCGGAAAGGACGAACAGCATTCCGAGACATTCATTGTCGCTGCTGTGTATGAACGCGCCCTTTTCATAATGACGGACAAAGGCGCTTCGGCGTAGCGTTTCCATTTCGTGTTCGGTCAAGGATGACCAGAACGGAAGCTGTGTCAGTGTGCGTTCCATATCAATGGCAGCTATGCCTACCGCAGCCGTGGTCACCGCAGGTGTGACCAGCCTCGCCGTGCTCATGGTCATGGTGGTCACAGTGAACATTGGGATCGTAGCCCAGATTTCCGCTGAGCAATGCGTTCACCGCTGCGTCAGCGTCCCCGCTGACACCGCCGTAGAGCTTGATGCCCGCTTCGGCCAGAGCTGCCTGCGCACCGCCGCCGATGCCTCCACAAATCAAAGTGTCCACGCCGCTTTGCATCAGGAAGCCTGCCAGTGCGCCGTGACCGCTGCCGTTGGTGTCAACGACTTTCGCATGAGTGATTTTGCCGTCTGCTGCTTCATAAAGCTTGAACTGTTCGGTGTGGCCGAAATGCTGAAAAATCTGACCGTTTTCATAGGTAACTGCAATTTTCATAATGGAATCTCCTTTGCAAGTTTTGCCTGATTTTTCCATGTTGGCTCTCTGCATCCGGCAGCAGCGGCCGCAGTGAGCTGCCTCCTGTCCTCCGCAGATGCGGTAGTTTCCCCCGGTGATGTGCAGCGGTTTCCCGTGGAAAAGACACGCTGCGATCTTGCGCCGTGCGACTTCGTAAATCTCCTGCACGGTAGATCGGGAAATGTCCATTTGCGTGGCACACTGCTCGTGGGTTTGCTGCTCCAGGTCAACCAGCCGAATGACCTCGTATTCGTCCAGCGTCAGCAGGATCGGCTCGGCATCCTTGCACCCGTTGGGGCAGAATTTATCGACTCGTGGTACGTCACAAATCCGACGGCACCGTGGCGGTCTTGGCACGGACGCTTTCCTCCTTTGTTTTCGGTATATACCGATTATAGCACTTTGGAAAGGAAAAAGCAATATTCTTTTCAAAAGCCGCTGCAATTCCTGCCCTCATATAGATGCTGGCTGATATTCGGAGTCGAATGCTACATATGAGCTATGTGGATTTTCTCGTTTGTAAACGGTGTTTTAGGTGCTGGCTGTGTGATTTCCTGTTCAGTCGGCAAAACGGCGCAGAACGCAAACAAAGGCCGATTTTCACCTTTTTTCCGCCGCCGTTTAGCAGTCACTCTGCAAGGCATCGTTTGCTGTTGTTGGGCTATCCGCTATCGGGAAAATCCATGCACCAATTAAGCAATTACAAAAGAAAGAACTGCTGGATCTACAAATTATCCATCTATTTTAGCAATGCGCGTTTTCATATGCTTTTCGGATTCCGTCCGGCAAGTGGTCGGGAATCAGTGTCTTTAGTCTGTCCTCACTGCCGTCTTTGATTGCCTGCTCATAGTACCAGCATTTGAATTTCGGCATATGAGGTGACTGCGGCGGAGCGGCTCGCTGACATCCTTAAAGCCCCGGCTTTGCCGGTCATGGAGATCCCGAGGGAGCTCCGCGCCGGTGACATTCTCCTCAGCGAACAGCAGCGCGAGGCGATCGAGCTGGCGCTGAACAGCAGCCTCTCCATTATTCTCGGCGGCGCGGGCTGCGGCAAGACCACGCTCATTGAAGCCATCGTGCATTGCTTCAGAGAGCGCAATGACGCTTTTGTGCCGTATGTGGTCGCCGCCCCGACCGGCAAGGCTGCGCGCAACCTCACCGAGCGCACCGGGATCGAGGCACGCACGGTCCACGGCGCGCTTGGGAAAAGCCCAGATGCAAACTTTCTGGATGCCGTTTCGTGGAACTGCATCGGACTGGTCGTCGTCGATGAGGCGTCGATGGTGTCCTTGGAGATGCTCGCCGGCATCCTCAACCGTGTTCGCAGGAATTGCCGCGTTGCCCTGCTCGGCGACCCGAATCAGCTGCTGTCCGTCGGGGCGGGAAACATCCTTTCCGACCTTCTGACGCTCGGCGTCCCCTCTATCTGCTTGCAGCAGCAGTACCGTCAAAGCACGGATGCCGCGGCGCTGCGTCAGAATGTCGTGGACTTCCCGAAGCTGAACGGGGAGCAAGAGCTGCGGTGGGATGACAGTTTCCGCCTGCTTCCCGCGGACGACCGTGCCATTCCCGACCTTCTGTGCGAGGAGGCTGCGCGGCGTTATCGGGCGGGCGAGAGCATTCAGGTCCTCTCGCCGGTGAGGGTAAAAACCGGCTTTTCGGTGCAGGCGCTCAACACGCGCCTACAGAACGAAGTCAACCCGTTGACGGCGAAAAAGCCGACATGGGGAAAATTCCGTGACGGCGACCGTGTCATCGTTACCCAGAACAACGCTTATTACAACATCTGCAACGGCGATGTCGGTGTGCTGCATATTCGCGGAGAGAAGCCGCACCGTGTCGCCGCGCTGGCAGTCAGGGGTACGCTGAAGACATGGCAAATCGACCGTGGACAGGGCGAATACGGCATCGGTCATGACGATGCGCCCCGCCGCAGCTTGCGCTCGCCTATGCGTTGACGGTACACAAGAGTCAGGGCAGCCAGTACGACACCGTCCTCATGCCGGTGAGCATGGCGACTGCAAGAATGCGGTATCGCAACCTGCTCTACACCGCGATCTCACGAGCTGGGAAGGAGGTCATCCTCGTGGGGAGCCGCGAGGCGCTGAACACCGCAATGCAGTGCATCCCGTACCCGCGCAAGTCCAAGCTCGTCGCCCGGACCAACCTGCTGCGCCTTGGGCGCAGCGCGTGAGGCGGCGGCATGGAGAGAAGGGAGCTGCCGCGCTATCCCGTTATCGACGCTGCCGCTACGGGCCGAAACCTCCGCCGCCTGCGGCTGGAGAAGGGGTACAGCGTGAAGGGGCTGCAGGAATACCTCGGTCTGAGCTGCCCGCAGGGCGTGTATCAATGGCAGGCGGGAAGGAGCCTTCCGAGCGTAGATAACCTCTACGCGGTCTCAAGGCTGTGGGGCGTGAGCATGAATGAAATTCTTGTGGAAAGGGAAAGCGCATAGAAAAACGGAGACCGAAGCGGTTCGCTTCGGTCTCCGTTTCCTGTATTTTACAGCAGGGCGTGAAAAAAACCAACTTGAACGTTTTTCGAATGACCGTATCGCAATCCCTCCCACGGAACAGGGATTTCTGGAATTTAAAGAGAGTAAAACTCGATTACTCCACGGAAACAAGCTGCGACAACAGATTGTTGGAGACTACCTGCGCGGCGTCGGCATATTTCGTCAAATCGGGATTTTCGATGGACTCGATACCTAGCACGCAACCCAGTATGACCATGGCGCGCTCGCGGGCGATGGGCGCGTTGGGGGGCAAACGCACCGTTGCTGCCCTGAACGATACCATGCTCGCTCCAGCGCCCGATGGAGCCTTCGGCCCAGTGCCCCGCGTTGTCGCCGTAGGCCGGCCCCGCCGCGCCCGCGCCTACGGTGAGCAGACCGGCCGTCATGGCAAAGGCAAGAACAAGAGATAGCAGTTTTCGTTTCATCGTTTCTTCTTTCCTTCTGAAAATCTATTTCTGCGGCTCCCCGCAGTTGGATCACAAGGTCAATTTTGCCCCCGACAGGGGAGTTTCCTTGCTTATCATACCGAAAACACCAAAAGGAAGCAATATGCTCGATGCACAGCATTTGCCCGAAATCCCTCGGTCGTGAGCAGCAGTCCCAATGTGCAGACATAAAAGAAACGCCCTCTGACGAGAGCGTTTCTTGTCTTGCATCAAGCGTCACAGCAAAAACGAGTTCAGCTTTTTGTGCGGCGTGGGCTTCTTGCCTTCCGTGCTGCGCGACCACGTCTTGACCGTCTGGGCTTCCAAAAACTGCACCAGCGGCGTCAAGTCCTCCTGCTCATCGTAATCTTGCAGCGCGTCATAATAGGCGCGGCGATCCTCCTCATAGACGATGGTAGGCGGATAGTTGTTGATCATCAGCCAATAGTTCAGCAGCGTTCGCCCCACACGCCCGTTACCGTCCGCAAAGGGGTGGATATTCTCAAACCGGGCGTGGAGGTACGCCCCTGCCTTCAGGGGTGCTTTCGCTCCGATGGCGTTGACTTCTTCAATCAACTCCGCGAGGTCGTTCTCTACCTCATCGGGCTGCGAACCGACCTCGTTTTTGCCGGTCACATAGTCGTGCTTCTTGAATTCGCCGGGACGCTCACCGTTCACGATGTAGCGGCGCTCATCGTAAGTGCCCTCCGTCAATGCGCGGTGGACGGCACAAATCAGCCCGATGGACAGAGGCTCTTTTGCGATAATCTTGTCCTGCAAAAAGTCGCAGCACACCTTTTGGTTCTGCTGCTCGAACAGGGTGCGGGTGCTGCCGGTGTAGCCCACGACCTTGCCGTTTTCAAAAATTTCGCGGGTGTCGTGGTAGTTGATCTCGGCATTCTCGATCTTGCCGGAGTTGTAGGCAAACAGGATGCGGAAATTATCCAGCCGCAGAGCAAGGTCATCGACCGACCGGATATTCCAGTCCTGCCACATTTTCATAACAGCGTCATATCGGCTCATGATGCACCTCCGGCACAAGAATGAATCAAGTATAGCACACTTTTTGCCCAAGCGGGAGAAAATTTACAGCTTTTTTGTGCGGACTTGGTTTTTTTCTGGTATGAGCAGAAGGCGGAGAGCATCCTGCTGACGCTTCTGTATAAGGAGAGGGGGGTGCTGCCATTTTACGGGCGGTATGAAGTGTGCTGCATGGAAGCGCGCTTCGTGAAGGAGTAGGATTTTTACAGAGATGCCGAAACCCGTCGAAACGGAGGTCTTAGCCTATGAAATTATATAAAGAAGCGCTCAGGAGCTTCTTCTCGGGATATGTCAGCGCACTGCGCAGGCGCAGGGGGCTGACACAGGAGGAGATGGCGGAGCGGCTTCGCATCACAGGCCGCGCGTACAGCGATTTGGAGCGGGGCATATACTGCTTTTCCGCGGTCGCGCTGGTGTTCCTTCTGCTCATGCTGGAGGAGCACGAGATCAAAGAGCTGCTCTCGTCCCTGCGGGAGGAGATCGCAAAGGTTGAAGACAGAGAGGTGGCGTAATGCTCCGTGGACATTGGGGAAATATACGGGCTTTTGCGCGGGCTCGGTCTGAGAGCTGATAGCTCTTGGTTTTTTCATGTCTCGTATGCGGTACATCTGACGGTCCGGAGACCTGATCGGGCGATACTTGCCGAGCGATGGCTGTATCCGGCGGTCGCGCGGCATTATCATACCGGCAGCCTTGATATAAAGCGCAGCATCTGCTTTGCGGTGGATCTGATCTGGAAAACAGACAGGCGAACGCTGCGGGCGATAACGAGGTGTCCGCTGGAGCGCAAGCCGCATCCCACGGAGTTCGTCACCCTTCTTGCCGCCTGCCTTGCGGGCGGCAATGCCGCATGATCTGAGCTTATGAAAAAGCAAGCCAAGGAGAGTGTCCTTGGCTTGCTTTTTTCCATCTATCTCTTCAAAGGACGTTTTCCTGCATGAAGAAATCACTTCATGCAGCGCCAAAGGAGTACCGAAAAAGGAATGCTTCCAGATGGCTGTTTCCGTCACCGAAGAAGGACTCGCCCCTGCTGCCCTCAGTGGTGCGCCAGCGGCTGCACCGTACGCTTCCATGATCTTTCTGAAAATCTACGCCCAATAAGCGATAAGCTGGATGCGCTTTGCGTTGTCAATTGGCGCGCCCCTGCTCAGTCATTCCCCTTGCCGGTGGAGCGGAGCATCACATCGTGATAGCCGCCCTCGACGATGCTGGTGGCGGAGACGAGCGTGAGCTTCGCGTTCTTCTGAAGATCGGGGATCGTGGTCACGCCGCAGTTGCACATGGTGGATTTGACCTTATAAAGGCTACGCGCGACATTATCCTGCAAAGAGCCTGCGTAGGTGACATAGGAATCCACGCCCTCCTCAAAGGCAAGACCCGTCTTGCCGCCGAGGTCGTAGCGCTGCCAGTTGCGCGCGCGGTTCGAGCCCTCGCCCCAGTATTCCTTGACATACACGCCGTTGACAAGGAGCTTATTCGTGGGCGATTCGTCAAAGCGGGCGAAGTAGCGGCCGAGCATCAGAAAGTCCGCGCCCATGGCGAGGGCGAGCGTCATGTGATAGTCGTGGACGATGCCGCCGTCGGAGCAGATGGGAACATAGACGCCCGTTTCGCGGAAATATTCGTCGCGCGCGGCGGAGACCTCGATGAGAGAGGTCGCCTGACCGCGGCCGATGCCCTTGGTCTCGCGCGTGATGCAGATGGAACCGCCGCCGATGCCGACCTTGACAAAGTCTGCGCCGCACTCGGCGAGGAAGCGGAAGCCGTCGCGGTCGACCACATTGCCCGCGCCGATCTTCACGGTATTGCCGTAGTTCTCACGCACGAAGTCAATGACCTTCTTCTGCCAGACAGAGTAGCCCTCGGACGAGTCGATGCAGAGAATATCCGCGCCCGCCTCAACGAGCGCGGGGATGCGCTCGTGGTAGTCGCGGGAGTTGATGCCCGCGCCGACCAGATAGCGCTTCTGCGCGTCCTGGAGGGCGAGGGGGTGCTCCTTGTGCTCGGCGTAGTCCTTGCGGAAAACGAAGTAGCGCAGGCAGTCGTTCTCATCCACAATGGGCAGGGCGTTGAGCTTGTGCTCCCAAATGATGTCGTTGGCCTCCTTGAGCGTGGTGGAGGAGGGAGCAGTGATGAGCTTTTCGCGCGGCGTCATAAAATCGCGCACCTTGAGGTCTGTGCTCATGCGGCTGACGCGGTAGTCACGGCTCGTGACGATGCCGAGGAGTTTCCCGTTGGGCATGGCGTCCTCAGTGATGGCGACGGTGGAGAAGCCGTTTTTCTCCTTGAGCGCGAGCACATCGGCCAGCGTGTGCTCAGGCGTGAGATTCGAGGCGCTGACGACGAAGCCCGCCTTGCTGCTCTTCACGCGGCGCACCATCTCCGCCTCGCTTTCGATGGACTGCGAGCCGAAGATGAACGAAAGCCCGCCCTCCTTGGCAAGCGCGACGGCGAGCGTGTCGTTCGACACCGACTGCATGATCGCCGAGACCATCGGGATATTCAGGCTGATAGGGCAGTCCTCCTGCCCCTTGCGGTATTTGACCAGCGGCGTTTTGAGCGAAACGTGGTCGGGCACGCACTCCTCCGAGGTGTAGCCCGGTACGAGCAGGTACTCGCTGAAGGTATGAGACGGATCGGGATAGTAATAGGCCATGACTTGCCCTCCTATTTTTTGAAGTAACGCACCGCCGAGGCGAACAGGTGCATATCGTAATCGCCAGGCACGTTTCGGTAAAGCGCGGGGCCGATGCGCTCGCTGTGCCCCATTTTGCCAAACACCCGCCCGTCGGGGGAGGTGATGCCCTCGATGGCGCAGACGGAGCCGTTGGGATTGAAAGCAATATCCATTGTAGCATATCCGTCAAGGCCTGCATACTGCGTGGCGATCTGGCCGTTTGCGGCAAGCTGTTCGATCAGCTCCTGCGAGGCGAGAAAACGCCCCTCGCCGTGCGAAATGGGAACGGTGTAAATATCTCCCACCTCTGTTCCCGCAAGCCACGGAGATCGCGTCGAGCACACGCGCGTGCGCACGAGCTTGGACTGGTGGCGGCCGATGACATTGTAGGTGAGTGTCGGGAAGGACTCGTCGGTATCCATGATCCTTCCGTAGGGCACGAGGCCGAGCTTGATGAGCGCCTGGAAGCCGTTGCAGATGCCGAGCATCAAGCCGTCGCGCTGCTCGAGCAGCGCCGTCACCTGCTCGCGGACGGCGGCGTTGCGGAAAAACGCGGTGATGAGCTTCGCGCTGCCGTCCGGCTCGTCGCCGCCGGAGAAGCCGCCGGGAATGACGATCATCTGCGCGGTCCTGACAGCAGCTGCAAAGCGCTCGACGCTGTCTGCGACATCGGCGCTCGTGAGGTTGCGGACGATGAATTGCTCGGCGTCCGCGCCTGCCTCCGAAAGCGCGCGCTGCGTGTCGTACTCGCAGTTCGTGCCGGGGAAAACGGGGATGAGCGCCTTCGGACGCGCCTGCTTGACGGCGGGGGCGACACGCGCCTTCGTTTCATGGGAAAAGCTCTCGACCGTGCCGCTGTCCCGCGTCTTTGTCGGGTAGACGGCTTCGAGCACAGCGTCGTTCAGCGCGGCAAGCTCTTCGATGGAGGCACTGTCCGCGCCGAGGGCAATGGCCTTTTCCGCTGTGGTGACGCCGATGCGCACGGCGTCGGAGACTTCATCGCTTAGCTCGGCGACAATCGCGCCTGGTATGGGGGCGAACCAGTCAAGCACCGTATTTTCCGCGGCGAAGCCGATCTCGTTGCCGAAGGACATCTTCATCACCGCCTCGGCAAGGCCGTTTTCGACCGCCCACGCACTCACGACCTTGCCCGCGCGTGCAAGTGCGGTGAAACGCTCCCACGCGGCGGCCTGCTGCTCGGGCGTTTTGCCTGCGAAGAGGTAGACGCCGTGGCCCACCGCCTTCAGGTCGGTCGTCAGCAGCTCGCCTTCGAGCAGCGGCGCGATGGCGAAGGAGATGAGCGTCGGCGGCACATCGCGGTCAAGAAAGCTGCCGGACATGGAGTCCTTGCCGCCGATGGCGGCGGCGCTCAGCTCCAGCTGCGCGTCCAGCGCGCCGAGCAGCGCCGCGAAGGGCTTGCCCCAACGCGCGGGCTCATTGCGGAGCTTTTCAAAAAATTCTTGCAGGGAAAGATATGCCTTATGATAGTCTGCGCCTGCGGCGACGAGCTTGGCGACCGAGGTATAGACCGCGTCGTGCGCACCGCGATAGGGGTCGGCGCTCAGCGCGTCGGGGTCGCAGCCCCAGGCCATCACGCTGCCCTGTGCGGTCTTCTCGCCGTGGAGGACGGGCAGGAGCGCCGCCATCGCCTGCGCGGGGCTGCGCTGCGTCCTGCCGCCAAAGGGCATGAGGAGCGTCCCCGCGCCGACGGTGGAGTCGAAGCGCTCGACAAGACCGCGGCGGGACGCGCTCTTGAGGCTGCCCGCCATGCCGCGCAGCGTTTGAGCTGCGGCGGGAGCGGCACATTCCCTCGCGGGGACGGCGACGGAGGCGTGCTTCGTCGCGCCGTTGGTGTCGAGGAAGGCGCGGGAGAGGTCTGCGATCGTCTGTCCGCGCCAGCGCATGACCATGCGGGGGCTTTCGGTCACGACCGCCACGCGGTAGGCCTCTAAGTTTTCCGCCGCGGCAGCGGCGATGAATTTCGCCTCGTTCTCCGGTGCGACGACGACCGCCATGCGCTCCTGCGATTCGGAGATCGCAAGTTCCGTGCCGTCGAGGCCCTCGTACTTCTTGCGCACGGCGTCGAGGTCGATGATGAGTCCGTCCGCCAGCTCGCCGACCGCGACGGACACGCCGCCCGCGCCGAAGTCGTTGCAGCGCTTGATGAGGCGCGTGACCGCGCCGTCGCGGAACAGACGCTGGATCTTGCGCTCCTCGGGCGCATTGCCCTTTTGCACCTCGCTCGCCATCGTGGAAAGCGATTTCATATCGTGGCTCTTGGAGGAGCCGGTCGCGCCGCCGATGCCGTCGCGCCCCGTGCGCCCGCCGAGCAGGATGACCACATCACCCGGCGCGGGACGCTCGCGCACGACATTGCTCGCGGGCGCGGCGGCGACGACCGCGCCGCACTCAAGGCGCTTGGCGACATAGCCCTCGTGGTACAGCTCCGCGACATGGCCGGTGGCAAGGCCGATCTGGTTGCCGTAGGAGGAGTAGCCCGCCGCGGCGGTCTGGGCGAGCTTGCGCTGCGGGAGCTTGCCTGAAAGCGTCTCGGCAAGCGCCTTTCTCGGGTCGCCGCCGCCCGTCACACGCATTGCCTGATGGACGTAGGCACGGCCGGAGAGCGGATCGCGGATGCACCCGCCGATGCAGGTGGCCGCGCCGCCGAAGGGCTCGATCTCGGTGGGGTGGTTGTGCGTTTCGTTTTTGAACATCAAAAGCCAGTCCTGCTCCTTGCCGTTCACCACGGCGGGTACATGGATAGAGCAGGCGTTGATCTCCTCGCTCTCGTCGAGCTCGGGGAGCAGACCGCGGACCTTGAGCGTCTTTGTGCCGATGGTCGCAATATCCATAAGCGTCTGCGGGCGCTGGGCGGCCTTCTCCGCGCCGTAGACCTCCTCGCGCGCGGCGAGATAGCGCGCATAGGCGCCCTTGACGGCGTCATCGTCGATGCGGATCTCGTCAAGGTGTGTGGAGAAGGTCGTGTGGCGGCAGTGGTCGGACCAGTAGGTATCGACCACGCGCAGCTCGGTCACGGTGGGGTCGCGGCGCTCGGTCTCGCGGAAATAGTCTTGCAGCGTCTTGAGGTCGGCAATATCCATGGCAAGCCCCATGGAGGAGAGCAGCGCGGAGAGCGCGGCCTCGTCCATGGCGGTGAAGCCCTCGACGGACGCAACGCGCTTTGGCTCGGCAAGCTCCTCGGCGAGCGTTTCGGGCTTTGCAAGGCTCGCCTCGCGGCTTTCGACGGGGTTGATGACATAGCGCTTGACCGCCTCGACATCGGCATCCGTCAGCATCCCATAGAGCGCGTAGACCTTTGCTGTGCGGATGCGCGGGCGCTCGCCTTGGCTCAAAAGCTGGATGCACTGCGCTGCGCTGTCTGCGCGCTGGTCGAACTGACCGGGCAGGGGCTCGACGGCAAAGACCGCGCAGGCGTCCTGCGTGTCCGCCGCGTCGGACACAAGGTCCAGCGGCGGCTCGGAGAACACGCTCCTGCAGGCATTTTCAAAGAGAGGGGCCTCGATCCCATCCACATCATAGCGGTTCCAGATACGCGCGGCGCGCAGGCCCTGCACGCCGAGAAAATCGTGGCAGTCCGTCAGCAGCGCCTCGCACTCGGGCGCGAGACCTTGCCGCTTTTCCACATAGGTCCGAAATACCATTTTATCCTCTCTCCTCCCGCGCCGCGAGCGCGGCGCTGCCGATGTCGCCGCGGCAGTATTTGTTGGCAAAAGCTACGCCCTCCGCCAGCCGGTACGCCTCCTCGACGGCGGCCCTCAGCGTGGGGGCGGCGGCGGTGATGCCGAGCACGCGCCCGCCCGCGGTCAGGAGCGTATCGCCGTCCTTTTTTGCGCCCGCGACATAGCAGTGCGCAGCGGCCTCCTCGCTCATCGTGATGGGAAAGCCGCTCTCATACTTTTTGGGGTAGCCCTCGGACGCGAGCACGACGCAGCAGGCGGAACCGGTCGAAAATTCCACGCTCGCGTCCGCGAGCGTACCGTTCGTCGTCGCCTGCATGACGGTGAGCAGGTCGCTTTTGAGCAGCGGCAGCACCGCCTGCGTTTCGGGGTCGCCGAAGCGGCAGTTGTACTCCACGACCTTCGGGCCGCTCTTGGTGAGCATCAGCCCGAAGTAGAGGCAGCCGCGGAAGGGGCGGCCCTCGGCGCGCATCGCGCGGATCGTCGGCAGGAAGATATTCTCTATGCACTCCGCCGCAAGCTCCTTTGTATAATACGGGTTCGGCGCGACCGCGCCCATGCCGCCGGTGTTGGGACCTTTGTCGCCGTCGAGCGCACGCTTGTGGTCCATGGAGGAGACCATCGGCACGAGCGCTTCGCCGTCGGTGAAGCTCAGCACCGAGACCTCGGGCCCCTCCATATATTCCTCGATGACGACGCGCGCGCCGCTCTGACCGAAGGTCTTATCCTCGATCATCGCGCGCACGGCGGCCTTCGCCTCCTCGACTGTCTGCGCGACGACGACGCCCTTGCCGAGCGCGAGACCGTCCGCCTTGACGACGATGGGCGCACCCTCGGCGTCGATGTAGGCACAGGCGGAGGGCGCGTCGGTAAAGACGCGGTATTTTGCGGTGGGGATGTTGTATTTTTGCATCAAGTTCTTTGCAAACGCCTTGCTCGCCTCGATGACGGCGGCCTTTTTGTCAGGGCCGAAGCAGGGGATGCCCGCCGCGCTCAGCGCGTCCACCGCGCCGAGGGCGAGGGGATCGTCCGGCGCGACAACGGCATAATCAATGCCGTGCGCCTTGGCAAATTCGACCTGCGCGGGGATGTCCTTCGCACCGATCTCACTGACGCAGACTGCGTCGGCGGCGATGCCGCCGTTGCCGGGCAGACAGTAAATTTTCTCGACCGCGGGATTTTCCTTCAGCTTTTTAATGATGGCGTGTTCGCGGCCGCCGCCGCCGATGACCATGAGCTTCATGGAGAAATTCCTCCTTGCTTAATGATGGAACAGGCGCATACCCGTGAACGCCATAGTGATGCCGTGTTTGTTCGCCGTCTCGATGACATTGTCGTCGCGGATCGAGCCGCCCGGCTCGACGATGTAGGAAGCGCCGCTCTTGCGCGCGCGCTCGACATTGTCGCCGAAGGGGAAAAAGGCGTCCGAGCCGACGGTCACGCCGCGCTGCTGCGCGAGCCAAGCGCGCTTTTCCTCGCCCGTGAGCGCCTCGGGGCGCTCCTTAAAGATATGCTGCCACGCGCCGTCGGCGAGCACATCGTCGCACTCGTCGGAGAGGTAGACATCGATGGCGTTGTCGCGGTCAGGACGGCGGATGCCGTCCACGAACGAGAGAGCGAGCACCTTCGGATGGCGGCGGAGATACCAGTTGTCCGCCTTCTGCCCCGCCAGACGGGTGCAGTGGATGCGGCTTTGCTGGCCCGCGCCCACGCCGACGGTCTGAGCGTCCTTCACATAGCAGACGGAGTTGGACTGGGTGTATTTGAGCGTGATGAGGGCAAGGAGCATATCGCGCTTTGCACCCTTGGGCAGGTCTTTATTTTCGGTGACGATGTTCGTGAGCAGGCTTTCATCGATTTTGCAGTCGTTGTGCCCCTGCTCGAAGGTGATGCCGAAAACATCCTTCTGCTCCAGCGGCGCGGGAACATAGGCGGGGTCGATCTGCACGACATTGTACCTGCCGCCCTTTTTCGTCTTTAAGATGGCAAGCGCCTCGTCGCTGTAGGCGGGGGCGATGATGCCGTCGGAGACCTCGTTTTTCAGATACGCGGCGGTGGCGGCGTCGCACTCGTCGGAGAGCGCCGCCCAGTCGCCGTAGGAGCAGAGGCGGTCCGCGCCGCGGGCGCGGATGTAGGCACAGGCGATGGGGGAGAGCGCCGCGTCAGGCGCGACGAAATAGACCCTTTTGTCCACCTCGTCGAGCGGCAGGCCGAGCGCCGCGCCCGCGGGAGAGACATGCTTGAAGCTCGCCGCGGCGGGAAGGCCCGTCGCCTCCTTCAGCTCGCGCACGAGCTGCCAGGAGTTGAAGGCGTCGAGCAGGTTGATGTAGCCGGGCTTGCCGTTGAGAACCGTAAAGGGAAGGGCTGCGCCGTTTTTCATGAAAACGCGCGCGGGCTTCTGGTTGGGGTTGCAGCCGTATTTGAGTTCCAGCTCGTTCATATCGTCCTCCTCAGTCGCCTAAGTTTTTGTTGAACAGCTTTACCTCGCCGTTCATGTTCGTATAAAGGGAGACCTTGTTGTCCGCGTTGAGCGCCGCCCAGACCTCCTCGGGCGAGGGGACGCTCACCTCCATCGGCTCGCCCGCGAAGGTCGGCAGCGGGCTGCCGTCGCCACGATAGGTGCTGATGAAATAGCCCTTGCCCTCGTCGCAGCCCTCGTAGCAGAAGAACTCGCGCAGGCAGCGTCCATCCTTACGCTTGAGGATGGACAGCTCGAAGGAGCCGTCCTCGTGCATGATGGCGGAGATGCGCGGCGTCCAGTTCGGCTCGTCCGGCTCGTATTCGCGTGTCATGAGGCCGCGGCGAAAGTCGCCGTGCTCGCAGATGGTGTCGGTCTGGTCGCCGTTCGTCACGACGAGGTCGCGCCCCATCGTGCGCACGGGATGATAGATGATGAGGCTGGGGTCAGAGAGCTTGGCGGGGTCGTACGCCTCGGTGCGGATGCCGTCCTCGGTCTTGACAAAGACGCGGTTGCGGCTGTTCTCGCTGCGCCCCATGATGAAATAGTACACACAGCGGCGTCCGACAAGGATGCCGCGGCCGGGATAAGAGGTCGCCCTTAAAAACTCCAGAAAATCAGTCATTTTTCTGCTCCTTCTCTCTTACGATCTCTGCGCAGACGCGCTCTGCCGCAAGCGGCAGCATCTGCCATTCCGCCTGCTCCATCACGCGCCGCTGTAACGTTTCGGGCGTGTCGTCCGGCGCGATCTCCACCGCCTTTTGCAGCAGGATCTCGCCGCCGTCGGGAATTTCGTTGACAAAGTGCACCGTCGCGCCCGTGACCTTCACGCCGCGCGCGAGCGCGGCCTCATGCACCCGCAGGCCATACATGCCCTTGCCGCAGAAGGCGGGAATCAGGGACGGATGGACATTCAGGATGCGCCGCGGCCACTGCTTTGTAAATTCTGCGCTGAGGATGACCGTAAAGCCTGCGAGGAGAATGAGGTCGATCTCCTGCTCGCGCAGCAGCACGGAAAGCTCGTTTTCAAACGGCTCCTGCCCACAGGAGGGCGTGAGCACGCGCGCCGCAACACCCGCGTTTTCCGCCCGCGTGAGCGCATAGGCCCCCGCGCGGGAAGAAACGACCAGCACGATCTCGCCGTGCGGCATTTTTCCGTCACGCTGCGCGTCGAGCAGCGCCTGCAAATTCGTGCCGCCGCCGGAGACCAGCACGGCGATGCGGGCGGGTGTCAGCATAGCTCCACCTTTTCCTCGCCCAATACGATCTCACCGATGACGCCGGCCTCCTGACCGAGAGAATGCAGCGCGGCGAGCGCCTTGTCGGCGCTGTCCTTTGCAGCGACGAGCACCATGCCCGTGCCCATGTTGAAGGTGTTGAACATATCGCGCTCCGAGATGCCGCCCATGCGCGAGAGCAAGGGGAAGATCGGCGGGATGCGCAGCGTTTTCTTTTCAATCTTCGCGCACAGGCCGTCGGGAATGCAGCGCGGAATGTTCTCATAGAAGCCGCCGCCGGTGATGTGACTGATGCCGCGGATATCGGCGGCTTCGATGGCTGCTAACACAGGACGGACATAGATCTTTGTCGGGCGCAGCAGCTCCTCGCCCAGCGCGCAGCCCAGCTCACCGTAATACTGCCCGAGGTCGGCGTTCTCCACATCGAACACCTTGCGCACGAGCGAGTAGCCGTTGGAGTGCAGCCCGCTGGAGGGCAGCGCGATGACCACATCTCCCGGCTGCATTTTGTTCTTGTCCAGAATTTTGCCACGGTCCACGACGCCCACGGCAAAGCCCGCAAGGTCGTAATCGTCCGGCTTCATCGTGCCGGGGTGCTCGGCGGTCTCGCCGCCGATGAGCGCGCAGCCCGCGCGTACGCAGCCCTCGGATACGCCCGAGACCAGCGACACGACCTTTTCCGGGATGTTCTTGCCGATGGCGATGTAGTCAAGGAAGAACAGCGGCTTCGCCCCGCAGCAGATGATGTCGTTGACGCACATCGCCACGCAGTCGATGCCGACGGTGTTGTGACGATCCATGAGCTGCGCGATGCGCTGTTTGGTGCCCACGCCGTCCGTGCCGGAGACCAGCACCGGCTTTTCAAGCCCGTGCAGATCCAGCGAGAAAAGCCCGCTGAAGCCGCCGAGATCGGAGATCACATCGGCTGTGAGCGTGCGCTGCACATAGCGGTTCATCATTTTTACGCCCTGATAGCCCGCCTCGATGTCAACGCCGGCGGCCGCGTATGCTTCCGAGTGAGAGATGCCCATAATGTCATTCCTTTCCGGTCCAGCAGTAGGTGCAGACCTTGTCCCTGTCAATACCGATCGCCTCCAGCAGCCCGTCAAGGGACTGATAGGAGAGTGAATCAAAGCCAAACTGCGCGCAGATCTCATGCAGCAGGCATTTTCCGCGCTCGGTGCGGCTGTCGGCGTATTCCTCCAGATGCTTTTGGCCCTCGTTGCCCTCCAGCTCCTGCACCATGCGGCGCGCGAGCAGGTCCATGGCGCTGTTGCCGCGCGAAAAGTTCAGGTAGCGGCAGGGGTACATAATGGGCGGGCAGGCCGAGCGCATATGGACCTCCGCCGCGCCGGTGCTGTATAAAAAATCCACGGTCTCGCGCAGCTGCGTGCCGCGCACGATGGAGTCATCCACAAACAGCAGCTTCTTCCCCTCGATCAGCTCCGGCACGGGGATCTGCTTCATGCGCGCCACTCTGCTGCGCACCTGCTGATCCTCCGGCATGAAGGAGCGCGGCCAGGTCGGGGTGTATTTCACAAAGGGGCGCGCAAGGGGCTTGCCGCTGTGGTTGGCATAGCCCATGGCGTGCGGCACGCCGGAATCCGGCACGCCGGCGACAAAATCCACATCGGGCACGCCGCCGCGCTCCGCCTCATCCCGCGCCATGATCGCGCCGTTGCGATAGCGCATCAGCTCCACGTTCACACCCTCGTAGTTGGAGTTCGGGTAGCCGTAATAGGTCCACAAAAAGGCGCAGATCTTCATCTGCTTCCCCGCGGGAGAGAGTGTTTGGAAGCCCTTGGCGTTCAGCCGGACGATCTCCCGCGGCCCCAGCTCATAGGCATCCTGATAGTCGAGCTTATGATAGGCGAAGGACTCGAACGATACGCAGTAGCCGTCCTCGCGCTGTCCGATCAGCACAGGGAGGCGCCCCATGCTGTCACGCGCGGCGATCAGCTCTCCTTCCTCGGTCAAAATCAGGATCGTCATGGAGCCGTCGATGACCTCCATCGCGTGGAGGATGCCGGAGACAAGGTCGTTTTCCTGATTGATGAGCGCGGCGGTCAGCTCGGTGACATTCACGCGGCCGCTGCTCAGCGTCAGAAATTGCTGGCCCTTGTCGGAGAGATAAGCCTTCACCAGCTCGTCGGTGTTGTTGATGATGCCGACCGTCACGATGGCGTACAAGCCCAGATGGGAGCGCACGAGCAGCGGCTGAGGGTCGCTGTCGCTGATGCAGCCGAGCCCCGCGTGGCCGCGGAAGTCCGCGAGGTCCCGCTCAAACTTCGTCCGAAAGGGCGTATTTTCAATGTTGTGTATCTGGCGCTGGAAGCCCTCCTTCTTGTCAAAGAGCACCATTCCGCCGCGGCGCGTGCCGAGGTGAGAATGATAGTCCGTGCCGAAGAAGACATCCAGCGCGACATCGCGGTCCGAGACCGCGCCGAAAAAGCCCCCCATTACGCAAAGAACAGCTCAGAGAGCGTCATGGGGTCGATGTACTTTCCGTCCCGATAGACGCGCATATTGCCGGAGGAGATCTCGTCGATCAGCATCACGCTGCCATCCGGCGCGTAGCCGTACTCAAACTTGATGTCGTAGAGGACAAGGCCCTTTTCGCGCAGGTCATCCGCGACAATCTCGGTGATCTTCTGCGTCATGGCCTTGATGTCGTCATACTGCTGCTCGGTCATCACGCCCAGCGCCACAAGACCGTCCTTCGTCACCAGCGGATCGCCCAGCGCGTCATTTTTGAAGGTCGTCTCCACATAGGCGGGCAGGTCGGCGCCCTCTTCAATGTACTCACCGTAGCGGCGGCGGAAGCTCCCCACCGCCTTGAGACGGCAGATGACCTCCAGCCCGTGGCCGAAGACCTTCGCGGGCAGGACCTCCATCGTGGTCTCCTTCAGATCCGCGGAGACATAGTGCGTGCGGATGCCGGCGGCGTTGATCTTTTCAAAAAAGTGCTTGGTCATGCGCAGGTTGACATTGCCCACGCCCTCGATGGTCAGGCCCACGCTGTTCTCGCCGGGGTCAAACACGCCGTCCTTGCCCGTGCAGTCATCCTTGAACTTGAGGAGGTAGTTGCCGTTCTCCAATGCGAATACATCCTTGGTCTTTCCGGTATATACGAGTTTCATCTTCTTGTGCTCTCCTTTATGTTTTTTGAAGTGTATTTTCCTGATTTACTGATAGAGCGCCCGAACCTCTTCGTCCGCGCGCAGCACGGCGTCCCGCTCCCGCGTCCGCGCCTCGTCCAGCTTTTGGGCGAGCTCCGCGTCGGAGACCGCCATGATCTGCACCGCCAGCAGCGCGGCGTTCTTCCCGCCGTCCACCGCCACCGTCGCCACCGGGATGCCGCTCGGCATCTGCACGGTGGAGAGCAGCGCGTCCATGCCGTCAAGCTTCGTCCCGCTGCACGGCACGCCGATCACCGGCAGCGTGGTGTTTGCCGCCATCGCACCGGCAAGATGCGCCGCCATGCCGGCGAACGCGAGGATAACAGAAAATCCGCCCTCCCGAGCCGACGCGGCAAATTCCCTTGCCTCATTCGGACACCGGTGAGCGGATAATACGCGCACTTCCATCTGGACGCCGTAGTCTTGCAATACGCCTACGGCCTTCTCCGCGACGGGCAGATCACTCTTGCTGCCCATAACGATCGCAACCTTTCTCATCTGCGTTCCCTCCCTCAAACATAAAAATAGGCGCTCCGCTGCCCTTTGCAGTTGGAGTGCCCAGACGGTCGGCCTCTGAAACGCGCCGCCTCAGAGCGATGCTCCCTGCTCCCCCGTGGTAGCCCACATTCCGTCAGTTACAAAGAGCTCAACTTGCTTTTAGTGTACCATACGCCCTGCTTTTCGTCCATTCCGCAAAAAGGAGAAAGAAGATAGAAAATCTTAGCTATATTTATATCGTTATGACAATTCATAAGATACGCTTATACTTTGCCTTGGAAAAACTTATCGTCGAAAAACCATTTTTTGTCTTGACAAGGCAATCCTCGCGTGGTATTCTATCAAAAATTTGAGGAAAGAGAGGCGATGACCGTGACCGTGATTTTGAAGGACGCGCAGGTGTTCCACCGAGGTGCTTTCAGCGGCGGTGATGTTTCCGTTTCCTTTGGGGATCGTGTTTTTTGCAAGGACATTGTTTTTCCTTCGTCCCTGAATGTTTCTTCCTTTACCATATTACCCGGTTTCGTTGATGTGCATGTACATCTTCGGGAGCCGGGTTTTTCTTATAAGGAGACCATCCGCACCGGTACGCTGGCGGCGGCCCACGGCGGCTATACCGCCGTATGCGCCATGCCGAATCTGAATCCGGTGCCGGACAGCATGGAGACGCTGCAAATGGAGCTGGACGCCATTCAAAAAGACGCCGTGATCCGCGTTCTGCCCTACGGGGCCATCACGAAAGGCGAGCAGGGCAGGGAACTGGCGGACTTGGACGCCATGGCCCCCTATGTGGTGGCCTTCTCCGACGACGGAAAGGGCGTTCAGGATCGTGATATGATGCGCCGCGCCATGCTGGAGGCCAAGCGCCTCGGCAAGCTGATCGTGGCCCACTGCGAGGACAATTCCCTGCTGCGGGGCGGCTACATCCACGACGGCGCCTATGCCCGCGCCCACGGACATCGGGGCATCTGCTCCGAGAGCGAGTGGCGGCCCATCCAGCGAGATCTGGAGCTGGTGCGGGAGACGGGCTGCGGCTATCACGTCTGCCATATCTCCACCAAGGAGAGCGTCGCGCTCATCCGCAAGGCCAAGGCCGAGGGGCTGAACGTCACCTGCGAGACCGGCCCCCACTACCTGCTGCTGGACGACGCCTGCTTGCAGGAGGACGGCCGTTTCAAAATGAACCCGCCTCTCCGGGACAATGCCGACCGGGAGGCGCTGCTGGAGGGTCTGGCGGACGGCACCATCGACATGATCGCCACGGATCACGCCCCCCACAGCGCCGAGGAAAAGGGAAGGGGACTGGAAAAAAGCGCCATGGGCATCGTGGGACTGGAAACGGCCTTCCCGCTGCTCTACACCTATCTTGTAAAGCCCGGCGTCATTTCCATGGAACGGCTCATGGAGCTGCTCCACGACGCGCCCTGCCGCCGTTTCAACATTCCGGCGGACACCGGCTTTACCGTGTTCGACCTAAACGACAGCTACCGCGTCGACCCGGCGGACTTCCTCTCCATGGGTAAGGCAACGCCCTTTACAGGCTGGGAGGTTCAAGGCCGCTGCCTGCTGACAGCGACGGGCGAAACGGCGGTCTGGTATGACAAAAACCGTCTGCTGAAAGGAGAATGATTGTGAAGCAAACAACCTTGATAGTGACTGAAAACACAAGGCTGGCTGATGGGATCTACCGTCTGCGGCTGGCGGGGGACACCTCCGCCATCACCGCGCCGGGGCAGTTCGTGAACCTGAAACTCTCCGGCTTTTTCCTCCGCCGCCCCATCTCCGTGTGCGATTGGGAGAACGGAGAATTGACGCTTATTTATAAAGTCTTGGGCCACGGCACCGAGGCCATGACGGGCATGGCTGTCGGCACGGAGTTGGATGTGCTGACGGGCCTTGGCAACGGCTTTGACGTGTCCCGCGGCGGGGAACACCCCCTGCTGGTGGGCGGCGGCGTGGGGATCCCGCCGCTGTACAGCCTTGCCAAGCGGCTGACCGCCCAAGGCAAGCGTGTCACCGCCGTTCTGGGCTTTAACCGGGCATCCGAGATCTTTTTAGCGGAGGAATTTCGGGCGCTGGGGGCGGAGGTCGTCATCGCCACCGCCGACGGCAGCGCGGGCATCCACGGCCTTGTGACCGACGGCATGGCCGCCGTGTCCGACTACACCTATCTCTACACCTGCGGCCCGGAGCCGATGCTCAAGGCGGTGTACGACGCTTGCAAGACCTCCGGCCAGTTCAGCTTTGAGGAGCGGATGGGCTGCGGTTTCGGGGCCTGCATGGGCTGCTCCTGCGAGACGAAATACGGCAATAAGCGCATCTGCAAGGACGGCCCCGTGCTGGAAAAGGAGGAGATCGTATGGTGAACACAAAAGTGACCCTCTGCGGCATTGAGATGGACAACCCCATCATCCCCGCCAGCGGCACCTTCGGCTTTGGCTATGAGTTCGCGGAGCTGTACGACATCAATGTGCTGGGCACCTTCTCTTTCAAGGGCACGACCCGGGAGCCCCGCTTTGGAAACCCCACCCCCCGCATCGCGGAGTACGCGGGCGGTCTTCTGAACGCGGTGGGGCTGCAAAACCCCGGCGTGGACGCGGTGATCGAAACGGAGCTGCCAAAGCTCAAGCAGGTATTTCACAAGCCGGTGATGGCGAATGTCAGCGGCTTTTCCGTGGCGGAATACGCCGAGGTCTGCGAGAAGTTAGACGCGCAGGAGCAGGTGGGCTGGTTGGAGGTCAACATCTCCTGTCCCAACGTCCACGGCGGCGGGGCCGCCTTCGGCGCGGATCCCAAGTCCGCCGCCGAGGTGACGAAGGCTGTCCGGGCGGTGACGAAAAAGCCCATCATTTTGAAGTTGTCCCCCACGGCGGCTGATATTGCCGCCGTTGCCAAGGCCTGCGAGGACGCGGGGGCCGACGGCGTGAGCCTTATCAACACCCTGCCGGGGATGCGCATCGACCTGAAACGCCGCCGTCCGCTACTGGCCAACACCACCGGCGGTATGTCCGGCCCGGGGATGTTCCCGCTGGCGGTGCGGATGGTGTATCAGGTCTATGAGGCCGTTTCCATCCCCATCGTGGGCATGGGCGGCGTCACCACGGCGGCGGACGTCATCGAGCTGATGCTGGCGGGCGCCGCTGCCGTCGGCGTGGGCGCGGCGAACCTTGTGGAGCCGTATGCCTGCAAGACCATTATCGAAGATCTGCCTGCCGTGATGGAACGGTACGGCATGGAAAATCTGACGGAGATCATAGGAGGAGCACATCATGGGTAAGGACGTTATCGTTGCGCTGGACTTCGACAGCAAGGAAAAGACACTGGCCTTTTTAGACCGTTTCACCGAGGAAAAGCCCTTTGTGAAGATCGGCATGGAGCTGTTTTACGCCGAAGGGCCTTCCATCGTCCGGGAAATTCGCGGTCGCGGACATAAAATCTTTTTGGATCTCAAGCTGCATGACATTCCCAACACCGTGAAAAAGGCCATGGCGGCATTGTCTGCGCTGGATGTGGACATCGTGAACCTCCACGCCGCCGGTACCGCCGCCATGATGACCGCCGCGTTGGAGGGCCTCACCCGGCCCGGCGGCACCCGCCCGCTGCTCATCGCCGTGACCCAGCTCACCTCTACCGATCAGGAGCGCATGGAGCGGGAGCTGTGGATCGAAAAGCCGCTTGCCGAGGTGGTGATGCACTATGCCGAAAACGCCGCGCAGGCGGGTCTGGACGGCGTGGTGTGCTCTCCGCTGGAGGCGGGCGTTGTCCATGAGCGCTGCGGCAAGGACTTCCTCACCGTGACCCCCGGTGTGCGCTTTGCCGACGGGGACGCGGGCGACCAGAAACGGGTCACCACGCCGGCCAAGGCCAAAGAACTTGGCTCCGACTACATCGTGGTGGGCCGTCCCATCACGCAGGCGGAGGACCCCGCGGCCGCCTACCGCCGCTGCCGAGAGGAGTTCGTGGGCTGATGCGCTGGGATACAGTTCTCTTTGACATGGACGGAACGCTGACCGACTCGCAGGAGGGCATCGTAAAATCGGTGAGCTATGCGCTCGAGCGCCTTGGCCGCGAGCTGCCGCCGCGAGATACGCTGACTGCCTTCATCGGTCCGCCGCTCCACGAGAGCTTTTCGGCGATTTGCGGCATGGACGAGGCGGAGACGGAGCGGGCGGTCTGCGAATTTCGCGATTACTTCGCCCGCCGCGGCTGGGCGGAGAATGTGCCCTACGAGGGAATGGCGGAGTTTCTTGCCGCGCTGCACGCGGCGGGGCTGCGTCTGATCGTCGCCACCTCGAAGCCTGATAGCTTTGCACGCAAAATTTTAGAGCATTTTGCGCTGGAGCGTTATTTCGACCTCATCTGCGGCTCCCATCCGGAGGACAGGGCCAGCGCGGACAAGGCGAGCGTCGTGCGCACGGCGCTCACGCGCGCCGATGTGACGGGACACGCCGTCATGGTCGGCGACCGCCGCCACGACATATACGGGGCGCACGCCAACGGCCTTGAGGCCATCGGCGTTCTCTACGGCTACGGAAGTCGCGAGGAGCTGAGCGCCGCCGGGGCGGACTTTCTGGCCGCCGATCTCGACGAGCTGAAAACAGCATTGCTTCAACAATAAGAAATACAGGGAGGAAATGGATATGGACATCAGCAGCAAAATCGCACAGGGCCTGCTCTCCATCGGCGCGGTCTTTCTGCGCCCGCAGGAGCCATTCATTTGGGCGAGCGGCATCAAAAGCCCGATCTATTGCGATAACCGCCTCATTCTCACCGCTCCCGCCGTGCGCGATACGGTCGAGCGCGCCATCGCGGACACGGTGCGCCGCGAGTTCCCGCAGGCGGAGGTTTTGATGGGCACCGCCACGGCGGGCATCGCCCACGCCGCCATCGCCGCGCATCTGCTCGGCCTGCCCATGGGCTATGTGCGCTCGGGCAGCAAGGACCACGGCAGAAAAAACCAGATCGAGGGCAGGCTCGAGGCGGGGCAGAGGGTCGTCGTGATCGAGGACCTCATCTCCACCGGCGGCAGCGTGCTGGATACGGTCGCGGCGCTGCGCGAGGCAGGCGCCGAGGTGCTCGGCGTTGTGAGCATCTTCACCTACGGCATGAAAAAGGGCGTCGAGCGCATGGCCGAGGCGAAGGTCAAGAGCGTGAGCCTGACAAATCTGGATACCATCGCCCGCGTGGGCGCAGAGGAGCATTACATCACCGAGGCGGATGTCGCGCGGCTGCTGGCCTTCCGCGACGACCCCGCCGACGAAAGCTGGATCACAAAAGGAGGAACAAACTGATATGAAAAGCCTGATCGACATTCTGGAGCTCTCCGAGCAGGAGATCATGGAGCTGGTGAATACCGCCGGCGACATCATCGACCATCCCGCCGAATACGCACACAAGTGCGACGGCAAGATCCTTGCGACCCTCTTTTTCGAGCCCTCCACCCGCACCCGTCTGAGCTTTGAGAGCGCGATGCTCTCCCTCGGCGGCAAGGTGCTCGGCTTCTCGGAGGCGAAAAGCTCGTCCGCTGCCAAGGGCGAGAGCGTGGCGGACACCGTGCGCACCGTGAGCTGTTACAGCGATATCATCGCCATGCGCCACCCCAAGGAGGGCGCGCCGCTGGTGGCGTCCATGCACTCGCTCGTGCCCGTCATCAACGCAGGCGACGGCGGTCACAACCACCCCACGCAGACGCTCACCGACCTTCTGACCATCCACCGCGAGATGGGACGCTTTGAAAACCTCACCGTCGGTCTCTGCGGCGACCTCAAATTCGGTCGCACGGTGCACTCCCTTGTCTCCGCGATGAGCCGCTACCCCGGCGTCCGCTTTGTGCTCATCTCACCCGAGGAGCTCAAGCTGCCGCGCTATGTCAAGGAGCAGTACATCAAGGCCAAGAATATCCCCTACACGCAGTCCACCGATCTCGAGGCCGTCATGCCGGAGCTGGACATCCTCTACATGACGCGCGTGCAGCGCGAGCGCTTCTTCAACGAGGAGGACTACCTGCGCCTCAAGGACAGCTACATCCTCACGCCCGACAAGCTCAAGGGCGCGAAGGAAGCTCTTCGTATCCTGCATCCGCTGCCGCGTGTGAACGAGATCTCCGTCGCCGTGGACGACGACCCGCGCGCGTGCTACTTCAAGCAGGTGCAGTACGGCAAGTACATCCGCATGGCGCTGATCCTCAAGCTGTTGGAAATCAAGTGAGAAAGGAAGTGAGACACAATGATCATTGACTCTATTCAAAACGGCATCGTCATCGACCACATCACCGCGGGCAAATCCATGGAGCTCTATCAGATCCTCGGCCTCGACCAGCTCGACTGCACGGTGGCCATCCTCAAAAATGTTACGAGCGGCAAGCTCGGCTGCAAGGACATCATCAAGATCGACCGCGAAATGGACCTTGACTGGGACCTGATCGGCTATGTCGATCCGAGCATCACCGTCAACATCATCCGCGATGGGAAACTTGTGGAAAAGCGCACGCTCAAGTTGCCTGAGCGCATCCGCGGCGTGCTCAAGTGCAAAAACCCGCGCTGCATCACCTCCGTTGAGCAGGAACTGCCGCAGGAGTTCGTGCTGACAGACCGCGAAAAGCGCGTTTACCGCTGCCGCTACTGCGAAACACAGGCGGGTAAATAGGCTTTTGTAAGGCAGAAGTCGAGAAGATCCTGCTTGCAGAGAAGTATGCAGAATCAGACAAGCCTCGACGCACAGGGAGCCTCCTCTCAGCACGCTGTACTGTCCGGGCGTAAAGCCGAAGGCTTCAGATGCACCATGGAGGATGCTCGGCATATCATCACAATAGAGAGAATCTTCGGATACCCTCTATTGCAGCGATGCAGGAACAATGAAAGCTCTTTATCAATTAGGACATGGCGATGAAGGGCTCGGAGCATGTTCTTCTGTTTTGCACTGTAATCATGGCAGAGAGACGTAAGGAATATCCCCGGCCAAGCCGGGGATATTCCTTACGCGGGCAAAGCTCCATGCTGTCGGCCACGCCTCATGTGGCGTTGGTATAGTCTGCTAAACTTCTTCTGCCACTTCATTTCTGAATGGTCTCCCGTTGCTTTACAGCTTGTAGCTGCCAGACAGCATTTCTACTATAACAGGGAGATTTCTTTTTCCGCAATAGTCTCAGCCTGCTCCCGCCGCTTTCGATACTCCTCCAGATACCGGTCCAGACAGACCTTGTTGACGGTAGCCGAGATCGTGCTGCGCAGGAGATCCTTGGCATCAGACTCGGTTTCACCAAGTCCCTCCACGGCAGGAGCGACACCAAACGCTGCGCCGAGCATATTCTCAAACTCATCGCAGAAGTAGTCATAGGCGGTCTGAAGGGGATAGCACTCCTCCTGTATGCTAAACATCAGTCGAAGCCCCTCCAAAGGAACAACAGGCTTGACCACCGCGATGAACAGAAGCCGCGCAAGATGTTCGGCTGTATACAGTTTTTTTTGAGGGGCAGGAACCAGCTTCTGCTTGACATAGTTGCTCACCATGGAGCCAGTCAGTTCAGGCTCTCCTAACGGTGCCAACCGGGCGTTGATATAGCGCACCACCTGCTCCAGATACAGTCCGACCTCCGGGATCTGTGCATAGCGCGGCAGACGGAAGGCCGCGATGTCCGCCGTGATTCTGTTTTGCACTTCTTTTTCCATATTGTTATTATAAGCGTTTCCTCTGCAAAGTTCAACGGCTTTGCGAAATATTTTTAACGGTTTATTAAAAACCGTTGACGAAGAAATAAAAAGCTGATAAACTGCATCCATCCCTTACCGGAACCGAACGACACTTTTTCAGTTGGAGGTCACCTTATGGATCAGATCCGCATTGCCGCAGACTCAAGCTGCGACCTGCTTACCATGGACGGCGTGGACTTTGTCAGCGTTCCGCTCACCGTCCGTACTGCTGTGGAGGAATTTCGCGATGACGCCGCGCTCGATGTCGACGCGATGGTCACAACACTTCGCGGCACGAAGGGCCGCACCTTCAGCGCCTGCCCGAACATCGCGGACTGGGAGTCCGCCTTTGGCGAAAGCGGCGATGTACTCGCGTTCACCATTACAAGCAGCCTTTCGGGCAGCTGCAGCGCGGCACTTGCCGCAAAGAAACGCTGCGAGGAGCAGAATCCCTCTCGCCGCATTTTTGTGGTGGACACGCTGTCCGCCGGTCCGGAGATCGCCCTGCTCATCGAAAAGTCAGCCGCCGAACTGCGCTCCGGCAAGAGCTTCGAGGAGGTCTGCACAGCCGTACAGCAGTATCAGCGCCGTACCCATCTGCTCTTTGCGCTGGAATCCATGCACAATCTCGCCCAGAACGGACGAATCAGCAAGCTGGCGGCAACGATGGCCGGTGTTCTCGGCATCCGCGCCGTTGGGCAGGCCAGCGAGGAGGGCACGCTTGAGATGCTCGGCAAATGTCGGGGCGCTCGAAAAACGCAGGAGCTCCTGTTGAGTGAAATGGTGCGGCTTGGCTACAGGGGCGGCAGCGTCCGCATCGGGCATTGCCGGAACGCGACATTTGCATTGGAGCTCTGCACCGAGCTCCGGCGGCGATTTCCGGGGGCGGAGGTGAAAAGCTATCCCCTGCGCGGGCTGTGCAGCTACTATGCAGAACACGGCGGGATTATGCTGGGCTTTGCATCATGAAAACGAAGGTCTCGGACAGGAAGGCGCTGCCGCATCTTGCGGTACGCATTCTGACACTGCCGCCCATCGTCATCGGGGTAACGCTGCTTCTGATGTACGCTCCGGCAGGGCTTCTGACGCGCAGGGAGCTGCTGCTGTGCGAGGTGTTCCTGCTGGTTATCCCGTTGGCGGCGTACCCGCTGCGGGAGATCTTCCACATTGGAAAGGACCGACGCAGGGGGCAGCGCGGCACGGCGCTGGTATGCAGCGCCGTTGGGTATCTGTGCGGGTTTCTCTGGTCAATGCTGACACCATGCTCATGGCTCGTCCATATCCTGTTTCTCTCTTATGTCATTTCCATCGCAGCGCTGTTGCTGCTCAACGCGGGTTTTGGCCTTCGCGCAAGCGGACACGCCTGCAGTACAACAGCTCCGGCGTTTCTGCTGACATGGAAGCTGCATCCGCTTTTTGTCATACCGTCCGTTCTGCTGATCGCGGCAGTGTACCGCTCCTCCCTAAAGCTGTCGCGCCATACCCTGCCGCAGCTTCTGGCCGGCTCGGCGGTCAGTCTGCTGGCCTGTGTGATCTCGATCGTGGTTTATGGCGTCGGATAAAACGATACTGCGCCGCATCGCCGTCAAATGAAACGACGATGCGGCGCAGTCCTGTCTTTATTGCAGCTTCTTCAATCGCTGCTGTTCTGTTCTGCGTTATATTGATTCTTGAAAAACGCTACCACAACAGCGCCGGGGCCCGCATGGGTTCCGATCACACTTCCTACGGTCGTATAGCGAATTTCTTTCAGTTTTCCCTCCCAGATGTGGCGGCTGTCCTCGATGTACTTCAATAAAAGCGCATCGGAAAGTCCGCTGTAGCCAAGCAGCACCGGCCTGCTGAAATCAATGCCGCCGGCCTTGTCGATCTCCTGAACGAGCAGATTGTTCCCCATTTTCGAGCCGCGTGCCTTCCCCAGCAGGTGTATCTCGCCGTCAGTGACGGAGATCACAGGCTTGATGTTCAGCACCCCGCCGGCGAATGCGGCTGTCTTTGAAATGCGGCCGCCCCGCTTGAGGTATTCGAGGGTATCTACCAGCGCCACAACAACGATTTTTTTCTTCTCTTTCTCCAGAGCATCCGCAATTTCCTCTGCGGACATTCCCGCGTCCAAAAGCCGGAACGCAAGCTCCACCAGAATCCCTGTTCCCATCGCTGCGCTGGTACCATCTACAACATAAATGTTTTCATAATCCGCCGCCGCGATCATGGCGCTTGTGGTGGGCATCACATCGCTTTCGACGAGCTTCTCGTAGAATGTTCTGTGGTCAATGGTTACGCCGTCGATGTATTCCTCCTGACCGAAATGAACGGTGAGAGGCACCGTATAGACCCGCGCCTTGATCTCGGGAACCAGATCCGCGGTGGAATCCACAATGATCCTTGTTTTCAATTTCTTCAAGCCTCCTGTTTCCCGCTGCTTTGGGCGATTGCGTTCAAGCTTCTGCTGATGGCGGAAAGGCTGCGGTAAAGTGCTGCTCGTTCGTCCTCCGTGAGGGTACGGCTGACCGTATCGAGGACAGCGCCAATCTTCTCCGCGATCCTTTTGCCGACCTCCTGCCCTTTTTCGGTCAAGCGCAGAGGGTTTCTGTACCGTTTGACCCGGTCGGAATCCCGGACGATAAATCCGTTCGTTTCCAGATAGTCCAACGCACGGGAAATGGTCGCCTTGTCCTCCTCGCAGTGCTCGCACAGCTCCGCCGAGGTCACGCCATCCAGAGAATATATGTAGTACAGACAGGACACGTGGGCGCTTCGCAGATGATAGACGGCCATCTCCTGATTTTTTATCCTCCGTATGTCGCGGCTGATCCGGTTGATCAAAACCGTAAACGTCTCAAATCGCTCCTGCATGGCTGCGCTCCTCT
>QWCY01001913.1_pt1 | contig 28940 bp, 18 predicted proteins | sample 1972631 | NCBI WGS metagenome assembly QWCY01 (sample SAMN09866696, study PRJNA288562) | Human gut metagenome isolate pre1_stool, whole genome shotgun sequencing... | isolation source: gut | host: Homo sapiens | place: USA: California
AATGAAGAGTTTTTGCGACTATATTGAGTTCACTTTTTAGGCTCTTCATTCTTCCCTCAACACCGAAATCAGCTTTTCATTTATAATGCGTCACCCCTGACTCCTAATCCAGGGCTGACGCAATATAAAGGCTAATTCCTATTTTGAGGTGCTGGGTGGCTTTCTCCCCCAGCACCTCAAAATAGGAATTAGCCGCCATATTAAAGCATATCTTTCTTTATCTCACGATTATTTGTCTTTCGTCGGGCACGTCTTGGGTATCTGAACGGAGTTTGGCACGGCGATTCTCTATCGAGAGGCTGTGGCGTATCACCACATTGCGGGCTTCCACTTCGCCTGCAAGACGAAGATAGCGGGAATATCCTTGAGATGTGTTACCACCTTTGGCAAAACCTTCTGCCTCCTGTATTAAATGTTGTACTTCGTGAAGCAACACGCCTTCAATCTGTTGGTCGAAGGGTGCATTGGGGGTTCCGATTGTCACCACCATACCATAATTGATGGGGTCAAAGTAGCCCAACGTGCCTCCTCTCGAAGTGTAAGAAGAGAACAATCTTAGCCGATTAAAGGCGGGATATGCCGAAAGCAAGGAGGTATCAGCCATACATAGAGCTATGTTTATTGGTTCGCCGTAATGTCTTTTTACGTGATCTTCGATGACGGCATTGGGGTGGAATGGGTCAGGGTATTCAAACTTCCACAAACCCTCCACGCCAAGTTCCCAACCTGTCCGCATTTTAATGCAAGACATGGTTGTCCCCATACGCATTTCCTGTTTAGCCGTGTGAAGTGCCGCCTTTAGGACTTCTGCGTTTTCTGTATTTGCGATGCCTTTTTCGCCAAGATACATTTGTTTAATCCATTATTACGTCAGTCTCTCCGTCAAGGTATCTTCTCAAAGACTGCACTATATGCTCAAGACGGTTACTACAAGGGCAGTTGTTAAGGAACTCCATAACCTGTTCTCGTGGTGGAGACATGAAAAGAAATTCTTCTTTGAAGCGTTCTCTAATACTCGTAACAACATCGAGACGTTCCTTGCAACTTGCCTTGTATAATCTATCGTAACAAGCCAAACTAATCTTATCGGTCGGTTCAATCAGGGCATGGCGCAGTTCGTCCAATACGGCACGACGTAACGAACGTTCATTGTCTTCAAGATGAGAGCAAGAACGCCAGTTGAAATAGAGGCTTCTGGACTGCAATCTTGTTGCCATATCCTTCATACTGCATCCTTCCAACTTTAATGTGGCTTTGCAAAGAGTCACAAATGGCGAGTATGATTGTACGTCCAGACCTTCATCATCGTCTTTCAGCATGGGTGGTGTGATGTGTAGAAGAACCTCACGATGCGAGGGCGGAAGCGGTTGTTCTGTCTCGTTTTGCCAGTCGAGAACAGGCCAAGCCATGTTCTCTTCATGAAGCGATTGCGATTCAAATTGTTTAAGTTCACCGATGGTAATCTGTTCGCGTGGTACGACAATCATCGCTTTATTCTTTACCCAAAAGGCAATGATGCTCTGCATAGGCTCACTCTCAAAACGCAGATTGTCAGTATAGTATCTCATACGAGTTTTGCGTTGCTTCGGGTTGTTTGAAGCTTTGTCACGTTCTGACCATTTGGAAGACACTGGCTCCGCTATGAATAAAGAGCGTATTGGAGCATAGAGTTGCTCAAATGCCTTGGTACTTCTTTCATCCACACTGATACGAAATTTCAGTCCATCGTTTGATTTTTCACGGATGGGCATAAGCAAGAATGTGACATCCAAACCAGTAACATAATATACAGAAGATGTTGAGTTTGCATAACGCAATCCATCAGCTAATGGCAGTGTCACATTTTTCAACACTTCACGCAGACGCACCTCGTCGAGAGGCATCAGTAGGCCATGAGCTACAGTCTTTTTTCCGGCCTTATCTGGGGCGAGTGTAAAAGTGATGAAACGAGGTTTTAATTTGGCTATGGCTGGGTCGCTATAAGCTCTGAGTATATTGCCTGTGACGATTTTGCGCTCTATAATCCGGTTGTTATATTTGGCTATTTCTTCGTTCCAAACCATTGCATCGAAGGGATATGGCTGTCCATATTTCATGATACTTTCCAGTTTGCTGTAGTTGCTGTTCTTTTCAGAATGCACTAGATTGATGGTGATTTCACGCATACCAGCAGACAGAGCAAATACCAATTCCACCTTGCCCGGAAGGAATTTCTTCTCAATGTCTTGGCCAAAGCGAATGTCTTTTAAGACACCAATGACATAATCGCATTCAAATTCCAGTTCAACACAGCCGCTCATATCATATGAAAAGCCCAGTTTAGCAGCCGAAAGAATGGTGCGCAGACGTTTACCTTCTTCGCTAATCTTCTTGAGGTTCTTGTCAAGGCGCTGCGCATTGGCCATCCATTCATTAGAATAGGATTTCAGACGGCGCAGTATTGTATTCCGCATATGCAAGCCCTTTACTTTTTCTTTTGCCATACCACACCATGACTCATAGGGCTGTTGTGCTATGGCTATCAGTTCATCTACCAACTCGTCATTCGTGATATGTTTCTTCAGAGACTCACGAACATTCAGCGTTAGGATATCCTGACGTTGTGCGATGCGCTCTCGCACTTTCTTGCGTTGCAGTCTGTAGTATGCATCCACCTCCTTATGCAATACACTATTCTCTCTGAATGGTAGGCCATATTGTTGTTGGGCTTCTATTATGGCCTTTTGGAGAGATTTTGAATCATAGGGGAAAGTGCGATGGCGGCAGCGGTAGGTAGTGAGGTACGACCCTCCGCCTAATCGAGAGTCATCGAGCGCAGCCGTAAAGAACTCATCACGAACAAAAACAGCCTCAAAATCGCGATGCTCTCGTTCGAGATCCCATTGATTGATGCGGCGCAAGTCCGTTTCAAGTGCTTGGTAAGCAGTAAAGAGTTCGTCGATGGCATCCTGTTGTGCAGTAACGCTAAGCATGGCAAGGCGTGCCATCAGGCGGCTTGCAGTAAGAGAAGATGTTGGCTTCAGACCTAGCACAAAGGACAACTCCGTATGTGCTTCAAGAAACTCACGTGCCACCTGATTGCCATATTTATTGCTCAAGTCAATAAAGTCGGCTTGCTTGCGATCCTGGTCCTGATTGGCCGCAGTATTTGCACTCAGTAGTCGCAATTTGGCGCGAAGCATCATATTTAGCCTTTTCTCTGACGGGATGGAGGTGATGATATATTCGTAAAGGGGAGGTAAGTCCATGCGCTGTCCTGTGCGGTTGATACGTCCACGCTTTTGGAGGTCTATGTTTACATCCAGGTCTGTCTGCACAATGAGCATCTTGCGCTGACGCACTTGCGATTCGGGCACCTCTGCTGTGGCTATGGCATGGGCACTTGCTCCGATAGCACCACATGCGTTGATAAGGATTACATCAAGTTTGTTGTTCTGAAAATCGTTAAAGATACGGTTACTGTGAACCTTACGTCGTGACACGATGGTAGCCGCACAGAAATCGTCCTCTCCGTCAGGCCATGTGTATTCCAACTGGTGGACACGGCCTGTACACTCTTCAAAGCGAATATGAATAAAACGCCCGTCTGGAGCCTCAAAGGTCTCCCTTGTTATCAATTGTCTAATGACATCAATGGGCGAAAGAGGCAGATGAAAGGTATCTTCCTTAATGCCATGTTTGAGTAGTTCATAGAAATTTTCCACCTCAGCAATAGCATTTGCGACTTCTTCTGCTCCTGGTAAGTCCATATCAAAAGTGAGTTTGAACAGAGACATATAGGAGTGGGTGTCTATGACCGTCTTCTCCAATAAACGAAGCAATATAGCCGAAAAATCGCCAGAGCAATTACCTTTCTCATCCTTCACCACATCCTATAGCACGCATTCCAACGTATCGCTCATTCCGATAACCACGCTACGTCCCTGCCTAACCTCCCCAACAGCTGCGTCGGCGATAGTCTTGGCTTTCAAGGCAATCAATAGGATCTTGTTTACATAAAACAACTGTCCGCGTGTAGGATAACATCCCCAATCAGCTATGAGTTGGTAGAGCCTTCCAAGCGCAATAGTCTGATGAACCATTTGACTCAATGTTACCAACTCGCGAAACCAATACATTACCCTGTCAAACAGCTCGGAGTGTACCACCAAATCGTCATCAAGATAGGTGTAAATAGGGTCAGGAATACCTTCGTTTGAATGTTCACGCCGTATCATCTGCCCATCTGCAGCCAAGGTTGAAGATACAAATTCCTGCATGGGTACACCTCCGCTGGCAAAAGCAAGTTGAAGCGTTGCTTTTGTGGCCAAAGCACTCAAAGCAGTGCGCTGCATAAAGGTTATCAGGCATTCAGGACGTTTGGCAAATGTTGCTGAAAGGAAAACGCATTGGGCTTCAGCACTATTTTCCAACACAGAGTTTATGCATTGGGTGATGACAGACACATTGCCAGCCGAGACACTACTGCTGCGGTGTGCTTCGTCAAAGATGAAAAGCAGACGATGCTTTTCGCAAAGCGCATTGAGGAAATCGAGTCGTGTCTTGTCTTTCTTGGCATCCTTTAGTTGAGAATAGGTCATCATCAAATACTCGTAGCAACCTTCAGGAATGTCTCTTTTGCTGTATATGATTTCCATCTCACGTTTCTTCAGCGATTTATATACAACCTCATATTGCTTTTGGTAGAGTGTCATCAATCCGCTGTCATCAGCCTCCTCATCCTCACCGATTGTAGGAGACCAAATTTCGTCAGGCGCATCAGGCATTGACTCGGGTTCTATCACTTTGTCAAAATCTACAACCGAGACACCGCTATTCACTATCAACGGTCGTGCCTCTTGTATGCCCAACGCCTTGCAATCACGATACATATCGCTAAAAAGCGTATAGCGGTCAGTGAAGAAAACGGGCAGATAGCCGGACAACATACCATAGCGTATCATAGCCGCAGCTTGTCGCCCTTTACCTATGCCAGTCTGGTCTCCAATGATAACGGCCTGACTCCGCATTTCGATATTATAGATAGCCATGGCCACACTGTCTATCTGCTCCATAGCCAATGCTTGAAACAGTTCTTTTTGAGAAAAGTGAAGTCGTTTGGCCACAAATCCGCTAACATCCCCGCCTAGGGCATCTCGCAGTTTTTCAAGCGCATGTGTGGTGTCATTGGCCAACTGGCTTGGCACTTTAGTGCCAAGCTCTTGAGCACCAGCAGATATGCCTTTGTATTCTGTAGAAAGGACCTCCATACTATACTCTGGGTAAATTAGCAGCAGATATTCTTACACGCACAATATGTTCTGTTTCTTGCCATATCAGAAGTCTTTGTTGATGTTCCTCATCGAACTAGCCCGCAAACCAATCTGGGTAGAAATAGATGAGAGCGTACCGTAAGGCAGAAAAGACTTCAATGATAACAAGCCATTTGAAGATATACCACACTGTTCTTGCAAACTTGCTCGGCGGAGTGTCGGGTCTGTTATTAGCGTGAAGCATCTGCTTTACCTGCTGTCGGAATGTTGTTGTGCTCATATTTCAGTTGTTTGATTACTTTGTTCCATCGTTCAAATGTGGCTTCCGGCTCTTCATAGAAGTAGTCGGTATGACCATTAAGTATTTCAATGAGTTGGCAGAACCGCAAATGCTTGCCATCCCCGTGAAGGCATTCCTCCAGCAGGTGCAACACTCTTATGTTGTCCTCCTGGCATTTCTTGTCAAAATCACTCATTGTCCTTGGTTATGTCTTTGTTTCGCCGACCGGCCTGGTCTGTTAGCCGTTGACAAACCAATTGAACATTCACATCAAAACTGTTGATGCGCACGATGTCGGCCAGCGAATAAGGGTTATGGCTATAGAGGGAATGGAATGCGTACCCAAAGCAGATATGTTTTAGATCATCGCGATGCAGGCACTCGTCCCAACTGGTGCCATCGTCCAAATATGCGAAGTCAACGACAAGCAATTCCTGGTCCGTCATGTCTGGCGTGTTTCCTTCTTCGTGCCGCAAACAACAGTTGTCGATGTAGCCAAGAGCGTAACGCCTTTCTTCTTCGTTGTTTGCGATGACGTAAAGCATATAGGCGAAGTCAGAGCCATAGTAAGCATCGTTTTCCAGATGCAGGACGGTTCCGTAATCGCCCTCTTTGCTGTCATATTCCACTCCTACGGTCAGTTTACCTTCCACCTCATAGTCATCATCGAAACTTTTGTCAACGCCATGAGCCAGCAAGGTGCGATACAATGCACAGGTACGCCGACACATATTCTTCCGCAAGTCGGTCAGGAGCGTGTTCACCTGCTCCATACGTTCAATCTCGTCGGGAGCATAGGTGAACATCTTGTCCAGTATCATTGTTCTCAGACCGATGTAGTTGTCTATTTCTTCCATGGCCTGTTGTGAAGGACGTTCAAGATAGAAACTCAATGGATCGTTTCCGACAATACCCTTTATATCTTCTTCCACTGACAGCAATAACTCGCGCAAGGTTGCGACATCCTTGGCCGCTTCAATGCGCTCAATATTGATTGTGCTCTCTTTTCGTGTCATTGGTCGTTCTCTTTAAGTTGTTCTTTCTCTTCTTCTGTAAGATGACGCCATTTGAGGAGATAAGGATTGCCATTGGTGGGAGGTCTTCTATCCTCTTGCCACACGTCAAATGTTTCTTCCCTATCTTCTGGAGTGAAGCCCCAGAAGGTTGCATCAAAGAGGACAACCGCGATTATCTCTTCCAAAGGAGCAGAGACATTGGTGCCAATAATCACTTCGCGCCCAACAACCGTCTCCCAATCGGCATTATCCGAATGAAATGCCGCAAGACATGGATCCTTGGCATCCTCAGTATAATACTCCACCTTGACATTTTCGCCATCAAGATTGGACGGTATGGTATTCCTCATGCCGTCAAACGCTTCTTTGAAACCAAAGAGGCACTTTGCCATATCAGGATAGTGCTGCACTATATAGGGTGCAACATCGTCAAACTCAACCTTGTTCAGTAGTTCTTTCAGTGTCATGCGAGTCAATTTTGGTGCAAAGGTATGAATCCGTCTATGCCAAATCGAAGCATTGCCACCTAATTTCATTCTGTAATGAGAGTATAGTCGCCCGTTTAGCTAATAGACTTAACAAATCGTTGTAATGGATTCTAATGTCTTTCTCATCCCATTCAAAATGGTGGGCTTCCGTAATAAAGTACATAATTTGACGGTTTGCGCCCATATTCTTGTTCTTATACGTTTGCACTTTCTCCTTAACGTCTCGGTCATTAAGACGTGAGTTGGCACCTTTGCTGATTAAGCAAAGGTTCCCCAGATTGTCAATATATTCGTCTGCACCATCTATATTCTCTGCTTTTTTACGGGCAAGGTGGTGTTCTACCGAGTTCCAATATCGGAAAGAAAAATCTTTCAGCTTGTCTGTATGTGGTATCTGGTGGCAGGACTTGTGTATAAACCTTTCCACCCAATAGAGATAATCTATCAGATTGAAAAGGAAATGTGGTGTGCGCACACCATCGGACATGCTATTGTTGCGGCAAAGGGACTGATTAGGAGCGATGGGTTCATATTCATTTATGTGCATGTCTGACGAGTCGGCACGTTGCAAAATGTATTCGTCCAAGAAGGAGGACACTATTGCTCTCGAATGACTCCAGAGGAAATCTTCGAAATGGAATTATAATGCGTCAGCCCTGACTCCTAATCTACGGAAGAGAGAGCCGTCGGCAGCGGACTTCCTCAGGACTATATGAGCTAAATGTGAAGAGAGGTGACGATCCTTAGGGGACGTCACCTCTCTGATTATTTACTGTCGATCAGTCGTAGCGGGCTTTGTAGCCTCACCGAGCGATCGTCACAACTTTTACACGGGATTACTCCTCGCTCTGTAGGCGCTCCTTGAGAGCAGCTAGCTCATCGAGGTCTCCTAGGGTAGCACGCTCTACGCTCTGCTGTGTAGCAGCGACGGCGGCAGCGTCACGTACCTGCTGGTTGCGTTCCTCGGTAGCAGCCTGACGACGCTCTGCACGCTCAGCATCCTCGTGGATACGACTGTGAGAGACGATGATGCGCTGCATCTCGGGGTTGAAGTCTAGGATCTTGAAGGGGAGCTTCTCGTCTACAGAGACGCTTGAGCCGTCCTCCTTGACTAGATGCTTGGGAGTAGCAAAAGCCTCGACACCGTAAGGTAGGGCGATCGTGGCACCCTTCTCGTTCATACGAACGACTGTACCCTCGTGGATAGAGCCGATGGTGAACTCCTTAGCGAACTCGTCCCAAGGATTCTCCGTTACCTGCTTGTGACCTAGGCTGAGACGACGATTTTCCTTGTCAATCTCTAGTACCTGTACCTCGATCATCTGACCGACCTTGACAAACTCATTGGGGTGCTTGACCTTGCGTGTCCAAGAGAGGTCGCTGATGTGGATCAGACCGTCGATACCCTCGTCGAGCTCAACGAAGACTCCGTAGTTGGTGAAGTTGCGTACGCGAGCCTCGTGGTTAGAGCCAACGGGGAAGCGCTGCTCGATGGTCTCCCATGGATCGGGCTTGAGCTGCTTGAGACCGAGGCTCATCTTGCGATCCTCGCGGTCGAGCATCAGGACGACAGCGTCTACCTCCTGACCTACGGTGAGGAACTCCTGAGCGCTGCGTAGGTGCTGTGTCCAAGACATCTCGCTGACGTGGATCAGACCCTCGACACCTGGGATCACCTCTACGAATGCGCCGTAGTCAGTGATGACGACGACACGACCGTGGATGATGTCACCCTCCTTGAGGTTAGGATCGAGTGCATCCCATGGGTGAGGCATAAGCTGCTTGAGACCGAGAGCGATACGTGTCTTCTCCTCATCAAAGTCTAGGATGACCACGTTGATCTTCTCATCGATAGAGACCACCTCAGAGGGATCTCCGATACGACCCCAAGAGAGGTCGGTAATATGGATTAGACCGTCTACGCCACCGAGGTCGACGAAGGCACCATAAGAGGTGATACCCTTGACGACACCCTCGAGGACTTGACCCTTCTCGAGCTTGGAGATGATCTCCTTCTTCTGCTGCTCGAGCTCTGCCTCGATGAGGACCTTGTGTGATACGACTACGTTGCGATACTCGGGGTTGACCTTGACGATCTTGAACTCCATCGTCTTGTCGACAAATGCGTCGTAGTCCTTAATAGGACGTACGTCGATCTGTGATCCTGGGAGGAATGCCTCGATGCCAAAGATGTCGACGATCATACCGCCGTTGACGCGATTCTTGATGTAGCCTAGGATGACCTCGTCATTCTCCTGAGCAGCTGCGATCTTCTCCCAAGCACGAGCTGCACGAGCCTTGCGGTGAGAGAGTTGTAGCTGACCGAAGCGATCCTCCTTGCTCTCGACAAGTACCTCGACCTCGTCTCCGACCTTGAGATCCTTGTTGTAGTTAAACTCGTTGGCAGGGATGATGCCAGCACTCTTGTAGCCGATGTTGACTAGTACCTCGCGCTTGCTGATAGACATAACCTTACCTATGACGACCTCGTTCTCTTTGATCGTCGTTAGGGTCTTGTCATAAATCGCCTCGCGCTCTTTGCGCATCTCAGGAGAGATGTCAGTGTCCTGTGCGTAGCCAGACCAGTCGAAGTCTGCGAGTGGCTGGATACGATCCGTTGGATTGTTACTCATTTAGTAAGTTGTGGTGATTTAATAGGTAAAACTGTATGTATAGTTACTCTGTACAATGGCGCAAAGGTACAAAAATCTTATCTAATAGCCTCCCTTCAATCAAAAGCGCCAGTGTCACTACCCTCCCCCTCCCTACTCTCTAACCTCTAATCTCTAAGGTCTAATCTCTAATCCCCACGTGGCTATTCGTAATTCGCCACGTAGGGAAAAAACATTCTCCACGTAGGCGAGAAACATTTCCTCCGAAGTTTCATTTCGTCCCCACGTAGGGAGCATTTCGTCCCTACGTGGGGATTTTTTCGTTCCTCCGTAGGGATTTGGAAATTCTCACGTGGGGATCAGCATCTTTTGGCGTAAAGGTGTTGTGATGCGTAGGTGACCTTATTTATAATGTCTCAACTCAGCCTCCTCTCCCAGCACCATAAAGCTGAAGTTAGCGAGAGGGTGAGAGGCTTCGTATGTCTATACGGATAGTTTGTTGTGCTATTTTGTATCTTTGCACTCAGATATCTATCGGAGAGCATCGCCTAGAGCGTATTAGCCTCACGATGGATCGCTCACTACGTAATACGCATCTAATGAAATACAAAATCCCCAGTAAGGATGAACTTCGCGTCCGCCTAGCAGCTCTGCCTGCTCAGGCCGCTGAACTACTCTCTAGTCGTAAGTTTTGGCACGAATTGGTCCTGATGACCGTTGCTATGTTTATCGGTGCTATGGCGGTACACTACTTCCTCGCACCTAGTGGTCTGATCGTCGGATCGGTGACGGGACTAGGCATCGTGCTGGAGCGACTCTTTCCGATTATGTCGCTGGGCTCCTATATGTTTCTCATCAATGCTATCTTGCTGCTGCTCTCCTTTATCCTGATTGGCAACGAGTTTGGCGCTAAGACTTGCTACACGGCACTGATCTTAGGCCCGTTTGTCGACTTGATGGGATGGATCGATCCTGTAGAAGGGTCGATGTTCGCTCAGGAGGTGCATGGCGTTATGGTGGCTAATCCAGGGTTTGACTTGGTCTGCTTCATCTTGGTGATGAGTGCTGCGCAGGCTATCCTTTTTAGCATCAATGCCTCGACGGGTGGGCTAGATATCTTGGCGAAGATCTTTAATAAGTACCTTCATGTGCCACTAGGTGTGTCGGTGACGATCGCTGGTGGTCTGATCTGCTGCTCCGCCTTCCTGACTAGCCCTACGGGTTTGGTAATTATGGGTCTGGTGGGTACTTGGCTCAATGGCATGATTCTCGACTACTTTATGACTCGTATGAGCTCGCGGACTCGTGTCTATGTCATCTCTAAGGACTGGGAGCATATCCGTAACTATGTGATCCACACGCTCAATCGTGGGGTGACGATCCACTCCGTGACGGGTGGTTACTCAGGCGAGGAGCATAAGCAGCTGGAGTGCATCTTGACACGGGATGAGTTTGGCAAACTATTGGATCACTTGCGTGCTGAGCGTATGGAGCCGTTTATCACCTCAGACCCTGTCAGCGAGGTGTACGGTCTGTGGCGCAAGAAGAGCCAGCGTGAGGAACTCACAGTCGAGACGGGGACGCCTGACGAGAGCACCTTTTAGTATTACCTGATTCAGCTAGAATTATGTCACATCTTACGAAGTCGCTTTCGGCTCTCATACTCCTACTATCCCTCACCTTCGGCTCGCTGATGGCGCAGGAGCCTACGCCCGATGCCGAGCTAGAGGCACCGCATAACAAGAAGGTGGCGCTCTCGCTAGAGGCGCGCGGTGACTATCAACGTATCTATATAGGTAGTCAATCGGACAAGGCGGGTTCAGGCTTTAAGGGCAATATCGCTAACGTCATACTCAGTGGCACACTCTCGCCAAAGTTTAGCTACCTCTACCGACAGCGACTTAGCTCGGTCAATCTAGATCGCACTTTCTTCGAGTCGATCGACTTCCTCTACCTACAGTACAATCCAACCGAGCAGCTCAGTGTTAAGCTTGGCAAGTGGATCGTCTTCGTCGGTGGGTGGGAGTTTGAACCAGCTCCGATAGATGTCTTCCAGCTGGGAGAGTTTTGCTACCAAATGCCCGCCTATCAGTGGGGCGCTACGGTGAGCTACACTCTACCTAATGGGCAGGACAATCTCCATGCGCAGGTGATCCAAAGTCCCTATCGTAAGACATACGAAGCGATGAGCGGGCAGCCTGCCGATATGTATGCTTACAACCTTATATGGACAGCACACCACGATTGGTTTGTGCCGATGTGGAGTGTCAACTTTATGGAGTATGCGCCTGGACGCTTTATGAACTACGTCTCACTGGGCAACCGCTTTCAGCTGACCCGCCGCACTTTCGTCGATCTAGACTTGATGCACCGTGCGCCACTAGATGGAGAGGGTAAGAAGGCTTTTGCCGATTACTCTATTTATGGTCAGCTAGCCTTCCACCCGACGGTTCAGACGAAGCTCTACCTCAAGGGGAGCTACGATCAGAACTTGAGTGGCTCAGCAGCGGACTACGGGGTCATCGACGGCACCCAGATAACCTGTCTCGGTGGCGGTGTCGAGTACTCACCCATCCCCGAGGTGCGTCTGCACGCACACGCTAACTACGCCTTTGGCACCAACACGAACCCGATGGCGGTGCTGCATGACCAGCGCACGCAGATCAACGTGGGGGTCACCTGGCGCATGAAAGTACTCTAATTCCTTATACGATATACTATGAGCCTTTACAGACAGCTTAGCGAGGCGATCGCCTCGACACTACATACCCTTTACGATCTCAACACGACCGCTGACGAGATCACGCTGACCGCCACGCGCCCTGAGTTTGAGGGGCATGTGACGCTCGTTGTTTTTCCCTATCTCAAGGCTTCGCACAAGTCTCCGCAAGAAACTGCTGAGACGATCGGTGCCAAGCTCCAGGAGCAGACAGACCTCATAGCCTCCTATGGCGTGGTCAAGGGCTTTCTCAACCTTACGTTGACTGACACAGCGTGGCTCTCAGCCCTGCGAGAGATTGCCGAGACTCCGCATTACGGTCACATCACGCCGACAGATCAGTCGCCACTCGTGATGATCGAGTACTCCTCGCCAAACACCAACAAGCCGCTTCACCTCGGTCACGTGCGCAACAACCTGCTCGGCTACAGCCTCGCTCAGATACTGGAGGCGAGCGGACATCGTGTGGTCAAGACAAACATCGTCAACGACCGTGGCGTGCATATCTGCAAGTCGATGTTGGCTTGGCTACGCTGGGGCAATGGCGAGACGCCAGACTCTTCGGGCAAGAAGGGCGACCACCTCATCGGGGACTACTACGTGCGCTTTGACAAAGAGTATCGTGCCGAGCTAGCGCAGATACGTGCTGCGCATCCTGACTGGAGCGACGAGGAGGTCGAGGCTAAGTCTCAGCTTATGGCTGATGCGCGACAGATGCTACGTCAGTGGGAGCAGGGTGACCCTGAGGTGCGTGCGCTGTGGCGACAGATGAATGAGTGGGTCTACAAAGGCTTTGACGAGACTTACAACCGTATGGGGGTCTCCTTTGACAAGATCTACTACGAGAGCGACACTTACCTCGTAGGCCGCGAAGAGGTCTTGCGAGGCTTGAAGGAAGGGCTCTTCGAGCGACATGAGGATGGCTCCGTATGGGCCGACTTTGAGGCGGAGGGACTAGACAAAAAGATCCTTCTACGTAGTGACGGCACCTCCGTCTATATCACCCAAGACATCGGTACTGCCAAGCTGCGCTATCAAGACTTCCCAATAGACCAAATGGTCTACGTCGTGGGCAATGAGCAAGAGTATCACTTTCAGGTGCTATCGCTACTCTTAGACCGCTTGGGATATAAGTGGGGCAAGAGCTTGACGCACTTTAGCTACGGCATGGTCGAGCTACCTCACGGTAAGATGAAGAGTCGCGAAGGTACGGTCGTCGATGCGGACGATCTGATGGACGCTATGCGCGACACCGCCCTAGAGGTAGCACGAACAGCTCAGCAGGCGAAGGGCGCAGAGCTAGCTGCCGAACCGACAACCGAGGAGCTACGCACCGCTGAGATGGTCGGACTGGGCGCACTCAAGTACTTCATCCTTAAGGTGGACCCGAGGAAGAATATGATGTTCAACCCCGAGGAGTCTATCGACTTCAACGGCAACACGGGTCCCTTCATTCAGTACACCTACGCACGCATCTGCTCGCTCCTACAGAAGGCTGACGAAATGGGATACAAGCATCAGCTCCTGGAGACGGGTGAGCTAACTCTCTCGTCGTATGAGACGGCACTCGTCCAGCAGTTGCTCGACTATCCGACAGTTGTGCAGGAGGCTGCCGCGAGCTATTCGCCAGCCCGCATTGCCAACTATACCTACGACTTGGTCAAGGGGTATAACCAGTTCTACCACGAGTGCTCCGTGCTGCGTGAGGAGGACGAAGCGCTACGCAGCATGCGCCTGCAGCTCAGCAAGACCGTTGCCGAGACGATACATAGTGCTATGGGGCTTCTAGGCATCGACTTGCCCGAGCGTATGTAGTCTTCTCTGAGGGCTGCTTGACTCTTGCAAGTGTATGGAGACCGCTCTCTACACATCACTGCCACGGGATAGCCGTATCGCTCTGCTCGCTTCGGGTGGCGTGGATAGTAGTGTGGCGATGCATCTGCTCGTCGAGGCGGGCTTTCGTCCAGACCTCTACTATATACGTATCGGTATGCAGGACGAGGATGGGGGCTACCTAGACTGCCCTGCCGAGGAAGACATCGAACTGGTGACGCTCCTCGCCCGTCGCTACGACCTGCACCTAGAGATCATCGACCTGCACCAAGTCTATTGGGATCGTGTAGTCTCCTATACGATGGATGCGGTGAAGCAAGGACTCACGCCCAATCCCGATGTGATGTGCAATAAGTTGATCAAGTTCGGAGCCTTTGAGGAGAGGTGTGGCTCTTCGTACGACTACATAGCCACGGGTCACTACGCTACGATACGAAAGACGGCAGCGGGCTTGACCTTCCTCGGCACCTCTCCCGACCCAGTAAAGGATCAGACCGACTTCTTGGCACAGATCGGCTTTCGTCAGATGGAGCGTCTCCTCTTCCCTATCGGTCATTTGCCCAAAGAGGAAGTGCGTCGCATCGCCCTCGAGGCGCATCTAGTCAATGCACAGCGCAAAGATAGCCAAGGCATCTGCTTCTTAGGACAGATCAACTACAACGACTTCATCGAGCGCTACTTAGGCACTCAGACGGGCGATATCATCGACCATGAGACAGGAGAGAAGATCGGGGAGCATCGAGGCTACTGGTTTCACACCATCGGGCAACGCAAAGGGCTAGGGCTCTCGGGCGGGCCGTGGTATGTGGTGGCAAAAGATGTGGAGCACAACGTCCTCTACGCTTCACGAGGCTACGATCCCAAGACGCAGTACGGCACGATCATCGAAACCGAAGAGATGCACTGGCTCACGATCGATCCGTGGCTCTGGACGGAGACCCCGTCAGATAGTCCGCTGGAGGTCACCTTCAAGATCAGACACACGCCCGACTTCACCGCGGGTCGCCTCGAGCGACTCCCCTCGGGGGGCTATCAGCTAGTCAGTAGCGAGCCGATACAAGGCATTGCGGCTGGTCAGTTTGCCACCATCTACGATCCTCAGCGTCAGCTCTGCTGGGGCAGCGCTCCGATTCGCTCGGGCCGCTAGTCATCCCATTTCACCAATGAAAAGGAGAACGCTCACATACGAGTGTTCTCCTTTCTTTTGGTATGACGGGCATACAAAACTAGAGGCACCAGTACTCAGTACCAGTGCCTCTAACTATTAACCTTTAATCAACAGCCAACAGCTAACAGCTAACAGCCAATAGCCAACCGCTATCTCACGACGAGCGTCGCACGGCGTGCGACACCGTCCGTGCCGATCGCCTCGACGACGTAGCTACCTGACGAGAGGAGGATACGCTCGCTGTACTCCGTCAGCCCAGGTAGCGACTGCGTGTAGACCGTGATACCGTCACCCTGTACAAGCCGTAAGGACGACATCTCCGCTGTCGTGCGGACAGTTAGCATACCCTCGCTGTATTGCGCCTGTAGCTCGGCCGTAGGCTCAGCCATCGGAGCGACCGACGTAAAGTCGCCGTCCACACGTAGCTCCAGACGACCCTCGGCATCATCGGGGAAGAGCTTGATCTGGCAACTCTTACCACCCGTCAGGTCATGCTCCAGACCGCTCTTGTGGTCTATCAGACGAGCCGTCACAACGTGCCCCATCACACTACCAGCGAGCGAGAGTGTCACGTCGATGGGTTCGGCGACCTGTGTGGCTAGCTCGTAGTGACCCGTAGCCGCATCGTCAGCATAGAGATCCTTATGGAGCCCATTCGCCGGGTCGATGATAGCTATCGAGGGATAGCGACTCTCCGTGCTTAGGAGCATTTTATCGACCGAGCCAGACTCGTAGCCATAAGCGACGAGCGCACGATCCTTGCCCAGGCGACTCTGTAGCGTCAGCGACAGATAGCGAGCAGTCTCCGCTGTACCGTCACCGCTTGTATTACGTAGGCTGCTACTGCTCTGTGGATGTTGCTTAGCGTATGAGTCGAGAGCAGTCGTCGGGAAGACCAACTTCGCCTCGGGACCGACATTGGATTTAAGCTTGACCACAAAGGCTCCAAGCGGATTAATCTTCTTATCCTTTGCTTCAGCTTGATGGCAGGTCGTAACCGTACCGTCCAGCTTCAGAGGCTCATAGCCCTTTACATCAACTGGATACAAGAGTCTTACATAAGGCTCTATGACCTCCTTATTAGCCTCTAGGAAAGGAACAACCTGTAGCGGTGCCATAAATGGATTGCCCACCATCACCTCCTGACCAGCAGCGGTAGCACTCACCGCCATCGTGTAACCCTCGGTACCGTCAGCGAGCTTAGCGATACGCTGCGTCGCGGGGTCCTCAAAGATAAAGCGGTAAGCCATCTTGCTACGCTGAGCATACGAGTAGTAACCACGGAAGCGCTGAGCCTTGCCATCGAAGTACTGGAAGCGAGTCTGCCCCGTGCTAGCATCGTAAGTCTGATGGTAGAAGGTGTTCGCTATCTCAGGTCTGTCGAAGTAAGGTAGCTCCAAGATACCACGGCGCTGCGTGATGACAGGCTGCGGGCTACCCTTGCGGTTGAAGCCCTGAGTATCTTTAGCTACGATCAGGGCGATGCAGTTGTTATTGCCCGCCATCGAGATAGATTGTAGTGGCGAGGGATCGTTGAAGGCGCTGGCATCAAACTTTGCCACCGTGCTATTGCCCGCAGGCACCGCCTTGAAGCCAAGCTGATAAGTGTAGGGCGAGGCGCTGAAGCTGTAGTCGCCCGCATAGATATCGTATAGCGGAGCAGACAGCAGGTTGAGTTCGTCACGACCATACATCCACTCATCGGTGTTAACCTCTTCGGTGGTATAGATATGCCTATCACTGTCATAGCTTGTACCATCTGCTACGCCAAAGTTGTAGCGTACCATAGCTCGTCGGTAGTTGAGCTGCTGAATATTGAAGACAGACGCTCCCGAGTGGAAGGTAACATCGATACAGGTCGGCTCGCCGTAAAGGTCACGCGGGGTCACCTCCTTAGCCAGGTCCGGCTGAGCCCGAAGCTTACTATCTACAGGTCCCAGTTCGAACTGAGACAGATTCATAATATGTACATTGGTACAGCGCGTAGGCACCGCCTTGGCTGGGTAAAACTTCCCCTCGTGGAGGAATACCCAGTTGTCCGGGTTATGCCAGTCATAGTACTTAGCGTCTGAGGAGCTTGGATTTGGATCGGTGGGCGTCTCTTCCTCGTCTGGGCCCGAAGGCGTCGTACCTCCTCCCAGACCAGTAAGGTCCGGCATCCACCAAAGCTCGTCTGGAGAGACAGAGATCGTACCCTTACTCGTATTAATACCACACCTAGTTCCGTTGACGGTCAGCGTGTAGCTCTCGTAGTGCGCCTTACCATCGACTACCCGAGGAGCGGACACTTTACGGCGGATAGTACGTCCAGAGTCGGTGTCTCCATTGTCAAAGGTCCACTGGTACGCACTGTCCGGCACACCCAGATTGGTTGCTGTCAGGGTCACTACATCGCCAGGACAGTGAGCACCCTGCGGAGAGACGGTCACCGCAATACCCTCAGAGATGTCCTCGAGCTTGACGGTAAACTTCTCCGTCTGCATATTCGTCTCACCACATAGACTGGTTTTAATCTCCAGCTTGTACTCATTCTTGAGTTCACTACCCGACTCTGCATTAAGCTCCCATTTGACCATAAGGTCTTCGGGCAAGTCCTCAATATTTGAGCTCATGATGACCTTGTCCCCATCCTTGAGGACCACGGTACCAACCTTGTTCGGGATATTGATGAGCTTAAACTCCATATAGCCCGTCTCCGTGGAGCAACGATACCCTACGTAAGTAGGACGAGCGTACGAGGGGGTCAGGGTCTCCCTTTTTATAGGCACATCAACAGAAATCCAAGGGACAAACGGCTCTGCAGACCAAGGATACCACGAAAAGCCATCCTCACCCCAATCGTCTTGATCATTGGTTGGATCGTAACCATCAAGAGGTAACTTGTAATATCCATCACCGACATTTCCTCTCTCCAGCTCTCCCTTGACAAACTGGTTGACCCCAACGGAGTCTACCTTGTGAGTCCATCTGTTACAATCGTAGTCTATCCACTGCCAGCTAGGCTTTGGGTAGAAGTAGCGAAGATTCAGCGTGAGCGGGAGGTCTACACTTCTGACAGGGATATAGAACTTAGTATGATCTATCGAATTGCCATCACGATCCTTGGGGTAAAAGTAGAGCCACTTCTTTTCACCTCCAGAAAGGCCAGTGACATAAAAAATGAGATTACGAGGCTTACCCTCCTTATCTACAGCATAATCCAGACGCCCGTCTGCAAAGGGGTAAACACGCACCGTATCACAAGAGGCACGATCCACGACTGGGTTAATGAGCTCCGTAAGCTCAGGCTTGAAGTCCGGCTCATTCATATCCAGATTGATATAGAAAGCCTCTCCCGGCTGACAAGGATGCTCAAACTTGAGCCGGTAGATACCACGAGGCATCGGATGCTTCTCCAAATAAGCATCCTTCTCTGGATCCTTAGTAATAATATCTTTAAGAGCGCGAGGCTCAGAATAGTTGTTTTCGTAAGGGTAGACTACTCGCTCTCCGTTTTTACCTACCTTATAGATAAACCTAAAAGGGAAAAAGTACTCAGGATGGCCACCGCCTCCAGGACCTGTGAAGGTGTTGGACATCTTGATCTTCTCTCCCAGTCCTATCATACCGCCACCATAAGGGTTTTTAGTATTAGTCGAGTCAGGAGTACGGAAGTAGTAGCTCTCACACGCACGGCGATAATCCTCATACCCCTCTGGAGCTTGGACGAGCGTGATCTCCATACCTGCCATAGCATTGAGAGAGTTTCCGCCAAAGGTGAAGAGATAGGTGTGATAGCCTGGACTCAAATAGGCCATAAGAGAACCGAGATCTATCATGTTCGACATCGGCTGAGGCAGGTGAGCGTAGAGACTAGAGAAGTCGTAGAGACGATTCTCTGTAGGCTTCTTGTTCGTAGGTGCTAGGATGAGACTAGGCTTAGGCGTGATGGGCTTGCCATAGAGGTCTGTTCCCTCTACCTCGACGTAGTAACGCTTCGTCGGGTCATATCCCTCAAAGGTATATCGCTTATCTACTAGTGTTGAGATTGATGACCCAAAGTCGTCTGATATGTGTACGGGCTTAGCTCCAGGAGCTGGTTTGCTCTCGCCATCAGCAAGCTCATAATACTTAATTCGTAGAGAGCAAAAGTTCCGCCCTTGGAACCATACAATCTGACCTATCGAACAGTCAGAGGTGTCTTCCGTCTCAAGAATTTGAAAGCGTCCGCCTCCAGACTCTCCTCCACCTACATAGTCTAAGTCCACTCGGACTGGAATGGTGATGTAGTCGTTACACCCCTCGTTGGGCCGCTTGAGGCGTATCAGCAAGGCTGCTGGAAGAGCCTTTTGCTCTTCAAGCTCTTGGAGTGACATAGACTGAGGTAACTTGTAAGAGAGAACAAGCTGAATACCATCCGGAGACTTACTAACATAAACTTCAGAAGGAGATCCCTTCTGGTCACTCCAAAGTAGAGAGCTGGCATCTAGAGTCCCATTCTTGAGCTTCTCATACTCTAGCTGGGTGACAATAGCCACCTCGTAGTTCTTAACAAAGGTAGAGGGGAAGGAGTCCGCATACTCAGGGAAGTATCTCTCCGAATCTCCTTGATAGCCCCTATTCATCTCCTTAAAGAGTTCGCGTAGTCCTAACTTATCCTTATTAAAGTTTGCACTAAGCTCAACAATATTTCCTGAGCAGCCTCTACCGCTCATCTGTTTAATGTCAAAAGGAATTTTGAGATCCGATGGCACCGTAGGCAGGTTGGTCGTAGGGCCATAGACGGCGAACGACTTGGCAGTAGTCTCTCGACAGTCACTCTCTAAAGTGTATTCGTAGGTACCTTGTGGTAGTGCCCCGCTATACTCAAAGTGGTAGAGGGTTGTATCACCCTTGGCCTCCCGCTTAGTCGGTTGTATCGTCCTAGCACCTGTAAAGTCATCGGGAGCCTGCATAATATTCAAGACGGGCGGTCTCTGCGTACCTCCTCGCGCTACGATATGAAAGCTACCGTATGGTCTACAAGGCAACCTATAGGCATCAAACTTCACCTGGGTCTCCTCCAACGCTACATACTTGTTCTCAACCTCTATTTTCTTCATGAGGAGGCTGGTTTTAACAATAGGCTTGTTGACTCCCTCTTTAGGTATCAGCCGAATATAAACACGATAGTCTTTACGTCCTGGCAACTGCTCTATGCGCAACGCCTCTGTAGGAGCTGGGGCTGGCTTGTAACCCTGAGTGTAACTATGATCTTCCCCATCCTTAACATCATACTCCACCCGCTCTATCTGAGAGACCTGGAATGGAGCATCCCAAAGGGCTTTGGTTAGCCTGATTTCCATCGCACCCTCGTTTTGACAATAAGAGGGCTCTGTCTTCACATCAAATTGATAGTGCCAAGTTTCCTCGAATAAATCGTTTAATGTCTTCTGCGCAGAGAGCGTGGAGATCGACAGAAGGAGGAAAAGGAGGGAGAGGGTGATGTATCTATATCGTTTCATAGTGTATGAGACATAGGTTGGATAAAGGGTATCTGCGTCAAGGCACGACTACTCGAAGTCTTGCTGCGTGACCTTGATCTGGTACCAGGTATTGCGGATGACGGAGTAGTTGCTCACGCCCTTATTCTGTGCAGCGAGCTGACCTTTCTCTTCCGAGGTACGGTCGTCAAATCTGTCTTTGAGTGGATGCCTGCCAACCTGATAGCCAGTGCGGTTCTTGGGGTCCCAATCATTAACCTGGAAGGTGAGCCTGAGCTGCATCGCTGCTAGTTGGTCGGTCGTTAGCCCCGCATCGGCACTCGCCGGACGGATGAACTCCGGTACATAGATTGTCGTATAGTAGTCGGACAAACTCAGCTCACCAATAGCGTGACCAGCGCTTGCAGTGCTAGTCATATTGCGCTGCACCTTGTTCTTGTCTCGCTCTATATAGTAGCAGTCCTGTCCGCCCTGAGGAGCCCGATAGTAGTTAGAGCTGATAGGATTGTAGAGCGTCGTGGTCCACTGGTTCTCGTCGTAGTAGCGCGAGGCGAAAAGAGCGAAGTAGCGTGGCACATTGTATAGTGCCATCTCAAAGTCCTCTATATAGTCTAGCACAAGCACCTGATCCGAGGTCGGGTCGCCCAGCACGCTGTTGGCAATCATGTCGGGCATCGTGATGTCGATACGTGCTAAGACACGCGTCAGACGCACGGGATGTCGCTCCGTCGGTGTGGCTAGGAAGCGGTAGGGGTCCGGTTCAGTACCCTTTCCGAGCATCTGCTTGATGGCATCGATGCTGACATTGGGACAGATAGCGGTCATCGGGATGAGGTCTTCTTCACCGTTGCCGCCCTCCGCCAGCTTAGGGAGAAACTCCGGCTGCCAGGGAATTTTCGTCAGTCCAGGAAGCGTGTAGAGCTGTTCGTGCTCGGTGACGCCCTTCAGGGCTGTCGTCAGGTTGTAAGTCTTCGACGCCTCGTTGGCAACGAAGTAGAAGTCAAAGCTCTTTACATCTCCAGGGATAAGGACAGGATGGCTCCAAGGCGTGCCATCGGTTGCTGGCTGTGTATAGCCTCCTAAGACTTGATTGACCAGACACTCGCCCGTAGCGTGGTCGAAGATGAGGACACGAACGGATTTGACCTTATTCTCTGCAGCGGTGAGCTTCTTCTGCAACTCTGAGAGAGGCACCTCTCCCTGACGGAAGGTGGACTGCGGCGCCACGCTCATCGAGAGGTAGAAGTCTCCGCCCTCCACTTCGGGGGGACAGGCGGAGGGATCCTCATACACACAGCTGGTCAGACCAGCCAGCAGGAGCATCGTGGAGAGCAGCCACGCAAGGACCGTGCGGGAGCCTCCTTGTATGCTATGTAGATTGCATTTCGTCATGGCTTTGTAGCTCGAGAGGTTAGACACATTATATATTATGGTCTTGCTCACGGATGAGCCAGCCATTGATCCATACGTTCACCGCTAGGAAAGTCTCCTGTGTCACAGGGCGACCATCGAAGGCGAAGATGACGGCGTAGTGATCCTCACGATCGAGGTACTCTTGGTCGGAGAGCTTATTGTTTGCGTGGAACTTCGTCTGCAGCAGTAGCGACAGCAGATCCACGTTGAGGAGGGTGTTGCCCGTAGCACGCTCCGTGATGATGAGTCGCTGCTCTTGGTTGGTCAGCAGGCGGAGCGTGTTAAGCTCGACAGCGATACCGCCCGTCCCCTTGACCTGCTCAGCATAGTACGGAGTGTAGGTGAGGACGTCGTCGGTGAGTACTTCGCCAGCGCCGTTGTAGCGACCATTGGGAGCGGTGATGCGGAAGTCGTAGTTGTCGAGCTTGATGTTGGACTTGCCACCCTCAGAGAGGTCCTGCATGACGAGGCGAATCTTGTTGGTCCACTTAGCCATCGGCACAACGATGAGCCGGCTGCCATCGCCCAGCACCTGGACCTCCTTGGAGACGCCATAGAGTAGTGGCGGCAACTCAGTGGCGATGCGCTTGTCCTCAGCTCTCGAGATTTGCACGAGTAGGTCCTGCATGGTCGAGGTGCCAGCCTGTAGCTTGCTCTGCTCATAGAGAGTACCCATACGGTGGCCACAGAGTGCCATGATGGTGTAGTTGCCCGGGGCAAGCTGTAGCTCGAAGGTCTGCTGCTCTTCGTAAGGTGCAGCTGCATTGATCATCTCCGAGACAAAGCGTCCCGCCTCGTCGAAGACGTAGAGATGCACATCCTCGGCCTCGCGATGCCAGCGGTCTACGTACTGCATATTGTAGTCGTAGCGCAGCTGCACACGGAGGGGGCAGGTGGATAGATCCTCGTAGATGCACTTGTCGCAGGAGACGAAGCTCCAGCTTAGTAGGAGCAGGACTCCTATATATAATAGTCTCGATCGAGATAGCCTGTGTGAAACCATAGTGTCAATGTGGGGCTTTAGCCCTCTTTTATGTGAATAGTTCCTATGAGGGGAACATTCAACCCCTCATAGGATAGTATTGCTGTCGATGACGTGTAACCCGCTCAAACGAGTAACCCTTTGTAGGGACGCACGGTCTGTGCGTCCGTCCCCGTTAAGGGTTACGATGTTCAGGTTGCGACGTCCCAGTCGTTCGACAACGGACGCTCAGACCGAGCGTCCCTACAGCGGGTTACACGTCTCGCAGTTCGACAAGCAAAGTGTACTCAGGGATTATAGAGAGATATCCTGTGTACGAACGATCCAAGGATTGATCGTGATGTCGAATGAGACGAAGACCTTCGTTGGGTCGTCATCATCGTCGTCATCCTTCTCGTTGACTACATCAGGCTCACCTGGCTGAGAAATCTTTGAGATGTTGATCTTGTAGATGTTGTTGCGTACGACACCGTAACGACCGTAGCCCATATCCTTGCTAGACTGGCTGTCGTTGAAGTGACGGATTAGGTTCGTCTGATAGTAGCAAGCTCCATCCTTGTAAGCCTTGATATTCTCAAACGTACCAGAAGCAGCAACGTCACCCTGAGCATCAACATTCATGCTAGCAAGAGCAGCCTTGAGGGCAGCCTTAAAGCCTGCAGGTGTTTTGTCAATCTCAGTCTTGGTGTTAGTATTGTCCTCGATGATTCTCTTATACGCAAGCATCTTATCCTTTGTAAAGGTGAAGCCCATATAGCTGTACCATGTCTCACCCTCGGTGAAGGTGATGCCATCATGCTCGTTAGGAGTCCAGGTACCACTGAGAACGAATGAGGTCGTACCCTGGTGCTTCTGCATAGGAGCGTCCATCGTGTTCTCGAGGCAATACTGACCATTAGCATCATCGTAGCCAAAGGTGCCCTTTAGCTCAGGCTTACCCTCTAAGTAGGTGAAGTCTGCAGCGTTGAACTCACCAGCTAGGAAGTTAGGATCCTGAGCGTAGCGGTCGAAGCGTTTGCTATTGTCACCTGCAACCTCTGCGACGAAGTTATCCTTAGACTCCATAATCTGAGCGAGCTGACGATAGATGAAAGTCTTCTTGTTTGTGACGTTGAGCTGCCACTTGATGTTGGTCAGCTTACCATTCTCAAATGTAGGAGTGCCACCTACGAATACCTTAGCGAGGATACGATCTACGTTTACTTTGATAGGAGCACCCTCAGCTGCACCCTCGGTATCCTTCATATCGCCAGCAGCGACCTTGACAAGGCCCTGCTCGTTAGACATCATAATGCCATTAGCTGATAGCTTAGCAACAGTAGTCTCGATAGCAGCCTGGGCATCCTTGAGGTACTTACCCTCTGCAGTAGCAGCGATAACCTCAGACGTTGGGTTGATGATGGCGAGCATCTGGTAGTCCTGACTTACGACTGCCTTAGCCTTTGTGGTAAAGTTAGCCGTCGTAGCTGTACCAGCGATGTCACCCGTGGGAGCAGCACTACCCGTACCTGTGATGTTGTAAGTGAGGGCATACTTAACGATACCAGAGGTCTCGTCGAAGAGTACGACGCGGACACCCTTGATAGCCTGCTCGTCAGTGGTACCTACGTAGGTGTCGCCAGCGTTTGCGCCATCGACATTAGCAGCTTCAGCTCTTGTACCACCCTGTGGGAGGTTGAAGGTAAAGGAGATGAAAGCATCAGCCTTCTCCTGATCATTTGGTTGGTTCTTGTCGTTCTTGCAGCTTGCGAAGAGCAGAACTGCTGCGACAGCCAACGCTGCATACATAAACTTCTTCATAGTTGAATTGGTTTGTTTGATTGATTATAAAGTGAATATTCTACGGGGGCAAAGGTACGACATGATTTCTCTAGGCGTGTTATCATTTTCGATATTTGACAATATCGATATTTGGAAGGTTAGAGATTAGAGATCTGACCCAAGTTTCACGGCAAAAACGAGTTTTGGGCAATAGTGTCCTAAACGTTTTTTGCGGGCGAAGGGTGTGAGATAGCTGTCAAGCGGGTCAATAGCCCCTTGACATTTGCTGTAAAAACGGGGGTATCCCCCCTATGCTATTTCGGGTTCGTCGGGAGGCGGTGAAAACGGCTCATTTATCCACTGAAAGAGGTCGATTTTGGTGAACGTGTTGAGTCTCAAAGAGGCTGTTAAATTGGAGAGACACCAGGGGTGTTTTGCTATTCGCTTGAGATATTGAAGTAAGAGAATCGTAATCAGAGCCGTCCAAATCTGAATCTCGACAGCGTTTTGAGAGGTTCCCAGAAAGCTCTTGATGTGCAGGTTTTGCTTGAGATTTCTAAAGAAGATCTCAATCTTCCAACGTGAGCGATATAGTGCTGCAATAGTGCTGGCTGCATGCTTAAAGTCATTGGTATACAAATCAATCGTATAGCCTCCTTGAACATTGTAGATGCCTATCCTACGAATCTTCTTAGGGTACTTGCTCGCTGTCTCTACGCCTGTCAGTCTCACTTCTTCATCTATCAGTATCTCTTGAGACGTCGTATCAGGCAAATCTCTCTCCCTTATTGATTCAAATTGGATGTTGTCTTTTCCTCTGACGATGAAAACAACCCCTGTGCTGTCCCAAATGTTGGAAGATGGCATAAAAGACATCTTCGAAGAAGCTTGAAGTGCGGTGAGCGTTCTGATAGCCGATGTTGGATTCGGAGGGGGCTCGTGATAGTCCTAAGTGATTGAGATTGCCCGTAGCAGATTGTAGCCATTGGAGCGTATTTTGGGCGTTTCGGCTATCTCTGTAACTACTCTGAAGAGGTAGAGGACTATAAAACAAAAGTATCGTAACTCGCTGGAATTACGATACTTATACTTTTTCGGTAGTGCTCTCTGGCGGTGCTGCCAGAGTACTTAAAGCGGAGAGGGAGGGATTCGAACCCCCGGACCCGTGAAGGTCAACGGTTTTCAAGACCGCCGCGATCGACCACTCTGCCACCTCTCCTTGCTTGACGACTGAAGAGATACCTCTCCTCAGTGTGCGAGCAGACATCTTAGCCGATGTGGGTGCAAAGGTACTACAATTTCTCAAATAAACAAACTCCCGCTCGCACCTTTAGTCCGCAAATCTCACAAGTAGGGCTGAGAAAGTATTCGTTTGCACTGATTTCTCTATCTTTGCAGAGAGGTTGGTAGCAATTATTGTAGCAGTATGAACTATCTCTTGCGATCGGATCGCTGGCTGGTCTCGCTCTATGCGAGGGTACGAGGATGGAGACCTTCGGGGCGTCTGGTCTCGTCGCTCTCTCTATTGCTGGTGCTCCTCGTGGGGTGCGCTGGTGCCGACACAACGGCACAGCAACTGCCACCTCACTTACTAGACATATATGATCAACGCACCGATAGCCTGCTACAGGAAGCGACGCAACAGATCGGGAAGATGACGATCGAGGAGCAGATCGGGCAATTGATCATCCCAATCTGGGAGCCTCGCTACGACTCGGCCTCTCGGGAGCGCTATCTGCAGCTTATTGACAAGATCCGTCCTGGGGGGATCCTCTTTCGCAAGGGGGATCCTTACGATCAGTATCGGCTCACCCGTCTCCTTCAGGAGCACTCACGCATACCTCTGCTGATCACGGCCGATGCCGAGTGGGGGCTGGCGATGCGTCTCCAGGGGACGATACGCTATCCACGTATGAAGCTGCTGGCGGACCACTGCACGCCTGAGGAGATGTACACTCTCGGGCAGCATATGGCGCAGCAGTGCCGTGTGATGGGTATCCATGTGAGCTTTGCGCCTGTGCTAGATGTCAATAATAATCCGAAGAATCCGGTCATCGGCACCCGTAGTCTAGGCGCTACGCCCGACATTGTAATCTCGCATGGACTAGCCTTGGCGAGGGGTATGGAGGATGGCGGGGTGCTGTCGGTTGCTAAGCACTTCCCCGGGCATGGCAATACGGATCAGGATTCGCACAAGACACTCCCCACCGTGTCGGGTAGTCTAGAGGAACTCGAGCGGGTGGAGCTAGCGCCCTTTCGCGCCTACATAGAGGCGGGTCTCGGGGGAATTATGGTAGCGCATCTCTCGGTGCCCGCTTTGGAGTCTGATGTGACTTGCCCCTCCTCTCTGAGTCACGCTGTCGTGACGGAGCTACTACGTGAGCAGTTGGGCTTTAAGGGGCTCATCTTTACCGATGGGCTAGAGATGCGGGGCGTACAGCGTACGGAGGGTTTGCCCATACCTGTGGCAGCTATCTTAGCGGGCAATGACCTGCTCCTCGGTCCTCTAGATCCTCTGCAGAGCTATGAGGAGCTACTCTCCGCTTATCATACGGGTATCCTCTCGGAGGAGACAATCCAAGATCGCTGTCTGCGTATCCTCTGCTACAAGCTCCTACTTCATACGGGAGAGATGGTAGAGCGTCCTATATATAATAAGGAGGAGCTATACGAGGCGCTGCATACGCCTGAGCTGGTCTCCTTTGCCGAGCGACTACAGAACAAAGTATCTCATAAGAAGTAACATCACAGCGCACACTTAGCTGTCTAAATAAGCCTAGTACGATGAAAAAGAACACTCCAAGCATTACGACTACAGCGTGTCCACCCTTACAGTTTGACACCTCCACCTGGTTTGCCCCTGAGCTGACGAAGCTCTCAGAGCATCTCAACGATCGTATGGTCGAGATGATGCGCTTTTATCCTGAGAGTGACTACAAGACGCTACGCACGATGATCTCCAAGCGCAACGAGCTACACGTAGACAATATAGTGATTACGGCTGGTCGTACGGCAGCTTTCTACGCTATTGCGGAGGCTTTCGCAGGAAAGAAAGGCGCTATCCTCGTCCCCTCCTATCAGCACTACGAGCTTGCCACTAAGCGGTATGGATGGCAGCTGACCTATCTGCCAGAAGATCTCGAGACACAAGAGATAAAGCTCGAGGGACAGGAGTTTTGCTGGATCTGCTCACCGAATAATCCGACGGGACGCTTGCGCTCTCGCGCTGAGCTATTGGAACTCATAGGGCGTTACCCGTCAGTATACTTTGTGATAGACCAGTCGTACGCTACCTTCACGACACAGCCTACACTTGCGCTGAGTGACGTGAAGAGTCATCCGAACGTTATTTTTGTTAGTTCGTTTACACAGACGTATGGTCTGCCAGGGCTACGCATCGGTTATGTGACCGCTGACAAGAAGGTGGTCAAGGAGATAGAGAAAGTGGTCGACCCGTGGGCGGTCAGCACGATGGCGGTCGAGGTGGCGAAGTATATCTTGATCCACCCTGCACAGTTTACGCTCCCCATCCGCAAGTGGCAGCGCAATGCGCTCGAGCTAGAAACGAAGCTGCGCCAAGTAGATGGTATCGAGGTGATGCCGAGCGATGCTCCTTTCTTCTTACTTCAGATACATTGTGCTACAGCAGCTGAGCTGGTCAAATATCTGCTCGAAGAGCACAACATAGCGCTCTACGATGCGACTAAGCTACGAGGCATCAAGGGCGAGATGGTACGTATCACTTCCCGCGATGCGACCGACAATGCGAAGCTCCTAGAGGCTATCACAGCCTTTTGCGAGTCTAGGTAAGAGGCTCTGAGAGCGCTTTTCGGAGGAATGTGCGATAGCACTTTGTCGTATATTCAATTAGTAAATGCAACTCATACCCACAAAAAATGGATCGCACCCTAAGCACAATCCAACATATTATTCAGAGAAGCAGAGAGAGAAAAG
>QWCY01001927.1_pt1 | contig 28837 bp, 41 predicted proteins | sample 1972631 | NCBI WGS metagenome assembly QWCY01 (sample SAMN09866696, study PRJNA288562) | Human gut metagenome isolate pre1_stool, whole genome shotgun sequencing... | isolation source: gut | host: Homo sapiens | place: USA: California
AGTTATCTATAACAAACGTGGTATCGGTTATTTTGTCGCTTCCGGTGCTCGCGCGTTAATCCTTTCATTGCGTAAAGAGTATTTTCTCAAAGAAGAAGTAGATTATTTCTTCAAGCAGATGTATACCCTCGGTATTTCGGCAGAAGACATGTCTGCTATGTACAGGGAATTTAGTAAGAAACAAAAATAAAGAAGAAGATTATGAAACGAACAACTTATATAATATTTGGAATGTTGCTTGCCGGATTGGTTGTGGTGTGCGCTGGCATATTCTACACCTCTATGCAAGTTACAGGTTGGGATAATATTTTCCTGGATATTAAAGGAGAAAAGAAGACGGTTCAACTGCCGGAGTGCAAGGTTATACAGATGGTGGCGATTAGAAATATCATCACTACGAGTGAGGGTGAAGAAAAGGGAATAAGAATGCCGGCATTTGGAGAGCTCCCTTTGAAAATTACTCCTGCCGAAGTTGGACAGGGAACTTTCACTTATGCTTCCGGTATGGATGAATTCATGACGATGAATTCAGTAGGAGATACATTACATATCGTATTTGATTTTCCTAATGATAAGCTTGAAAAGGAATATCAGGACCTGTATTGGCTTAATTTGCGCTCTGCGGAGATGAATATAGCTTTGCCAGATCATGTTCAGTGCTTGCAGACCAGTCTTGCAGACCAAAAAATGACTGTTGAAGGGTTAACCCGCGATTCATTGTCTTTGATGGTGCAAGATTATGCTACCATAAACGATTGCAATTTTAGAGCTTTAACAGTCCGGAATGGTGCTTGGTTGTTTAATACTGGCAAAGCGGATAATTTGTATCTTCATCTGAACGGGATACGGAGTTGGAATGTGAATGCAAGTTCTTTTCATGTTGATACGGAATATCTATATGCTCATGGTAATCAAAAATGTACTTTGGAGAAAGGCGAATGTCGGCAGGTGGTTTGGATGCCTCAATCGGAAGGCGCTTCATTGAATATAAAGTTGAAAGAAGCAGCGACAGTAGTTGTGAACTAACAATAGGTATTACCAGAATACAAATAAAAAAGACCGTTGAGAAACGGTCTTTTTTATTTAGTTGCGGAGATCCGACCTTATTCCAACTTTTTTTGTTTAAACGATGGCTGATTTTCAATCAAATACGTTTTCTAATTCTGTTGTTTTTATGGTCGTTTGTCCGGAATACGTCCGAGAATAAATTTTATAAGTAATTGATTTTCTGTATTCTATTTGCAAAAATTTCAATGTTCTCAATTAATTTAGCGAAATGAATTTCAAATTGGCAATGACGGCAGTTTGTATAAAACCTGCCAAAATTTCGGGGTGATTCTCCGCATAGGTTCTTACCATTTTCATTCAAACTGAAAATCAAGAAATACATTTTTATTATATTGCTAAAACTTGAAATTCTCTATTTATGTCTGAGATACTGATTTTTTAATAGCGGTCTCTATTCTATGAAGCCTCATATCCAGTATTGCAGCTTCTGCGAGTTTGGATATAACTTCAGGGTGCTCTTTTACGAATCTTTCACCGTAGTACATTTTATCTTTCCTGAATTTTTCGCTTATTTTAGAATAGAAATACGTTGCCACGAGAGAAGAATGTTCTATATCCTCAAACAATTCTGTGCTAAAATTAAACCCTTCAATAATGCTATGATTTTCTTCCATAATACTATGTTTATTAGTTAATACTTTATTATTATATATTTTACTTTCCCAAATCTAATCCTTTGTAATTGCTTATTGTTTTGATTTATAGTTTATTATGACTTTTTGTTGCCTAAATTCTGTTGAAAAGAGGAGGTTTTATCAACACTTGGCATTGAACAATACACATAGTAATCTTCCTCAATACAAGTTATTTTAACGTCAAATCCATCAGGGTCAATTCCGTCTGTGCTGATGCAAATAGTATCTCCTACTTTTCCTAATAATTCTTTTATTTCCACCTCAAAACTGAACTGCCCAGCTTCAACGATATAGAGATACGCTTTTTTATCCATATTACTTCTGCTTTTGGATTAATATTTGAATTGTTCTTTCTTTCTCAGTTATCACTCTTTCTTTTTCTTCTAAAAGAGCTTTAAGATGCTCTATCTCTTTATCCTTATCTGCTATAACTCCAGTAGTAGCATTTCCATATATTGATGCTGCACTGCCGTTTCCATTTGCTATAGATTGGTTAGTAGGGGCGATATAATCATCGAAAAAGTAACCGGCAGGTACCTCTAATATCCGAGCTATAACTTCTAATGTAGACGTTTTAGTACTTCCAGTAGCCATGATTTTTTGAATAGCTCCCTCCGTAACTCCGGCTTGTTTCGCAAGCTCTCTAAGAGTGATACTTTTTTTTTCGGATAAATCTCTGATTAATAAAAAATTAGCCATAAAATATATAATTACAGTATATGTGACAACAAATATTAACTATACTAAAAGTGTATGTATATAATTAAAGTATATATTTGCATTATGAATATAGTAATAACAATCGTAATATTTTAGATTATGGGAGAAAATTTATCCAAAATGGTACCTAAGTACCAGTACGACCGCTTACCTCGTAAAGAGAAATTGAAACTGCGCGATGAATACTTGAAGGAGAGTGGTATGTCGTTGATTACATTCTATGACAAATTGAGAAAGGACTCTTTTAAGCCACTTGAAAGAAGTTTGTTTGAGAAGCTTTTTAATGATAAACAATTAAATTAATAATTATGGAAAAGAATTTTCTTACGGCTCAGGAAGCGAATAAAAAAGCTAAGAATTATAGTGGTATTGATATAATATGCCGTCGGATCGAGGATGCTGCTGGTGTTGGATTTTTTAAGACGTCTTTTTTAAATATACTTCCACAAGATAAAACCAAGTTGGAGATGTTAGGATTTACTGTACTGGAAAATCCTAATGATAAATTTCCTTATACAGTGTCATGGGAGTGATATATGGCAATTGTTTCTAACATAGAGTTCTACAACACCCCCGAAGGTGATGTGATGATGAAAGAGTTCGGACAGCCGGCGGTTGTACTTAAAGACACCGACCGCCCGACTATCGAATATATGCTTTCCGTTATCCGCGATCGTTACCCCAAGGCACATGCCCGGCTGATGCGGCTCTATTCGGCCAGCACGATGAATCGGTGGCATTACGAGTTCCGGGTAGTCCACCGCTTCATCCGCTGCAACTTCGGTGAGTACGACCAATACAACCTTGACATCAACAAGGATGGCCAGTTCGTGTTTGAGGAGGTCAAATGCCCGCTGCGAGGTGAATGTGAACATGAAGGGGTGATTTGCCGTCCGGAACTTGATACGGAACTGACCGACCGGGAGATGGATGTGTTCCGGCTCATAGCCTCCAATTGCCAGACGGATGATATTGCAGCAGAATTGCACATATCACCTTATACGGTGAACCGCCACCGGGAGAATATTAAAGCGAAAATCAAGGTTCGTAATGTGGGTGAGATGATTTCTTACTGGCATCAGAACCAAATGAAATGAATTTAAACAAAGCAACTATGATACATAAAAAATTAACAGTACACGACAAGGTACTTGCATGCCTTGTCGAGATAGTGCACGAAGAGGCGGTCCCGGTGAATGTTGGAATCGGTGCCAAACATAAGGATTACAACGGTGATACGCAAGTAGATGTATTACTGGAGTATGAAGAGTTGGATAAGGATTGTATTAATGAGGTAATAACCAGATCTGTCAATGCTGTAGTAATAATGAGTTGATTTATGGTAACAAAAACAACATTCAAAAAGAAGTTCCCGGACGTTAAAGTGCAGAAGCTGCAGACCTGTGTTGTCTTCAGCAGGCAACAGGTGGAAGAAACTGTGCTGAAGATGTGCGATTCTCTCGGCACTGGACTGCTTTATTACAGTTATTCCAACAGATGGATAACCGTTTACACTTCTGAGAAAATGAAGAAGGCATTGGACTCGATGAAACCGGGTTCAGAAGTCTTTTACGAACATTATGGTACCTATGGCAAGGTGCTAAGTGAAAAGCCTTCCATCATTTGTGGAGAGTTGTGTATCAGGGTTGACTTTGGAGGGATGCCGGAAAGTGGAGTGTATAGCTGTATATGTTTTATAATGTAACTGAATAGGAAGGAGTTAAATAATGACAGTGCAAGAACTTATTAACAAACTGATTCAAATTGAAGATAAATCAAAAGAAATTCGACTGTTAAGTGCCGATCACTCAAACGATGCAATAGGTGAAATATCCATTGATGAGAATATAGTTTATTTGTTAGGAAAATAATAAGAATAGATATGAATAAGATACTGACAATCACTCTTGACTCTGATAGAGGGTCGATAGTAACAGAATGGGGCGATGGTGTTACGGCAAACGATGTTATTGCCATGTGCGAATACGCAGAAGGTGAAGCTCAATACGAGCTTGATTTAGCTGATATTGATGATGAAGATTTAGAGTAAAATTGAATAAATATGAATAAAGACAGACGGGAAAAGATTCAGAATATTATAGATCAGTTGACTGATTTAGAAACCGAAATTGAAAAGATTCAGGATGAAGAGCAAGAAGCATACGACAATCTCCCTGAGTCACTACAAGAATGCGAGAAAGGTGAAAGAATGTCAGATGCAATTGATAGCCTTGATCATGCTTTTTGTTCAATCGGAGATACAATTAGTTATCTTGACGAAGCTATACAATAATCTTCAATATAATTTAAATATAAGTAGATATGATATATTTAGCAATTGAGATTCATTGCAAAATATTCGTTATGAATGACTGTGATGAATTAGGAGGGCTGATAGATAAGGATATACCGCATACAGTAATCGGTCGGGTATGCGCTGAAGAGTGTAATACAGCATGCTTACATTACTGTGGAGGTACGTGCCCTTATAAGGCTATAAAAGATGCTGATGGGAATTTCATTCATGTTTTTGTAGACTAAAAATAATAATAGTATGGCATGTGATTGTAGAGAACAGGTAATGAAAATGGTTCGTGAACAGTTGGGCGATCCATTGGCGAATATTCGCGGTGTGATATGTTTTGGTAAGGATGGTATTATTCAGTTCAAGCCAACGGTTGCTATCTCGTATCGGAAAAAGAAAAGAGATGGCAGCTTTTGTAAGGCACAAAGTGAGATGGAACTTTCATATGAATACTGCCCGTTTTGCGGACGTAAATTTGAGGAAGGCAAAGAAAATAAAAAGGAGGACAAACAATGAAAAAAGGTCAGAAAGTACGCATCCTGCGTACCAATCAGATAGCGACAATTGTCGAAGTGGAGTTAATTCGTAAAGGTGGCAAGGTTCATCGGTATTGCCATCTGAAGATAGATAAAAAAACATTTTTGTGGATGGACGCCTCAGAACTGGGTGGATTGGTGGAAAGGTGCCGGATTACTTTCCATGATGACAGAGGCCAGGAGCTGCTGTTTGATGTGGAGCGTGATTACCGCAAGGAGAATCTGATTATAACATTGTCCGGTCGGAATCCGGATAACCTCAAAGAGCATCACGGAATCAATATAGTGATGGCCGAAATGTTGTGCAACGGTTTGAACGCAATAAGTAATGTCCTTGAAGAATAGTTGATAACCCCGTTACTTTGTACTGAATTAAAACCGATTTACCATGAATATGCTTCAATACATGCCTGAAAATAATGCCTGGATGAAAAGGTATGCTGATTGCATGGGCTGGGATGAACTGGCAAAATACTATGACAAGGTGTGGCTTATGCTGTATGATATGCGGCCTGGCCATACCTTCCGGGTGCTCGATGAGGTTCATCCGAAAAACTACGACCTCTTTATGAAATGTGTGGATACCGCGCTTGAAGAATTGAATGCATACGGTATACACAGCTACTACATAGAAGAACAAGGCACCGTTATCCTTCGGAGATAATGCCTCCATATGACAGAAGACAATGATAGATGACAGAATCATAGAACAAATTCTCGATAGGGCTGACATCGTTGATGTGATTTCAGGCTATATCGAACTTAAAAAGAAAGGTGTCAATTACCAGGCTTGCTGCCCGTTGCACCAAGAGAAGACACCCTCGTTTGTGGTCAGTCCGGCACGCGGCACCTGGCACTGCTTCGGATGCGGCAAGGGCGGCAACGTATTCAGTTTCCTGATGGAGCACGAGGCGATGAACTTCCCTGAAGCCGTCCGGGCGATGGGCAAACGATATGGAATCACCGTAGAGGAAGAACAGTTGACACCGGAGCAGGAACAGGCGAGAATGAAGCGGGAGAGCATGTTCGTCATCAATCAAAGATGTGCAGAGCACTTCCGGAAAAACCTGCTCAATCCTGACTACAAAACGGCACTTGAATACGTCAAAGGACGGTGGGGGCTGGAGTATGCCGAGGAAACGGGTATCGGATTTGCTCCCGACAAATGGGATGATATGCTGGCGTTCGCACGTGCTTCCGGTCTCTCCACCGACTTGATGAAAGAGATGGGGCTACTGAAGGAGGGCGAAAAGGGGAATTTATATGATGGCTACCGCAACCGCATCGTCATCCCAATCCGCGACCGATACCGCCGCACCATAGGCTTCACCGCCCGCAGGATGAATGAAGATAAAAAGGTGGCCAAATACATCAACTCCAACGAGAGCGATATCTACCATAAGAGTGACTCCATCTTCGGCATAGACATCGCCATCCGGCAGGCGGCCAAGGAAGACAAGTTCTATCTTGTGGAGGGCGCGCCCGATGCCATGCAGTTACAGCGCATTCGGGTAAACAACGCAGCGGCACCGCTGGGGGGCGACTGGACACCCGCCCAAATGGAACAGCTAAAGAAGTATGCTACCAAAGTCTGTTTCCTGCCTGATGCCGATCCGCCCAACCTGGAGAAAAAAGAAAAATACGGTGCCGGCATCCGCAACGCCATGCGTAACGGACTGCTCGCCATGAAAGCCGGGCTGGGCGTCACCGTCAAAGAACTTCCATTGGGCGAGGCGCAAAGCAAGAACGACCCAGACAGTTATTGCACCTGTATACAGAAGTTCCAGGAACTAAAGGAGGTAGACTTTATTCCCTGGTATGCACGCTACCTCTTCCAAGACATCGAGACTACCGAAGAACGCGGCCCTGCCATCAACGACATCTGCAACCTAGTGGTCATGGTCAAGGACGAGATAAAGGAGTCCATGTACATGAAGCAGCTTCAGGAGTTCTACCCCGACAAAGGCCTGTGGGCGAATGCGCTGAAACGGGCCAAAAAATTGCGCGATGCAGAGACGGCACGGAAGAATCGTGCCAACCTTGACATCGACATGCTGGACGAGTATGGTTTCATAGAGAAGCAAGGCGGGTACTACGCACAGGGGGGGGAGTCGTGGACGCAATGGAGTAACTTTACTATGACGCCGATGTTCCACATCAAAGACTCCATACAACCAAAAAGACTATATAAAATCAAAAACGAAAAAAAACAAGAGGAGATTATCGAAATGAAACAAGAAGACTTAGTATCACTGCAAAAATTCAAAATCAAAGTGGAAGGATTAGGCAACTATATATGGTATGCCACCGAAAAAGAACTGACCCGACTGAAATCATACCTGTACGAACAGACCGAAGCAGCTATCGAAATCACTCAACTCGGCTGGCAACGCCAAGGTTTCTTCGCCTTCGGCAACGGTGCCTACGACACCGAATGGCATCCGACCGATGAATACGGAATCGTCCGCCTGAACATCGGCAACTTCTACCTGCCCGGAAACAGCACCATCTACCGCGATGACATCAAGCTCTTCCAGTTTGAGCGCCGCTTCGTCCACACCACCTACAACAATGTCAGCCTGCGCGAATACAGTGACAAGTTGGTGCAGGTGTTCGGTGACAATGCTAAGGTGGGCATCTGCTTCCTACTCGCTTCCCTCTTCCGCGATATCATCGCCGGACATACAAAGAGCTTTCCCATCCTGAACCTATTCGGACCCAAAGGCAGCGGCAAGTCCGAACTTGGCCACAGCCTGATGTCATTCTTCATCATCAAGAACACACCACCCAACATACAGAATGCCACCATTGCCGCACTGAGCGATGCCGTAGCACAATGTGCCAATGCCCTGGTGCACATTGACGAATACAAGAATAGTATCGACCTTGACAAACGCGAGTACCTCAAAGGTCTTTGGGACGGTACCGGACGAAGTCGCATGAACATGGATCGCGACAAAAAGCGCGAGATTACCAGCGTGGACTGCGGTGTCATCCTTTCCGGCCAAGAGATGCCCACCATTGACATTGCCCTCTTTTCACGCCTGATATATCTTACATTTACCAAAACCGAATTTTCCACGGCCGAGAAGAAAGCCTTCGACCAATGCAAGGCACTACGTGACTTGGGGCTTTCACACCTCACTTTGCAGCTACTCCGCCATCGTTCAAAGATGGAGACCGGCTTCTCTGATAATTATACACAATGCATGAATGACCTCAACGACCGCCTGAAGGGTGAAACCATCGAAGACCGCATTCAGCGCAACTGGGTGATACCACTTGCTGCTTTCCGTACACTTGAAGCTGTGCTTGATGTACCCTTCACTTATCGCGAATTGTTGGATATCTGTGTCAATGGCATCATCCGGCAGAACCGGGAGTGCAAAAGCAACAACGAGTTGGCTAACTTCTGGAATGTAGTCAGTTACTTGCAGCAGGATGGTGAAATATTCCTCGAAGCCGACTTCCGTATAGACTACCTCTCCGGTATCAAGACCAACAAGGTGAAAGACCTCACTTTCCGCCAACCGCGCCCCATCCTGCGAATGCAAACCGACCGCATATTCATGCTCTACAAGAAGTTCGCCAAGCAGGTGGGCGATACAGCACTTCCCACTGAATCCCTGAAATTCTACATCGAGAACTCCAAAGAGTATCTGGGTGTACAGAACTCAGTCCGCTTCAAGAACATACAGAAAGGTATCGAAGTCACCAAGGAGATTGAAGTGGACGGTAAGAAATACTACCGCAAGACCAGCACCACCAAACAAGCCCTCTGCTTCGACTACGCCGAATTGATGGCAAACTATAACATCAACCTTAACATTGACACAAGTGTATCGGATGATGAAGTAGAAGAGATTACTCAGAATGACAAACTGAATACGGACGATGATTCTCCGTACATGTTCTGATATGTCTATCATAGTTATGCAGAAGCTCTTGCCTGTGAAGGTAGGGGCTTTTTTCATGGGGGAAAGAGAGGTTAAAACACCCTTTATTTTGGGGAGAAAAATGCTTCTACACTTTCTGCAATTTCTACAATGTTATGAATCAATGTTTTATGCTATAAAAATGCATTCTACAAGCTTCTACAAATTTCTACAAAATGCTACTTTTCTTCATTTCTTCTACAAAACCATGCTTTGTAGATGGTTTTTCTACACTTTGTAGAAATAAGGAAAGCTCATATGTGATTGAAATATAGTGATTTATCTAATTTGTAGAAAGTGTAGAAGTTGTAGAAGCGAAAATATGCCCGTACAGAAATGGGATAAAAACTCAGATACATGAAGTATGTATGCAGATAATTTTGTATATTTGTGTAAAAATCAACACTTTAAATGATAAAGAAAGACCGATTTGTCTGTTGGCTGCCTTGCAAACCATATGTTAAGCAGTTCCTTTTGCATAATTTCAATACGCCTGATGATACCTGGACTGAAATCGTTAACCTGTCTTCCGACAAGGAGTTACAGAACGATTTCCTTTCCCGGCTGTCCAAACCCGGACGCTACGAGAACAAATACCGTAACCTCTACCGCTATACGGTCAATGTAGCGGTAGAGATACGCCGTGATGATTTCTACCGTTATGGCTGGTCGATGTCGAACACCGAAGTGGTGGCGTTCGGTACCAAGATTGAACGACGGATCAAACAGATATTGTTCCTGTATCTTGATACCCATGTGAGTATGGGACTTCCACTATCAGCTGCCATCCGCAATTTCCAGACGAATTTTGGATTTACTGAAGACACCTGGTCTTATGATACCATCCGCAGGGAGTATAACAGACATGGATATCGCAAGACTGTGGAGAATACTACAATTTTTGATTTTATTAACCGTATTATATTGGGGAAGTTGTCCGAGTTTGGGACAATTTCCCAGCAAGGGAGATTAGCGTATGAAAGTGATAAACTATGATTTTGAAAATATCGGTGGGCTGTTGCAGGTGATTGCCGTTCCTCCGACTTCGTTTTTGCGGATCCGTAAGGATTATGCCGGTGGTCTGAACTACCTGGAGCTTCGTGACCGGGAGAATATTATTTCCATACCGGTATATGCCAATGATACCTATGTATATAATGAGGATAAGGAGGTGAATGATGCGGGGGATTGCTGGAATGTGTCGGTCGAAGGGGTGATTCCGAAACTTTCCTCAGTGAATCATCAGCTGATGGAGACTCTGGAGCGTGGCTTGTGGTATGTATTGGCGGTGGACGGTAACGGCCAGGTCCACTGGTGTGGGCAAGAAGACGCATTAATGCTGTTTGCTACGAACAAAACAAGCGGGCGTTCGGTTTCAGAGCGGAACGGCACGTCTTTCACGTTCACCTGTATTCAGGATGCCCCCACCATCTTCATTGAAAATATAGAAGAAATATAGCTGCATGGCTCCTGCTGTTTATGTGTAACAGGCTTTAAATTATAGAATTATCTGCTGTCCGGCGGTGCCCAGTGTCCTTGGGTACCGTTTTTTTTGCGTTTTTCTTTGCGCAAAAAAGTTATATGAACGAGACAGTTATCACACTTTTTGGAGCGATTGACCGCTTCTGGTATAACAAGAACTACCTGAAATACTTTTTGGACAAAGCGAAAGATCAGCCGGTACGCCTGAAGGTCTCCAGTCCGGGTGGTGATGTGGCCGAAGCTATCGCCATGTCAAGCCTGATGGCCGAGCATGGCAACGTGACGGTGGAGTTTATCAGTTTCAACGCTTCGGCGGCTACCATACTGGCGTTCGGTGCTAAGTCCATTGAGATGCATGAGGACGGCATGTGGCTGGCACATAAATGCAGTTTTGGGGTGGACATTTGGGGACAGCTCAACGCGGATCAGCTTGAAGACACCATCAAGGAGTTGCAGAACAAAAAGAAGAGTGCCGAGGCGATTGACCTGATGATCGCACAGAAGTACATCAACCGCAGCGGCAAGAGTTTGAAGGACGTTATCGCCCTTATGGAAGAAGAACGCTGGATGCCTGCCGCAGAAGCCAAGGACTGGGGATTCATAGACAAGATTATTCCTGGTACCCATAAGAAGCCGCAAGTAACCGATGAGATAACGGACTGTTTTGCTGCCAACGGTTTACCGTTGCCGGTACTCAATGCTTCCGAATCGGAAACGCAACCCAAAGGCAATGACAGAAACCTTGTTTCTCAAATCATTGACGGTATCAAAGGGCTGTTTCCTGCCAATAATAAATCAGAAGACATTTCTAATTCAAATACAGTTATTTCCATGCGTAAAGAATTTACTTTCATCAATCAGATCCTCAACTGTGAAGGCATTGAGGAGAAAGACGGTAAGATATCGCTTACCGTAGAGAACTTGCAGGCTATCAATGACGCCATCAAGGTGGCCAATGAAGCGAAAACCAAAGCTGAAAGCGATTTGACAGTCGCCAATACAGCCAGACAGACGGCCGAGAATAATCTGACGGAAGTTGTCAACGACCTCGATAGCCTGAGCGATAGCGTCAGGAATGCAGCCGACAGCAAGGCTAAGGTACAGGTAATCCGTGATATCGTGGCAAAGATTCCCGGAACGGCAACCGCCAGTCATCAGGAATCGAACGAGGACAGCAAGTTTGCCGATATCGCCACGGATCCGATCAACAGTTATGAGAATGAATAACATCTAAACTATTCTATTTATGGATTTTAAAGCACCTATTGACATTACCACGGTTCTGACCGCGGTAAAAAAGCACAGAGACATCCTGAAGGCGGTCGATAAGCTCGACGCTTCGGAGGTATTGAAACATTTCACTCCGGTACCGGGCATTACCGATTCCCTTGAATTGGGCAAGGTAGAGGGTGGCAGCATCTCCGGCAAGTACACCGGCAAGTTTACAGCCGGTAAGTATTTGGGTAAGATTGTTCCCCGTCGCCTGGTAGTACGCCCGGTTGTGATGGAGATGTCCGATGAGCCGGAACGCTACCGCCGCACCTACATTGCTGAGGTGCCGGGTACGCTCCGCAAAGAACATCCCTTTGAGTTGTGGCTGATCAACCACGGGCACGAACTGGCATCCAATGATTTGCTGTTTGCCATCTTCACAGCGAAATACAGTGCTGATGAGAACAAGACGGACATTCAGGACTCTTTCGACGGTATCGGTACCATTGTTACCGAAGGCGAGGCAGTCGGAGATATCTCCAGTGCTGAAGGCAACGTATATGTCACCGGTGAGCTGACCCGTGCCAACATTGGCGAAAAGTTGCTGGAGATGTGGCGCCACATGCCGCGTACCTTCAAGCGCAAGAAGAACATCAAGATGTTCATTTCCGATGATTTGGGCGACATGTACGATGACTGGCGCAAAGATGAAGGTACTATCGTTATCGGATTAAAAGAAGATACTTCCGATACACAACACCTGCTCGGTTCTAACAACCGTTGTGAGCTGGTACGTGTTCCGAATCTTCCCGATGGTAGCCAGTTTATCATGCTGAGTACCAAAGAGAACATTTGCTACGGATTTGACAAAGAGAGCGATTTCAAGTCTATCAAGCCGTTCAATTCCGGCAATCCTTATACGTTTGATGCTGCGGGCAAGTACTTGATAGGCTTCCAGTTCGTATCAGTACATAAGTCTGAGTTCTGTGTTAATGACCGTCCGGTGGATCCTGAAGGTAGCAACCCGTTCGGATATATCGAGGTTACAATTGCACCGGATGAAGCGAAGGCCAACGGTGGCAAATGGCGCATTCAGGGTGAAGAGGGCTGGCGTGATTCCGGTACGTATGTAGCGGTTCCCGGTGGTAAGGAATATACCGTCGAGTTCCTGGAGGCTGCCGGATATACCACTCCTGCCGTGCAGAAGAAAACTCCTGCTGCGGGCGCAGTAGAGAAAGTGACGGGTACATACGTTGTTAAATCTTAAAAAATGGCGTGATTATGACAGAAGTAGATCCCAAATTATGTATTGCGCTTGATGATATCAACGAGGCAATGGACTGCGAGAATCAGGATAATATGGGCGGTATCATCCCGTCCGTTATCTTCGGTTATCATGCAGATGTGGCGACATGGCCGGACTACCCGAAAAAGACGGATGATCCGCTTTCACTGGAGGCAGCCGGTGCACTGGTCGGTGATCTTGTTATGAAAGAAGGTTGCCGGGCCTATAAGATGGATATCACTGACGAGTTGGCTGAGTTCAAGATTACGGATCAGGGAGAAACCGGTGGTGAATCGTTCCTGATGGACTTGAATATCATTTCGGCCAAGATGCGGAAGAAGATATTCGGTTTTGAGAATGCGACCAAAGGGCGCAAGATGTTCTTTATCGTGACCGACAACAACGGCACGAACTACCTGATGGGTGACAAACGCCGCGGTGCTATGCGTGCCTCCGGAGACGGTTCTACCACCGGGGCAAACTCTACCGCGCGTAATCAGAACACACTTCATTATACTTTCACTGCACCGCGTAAATGTGTGTATGAAGGTGATGCGGAAGATATTCTTACTGTAAAGACTGCACCCGGAGGCTGATTTTGTTTCTTCGTTTGATTAGTTGGTTGTTTATGTCCGTCTCCGTATTCTTCCGGAAGGCGGACATTTTGTTTTGTCCTATCCCGGCAATAAAAATCGCAATAGTTTTGCGTATCATTAAAAATCAACGTACAATGTCAAAGATTACACAGAACTACATCGAAGCCCGCAGGGACGGTATCAAGTGGCTAAATTCCAATAAGCGGAATTATAGTACCGGAGTGAATATCCTTACCCGTTCCGGATATAAGGGCTTTGTCGCCGCACGCCTGGCACGCCAGGGCGAAAAGCCACATACCCGCGAGAAGCTGGAATACGAGATCCGGCAGATGATTAAAGTCTGGTACCATCCGGATGATCCGCGCTTTGAGGACGTGGACCTGGCGGATGATGCAATGCCGGGTAATGACGGGCGTGCCGAGACGGTTCCCGAAGAAACGGCGGCGGCCATCGTTACCATTGCGGAAAAGGAACTGGCACGTGAAACGGATGAACAGCCGGCCTACCCTCCTGTCATAGCCAAAATCATCTATGATTTCCGGGATTGCTACAATGAACGTTCACGACTGCACCGGTTACTCTCCGAACAGGGTGAGACCAATACGGCGGCTGTATGTGCACAGCGCAAGGATATTGTTACCCGTATAGCCTCCCTCTCCAACCGTATGACATTGTTGGCTGCCGTCAAACAGCAATATGAGCAGAACAAGGAGTTGCCGACTGATGAGCAGCTGGACGAGCTTTATAAAAAAGTGGATGCTGCTGAAGAAAAGCCGGAAAAGGAAGATGAACAGACTGATATCAGTTCCCTTTCCGTTGAAGAACTGAAGAAAGCGAAATCCAATGCCAAGAGTAAGATTACCAAGGCAAAAAACATGCTGCTGTATTCTTCGGAGAGCAAGCCTAAAGACGGCAAGGAAAATCCGCTTCCAGACTGCCCCAAACGTGTGAGATACGAGAAGAAAGTCGCTGATCAGGAGGCATTGGTAGAAAAGATAGAATATCGTTTGGCAGAACTGCAATAGGTTATGTTAGTTTGTTGCAGTGAGATTGAGAATAAGATGATGCCGGCGGATGACGCAGTAAGTCCTATGCAGGGAGACCGATACCCGACAGGCTACATCCGCCGAACGGATGCGGCAGCCTCCGGCCATGACCTGGTTGCGGAGAAGCTGCTGCATCCGGACGCTATGGGGATGCTGGTACCCGGTCGGGACAAGCATTTTTATTCTTCAGGCGCGTTCAATCTCATTCAGCTGATTTTCTACATTCTCAAGCAGACGGGTCCGGCACATTTGTTTCTGACAACCTATTCCATCTCTATGGATAGCATCAACGCTCTTCATCGTAAGGTTGAGACCGATGAGTTGCTATCGGTACGGTTCTTAATTGACAACCGTGTACGCAGCATCTCGCCCAAACCGTTCGATTATCTGGTGACTACATTTCCGGACTGTTACCGTTGCCTGGCATTGCATGCGAAGGTGGCGTTGCTGTATAATGAAGATTGGAACATCACCGTAGTAGGCAGTCAGAACGCCACACATAACCCGAAGCTGGAGCGTGGAATCATCCATACCGGCAGAGATATTTTTGACTTTGACTTTAAAATGCTGAATGATGAATTTGACGCAGGAACAACGTGAGGAAATCGAGAAGATGGCTTATCGACTGATTCCTCCCAGTCTGATTGCTATCAATATCGGTGCGGATGAGACGGATTTTCTTGCAGAACTCCGTACTCCGGGCACTGAAGTTCGGACGGCTTTTTATCGTGGGCACCTTCGTCAGATGGTTGAAGTACGTGAGGCTATCATCAAGTCCGCCATCAACGGCAGCAATCCGGCACAACAGGAATTGATCAAGTTCTTTAAATCGCAACAGCAGTATCTTGAGTATGAGTAACAGCTTGTCCAAAAGTAAATCTGCACTGGAGGAACAGTCATACGAACTCATCCAGCAGCATATCATAGACCCGGAGAATAGTCCGTTGCCGGAGCATCTTCGGGTGCAGTGCAACCGGGTATTGCAGATAGCCCGTTTGCTTGACGATTATCCCAATGAAAGCCATATCATCAACATCATGCTGGCGAAATACCGGATTTCACGTACGCAGGTGCGTAAGGATATCGCCCTGGCAAAAGAGTTATTCAAGACACAGCACCAGTTTGACTGGGATTTCTGGTTCGCCTGGATGATCAAGGACCAGATTCAGCTTATCCGGGACTGTAAGCTCAGGGGTGATCTGAAGAACTGGAACAACGCCAAGAAGGTGCTGCATCAGATGATTGGCGAACGTCCGGCTTCGGTTGAGGATCCGCGACGCATGGAGAAGAATGTGTTCTACATTCAGATCAACAGCATGGGGCAAACAGTAGATGTTCCGCTGAATGCAATCCGTAATCTTTCACAGGAAGAGCAAAAGGTTTTGGTAGATTCGATGTACACGCCTATTGACGATGTGCAGGCAGAAGAAATAATGAACTCATAAATAGATTATCATGAAGAAACTGACAAACAAACGCTTGATCTCTTATCTGGTTGACCACAAGCATATTGATATGGTATCGGTCAGCAAGACACAGATTGTTTGTACCGTATCCGCCAAGTTTAAGCCGGATGAAGTGAAAAAACTATTAGACGATACAGGGCAGCCGATGCCCCGTATGACTTCTTCCGAAGGTGTGAACTACATTGTTTTTCCACGCTATTGATACGGCAGGACAATGGACGAAAACGTCTGGGAAGAGGTCATACAGGTTAATCCGGCACAGGCGGCATTTTTGGTAATGCCGTACAAGAACGGGTATGTCATCTATTCACGTGCAACTGGTAAATCATTCATTACCGGTGCCGTGATAGATGATAATATCCGGCTCATGCCGCGAGGTATTACTACGCTTACCCAGGCTACCATTGGGCAGGCGCTCACCAAAACGTTGCCCTCGGCATTCAAGATGCTGGAGATGCTCGGTTACAAACAATGGGATCCGGTCAGCAAGACCGGTGACTATGTGGTTTGCCGCAGTCCCATTGAAGGATGGTACAAGCCCTATGAACACATCATGTCGTTTGAGTATGGTATCAGCTTCAGTAACGGGCACATGCTCTATATACTCACCCAGGGCGGTAACAGCCGCGGGCCGAATGCTGACTACAACATCACTGACGAAGCGTTGACGCTCGATAAAGAGAAGTTCGACCAGGAGGCGGCACCGACCAACCGCGGCAATGAACACATCTTTGGCCGCAAGTCGGAACATCCGGTTCTGAAACATCACGGCAACACCTTCCTTTCTTCCATGCCTTACACGCCTGAACAGAAATGGTTGCTTGAACCAGCCAAGTATTACGAAGAAGAACGCGGCATCCGGCTGTTTGATGTCTGGAATAAGATTGTGCGGTTACAGATGCAACTCATTGATGCAAGAATTGCGAATGATGCGGGACTCTTCAAGGAAATCTGGAATGAAACCGTCCGTCTCCGTCAGAGCATCACACCGTTCGTCTCACGCGACGGCACGCTCTTTATCCTTGGCTCTATCTTCGACAACATCGCCAATGTGGGCATGAACTATATCCTGAACCAGTATAAGGTGATGGATAAGCTTTCCTTCATGATCGAGATCCTGAACTTCATGGTGGATAAGATTGACAGCTGCTACTACCAGTTAGATGAACGCCATGTGTATTACAATGCGACCAATGACGACTATATCCGTGACTTTGCCGAAGATCATAACTACAACTGGCAGCAGCTTGCCAACAACGATGACAGCCGTCGTGACCTGGACTGTACTCCCACGAAGCCGCTGGAACTGACGCCTGACTGGGGCTCTGCCGCCTCATTCCTTGAAGTGGCACAGGAACGCAATTATGATTTCGTGACGAAGTTGCTGACCCGTGAACCGGTGGATAACAATATCAACGAGTTCTTTGTCAAGCGTGACGAAGAAGACGATACGATGGTCAACGCGCTGATGGATAAGTTCTGCCACTATTACCGTAACCATATCAACAAACACCTGCATTATTACCGTGACCGCTACGGGGATGCACGCCGCGCCAACAATAAGAAATCTTATAACCAGCTTGCCATTGAGCGCCTGGAGAAACACGGATGGACAGTGGAACAGCACACCCATGCGGGCATGGAGCCGCCGCAGCATGATAAATATCTGTTGTGGGCCTCTATTCTGGCGGAGAAAGATGAACGTTTTCCGAAGAAGCGTTTCAACGGTTCGAAATGCAAGTACACGCTGATATCCATGAACAACACACGCGTCATTGAGAAGAACGGCCGTTTCGAAAAGGATAAGCGCAGCGAGCGCAACCAGTCCATCCTTCCGGAAGAGGCAACGCACTTTGGTGATGCGGTCGATAAACGTGTCTGGACGAAGTACGGGCATCTGCTCAGGCAGGCTTACGGGTTCGTTGACGCACGTATCTGATCACTTCACACACATCCGCAACAGTAATCGCAATACTTATAACAGGACTCGCAACGCTTGAGGATCGGATTCCGCATCGGAGGACAGGCGGAAGGTGTTTTCTTTGGTGTAAAAATATGTTACTTTTGTCATATTTCCTTACTTTTTGCGGTTTCCCTTGCGCTTTTTGATAGGGCGCGGTAGGAAGAAACTTCCGTTTCTTTTTCCATTCGGATGGAAAACGGGGTGTTGTGTAGTCATTTTCAAGGTGATAGATGTATTATAACATTCATTAACAGAGTTCCCGGCGCGCGCAAAATCCGTACTGAAGAAATAGGCAGGCAAATCTATTTCCCCAGTACGGATTTTGCGCGCGTATAGAGGTAGGAAGCAGCGCTTCCTGTGTTTGTTTGCACCCGTGCAGGTCCCCGGTCTTTTCTGTTTCAAATTCTAAGGTAGGGACCGTAGAGCGGTAAGCGTTCCGCTTGACGTACCCCCGTTTCTCTTCCGGAACTCCTTTTCATTTCTGCATTTCTGTATGCGGTCAGGTAGTCTTTTGAGTCCGCAAATGTAAGGCACCGGTCTGACAAGCAAGGTCAGGCGTTGTCCGCTAAAAAATCTCCACCTTGCAGGTAGTATTCAAGCCTCCGGTTTTAGTCGGAACCTTGCAGAATGTCATCCTCGGCACCTCAATTATTGCGGCATCAAAAGGCAACCATACCGCACGTCATACAGACACGCCGGAATAAAAAAAAAGTCGTTCCGGGAAACGGAAAATCTGAAAAAGGCTCCACCCGACGACTCCAAAAATCCAGAATAAAATTAAAACTTACAGTTATGGCAGCAAAAAGAAACATTCCCGAATCATGGAAACAACAGTGGTCTAAATTTATGTTCAACTTCTTCGATTACTTACCTACGAAATACGAGGCTAATAAACGTGAGTGGGCAATCAGAAAGATGATATGGGACTTTAAAGACGGCAAACGTAGTGTATCGGTTGCGGAACTCGTAGCGAAGAAGATACGGGAGCAGTTTGGCGCAGATTGCGAGAACGTGACATTCGTTTGCATTCCTGCAAGTTCAGCGGAAAAAAACGAAATCAGATACAAGGTATTTGCCGAAGAAGTGGCACGGCTGACAGGATGCTGCAACGCATATAAGGCAATTACTATCGAGGGCGGACGTCTTGCCATCCATGAGACAAAGAGTAGTAAGACGGTGCAGGAAGTTGAAGTTATCAAGTTTGACAACGGCTTTTTTAATGGGAAAAATGTACTTCTGTTTGATGATATATTGACGCAGGGACATTCTTACGCCCGTTTTGCTTGTGCTTTGGAAAATATAGGTGCCAGAGTGTTGGGAGGCTATTTTTTAGGTAGAACAATTCTTTCTTATAACTAATATAATTCTTTTATTATGAATACTTTATTCGATAATGATTGTCGTTACATGAGTGACAGTGAACTGATTTACGAGATAAGCAATAACAGGCAGATTGTTTCAGACGTTGAACGCAGCAACGGGGAGATAGACATTGACAGGCTGTTTGCATCCTTGACGCCTGGACGCAAGAAAGTTGCCGTGGCAGCGGTGGAGATGTACAAGAGACAGCAGTCTCAACAGGTTGAACGCAGGCAGATTCTTTCAAGCAAGGATGTATACGAACTGATGCAGCCGTTAATAGGTGATTTACGGAATGAAGAGTTTTGGGTCGTGGCGATTAATAATGCATCCCGAATAATCAAGAAAGTACAGGTTTCAGTAGGCGGTATAGACCAGACTTCGGCAGATATACGGCTGATTATGCAAGTGTTGATAAATACGGGAGCTTCGCAGTTTGCAGCGGTACACAATCATCCGAGCGGCAACAGCCGACCGAGCAATGATGACAAGAGGCTGACGGAACAGTTAAAAAAGGCGGCAGGGATATTCAACATTCGGATGATGGACCATGTAATTATAACGAATGACGGATATTATAGCTTTTGCGATGAAGGGATGATTTGACGGATGGGGTGCGGGCGCACCCATTCCGTTTGCTCGCACGCTCGCAAACGGAATGGGACCCAAAGCGGTATTTTGTTTTATGTTCCCGTTCCTTCAACCACGGAGGGGCTTTATTGCAAAAATAAATAGGTTTTTATTTGACGGTAAACAAAAGTTTATCTATCTTTGTAGTGTCAATAAGAACCAATAACAAAAAATAGATGGAAGACAAAATTAGAAAATTGGAATTGCACATTGTCAGGTTAGAACAATGTATCAGGCAGGTTCAGAGATTAAAGCGGATGGGACTGGCTGATGAGAAAGTGGATGAAAAGATAGATGCTTATTTAGACGGTATCTTAGAAGCCAAGAAGAGAATTGAAGAACTGAAAGAACAAACTCAAGGGGATGCGGATTAAGCATCCCTCCCCTTCAAAATATAATTTATTATGAATGAGAAGCTGAAAAAAGAACTTGAGTTATTAAAAACGGAGTTGGGTACTCCGGCTTTTGATGAACATGTAGAAAAGATGAATGGTGTATATACTTCGGCTGAAGATAAGGCGTTAATATCGGAGTATGTGCTTCAGATGTTGGATGGTATCGGTGAAGAACTGAATGAAGTTAATGATGAATTGGATACTTTGGAGGCTGTGAAAAGTATCTCTAACATGATTTCTTTCAAGTACATAGCGGAGACTTATTTCAAGAAATCGAAATCATGGTTCTCACAACGGTTGAATGGCAATATGGTGCATGGTAAAAAATGTGGGTTCAATGATGACGAATTACGCACGTTGAGATTTGCTTTGCAGGATATAAGTAAAAAAATAGGCTCTCTTTCCATTTAGGATCGTTCTTATTGACAGAAGTCCGTGCATGGAGTCTGTACGGCATATAGGGGGCTTCCACGAGTTGGGAGCCTTTTTTGTTATATACAGGCGATACATGGCTAAAAATTACATTGCTTCATTTGTAATTTCAAAAATAATTCTCATCTTTGCAGTGCTTATCAATACATATTATTACAGATGCAGGACGAGAGCTTGCATCAATGGTGCAGGCATTTTTTATGTCCGTACTTAAACATAGGATACTATATAAGGTATTCGTGTACCCCCGTGTGGAACTGTAATGGAACCACAGGCATCTGTAATAGAGTTGATAAGCAGCGGGAAAGGCACGAATACCTTTTTATTTTAAAACCATTTGTTATATGCTTATCAACAAATTTCAAAATTCCTCAGCCGCTCAGTTTAGTGGTAACGGAACGTCTGCCCACGAAACGGGCGGTGAATCCCTTATCACCTTCACAGGCAATCCTTACGCTGACCTTGCCGCTTACGGTATTGACCTTCATGGCTGTACTATCCGCTATCTACGTACTCCCAATCCCAATGGCAATGTTGTTACCGGTCGCTTCAACATCTCCGGACGCGAAGAAACGGCAGGTGCTACCGATTATGAAGAACTTATCCTTTTCTTAGTAAAGAAACAGCGTGAACGTGATTGCTATGTGGCAGAGTGCCATGAACGTAAGCGCAAACGGCGTTTAACTTCTTGGCTGTCGCGACATCCGGAATTTACGTTCCATAATTGCAATGTTTATTTCAAATAGCACTTCTTTTTCAATTCAATTTGGTATAGTAAAGGCTTCCGGTTCACGGAAGCCTTTTTCATGTCCTATCCTCTGTTAATCCCGTACCTTATCTTTGCTGAAAAAACAAAGATATGATACGCTTCATTACCAAGTTTGTCGGTACCTATGGGTATGATTCCCTGAAGGAGTTCTTTCTTTCGGTGGCGCCCAGTTTTAAATATAACCTGCAACTGCCGGCTATCTCCTTCAGTGCAATCACTGCGGTAGTCAGTGAATGGATAGGTATTACCCCGTTGCTGGCGATGGCCATGCTGATCGCCATTGTTTCCGAGATGTGGACGGGCATCAGGGCAAGCAAGATCCAGGGCATAGGGTTTGAATCCTTCCGTTTCTCACGCTGCATCATCAAGCTGTGTATATGGCTGACCATCATTTATATCACCCACTCATTCTATCTGGAGAGCAAGATAGGGTCGGAAAAAAGCTTCATCATGCTGCTGGCCACCCTGTTCTTTTCCATTGTCAAAGTGTTCGTCATGACCTGGTTCTGTGTGGAGCACGTGACAAGCATACTGGAGAACTTGGCGGTGATTGACGGTAAACCTAAAGATACGCTGATCAAGCAGGTGGGAATGTTGTGGGTGACGGTTACGGACAAGTTTAAAAGGAAGGTAGATGAGACGGAACGTTAGTTGCATGTTACTTTGTGCGGTTATAGCACTTTTTTCCGGTTGGGCAGGTCATTGGCTGGGTTCCCGTCACCGGAGTATTGTCCGCGTTCCGGAAACGGTGGTCAGGCATGATACGATACGACCTGCCATTCCCGAACCGGAGGTGATTGTCTGTGAGGTACCCGCAGAAGTGGATACGGCGGCTATACTGGCCGATTATTTCTCGGAGAAGCATTATCTCGATACGATTATTGAACGTCCTTACCTGCGGGTGGAAATGACCGATATCATATCCCGCAATGCGCTGCTTGACCGTACTGTTGTGGTGGATTACCGGCAACCGGTTGTTTATAACAATGCCCTGGCTTTGGGATTGGATGCCGGGCGTTACAGCTGTGTGTTGTCTGCGGGGTATCGGCGTAAATCGTGGGAGTTCAGGGCGGGATATGACCTGTACAATAAATCACTGGTGTTGGGGGTATCTAAAGATTTGTGGAGATGGTAGTAGAAGGGATATATAACGGAACGTACTGTTTTATTTCAGAAATTGAAGAAATCCGAATTTCAGAAATAAAGAATGAACTGTTAAACGTACAGATATTGGTGGGAGGTACGGAAATATTCAATGAAAACTATTACGCGTCGGACAATACGGTAAAGATATATGAAACAGGTAACATACTGCGTGACTATTTTCTATTGGAAGAGCCGAAAGGAATATCCGATAACGTAACCTTTTACCATCTGCCGCCATTATCCGTAACCATTGTGGTTTCAGACGGCCAAGAGACTGTTCGGAATAGTTTCAATGCTTATTTCAGCCGTTGTCGCACATCAGTATTACCATCAGATGTGCTTTTCTTAACGCATGAGAATACCATCCGTACCGCTTATGACAGAATGGAATATCTGACCTTCATAGTCCGTGAAGGCATATCCGTGGATATAGGCGTAGCATATTTGAACATGGGCAAGGAAAAATACAAGCGGATCAGCCAGGAACTGGATGTTGTCCCCGGTATGCTCGCTTTTTCATTCTCTCTCGGCAGGGTTTCTGAAATATCCGGTATTGACATGTCATCCATTATATATTACGATGTCATGCTGAAGGATAACGAGACTGTAAAAGACAAGGTAAGGTTTATTAATGATAACCGTCAATACCGTAATGTCACCAACTTTATTTACCAGAACGCATTCGGCATGCCGGAAACAATGACTTTCACCGGATTGACGGAGTATTCCCCCGAACTTGAGGGCGATCTGGTTGAACTGCTGCAAAAGACTGTTCGTACAGACACCGGGTACATTGACAGTCGTACGGTAAACAGCGGCTATCTGGACACCGGGCAGTACGGTAAAGCTCTGGATTTGATAACCACCCCATCCCTGTATCTGTATGATACGGAAATATTAAAAGAAGTGGTGGTTATCGACATTGATTTCTCGCACAAACGTACCGGCAGCGAGAAAATCAACGTTTCACTCACATTCCGTCAGGCATCACGCCTGCACTTGGCTTTCAGACGTACCGGTAATATCCGTGAACGGATATTTGACCAAACTTTTGACTATACATTTGAATAATATAACGATATGGAAACAATACGCAGAAATTTGGCATTGGCCGACATGGATATCCGCAGGGATGAACACGGGAACCGACGCATCTTTTCGATAAAATTCGTCAGCAAGGAGGGTAAGGTTTACTTTATCCCGCAGGCATACGCCTGTGGTGCCGGACGCATGAACATGAAGGAATACCAGCTTCGGGGCATACAACCTTGCGATTGCAAGGGCAATCCCGAAGGACATCCCTACCCCGTGGATATCGACCTGGTACTGGAGTATAACAAAATGAAAATCGTATTCTGATGAACATACTGTTTAATTCAAGCGGCATTCCCCTGCTGATGCAGTCCACGTACATATTCGGTGAGACAACCGGGACACCGCAGAACGAGATGAAGGACCGTGCCCGGATCCTGTCGCCATACGACTTGTCGAATGTCAGCTACATAGACATCGACGGGGTGAAGGTGCGCCCATGGGGAGACGAAAACGACTTTCCGCAGAAGGCGGCTGAAGAGATCGGCAATACCAGTGTGCTTAATACCGGACTGAAGTTTCTTCGTAACCTGACACTTGGGCAGGGTATTTATCCTTGTACGGTGAACGGTTACGATGATGGCGGTAACGAGATACTGAAGCCTGTTACGGATAGCCGGGTACAGGCTTTTGTCGCTTCCAGGAACGTAAGGCGTTACATGGAGAAGGTGTTGCGGGATTACTTAAAGTTCGGTAATGGGGCTGTCCAGTTCGTTCCATCGGCAGCCGGCAATTCTTTTGCAGGTGTCAATCCGGTTAATGCGCTTTATCGACGCTATTCTGAAGTAGATGAATACGGGGCTTGCAAGTGTATTGTTTCCGGGTACTGGCCGCAGCATCCGGGCAAAGGGCAATACACTAAGCTGGAAGTGTTGTCAGAATATGATCCGCAGATGCATGCTGAGGTGTTGAAGTTTGCCGGGAAGATAAAGAATGGATTCATCCTGCCGGTGCGTGACAGCTGGAGCAATGATGATCTTTACGGCATGCCTGTATGGTGGCCGGCATACGTTTGCGGATGGGTGGAGATTGCCCATCTCATCCCCCATTTCCTCAAGAAAGCATATAAGAACCAGATTACCTGGAAGTGGCATGTACAGATACCGTATTCTTATTGGGAGAAGAAATACCCTTCCAAGGACTATTCCGTCACAGAACGCGAAGCGGCCATTCAGAAGTATATGGACTCGTTAGAACAGAACCTCTGCGGAGCGGACAATGCGGAGAAACCGATCTTCTCACATTATGCCGTCAACGAGATGAACGGCAGGATTGAAGAGGAATGGAAGATCAAGCCGCTGGAGAACAAGTACCAGGGCAGCGACAACCTTCCGGTATCGGCAGCCGCCAACTCGGAGATTCTGTTTGCCTTAATGGTCAATCCCAATGTGCTCGGTGCCGGTATGCCTGGTGGTACATACGCCGGCAATCAGGGCGGTTCCAATATCCGTGAGGCATTCCTTGTGAATATTGCCAATGCCTGGATTGACCGGCAGAATATTCTGGATCCGATTGAACTCTACATAAAAATGAACGGTATGCCGGAGTGTGAGCTGCGTTTCCGCAATACCATCTTAGTAACCCTCGATACCGGAAGCGGTACCAAAAAAACGTTGAGCTAATGATATTCAGTGCAGAAAAATGGAATAAGGGTGCCGAGTTAAAGGCACTGATGAAGGTGAATACCGCGATTTCGTTCGATATGATGGAAGCACCGCTTCGGGGTGCTTTCCGACAATTCCTGTTTCCGCTACTGGGGGATGCGATGGTGGCCGAAGTGATTGAGATTTATAATTTCGGTCCGGATCCGGATGTGTTGGAACCAAATACTGAAGGGGCAACCGAACGGGAAAAACTGGATGCCCGGCTGCTTGAGATCTGCCAGCGCGCGAACGCGAACCTGGCGTTCTGGAACGATTTCGATGAAATCAGCGTCCGAATCACGGATGCGGGATTTCAACGGCAGAAGTCCGACAATGAATCCTTTCAGCAGGTGTACAAATACCAGGAAGACAATCTTCGCATGTCTTTCCGCAACAAGGGGTTCAATGCGCTGGATGAACTGCTTGAGTTCCTGTATGCCCATATAGCGGAATATCCGGAGTTTGCGACCTCACAGGCTTACCAGAACCGCAAATCCGCCATTGTCCGCAGTACCGCGGATGTGAATGATGTCTGTTTCATTGGCGGCAGCCGGATTATCTTCCTGCGTTTGCAGCCGCATCTGAAATTTGTGGAGGAAATGCTGCTTCAGCCGGCTATCGGTGACAGGCTCTATGAGCATCTGATTGACGGGCTGGTCAATCCACCTGAAGATGAAGAGTGGCGGAAGAATGTGGAACATTTGCGCCTGGCCTGTTCCCGATACATCGGGACAATGGCGATCAGACGGCTGTTGATGGAGACGGGCAGCATCACGGACCGGGGCCTGTACTTTACAACGATCCAATCAGGAGAAAAGGGCAATGAACAGAAAGAACCGGTAGACACGAAACGGGTAGCCGTACAGATACAGAACCTGAAGGCGGATGCCGATATGTACATGACCGCATTGTTGCGAATTGCCCGCAGTTATTTTGCTGACTACTATGCCGGTGATCCCCGCAGGATATTCGACCGGGACAATGACCGTAAACGTACATTCTGGGTATGAGAGAACTCCGTATTGCATATCGCAGTTTCGGTGTCCGGCATGAGATTACACGTCAGGTACCTCAGAAATGGGAGGAAATGACACCGGAACAATTCCTGCTCGTGTCGCGGCTTTATCTTCAGGAGATGGATGAACCTGTATTCCTGAAGGAGTTTTATTCTCTTCCATCCGGAGTCAGTTCCGATAGTTATTACAACTATAAGCTGAGCGAACTGTTGGAGTTCGTCAGCGATTGTCGTGTCCGGATGGATCGCTTTATTATTTCCGGTGTGTCCGGATTGAAGGCACCGGGTGAACGCCTGAAGGGGATGTGCTTTGAACATTTCATGCATGTGGATACGGCTTTCAACCGCTATGCGCGTGACGGCAAGGATGCTTCATTGGATGTTTTCGTATCAATGCTGTACCTGAAGGATAACGAATATATTGTCCTACCGGCGGGCGGAAAAAACGGCTTATTTAGCAGGCAGAAACCGCTGATGCTGCAAAAACGGATAGTGAAGGTGGCAAAGATTGACAGGTACGTCAAGTATGCCATATTCCTGAATTACGTTTTTGTCAAGAGGTGGCTTTCCAAGGCGTTCCCTTTCCTGTTTCCGTTGAATGAAGATCCGGAACCGGAAAAGAACGACAAGAAACCGGCCGCGCCATCGGTCAACTGGCTTGATATTTTCGATGCCTTTGTCGGCGATGATGTGGCGGTGATGGAGAAATACCAGGCAATGCCGGTGGCAACGGCATTCCGCATATTGAATAAAAGAATCCGTGACGCTCAAAAACAGAAGAAATGACTTTTTCGGAGTATATAGAGAATTTAGCTGAAAGGCACGTCGATATCCGACACAAGGAAAATAGCGAGGTACATTTCCTGTCATCCGAACGGGAGAAGCATACGGCATTGGACAGTGTGCTCCACTATCCGGCAGTGATTCTGGACCGTGGCTCAGGGTTCGGATATGGCGGTGTTCCGGGGGCATACCTGAAGGATCGTGATTACCTGCTCTTCGTACTGGAACATGTTTCGGATACTTCGGACTACGAGCAGATAGAGGCCGCACTTGATAAGTGTGAGCGTATTTTGGATGAGATGCTGAACCAGATACTTGAAGACAAAAGGAAGAACCGCCAATGGCTTGCTTTTTCACTTGAAGAGGTGGAAGCGGATTATGTGGTGAATAATGATAACCAGCTTTATGGGGTGGTTGCAGCAATACATCTGTCCGAACCCTACAAAACTCTGAACTGCCGCAAGGCTTTTTTATTGGACCGGACTTTTGACGGAACATTTGATCAAATTTATAAATGATATGGCTACACAATCTTATGAACAGTTAATTTCCGGAGCAAATAAAATCAAATACAATGAGCTTCCGGAGTCCAACACGGCACAGTTGGTTGGTGAACAGCTCCTTCAGATGATCAACAGACAGAAAGAAGATGTTTCCCGGCTTCTGGAACTGATTGGTAATATCATAGCGGGCAACTTCATACAGTATTTGTCGCAGGACGAGTACGATGCCCTGTTGGCTGACGGGAAGACAAACGACAGGAAGATTTATGTTGTTGTAGCCGGCAGTACGCTGGTCCATGCCTATATAGGCAGCTACCAGTTCTACCCATGTCCGGGTGGAGGTACCATACCCAAATGGATATTAGAGGATGGAGTGTGGAAAATGGATGGGGTCTGGTTGGATAATGCAGTTTGGAACAATTAATTTTAATAATATGGCTGAGATACAAAAAATCAAGGAAGGAATGACCGGCCAGCAGGTAGCCGATTTGCTGGATTCCAATTTCAAGGCGCTGAATGAAGAGATAGGTTCAGGAGGTGGAGGTATAACCGTGGATGACTCATTATCCGATTCTTCCACCAATCCCGTACAGAATAAGGTTATCAAGGCGGAACTGGATAAGAAAGCAGCAAAGACGGATGTCAACACCGCCATCAATAAAGTAAAATCAGAATTGAACTCAGATATAGAGGGCAATTCCTCCGATATTTCAGACTTGCAGAGTTCTGTAGGAACTTTGTCGGTAAAGGTCAGTGCCCTAAGCGGCATTGACAGCCCGTTTGTAGGGTATTTTGATTCAGCAGGCAGCTTACCTGCACGG
>QWCY01001933.1_pt2 | contig 28791 bp, 29 predicted proteins | sample 1972631 | NCBI WGS metagenome assembly QWCY01 (sample SAMN09866696, study PRJNA288562) | Human gut metagenome isolate pre1_stool, whole genome shotgun sequencing... | isolation source: gut | host: Homo sapiens | place: USA: California
GTAGATCTCATCCTCATATTTAGCCGGAATGGTAATAGAAAGAGATCTTACAAACTTCTCAACCTGCTCTACTTCTTTCGTTTGTTTATGAAAAAACATATGAACCTCAGGCTCTTCATATTTCTCATTCTTATTCATAAATAATTTCATATGTATACCCACAATATTATCAAATTATTGCGCTCAGCTTTGTTCCACTTTCATTATCAAAAAGCATAAAACTATGAAAGAAACGCTCTTTCACATACGTGATACAATTCGTATCATTCCTGCAGATGCTTGTATCATGAATGTTCTTTCACATACTGTAAAAATTCCGGTGTCTTTGACCAGTATTTTACACCCCAGTTTTCAAAATTCCATTCTTCCATGTAATCGTTGCACTCGAAATCAACATAATATATTTCTTCGTTATGTACAACAAAATTCGTTGGAAAATAATCAATATTTGTATTGGCAGCATATAACAGCGCACACATTCTATGCAATTGCTCGATATAGTCCGTTTTCATCTTGTCTTCTAAAACCAACTGATAGATCGTGTCGCCGTCAATAAACTCCTTCAAAATGCGTTCATTTTTCACATCTGCTTCAAGCATGGCAGGCATTTTTATTCCGATTTCTTTCAATTTCTTGTAATCCCTGATTTCTGCCTCAAGCTTGTTTCCGAACTGATAATAATCACAAGGTTCATGATGTATCTGCTTCAAAACATATCTCTTATTTCCAGACTCTGCCAAATAAGAATATCCACCTTTACCCTTTCCTAGCAATTTAATTATTGTATAGCTTTTTCCATTTACGTTCATTTCTTTATTCATGTGTTTTCTCCTTTGTTCTGCACTACATTGATTACTGATTTTTAATATTCTGCTTCAATATTACAATAGAAGTATCGTTTTCACAAAGGTTAAACGTGTAACCCACCACAAAATTCTCATTCGGTTTTTGTGATATTTTCCTATATTTCAGATTACAACACAATCTTCTTCCTTTTTCTAATTTTTGTCCTGAAAGTTCCAAAAGGTGCTGCTAATAGTCATATGTTATTGCGAAGATTCCCTTGAAAAAATTCTCTGTCCGTATTGTATCATCTCCGCTAAATTCATTATCAGTCTTTTTTAACAATGCATTCTTTTCAAAAAAGTTAAACATTTTCCAAACAACCGTTACAGAATCATGAGAAGCGTTCCCGCCACAATCAGTACAAGACCAATCGCCGCCCTTTTCGTCAGCTTCTCATGGAACACCAGATAGGAAAATGCGATGGTGACAAGGATGCTCAATTTATCAATCGGCACTACCACGCTCGCAAGTCCATCCTGCAGCGCTTTGTAGTAGCAGAGCCAGGAACCTCCGGTTGCAAGTCCCGACAGACAGATAAATCCCAGTTCCCTCCTGTCAATCCTGCCAATCTCCTTCTGCTTGCCCTTCGCAAATACCATGATCCATGCCATCACAAGCACCACCGCCGTCCGGATTGCCGTTCCGAGATTGGAATTGAGTCCCTCGATGCCGATCTTGCCGAGAATCGAAGTGAGACTTGCAAAAACGGCGGATAGGCAGGCATACAAAAGCCAGCTCTTTTTCTCCTGCCCCACGCTCTTTTCCGTCTCCTTCTTCTGGATCATAAGAAAGGTACCGGCGCCGATTAAGATGACACACACGATCTTAAGCGCGCTGACTTCCTCCCCTAAAAAAAGAAACGCCAGCACAATGGTCAGAATTGTACTGGACTTATCGATCGGAACCACCTTATTCACGTCACCTGCCTGCAAGGCATGAAAGTAGCACAGCCAGGATGCTCCCGTCGCAAACCCCGAGAGAATCAGAAACAGCCATGTCTTGCCGGATACAGCCGCAATGCCGTTCTGTGCCCCCACGACGAACACCATAATCCATGAAAAAACAAGGACCACGATCGTGCGGATCGCCGTCGCCACATCCGAGTCTGTATGGCGGATGCCGCATTTTGCCAGAATCGACGTAAGTCCCGCAAACAGCGCAGAACCAAACGCATAGAAAATCCACATACGAATGCCTCCTTTACGATACGCCTTTTCTCCCGCGTATCACAATAATGTCATTTAACTTTAAGAGAGTGTCCTTCTGCGGCAGGATGGATAAATCGTCGCGCAGAATTAAAAACACCGTCAGCTGCTGCTCATCCTGCACTTCTCCCACGGTCTTTCCCGCATATCTTCTGTCCACAAAAATCTCCGCAATCTCCTTGATGTCCGCATCCCGGATATTTGAGATGCTGCTCTTTCTCTGATACTGCTCCACGAATCCGGCGCTGATGATACCGGTCGGGATCGCTACCACGCCGACGCCAAGATACGCAATACAGATCGCCATCAGACGCCCCAGCGTCGTGATCGGATAAATATCGCCGTATCCGACCGTAAGAAGCGTTGACATGCTCCACCAGACGCCGCTGAATGCATTGCGGAACACTTCCGGCTGCGCGTCATGCTCCACACTGTACATGCACAGACTGCTCGCAAGCATCAGGATCACCACGATAAACACCGAGGAAATGATCTGATTCCGCTTCTCGTACAGTACCGTCGTGATGACATTAAATGAATCATATCTTGCATTCAGCCGGAAGAGATGAAAGATTCTTGCCACCCTTAGCATCCGAAAGATCACAAATCCGGACAAAAAGAACACCGGAACAATGGTCAGAATGTCCACCACACCGTCAAAAGACACCATAAAGCGCAGTCTGGCGCGGCATTTGCGCATTCCCGGATATAAAAGATCCGCCGTCCAGATACGGAGCACATACTCCACGCAAAAAATGAGCAGCGTGATGACCTCCACCGCGAAAAAGAAACCGGACAGAAAGTCCAGTTCCTCAAACGTCTGTAAAAATGTAACCAGAATATTGGAGACAATCGTAATCGTGATAAAAATATCGAACGCGCGGCTGACCCGGTTACTCTTATCTCCAATCTGGATAATGTTAAATATTTTTTCTCTCACCTTAAGAATCCATCTCCCAGCGTAACTCTGATACTTTCGATGCCTGACGGATCCTACCGGTCGTGGACGGCTCCGATCAGTTCCCGGATATCCTCCACCTGATAGCGCTCCATGTAGGCGCGGATTCCGTCAACGATCTCCTCCGTCGCATGCGGATGATAGAAGTTCGCCGTACCGACCGAGACTGCGGTCGCACCGGCAAGAATCATCTCGATGGCATCCTCCGCCGTCTGGATTCCACCCATTCCGATAATCGGAATCTTTACCGCCTGCGCACTCTGGTAGACCATGCGCACTGCAACCGGATGCACTGCCGGACCGGACATACCGCCCGTGCGGTTTGCCAGTGCAAAGCATCTTCTGTGAATATCAATCTTCATTCCTGTGATCGTATTGATCATGGAAAGCGCATCCGCACCGCCCGCTTCCGCCGCGCGCGCCATCTCCGTGATGTCGGTGACATTCGGGGAAAGCTTCATGATGACCGGCTGCTTTGCATGGCGTTTCATCTCTTTTGTGACTTCTTCGACCATCTTCGGATTCTGTCCGAACGCAATACCGCCTTCCTTTACATTCGGGCAGGAAATATTGATCTCGAGCAGATCTACCGGCTGGTCGGAAAGCCGCTCCACCACATCAATGTATTCTTCCGTCGTATGTCCGCAGACATTGACGATGATCTTCGTGTCATATTTTTTGAGGAACGGGATGTCCCTGTCAATGAACAGGTCAATGCCCGGATTCTGTAAACCGATCGCATTGAGCATGCCGCCATAGACCTCAGCCACACGCGGCGTCGGATTTCCTTCCCACGGCACATTTGCGACGCCCTTAGTCACAACCGCTCCCAACTTATTCAAATCGACAAACTCCGAATACTCCTCCCCGGAACCGAACGTGCCGGATGCCGTCATAACCGGATTCTTCAGTGCGACACCGCACAGATCAATGCCAAGATTCATCAGAAATCCACCTCCTCTGCCCGAAATACCGGTCCTTCCTTACAGACTCTCTTGTTCTTCACATTGGAATGCGCATCCTTCTCTGTGGACTTGCAGACGCAGGCAAGGCAGGCGCCGATGCCGCACGCCATGCGCTCCTCCATGGAGATCCAACATTCGATGTCTTCCTTTGCGGCATACTCCTTTAAGGCGCGGAGCATCGGAAGCGGTCCGCAGGCGTAGATCACATCCGCGGTCAGCCCGTTCTCGCGGATGGCGTCGAGCACATTGCCCTCCGTTCCCACACTGCCGTCCTCCGTTGCGATATAGACCTCTCCCTGCTTGCGGAACTCATCCAGCAGAAACAGCTCATCCCGGTATCCAAGCACAATCTGTTTCTCGCAGTTTAACTCTTTTGCGAGCTCTAACATCGGCGGAATCCCAATGCCGCCGCCGATTAAAAACGCCTTTTTCTCCTGCTTCGGAAAGCCGTTGCCGAGTGGTCCTATCACCTTAAGCTGCATACCGGTGTGCATGGAAGAAAACTCTTCGGTTCCCTTTCCCGCCACGCGGTATACCAGACGGAGCGCGCCGTCCTTTCTGTCGATCTCACAGATACTGATCGGTCTCGGGAGCAGCCTGCTGCCTTCCTTACAGTAGACCGATACAAACTGCCCTGCCTTTGCATGCGCCGCGATCTGCTCGGTGTGCAGCCACATGCTGTAAATATCGTCCGCAATCTCTTCCTGTTTGATTATGATTGCCGTCTCTTCAAATTTCTGTTGTGTTGTATGCATGATCTTTTATTTTTCCTTATCTTCATATACCACTTGTCCGTTCACAAGTGTCATTCGCACTTTACCGGTGACTTTTCTGCCGTCAAACGGGGTATTCCTGCCCTTGCTGAAAAACGTATTCTTGTCAATCACGTACGTCTCGTCCGGGTCAAAAATAACGATGTCTGCGACCTTTCCAGGCTCAATATCTCCCTTGTCGATTCCGATGATCTTCGCCGGATTGTAGCTCATCTTCTCCGCCATCTGCATCGGCGTCAGATACCCGCCGAGCACAAGCTCCGTGTACGTTAAGCATGCGGCGGTCTCAAGACCCACAATACCGAACGGCGCGGATTTCATGGAGGTATTCTTGTCCTCAAACGTGTGCGGCGCATGGTCGGTTGCGATCACATCCATCACGTCATCCCGCAGTCCCTCTTTTAACGCCTGTACATCCTCCTTCGTGCGCAGCGGCGGATTCATCTTGTAATTCGTGTCCGCATCCGCCTCAATCGCCACTTTTTTCTCCGTATCCACGGTCGGCTCGATCTTCCTGATGTCATCGGAGGTCAGTGTAAAATGATGCGGGCACACCTCTGCCGTCACATGGATTCCCTCCATCTTGGCATGCTTGACCATGCTGACAGAATCCTTCGTGGAGCAGTGGCACAAGTGCAGTCTCGCCCCGGTATCCCGGCTTAACATGATGTCCCTGGCAATGATGATGTCCTCCACGGAATTCGTGATGCCGCCAAGTCCAAGTTCTCTGGCGTTGACATCCTCATTCATGACACCGCCGTTGACAAGATTGATGTCCTCGCAGTGAGCAAGCACCGCAATGTTGTACTTCGCAGCAAGTTCCATCGCCTCTCTGTAAAGCTGTGCATTCATGACGGATTTGCCGTCCTCACTGATGGCAGGAATTCCGGCTTTCACCATGCCCTCGATGTCGGAAAGCTCCTTTCCCTGCTGTCCCTTCGTCACCGCACCGACCTGCAGCACGTTGGCAGCGCCGACGGTCTTTGCTTTGTTGTGCACATAGTTCACAACATCCGGATTATCCACGACCGGCTTGGTGTTCGGCATGGCAAGAATCGTCGTAAATCCGCCGTGCACTGCTGCCCTTGCGCCTGTCTCGATCGTCTCCTTCTGTTCAAATCCCGGATCTCTTAAATGCACATGCATGTCGATAAACCCCGGCATGACAAAGCAGCCCTTCGCATCGATCACGCGGTCGCATTTTTCCTTGATACTCTTCTCGGTTCTGGTCACAACCCCGTTCTCCACCAGCACATCCAGTGTCTCATCCGTTCCGGTGGCAGGATTGATTACGCGTCCATTTTTGATCAATATGGTCATCTTTTTTTCCTCCATTGTATGAGTTCATCTTATCATATCCGCCTACAGTTTTCCATACAATTCCAGCGGCACATACGCCTTCACATAGATCCCCTCCGGGCGGTAATCCTCCGCTAAAAGCTCTCCCTGCTTTCTGATCTGCTGCAGGATTCCGGCATCCGCATAGGCGATGGTTCGCTCAATCAGAACTTTGTTCTCGCGCAGAAGTTCCGCAAGCAGTTCTTTTAACTCATCTAACCCGGTTCCCTCTCTTGCCGAGACTGCCAGGGTATGATCTGCCCTTAAATCGCGCAGCGGCTCCCGCTCCGTCACCGCATCCTGCTTGTTAAAGAGCGTGATGACCGTCTTTTCCCGGATGTCCAGCTGATAGAGCGTGTCATAGACAATGTGCATCTGCTTCTCGTGCTGCGGGTTGGAAGCATCCACCACATGCAGAATGTAGTCCGCGTATTTTGCCTCCTCGAGCGTACTCTTAAACGCCTCGATCAGATGGTGCGGCAGCTTCCTTATAAAACCGACCGTATCGGTCAGAAGAATCTCCTGTCTGCCCGGAAGTTCTAAGACGCGCGTTGTCGGGTCAAGTGTGGCAAACAGCTTGTCCTCCTCTAACACCCCGGCGTCGGTAAGCCGGTTCAACAGTGTGGACTTTCCGGCATTCGTGTAGCCGACGATCGCCGCCACAGGCATCCCGTTTCTCGTGCGCTTCGCGCGTGTGATCTCGCGGTGCTGGCGCACCTCCTTTAATTCCCGGTTCAGCTGTGCGATGCGGTCTTTGATGAGACGTCTGTCCATCTCCAGCTTTTTCTCACCCGGCCCTCTCGTTCCGATTCCGCCGCCGAGTCTGGACATGGAACGCCCGAGGCCGGTCAGACGGCTGAGGCGGTATTTTAACTGCGCCAGTTCCACCTGTATTTTTCCCTCGCTCGTCGTGGCGCGTGCCGCAAAGATATCCAGGATAATCAGCGTGCGGTCCATCACCTTGGTGTCTAACATCTGCTCTAAGTTCTTAAGCTGTGCCGGTGAAAGTTCATCGTCACAGACGATGCCGGTCGCGCCCCGCTCTGCGATCATCGCCGCGATCTCCGCCACTTTTCCGGTGCCCACATAGGTGCCCGGGTGCATCAGTTCCCTCTTCTGGATCAGTGTGCCGACCACGACAGCTCCCGCTGTCCTGACAAGCTCCGCCAGCTCTGCCACAGAGTCCTCGGCATCATCCCCATCCTGCTCGCTCACGCCGACCAGAATCACCTTTTCGATCTGATCTTCCAATTCAATAATTTCTGCCATGCTGCTCCTTTTCTACTGTCCGCTGTCTCCGCTTCCGTCTGTTCCGGCATCGGCTCCGCTGTCGGTTCCATCTGCACCGTCTGTTCCGTCCGTTCCGCTATCGGTTCCGTCCGTTCCGCTGTCTGCTTCTGCTGTTCCGATATCCTCCGTCACGACCACTTCCCCCTGCACTTCTGTGCCCGCCGGCGTATCCACCCGGCTTTTAAGAAATGTGTATTCACGCAGTGCCTCCGCATCATCAGGGTACGCGGCTGTATAAGCGGTCATCACCTCATAAGCTCCTGCAAAATCTCCGGTATACTCCATGCAGATAATCTGATTCTGCAGCAGCGCGCGCCTGTTCGGAACACTCTCCATCGAAAGCCCCTGCTCGATGTAGGAAAGCGCACCGCTATAATTCAGCTTGCCCATCTCGATCTGTGCCAATGCATTCATCGCTTCCGAATCCGCGACACCCGCATCCACATAAGCCTGATAATACGTCTGCGCGTTCGCCGTGTCCTGCTGTGCCTCATATACCTGCGCAAGCGTCAGGTTCGCCTCCGCACTGCCCGCATCGATCGCGGACGTCAATTCTTTGATTGCGTTGTCATACTGCCCCAGCAGGTAGTAAATCTCCCCTCTGTATGCAAGACTTTCCGCATCATTTCCCTTGATGGAAAACGCATCGTTTAAGTACGCCGTGCCGTCCTCCGCCAGATCATAGGCGGCAAGATTCTTGTAAATATTAATATAAAGTTCATAATCCGAATGGTTATACTTGACCGCGTCCGCAAAATCCTGCTTCGCCCCATCCGTATCCCCGGTGCCAAGCTTTAAACATCCGCGCAGATAGTAAGCGTTGGCGTTCTTCCCGTCATAATCAATCATGGCGTTGTACGTCTCAAGTGCTCCCTCAGTGTCCTGTGCGGCATACTGGGCTGCCGCCTTGTAATAGCAGATGTCGATCTCCAGATCGGTAATTTTTCCGGTGCAGCACGCAAGCGCTCCGTCAAATGCCGCCAGTGCCCCCTCATAATCCCCGCTCTGCATGCTCTCTATGCCAATCTTGCGGTAGGAAAGCTCATCCTCCGTGCGCTCATTCGCACATCCGGCAAGAAGCGCGGCTGTCACAAGCAAAAACACCGCCGCTTTTCCCCTGTATGTCCTATGGTGATTGATTTCCATTCGTCTTCTCATCTTAATTCCTCTTTTTACTATAATGAAGCCACCAAAAAGTATAAACGATATTTTCCTTCCCCGCAAGGTGATTTCCCGCTGCAACAAGCGATATCTTCCAGGTACATGACTTTTCTATCTCATGCCGTCCCGAATCACGCGCGCCGTGTTTTGATAGGCAATCTGCTCCACGGCGTCTTCGGAGAGTCCTCTCTTTCGCAGCGCATCGAAAAGCAGCGGCAGCTTCGTGCAGTCACTGATCTCAAATTCGCCTGAGATTCCGTCAAAATCCGTACCGAGTCCCACACATTCGATACCGCCCCTGTCAATCAGATGCATTGCGTGGTCGCAGATGCGTTCGATACGGCTCACTTTATCCATCTCGTCCTCATTCAGAAAAATCGGTTCCAGATTCAGTCCCGCCACTCCGCCGCACTCTGCCAATTCGCGGATCATCGCGTCGGTAAGATTGCGCGTTGCCGGTGCCAGTGCCCGGCAGTTGGAATGTGATGCCACGAAAGGCACGCCACTTCGCCTGGACGCTTCTGCAACATCCCAGAAACCGCCGTCGGATAAATGGGAGACGTCGACTAAGATTCCCAGTTCCTGCATATAGCGCACTGCCTCTTTTCCAAATCCGGTCAGCCCACGGCTCATCTCCTCCGGCTTTTGGGAATGGCAGTGTCCCAGACAGTTGTCGTCATTCCAGGTCAGTGTCACAAGTCTTACGCCGAGATCGTAAATTTCCCGGATTTTGTCCATTTTCCCATCAATCAGAGAACCGTTCTCAATCGTGAGAAACGCCGATATTTTCCCTTCATTCTGATTCTGCTTTAATTCCTCTGCATTGTGCGCTGCAGCAAAGCGGTCACCGTACTGCTCCATGGTATGGCAGAAAATGTCATACATTTTCCTCATGAGTACTTCCGCCGACGGCATCTCTTCTAAGCCGAACCAGTCCGGATCATTTCTCTGCGGCAGAAACATCGCAAAAAACTGCGCTCCTGCCTCTGCCTGCTGCAGGCGCAGTCCATCCACCATCGTGCGGTCAAGTTCCAGAAACGTCTCTGTTTTCTGCGCTAACGCGCTTCCCAATGTATCACAATGCATGTCAATATAACGCATCATTTTCTCCATTTCCGGGCAGAGTTCCTTCTTATTTTCCAGACTGCTGCCCTGTCTTTTTCTTATTATAAAGAACCCGCGGACTTTATACAATATGCCGGCCGCCGGATTTTGTACAGCATTTTCTCTGTTTCCACTGTTTTCATGCAAAAAGGAGCGCCTTGCGGCACTCCTCTCTGTGAAAGAAATATATAAATTTTGAAGCAAGCTTTTTCTTCCGGACGGTTTTCCCCGGTTTTACAGATGCCAGATGTCCTCATTGTACTGTGCGATCGTACGGTCAGAGGAGAAGAATCCGGCTTTGCTGATGTTGATGAGCATTTTCTTCGCCCACGCCATGCGGTCTTCATAATCCGCATAGATGCGCTCCTTGGTTGCCACATAGTCCTCAAAATCCGGAAGCGTCATGAACCAGTCTTTGTTCAGAAGTTCGTTGTAAAGACGTTCTAAGTTCTCTCTGCATCCGACTGCCATCATCTCGTCGCTGACGATAAAGTCCACTGCACGCTTGATGTTCGCATCATTCTCATAGTAGCTTCTGGACACATAATCCGCCTTCTCGTAGTGCTTGATGACTTCCTCGGAGGACTCACCGAAGATGTAAATGTTGTCGTCACCGACAAACTGATGCATCTCCACATTTGCGCCGTCCATGGTTCCGATCGCTACCGCACCGTTTAACATGAACTTCATGTTGGATGTTCCGGATGCCTCCTTGGAAGCAAGGGAAATCTGCTCATGGATATCTGCCGCCGGGATCAGCTTTTCAGCCAGCGTGACATTGTAATTTTCTACCATCACAACCTTTAAGTACGGAGATACCTCAGGGTCTTTTGCAATCAGTTCGGACAGGCAGAGGATCAGATGAATGATATCCTTTGCAATCACGTAAGCCGGAGCTGCCTTGGCACCGAAAATCACAGTGATCGGACGGGTCGGCTTCTTTCCTGCCTTGATCTCAAAATATTTGTGGATGACATACAGCGCATTCATCTGCTGTCTCTTATACTCGTGCAGACGCTTGATCTGGATATCGTAAATGGAATTGTCGTCCAGCACGATTCCCTGTGTTTTTGCAAGGTAATCTTTCAGCTCGGTCTTTCTGCTGCTCTTGACATCGAGCAGACGCTGCAGCACGGAAGCGTCATCGACAAGCGCACCGAGCTTCTCCAGTTCCATCGCATCCTTCTTAAAGCCCGGTCCGATCAGGGATTCGATCAGATCTGCCAGCTCGTGGTTGCAGTGCAGCAGCCAGCGGCGGAAGGTAATGCCGTTTGTCTTATTGTTGAACTTCTCCGGATAGATCTTGTAGAAGTTGTTGAGCTCCGTATTTTTCAAAATTTCCGTGTGCAGGTAGGCAACGCCGTTGACACTGTAGCCATAATGAATATCCATATGTGCCATATGCACGCGTTTCTCGTCATCAATGATCGCAACCGACTTGTCATCGTATTTGCGTACCACGCGGCTGTTCAGTTCGTAGATAATCGGAAGAAGCTGCGGAACTGCCTTTTCTAAAAAATGAATCGGCCATTTTTCCAGTGCCTCCGCAAGAATCGTGTGGTTGGTGTATGCGCAGGTCTTCGATACGATCTCAATCGCCTCATCCATCAGAATTCCACGCTGCATCAGAAGACGGATCAGCTCCGGAATCACCATGCTCGGGTGTGTATCGTTGATCTGGATTGCCGCGTACTCATTCAACTTGTGCAGATCACCGCCTCTTGCCAGCGTCTCGTCGATGATGAGCTGTGCCGCATTGCTGACCATAAAATACTGCTGGTATACACGCAGGATGCGTCCCTTGTCATCCGAATCGTCCGGGTATAAGAACAGCGTCAGGTTCTTTGCAATATCCTCTTTGTCAAAATTGATGCCGTCCCCTACAAGGCTCTCGTCCACGGTCTCCACATCAAACAGATGAAGCTTTGTGGTACGGTTCTCGTAACCAATCACATCGATATCATACAGTCTGGACTGTAAGGTAAAACCGCCGAACTGTACCGGGTAGGTCACGTTCGTTTTCGTCAGCCAGCTCTCCTTCTCGATCCACGGGTTCGGCTCCTCGTGCTGTAAATTGTGCTCAAATACCTGCTTGAACAGACCGTAGTGATAATTGAGACCCACGCCGTCGCCGTTTAATCCGAGCGTTGCAATGGAATCCAGGAAGCATGCTGCCAGACGACCCAGACCGCCGTTTCCGAGAGACGGCTCCGGCTCAACCTCCTCGATCTCTGCCAGGTTCTTGCCGTTCTCCGCCAGAACCTGCTTTACTTCCTCATAAATACCGAGGTTGATCAGGTTGTTGGATAACAGCTTACCGATCAAAAACTCGGCGGAGATATAATAAAGCTTGCGCTTTCCCTCGTTGCTCTCCTTTTCCTTCGCCATGCTCTTTGTCATCTCAAGCAGCGCGTAATAAATCTCTTCGTTGGAGCACTGTGCAATGCCCTTACCGTATCTGTTGTTTACGATTTCCTGTACGTTCATGATATCCTCCTTGTTTTGCATCCCCAATTACTTTTTGTATTTCCCTGCTGTATGAGAACATTATATGCAGACGTCCACTTTTTTTCTTGTCATATTATCCCCAAAAGTGGTACAATCCTATCATGAACATTTTAGAGTATGAAAACTATCAGGAAAAAATTCCACATGGCAACCCGCTGTTTCCTTATATCACCTACCCTTGCTCGATTCCGCTTGACTTTTCGCGCGTGCCTCTGCACTGGCACGATGAGATGGAAATCATCTATATCAAAAAAGGAACCGGAGCAATCACGGTCGATTTCAAATCCTACGTGGTGACTGAGGGAACCATCGCGCTGATTCTGCCGGGCAGGCTGCACGGCATTGAACAGTACATGCAGGAAAGCATGGAATACGAAAATATCATTTTCCATCCGGGCATCCTCATTTCCAAAAAGGCGGACACCAGCAATACCGAATTTCTTGCACCGCTGTTGTCGGGCGCCCTGTCCGTTCCGCTCTTATATCAGCCGGGATCTCCCTGCTATGCGGAGATTGCCGCCTGCATTGACGCAAACGATGAAATCAGCCGGACGAACCCGCCCGGCTATCAGTTCTTTATCAAGAGCCAGCTCTTTATGCTTTTTTACATCTTATTCAACAAATGCCTCTTAAAAGAGCCGGCAAAGCGCGACCACAAATCGCTGGAGAAGATGAAGCTGATCTTAAAATATCTGGAGAACCATTATATGGAGCGCATTACGATTGCAGATATCTCGGCGGAGGTCGGGCTGAGCCAGTCGCATTTCATGAAGTATTTCAAGAATACGATGGGCACTTCCTTTATTGAATATCTCAATGAATACCGCCTGACCATGGCTTCCCGGCTGTTGATCTCCTCCGAATCCTCGATTCTTGCCATTGCGGAGGAAGTCGGCTACGAGAATCTGTCGTACTTTAACCGCACTTTCAAAAAAAGATTCGGCATGACTCCCCGGGATTACCGAAAACAATCCACGAAGCAGTTGTAAAACGGGTCCCACAGAGGATTTTCCTTGTTTTAGACCCGTTTTTCTTCATTTTTCCAGTCAAAATGGTGCTTTTTCTATGTAAAACGGGTCCAGAGCAGATTTTTTCCTCTGCCAGACCCGTTTTTTGCAAAAATCCGGGTCCCACAGTCATTTTTTTCTCCTGTGGACCCGGATACCTCTTTTTCACACGTCTGAACATACCATCTGGACAGTTTTTCTTTTTCTCGTGCTTTCTCTTTCTTTTTTCTTACGATTCTATATCAAAGTCAATGCTTCCCATACCGCAGTCCAGATCAATCGTTCCCACAGCCCCGGCATTCGTGACTTTGTAGCTTCCGCTGAGATCGGAATAGCTTTCTCCGTTTACCGTGAGATCCCCCATGCCGCAGGACATCTTATAATTATAGTCCTCTTCCCTGCCGCGCAGGGTGATGCTGCCATCCCCCATGCCGCAATGCGCTTTCACATTCTCTGCCACAATGCCGTCCAGCGCAAATGATCCCATACCGCAATCCAGCTTAATATCTTTATAGGTGCCTCCTTCCAGATCAATATCACCGGCTCCAAGCTTGATGTCCAGGGTTCCTGTCACAGCAAAATCTGCTCCCGTCAGTTCCCCTGCTCCCACATTCAGCTCCATCGTTCTGCAGTTCACACTGCCCGATGCAAAATCTGCATCTGCCGCCCCGATGTCAAAGTCCATGGTATCAAAGGTCATTTTCTCCGGAATCTCAATCACAATCTGCGCATCATAATTGTCCGGAAACTGCTTATGAATCTCATACTGAATCTGAAGCGTATCTTTATTCATATCCCCTTTATAATATTTTTCTTTGCAGCCGTAGGTTCTCACCACAAGGTTTTTATCATCCGTCCCCTGCTTGACATAGATTTCCGCAGCATCAATATCAATATCCAGATTTTTTATGCCGGCTGCCTCATAGGTATAAACTTTTGCATCGTCGTCTGCTCCCCAGTCATCCTCTGTGTCTTCTTCATCCGAAGAATAGTAAAGTTCATATGGCCGGATATGCCAGTTGCCCGCATCCAGTTCTCCTCTTTCCGCCATGCGTCTGATTGCCCCAAAGCCTCCGCCAAGCAGAGCGGAGATGCCGCCGAGCAATAATCCCATTCCCCCGAGAACTGCCACAATGATCAGGCAGATTTTTGAAAATTTTTTCATGCTGCCGCACGCTCCTTTCTCTTATTAAATGGCTTTTTGCAAAGCTTCCAGATTCCTTTCAATGCCCAGGGAAGAAATCCTCCGAAAATCCAGACCACAAGAACCACCGCAAGGACACCGAACGCAAGGACGATGAGACCTCCTCCCATAAGCCCGATTCCGATTGCAGGATTTCCTGCAAATGCGGTTCCGATTCCTGCACCAAAGAGCACCACACCGCAGATTAACAGTGCGCCCATGACTGCCACAACCGCTATTGCAATTCCAAACAGCGCCGCCACAATGCCGAGCAATGCTGACAGTATGACCAGAATCATCACCAGCCATACCGGCGAAGTGATGACCAGAAGAACGATCGCCCATCCCGGCATTCCATCCTTCTCCTGCGTAGAATACGCTGCATTCTGCGCTGCTCCCTGTGGTACTCCCTTCGATGCGTTCTGCGCTGCTCCCTGCACTGCCGGATTCCACTCTGCTCCTGTTGCTGCTCCCTCCAGTGCGCTCTGCACTGCCGGATTCCACTCTGCTCCTGCCGCTGCTCCCTGCGCGCCGGAAGAACACGCTTCCCCGGGCTGCACACCCAGATCTTTGATAATGCTGTCCGCCACTTTCTGCGGCGATTCCAGTTCTTCTAATATCTTTGCCTCATTTGCCTCCCCGGCGTCCTCGAAATAACTGCGGTAAAATGCAAGTGCCTCCGTTCTTTCCTCCTGTGAAATCCCGGACAGCAGCGCTTCCAGCTTCCTTAAAAATTCATCTTTGTTCATCTTCAAACTCCCTCCTCGGAAAATAACTCTGATATTTTCGAAGAATAGTCATCCCATTCTCTGCGATAATCGTCCAGCTTCTTTCTTCCCTCATCCGTAATCCTGTAGTAGCGCCTGTTGCGGCCTCCACATTCTCTGTCATACACCATAAGGCATCCATCTTTCTGAAGTCTACGCAATACCGGATAAAGTGTGGATTCCGAAACCTCAATCGCCACTCTCACATCCTGCGTGATCTTATATCCATATGTGCCTTCCTCCTCCTTGGAGACGACCGCCAGAACAATCGCATCCAGCAGGGCTGCACCTGTATTGAACACCATATTACCGGCTCCTTTCCTGTTCTGTCTGATATTATTTATATGTTTATAATATTATTTTGTTATCAATACTATATATCATATAATATAGTATTGTCAATATTATTATTCAAAAAAATGATACATTTATTTTCCAAAAAAAGAATCCTGTTTGCAGGATTCTCCTATGAATCAAAAAATCGTACATGCATGTGTAACGCTTACACAACATGTACGATTTACATTTTTGATTCGCTTTATCTCCGGCTTCTGTCTGCCCTACGCTTCCCAGTCCGCGCGTTTGATAATCCCCACGCCGATCGGATACGGTCCGGTATGAACGCCGATCGTTGCGCCGATCTGGTAAATCTCAATCTCATCAATCCCCAGGCGCTCCCTCACGAGATCTTTTAACATCTCACGAAAATGACAGGCTTCCTCATAATCATAGCCATAGCCGATGGCAAAACTGTATTCGCCCGGCTTTGCGGTGCGTTCGTCCAGATAAGCCTTGAGCATCTCAATTACTTTCTGCATGGATTTTTCCCGGCTCCGCGCAATGCCGGAGGCAAAAATCTCGCCCTCCTTCAGTGTAATGAGCGGCTTAATTTTCAACGCGCTTCCCGCAATTCCCATCACTTTTCCGATTCTTCCGCCATGCTTTAAGTAATCAATGTTGCCAATCGTAAAGAAGATTCTGCCGCTCTCCCTTATGGCAAGGAGCCTCTCCACCATGCGGTCATACTCCCAACCGAGGTCGCGCAGCCGGCATGCCTCAAGTACATACAAACCCTGCAGCACCGTGTTGATCTCCGCATCGATGACTGTGATGCGCGCCTTTGGATATTCCTCTAAAATCATATCTCTGGCAGTCGTCGCCGACTGCATGGAGCCGCTGAACTTCGTCGTGATACAGATACAGATCATCGGAACATCCTGCTTTGCGAGCGGGAGAAAAACCTGATAATAATCATCCACCGACGGCATCGACGTCTTCGGAAATACATCCGGATGATCCACCATTCTCTGATAGAACTCGCGGATATCCAGTTCCACCCCCTCTTTCAGATAAGTTTCTCCATCAAAAGATACATAGAAAGGCACCACCAGAATATCGCGCTCTCTTGTGAGCTCTCTTGAAAGGTCTAACGACCCGTCACTGATAATTTGAATCTTTTCCTGCATAAATCTCCTTCATAATCTGTTCATCAGAATAAATAAACACCGCGCTCCGTGACACGGATCTCCGGGATTACCGTAAGCGCCATAAAAGAAAGGGTAACAAACGGATCTACATTCTCTGAGATACCAAGTTCTCTCGTCTCCTTCTGCATGGCAGAGAGCTTTTCCGTGACTTCCTCATACCGTCTGTCGCTCATAAGACCCGCGATCGGCAGCGGCAGTACATCGATTACCTTTCCGCCGGACACGATCGCATAGCCGCCCTGCTGCTCCTCCACAGTCCGGATGGCAAGCAGAATGTCATCGTCATTGTCTCCCGCCACAATCAGATTGTGGGAATCGTGCGCAACGGACGTCGCTACGGCACCGCCTTTTACGCCAAAGCCCTTGAGCGGTGCCACACCGATCTCTCCGGTCTTGCCGTGGCGTTCCACCACACAGATCTTATTGTATACTTCATTCGGGACAAAATATCCGTTTTCTGTCGGCACTTCTTCCACCAGATGCGTCGTCACGATCTGATGCGCATTCATCTGTATCACATCGGTCTTTCCGTTGCATGCAAGCTGAATCCGCTCTCTGGAAAGCTCCCCGACATGAACCGTGTGAAGCAGTTCCTCCGGCACTGGAACCCAATAATCTTTCTTATAGTCTTCCTCTCCCAGGATCCTGCCGTCCTTCATCACATCGGTCGGACGCACCTCCTCCAGATTATCGAGGAACACAATGTCGGCGTGATATCCGGCTCCGATGGCACCGTATCCCTTAAGCCCGTAAAACATTGCCGGCTGGTAGCTTCCCATCTTGTATGCCTTTGCCACCGGAACCCCAAGTGCAATCGCCTTGCGGATACAGGTGCTGATATGTCCTTCCTTGCGGATTTCCTCGATATGCTTATCGTCGGTGCAGAATGCGCACTGGTCGAGCGCCACATTGGCATCTAAAAGCGTGCGGATTAACGTTTCAAGATTCTTGGCACCGCTTCCCTCACGGATATAGATGTGAAAACCGGCGCGCAGCTTGTCGAGCACTTCCTCGGAGTTCGCACACTCATGATCATTCTCCACGCCAGCCAGACGGTACGCCTGTACCGCCTTTCCTGTAATGCCCGGTGCATGTCCGTCGATGTGCTTCTTTGCAAAAAGTTCCAGCTTATCCGACATCCGGCGCTCGCCCTGGTAACACTCCACAAAACGCATGGTCTCCCCGAGTCCCAACACTCGTGCATCATCCACATACTTCATCATATCGGACGCCAGAAACTCCCCGCATCCGTTTGTCTCCACATCGGTTGCCGGAACAGAGGACGGAATCATGAAGAAAATATGTACCAGCGCCTTGCCCGCACATTTCAGAAAATAATCCATTCCCTTCACACCGCACACATTGACAATCTCGTGCGGATCCGCAACAATGGTCGTCGTTCCCGCCTGCACCAGCACCTTGGTCAATTCGCCCGGAGATACCATACTGGATTCAATATGCATATGGGCATCCAGAAATCCCGGTACCAGATATTTTCCGGTACAGTCGATCTCCCGCTCACCCTCGTAGGAACCGACTCCCACGATCGTATCGCCGCAGATTGCCACATCCGCTTCCAGAATCTCCTCCGTGAATACGTTCAATACTTTGCCGTGCTTTAATACAATGTCTGCTTTCCGGATTCCGTTCGCGCAATCCAGCCGTCTCTTTCTGTCTACCATAGATTCCTTCCTCTCCTCCGTTTACGAAAACAATCCCTTAAAGAAGTCCGCGATCGAGCTGAATACATTTGAGAAAAATGTGCCTACGCTCGAGAGCACGCTGCTGTCTCCTCCGCCATCCTTAAAGGAATGGTACAGTGACTCCGCATAATCCACAAGGCTGTCAAGATTGATTCCCAGAGATGTAATCTTTAAGAGCAGATCCACGATCTGCTGACGCTCGGAATCTGACAGTGTCACATTATATTTGCTGCAGGCATCATCAATTGCCTGATTGATGCTCGCCTCATCTTTCAGATCATTCTGTGCAATGACCGACTTGATGTAAGCGATAAACTCTTCCACTTCCTCATCGGAAAGTCCGGCAATCGACTGTTCTAACTGCCCGGTAACCACGAGCTCATTTAAGGATGCGTCGATGATATCCGCATTGATCGTCTCACCTGTCATCTCCTGGTATGCCTTGAATACGCCGACAAGCGCCGCCGTACCGGAGATCTCCTGCGGTCCTGCAACGATGATATCCGCATCGGTAATACCCGCCGTTGTCAACGCATTTTTGTACATGCCGACTGTACAGTAATTGATATTCCTGGTTGAAATATTTAATCCGTTTCCCTTATCGCGTTTTACGATCACAACGGAAGACCATGACTTGCTTCCGATCTGTGAGGAACTGATATAGGAATCCAGATACTGATGCTCCTCTGCATTCGTTGTATAGACCACATCATAATTGCCAAGGTTCGCCGGATCAATCCCCATCAGGGAAAGCACCGTATTCTTCTGGGCATCCGTCAGATCCGCTCCCAGCGCAAGATATGGCTTATCATCCGCCTGGATTGTCACGTTATCACTGTTTGCTCCCGTGGCAGCGTTCTCCGCTGCCGAAGCCTGTGACTGATCCTGCGCCTCTGCCGAAGTCTGATCCTGCCCTGCCTGATTCTGCGACTCTGCTGAAGTCTGATCCTGACTTGTCTGGTCTACGACAACCTCTCCCTCTACATTCGCTGATGTATCCGCCGCGGATGCCGTCACAGGCGCCGATGCAAGCATCACCGCAGCCAGAAATAAACTGGTAACTCTCATTCCATTCTTTTTCATGTGAAATCCTCCTTCCAAAACAAGTCTCTATTTTACTACGAACTTTCCTTAAAAACAACCGCCGTTTTCCCTCCAGTAGTTTTATTTATATAAATTTAAGAAACCTGTCCGGCAAGATTACAGTTCCACATGCACGTTCAGCCAAGCCGCAATATCCGCCATGACCTGATCGCGGTCTGTCTCGTTTAAAATCTCATGGCGGTCATCCTCGTACAGGCGGTAGGTAATATCCGAAACCCCCGCATCTTTGTACATCCCGTACACCTTCTTAACTCCCTCTCCCAGATCTCCGACCGGATCATCCGCACCGGATACAAAAAACAGCGGCAGATTTTTCGGGACCTTTTTTATATTCTCCATCTGATTGTCAAACAATACCGCCTCCATCAGGCCTTTGTAGCCGTTTACGGTAAACAGAAAAGTACAGCGCGGATCAGCATAGTATGCCTTGACATTCTCCACGTTCTTGGAAAGCCAGCTGTTGGCATAATCCTTTCCATATAAATCGTAGCGCTTGTACGGCTTGCTGTAGGAAAGGCTCTGCATCAGGCGGCTTCTGTAATGCCATCCACGGAATAGTGCGATCGTACGGCATAAAAACAGTCCAAACTTCATCGTGCTATCCGGCATTGCCCCGGTTCCCATGATGACGGCGCCAGCCACTCCCTCCGGGTGAATACACAGGTATTTGCGCAGCATGTAAGATCCCATGCTGTGTCCCATCATAAAATACGGCACGCCGGGGTTCTCTGTCTGGATCGTCGTGCGCAGCGTGTGCATATCCTCGACGAGCGTGTCACTCGGATCCGGCTCTGCAAAATATCCCAATTCCTCCTCGGATGCAACCGACGCACCATGTCCCAGATGATCATGTCCGACCACAAGGACCCCCTGGTCATTTAAAAATTCCGCGAACGGCTTATAGCGTTCAATATACTCCACCATGCCGTGCGTGATCTGCAAGACCGCCCGGTACTCTCCGCTCTCCGGCATCCACTTTACCGCATGAATCTTCGTCTTTCCGTCCTTTGATAAAAAACTGAACTGTTTTTCTTTTGTCATAGCATTGTTCCCTCACTTTTTATTATTTATACTCTCTGATTCCTACTCTCTGCTCTGTATCCTTTGCAGCAAAACCGGCATCATCCGACTTCCCCTGCCGACTGCAGGATGCTCTTGCAGACATTCTCCAGTTCATCCGCGCTGCTCTTCTGCTCTGCCAGTTCCTCCTGCATGCCGGATACATATTTCAGGAATGCCTCCCTGGCGCGCACATTTTCGTCCGCCGACTGCTGCAGCACATCTGCTCTCGCGACCGCCGTATCCTGGATCAGCCCCCTCAGCCCGATCTGTCCGGTCTCATAAGCCGCCATATTCTGCGCACAGTCGCGGTAAAGCTTTCCCATGGAAATATTATTCTCCTTGAGCAGCTCGTTTAAGTGGTGTACCTGCTCCTCCAGAGACGCGATCCGTTCTTCCGCCTCCCCAAGCTGGTCTTTTAACGCCAGCGCCTCCTGCTCATAATCGTCCGCATATGCACGCACCTGCTCTGCCGCCGTCACAAACCGGGTTCCGCTCTCCCCCATTCTTCCTGCTTCGATCGCAGAATTGAGCGCCAGCACCCCCATCGTTTTCGACAGTTCCTCCATGCGCTCTGCCCTCTCACCAAGTGCCTGGCGCATCTCGCGAAGCGCCTGCGGAGCCTCCGAGATATGCTTCATCGGCGTCGTAAAGTGCTTGTTGTTCTCCACGATCTCGACGACCTTTTCATTCTGCCCCTTCACCTGCTCCATAAAAACGCTGTGGTTGGCGTCGAACGTCGCGATTCCGTTATTCATTGTAATCAACGTATTGTGAAGTTCTCCCGCCGCCTGCGCGCCGTTCTCCGACAACTCCCCGTTCTGCTGCATCTGCTGTTCGATCTCTTCGATCTCTTTTTCCATCTGCGCACGCGAGGCTGTCATGCGTGCAAACTGTTCCTCCGCGGTATCCTTCTGTCCTGCGATCTTATGGAGCAGCTCCCTCTCGCGCTTCTCCGTCTCCCTTAATGCCGCAAGTTCCTCTTCTAATAAAGCCTTTTCTCTCTTTCCACTAAACATAGCTACTCCTTCTGTCCACCCGCCACGTTCTATTTATAGTTGCGAATGATGAGCTGGACACTCTCCATTCCCTGATATACATTGATTTCCGGATAGTAAATCACCGACATCCGGATGGCATTCGCTCTTCCGCGAAGCGCCGCGTCCACCTCCGTCCGCCCGTATTTTTCGCTGTAATACTGCTTCCATGCCTCCACATCCCCGAAGCAGACCGCAGAGACATGTTCTCCCGCCGCCGTCATAAGGGACAGCTTCAGCACATTCTGATTCCTGCCCACCACTGACGCCCGCAGCAGCGCAAGCTCCCTGTCCGCGAACTGTGGCTTGCTGTTGCCGTTTCCAAACGGCTCTAAGCGCTCCAGCTCCCGGATCAGCCCGATCGTAGGATATGCAGCAGGCATTGCCATATCTATCTTTATCTTAGGTATAAAATCTTCTTCTGTCAATTCACAGCAGGCATTTATTTTGTCGCGGAATACCGCCACATCCTCGCACAGCGACAGCCCCGCCGCCATCGGATGTCCGCCGAATTTGGAAAAACATTCCCGGCACTTGCACATCTCGTCATACATCGAGTACGCTTCCGTGGATCTGCCGGACCCCTTCACCCCTTCCTCACCGTCCGTCAGAACGAACACCGGCTTGTGGTAGGACTCCCGGATTCTCCCCGCAATGATCCCCGCCAGGCTTTCATGCACACCGGGCAGATAGATCACCAGCACCTTCTCGCCCGCAGCACCCTCGTTCACAATCTGTTTTGCCAGTTCCACGCCGTCCGCCGTCATGCTTTTGCGCTGCGCGTTCAACTCCACGAGTTCTTTTGCAATTTTTCCTGCATTAGTCTCATTTTTTTGCAAGAAAAGATTCAGTGCGATTTTGGCTGTCTCCAACCGCCCACTGGCGTTGACGCAGGGACCAAGCACAAATCCGATGTGGTATGATGTGATCTGTTCCGGCGTCAGCTGATTCTGCAAAATCAAGGCACGCATGCCGGGGTTCGCCGTCCGGTGCAGCCGCTTTAGTCCCTCCCGGACCAGAATCCGGTTCTCATCTGTCAATTCCATGACATCGCCCACCGTCGCAAACGCCACAAATTCCAGAAACGTGAATGCCTCCTCCGCGTCAATGTGAAACGCCTCATAGAGAAGCTGTATGATCTTCCACGCCACCGTCGCCCCACAGAGCCCTTTGTACGGATAGGAACACTCCTGCTGCTTCGGGTTGACAATGGCATCCGCCGCGCTCCGCAGATACCGCCGCACCCCTTGCTCCTCCACATAGGGTATCTCATGGTGATCCGTCACCAGAACCGTCATCCCCAGCTCTTTCGCATGCGCAATCTCATTGATGGCCGCAATACCGTTGTCGCAGGTGATGATCGTGTCCATCCCCTCCTCATACGCCGCATCGATCAGATGCTCGTTGATGCCGTAGCCGTCACGCATGCGGTCGGGAATCGCGCAGGACACACTGCCGCCGCATCGTGTGATCCCCTGATACAGGATATAGGTAGACATCACGCCATCGATGTCATAATCTCCAATGATCCGGATCTGTCTTCCCTGCCTTATCTTTTCAGCCAGGATACGGATCAGCATCTCTGACTCATAAAGCAGATGCGGATCGTACAAATCCCTGCATGTGCCGTTCAGATATTTATCAATCGCCGCATCACCGATCACCTCGCGGTTGCGGATCAGCCGCGCTGTCACGGGACTGATGCCAAACCGTTCTGCAATCGCCTGAAAATCGGCGCCTTTTTTTATTTCATACCACTTTTCCATCTTCACTCATGCCTGTTCTATCGTATTCTGCCGGTCGCCTTCGTATTCCACGGAAAGAAGCGCCAACCCCAGCGCAGGTGCCGTGTAGCCCGCCGCCTGTCTGTCCCTCCTGGCAAGCACGTCCGTCATACTCCCCGGCTCTCTTCTGCCGTCTCCCACCTCAATCAGTGTCCCCGTCAGAATCCGCACCATATTCTGCAAAAAACCGTTCCCCGTGAAAAAAAGATCTATCTCCGATTCGTGTTCCTCCACACGAATCTCATAAAGCGTCCGCACTGTGGACTTTTTCATTCTTGTGTTGCCGCAGAACGACTTAAAATCATGCTCCCCCAGAAGAAGTCCCGCCGCTTCCCGCATCCTTCCCGCATCAAGCGGAATCCGATAATCATACACATACCTGCGCGCAAAGACATCTGGCACCGCGCCCGTATGAATCCGGTAGTGGTAGGTTTTGCGCACTGCCTGATAGCGGCTGTGAAACCTCTCGTCCGCCTCTGTCAGGCTGCTTACGGCAATATCCTCCGGAAGGTAGCGGTTCAATCCTTCCAGCAGTTCCCCCGTATCATGCGGCTGCTTAAGATGAAAATTGGCAACCTGCCCGATGGCATGCACTCCTGCATCGGTTCTCCCGGAACCTATGACATCCACCTGCTGTCCCGTCATCCGTGTGAGAACAGTCTCAAGCTTGCCCTGGATCGTCGCGTCCGTCGCATGCTGGCTCTGCCATCCGCTGTAGCGCGTGCCGTCATACTGTATTGTCATCCTGTAATTCGCCATAAAATTCTCCAAAAAAAGTCCCCAGTTTGTAACTTATTCTATCACAAACCGGGGAAAAAACCAACCTCTAAACCAGCTCCGCAATGCGCGTAACCGCGACATAAATCTCGGAAATACGGTACCAGGTCCGAAAGTCGATCACTCCCGTGACCGGAAGTCCGAAGATACTCTGGAAACGCTCCACCGCCTCCCTGGTTGCCGGTCCGTAGATTCCGTCCGGCGTAATTGTCGGAATGGCCGGGTAGGAACGCGAGATGCGCGCCAGCTGTTCCTGAATCTGCCGGACCTTTTCTCCCGTCGATCCGACCGACAGATCGACTCTCGGCCAGGACGCCGGGATGCCCGAGACCTCCTCCGCCGTGTTGATGAACATGTTATTGCCGTAATAGTAGCGCAGAATCTCAATCGTCTCATAATTCTGATCGCCGAGATACTTGCTGCCCCACTGGCTCAGCCAGTTGCTGCAGGTCACGCGCTGCCCGTCGCAATACTGCGTTAAGATCGGCTGTCTGACATTCGGTCTGGAGAGATAGTTCTGGAACATCTCATCCACCACATCCGAGATGCTCTGGTAAATGTTGCGCCCATACATGAATTTCTGGTCATATGCCGTGGAGGACGTGATCGTAAAGCTGTAGCCTTTGTTGCGGTACATCGGGGCTATCGTTTTCAAGTAATTTTTCGTCCAAAAAATCATCAAGACGAATCTTGAATTTTATTGTAATATCATCATCTTTTACTATGATTTTGTCTATCAGAGTTGACAGTATCATCTGTTTGGTCTGTATATCTGAATCTTTAAAAATCTCACTCCATTTTGGCATTGCGTCCACATAAGCCAGTAATTCATTAGATTGTACAGACACCTCATCCAACTGCTTTTGCAATCTGATTTTGTTTGCTTCTATTTCCTTTTTTGAAGTCTCTTTATCAGATATTATAGCAGATAATTTATCAACGCTGAATGCAAATTCTCCTCGAATTGCTTCGGGTAATTTTTCTTCCAGTGTTTCTATATCTGCTGTAAGACTTTTTATTGTCTTTTCTAAGTCCTTGATTTCACGCTTAATGTCCTTTGTCTGCTGTGCCTGCATATCTTCCAATTCCTTAGAGATATCTATTTTCTTTAAATTCTCAAGGTATGCGTCTACTGTTGCAAATACTATGCTTTCTAAATATTCCTGTAAATAAGTGCTTTTAGGCTTACACCCATTTGGACATCCATAACGCCCTACATAGGAGACTTTTTTCTCCCCTGTTTTCTTGCAAGTCCAGTGGTTTGCATAGCCAGTGTTTTTTAATCTCTTTCCACAGTACCCACAATAAACCATGCCTGTAAGTGCAAGTCTGCCCCTTGTAGAGAATGGTACATTATATTGCTCCATATACAAGTCATTTGTAGCCTGCCTTGCAGCATTGATTTTATTCTTTCTGGCTTCTCTGATTTCCTGCGCTCTCTCCCACAGTTCCTGTGATACGATTGCAATCTCTGGATTCTGCTCTCTGGCATAAGTCCATTCTTTTCTGTCTAAGCGTGTACTGTTTGCATGACCATTTTTTCTTCTGTTGTATGCTACGACCCCCATGTAAATAGGATTTGTAAGAATGCTTCGTACTGTTCCATTTTTCCATTGTTCTAATACAGGTGCTGGCACCCCCTTTTCATTCAGTGTTTTTGCTATCTTCTGGAATCCCATTCCTTGATTCACTGCATAGTCAAAAATCTCTCTGACTATTTCAGCCTGCCCTGGCACAATCACTAACTTATGTAATGCTCTTCCATGATTGCTTATCTCTCCAGACAAGACTAATTTGTAACCATAGGGAGCTTTTCCACCTACAAACCTTCCATCCTTTACCATTTCCACCATGGTATCATGGACTCGCATACCAGTTTTCTTGGATTCGCCCTCGTTCTGCCAGAATCGTATATAGTTGAGTAGCTTATCAATATGTTCTTCTGTTTTTAACTGTCCATCCTTAATCGTCCAGACTTCAATTCCCATGCGGTTAAGTTCTGCCACATAGAAACTGTATTCTTCCTGCCTGCCGATTCTATCAGACATATAGGTAAGCAGAATTTCAAACTCTCCCTGCTTTGCATCCTGCATGATTTCTTGAAGTACCTCTCTATCGTCCACTCCATTGTGGTAGGCTGATACTCCTTTTTCAAGGTATTCTTTGTCAAACACCCAATCTGGATGTTTTGCAATAAACTGCTCCGCTTCTGCACGCTGAATTGGTATGTCATCATCATGCAACTGCTGTCTCGATGATACTCTAAGTAATGTTCTTACTCTTTTACTCATGGCTCATTCCTCCTTTTCCCTTTTGGGGTTGGGAATGATACCGCTTGTAAACTCCTTTGTAAAGACCCTTTTTGAATTTTGTTTAAATAAACTTCTTTTAGCATATGCTCAAATCGGTCTGCATCCCTAGGGTCTACAGTATATGGAAATTCTAAGGTGATTTGCACCTTTTTATTTCCCTGCACTATCTCTTGTGAATATGTTTCCATATTCTGCATATTGTTTTGTTCTCTTATCTTGCTTTTTACATCTTTATGACTATCTGTAGATTGATATTCTTTCCATTGTCCTTCCATGATAAATACTGTTCCAAGTATTTATCTGAGTATGATAAATCGTTACGTGCTTTAATCTCTCCACCTTAAAAACCTCCTCCTTCCTTATAATGTTCTGTGTATCTGGCAGATTACTCTGCCAGATAGGTTGTTTTGTTGCCTTACTGTCTATGCAGAAAAGGTAAACAATTTCTTCTTTTCTGCATTGGTTGTTGTGAATGTTGCCTTGGTTTCATCAAGTGCAGTCTGGATCGCTCCAAATAACTCATTGATTTGTTCCGTTGAGTAAGTGTAGTACTTCTTGTTTGAGAGTTTTTGCAGCTTCTCTATCTCTGCCATCACCTTTGATGCTTGGTTCTCGGCTTTTTCTTTGAAGCGTGCTGACTTGTCTGGCTGTGGCTGTTGTACTGGTTGGGTTGCTTCTGTGCTTACTGTTGGTGCTGGGGTGTTTGTTGTTATACTGGGGCTTATGGATAATACCCCGACTGGAAAACTGATTCGCAGTATTCTCCTTGCGTTTGCAGAGTTCGAGCGAGACATGATTGTGGAACGCACACAGGAGGGGCGACGCCTCTCTGGTCACTACGGTGGTCGTCCCCCAAAATACAAACGGGAATAATTGGAGCATGCAATGCTTCTCTTAGAGACCAATTCCTACAAACAGGTCTCCACCATGACCGGAATTTCGGTCAGCACTCTATACCGCACTAAATTGCGTAAAGAGGTGTAAAAAAAAACTTACACACTTTACTTGACAAACCCTTAAAATATGTTGATGCATCTAACACTGCTTTTGACTGATTAGCTGATATTTTGTATGTTGTTATTGAATATTGTCCGAGTGTTGCATAGCAATCTTGACACACAAGGTTTCCACCTGTAGATATTGTTGTTGAAATCCTACAGTAACCATATATCTTTCCCATTATGTACTGACACCTCTCTTTCATGCCCTGCGCAAATTTAACCAACATTAAAAATTATATTTTTCTATTATCTTGAAAATAGGCTATTTTTTAGGATTTCCTCACAATTTCTATACTTTTTCGTAATAGGTTAAAATTTATACTTTCAGTTTGGAGATATAAACAGATAATAATGATTATTATTTTGCAAATTGCTATATGTAACGTTACGTTATGTCGTGTTTTGTTATATTTACTTTTTGTAACATTTTATATTGACATTTTTGTCCGTCTTTGTTATTTTATGTTAAAAGGAAGGTTATACATATGAATAATTTAAAAAATATCCGAGAAATTTATGGGATTACCCAAGATGAAATAGCTAAAGCAATTAATGTTAATCGTGCAACAATTTCTAACTGGGAAAATCAAGAAGATAGAAAAGCCTCTAACTCTAGTCTAGAAAAGCTATCTCTCTTTTATGGAATTGGTCCTGAATTTTTCTATGAGGAAGAACTTAACGACACAGTTCGGCAAATGCTTGTGAATAACGCAAAACGTCAAAAAGAAATTGAAAAAGATAGTAATAGAGAACATGCCAAGGCTGAAGATTTCCATAATTTATTTTCCTCTCTCACTTTTGATAAAGCAATTCAACAATACATGACAGCAACCAAACTTCTCTTGGCTACTGCTGATGAAGGTTCTTTAGAGAAGCTAGAAACTGCACTTAAAATAAATAAAAAAGTGGGAGCACGTTTAGAAAGCATTGTAAATATTAGAAAAACAGAAAACGCAAATAATGAAGAAACCCTATCCGATTTAATTGATAGTCTTTTTTCTGAAAATTAACTAATTCAAAAGAAAAAGACCTTGATAGCACTTAAATGCTTTCAAGACCCTTTCAAAAATCAACATCCTCTTAAATTAGGTTGCTAATTCCTCAACAGTTTTATCATACCTTTTTTGAGAGCGTTCGTCAATGATTTTTGGCACAAACCACTTATGGAAAGGAGCTGAAATTGACAATAACTGCTCTTTTGACTTAGTTTTTGAATATAACAGTAACTACAAACTAAGATTCATGCGTTTTTACGCAACGAGGTAAAAAATGAAACATTATTATATTAACAACAATACATCAAACCCTAATGGCAACAACGAAGTGATTATTCCGGAGCTCTCTGAGCCACCTGTCCGGACTTTGGGAGCCACCATTCCGGAGAATGAGAGCCACATATTCCGGTAATTCAGAGCCACATTT
>QWCY01001934.1_pt1 | contig 28773 bp, 29 predicted proteins | sample 1972631 | NCBI WGS metagenome assembly QWCY01 (sample SAMN09866696, study PRJNA288562) | Human gut metagenome isolate pre1_stool, whole genome shotgun sequencing... | isolation source: gut | host: Homo sapiens | place: USA: California
AATTTCAACATTATCATTAATAAAATAATCTTTTAGGTTTTGTATGATATCTTCAATTAATTCTCGAGCAGATATCCTGTCTCTTGTCATTTCTATTGTACCTGAATCAAGGGCTGCAAGTTTTAATAAAATATCAGATAAGTTGTGGAGTCTAAGTAAATTATCTCTGAGTCTTTCTATATATTCTTCAGAAAAGTTGTCACCTTCGTCTTCTAATAAGTCTAGTAATAATAAGGACCCCGTCAATGGAGTTTTTATTTGATGAGCAATGTCCTCAGTATATTCTCTTAAGATCTCTTTGTTTTTTTCAGCATTTTCAGCTATTCTCTTGTTTTCTATAATAATTTTAATAATCTCATCTCTGAGTTTGCCAAATTCATCGTCTATAATTTCATAATTATCAGAGTTTATATCAAGCGAATGTAGTAGGTTAAATATATTATTAATCTTATCCTCAAGAGCTTTTTCTTTTTTCTTTTCAATTTTTGAAATAACTATAAACAGAATTATATTTATAAGTAAAAAACCAATAAGTGTTAGAATATCAAATCTTGGATTGAGATAAACTACAAATAAAGACATTATCAAATTTAAAATTAAGACAAGTAAAATATTTTTGTTTTTATTCATTGTCCCACCTATATCCTATCCCTCTAAGAGTTTTTATATAACTGCCATAATCTCCAAGTTTATATCTGAGTCTTTTTATGGTGACAGTTAGTGTATTGTCATTTACTTCATAAAAATCATAACCCCAAACATAATCTAAAATTCGCTCTCTTAGTAGATTTATATTTTGGTTTTCTAAAAGCATTTCCAATATAGCAAACTCTTTTAAGTTAAGGTCTAAATCTATTCCATCTATCGAAGCTTGTTTTGATATAAGATCTAAAGTTAAATTTTCAAAAGTCAGTTCGTCAACCTTTTTTATTCTTCTGCTAAAAACATTGTCTATTCTTGCTTTTAGGACAGGAAGAGAAAAAGGTTTTGTAATATAATCATCTGCTCCTTGGGAAAGACCTTTTATTACATACTCATCTTCGTCTTTTACGGTGAGCATTATTACAGGAAGGTCAGAAAATTCCCTCAGCCACTTTAAAAAATTAAAGCCTGATCCATCTGGAAGATTGGCATCAAGTAGAATTAAATCAAAATCATTAAAATTAAGATTCTCTGTCTGAGAAAGATTGTTATAAATAATTGTTTCAATATTCTGTTTGTTTAAGTAAGTTTTAACAGCAAAGGCAATTGTGCTGTCATCTTCAATCATTAGTATTTTCAATTCTATACTCCAATATATCCGATATATCACATTTAAAATATCTATAGATTCCACACTAACTTCTCATCTAATAAAACTAAGCCGTTGTATGTGATATTGTATTTGTAATCATTCTATATATCATTATATCACATTTTACAATTTAATCCTTATAAATTTCTAAAGACGGATATATTTCCGTCTTTTTCTAATCAAAACCAGCATTTTTGTCTTAGGGCTAGTGAAGAGGAAAACTAAGCTTATTAATATTTACTTACTCAAGACATACAAATTTGTCTTAGGACTAGTAGAGGGGATTTTTCTTTACAAGTTTGCACTGAAAGAATTGCCTTAAGAACTCAAAAAGCTTCTAAGGATGCGCTTGAACGCAAAATCTAAAAAAAAGAAAGCTACTATAGATATAAACCCATAGTAGCCAATGCAAAAGATATATAATTTTAATTTTTGCGAATAAAATTATTTTAAATCAATAAATCCTATCTGCTCTTATCCAATCCGTAAAGCAAAACATTCTTTGAAAGAATAAGTATAATCACAAAAGCAATAACCGCTTCCACTCCCAAGAAAGTACCGTTATAAATAACTGAGTACATAAGTGGGCCGTGGCCTGATCCTTCTGCATATTCTGCGAAGAAGATGTAGCCTGACAATACGTGGCAGATGAATCTACCTAGAACTGCGACTATAACAGCGATTGGTACGTAGAATGATTTTCCTTCCTTAACTATTTGTCTAGTGAAGCATCCTGCAAGTCCAAGTAGCGCAAATGCTAGTGGATAGTCAAGTATAGCTTGGATAGGTGTGTAGATGTAGCCGCCTAATAGCATGTCTAAAACGCCATAAACAGCTCCTACAATCATGCCGTAGCCAGCACCATGTCTTATTGCGAAGAACAATAAAGGAATCATTTGTCCAAGAGTGATTGAGCCGCCTTGAGGCATTTCAAAAATCTTGAATCTGCCAAGTACTATTGACAAGGCAATCATAACTGCTGCTTCTGTTAATACTTTCGTATCAAATTTTTTCATAAAAAAACCCCCTAATGAATGATCACTAGGAGCTTACTTGCACTTGCCTACGCTGGTACTAACCAGATCAGGTCGTAAGGGTCGATAAATCTCTCAGCCAATGGCTCCCCTAGTGATAAGTATTAATTATTACAATGATGATTGTAGCACATCCACTTTATTTTGTCAAGGAAATGGACGGATTTATTTATAAATATCTCTTCTGTGGCCAATTTCAATCGCGATTATGGTAAGGTTCTCATCCTCAATATTCGCTAGAACACGGTAATCGCCTATCCTGTAGCGCCACATACCACTTTTGTCGCCAGTGAGTGCTTTACCAAAAGCTCTTGGGTCCGCTGCTCCATCGATATTTTTCTTAAGCCATGCAAATATCAGTGCGCTCACAGCCTTATCCATCTTTTTAAGCTCCTTAAGCGCCCTCTTTGAAAATAAAAGTCTGTACTTCATCAAAGTCCCAGCTCTTTCTCTACTTCGTCCATAGAATAAGTCTTTGGATCTGATAAATATTCTTTCATCGCTTCTTCGTAAACTTTGATATCGTATTCGTCCTCGATGCGCTCCAAAACTGAGCTTCTGATAAGTTCAGACATGCTTATACCATTGATATCGGCATAAGTTTTGAATAGTTTTGCATCTTTTTCACTTAATCTAACAGATATAGTCATAGCTCTTCCTCCTTTATTTATTACATTGTATTACATTTTCACATTTTTGTCAATATTTGCATAAATATTTAATAAAACTGTTATATCTCCATGCAAATGGGTATATATAATTGAACGATTTATCACATTCAAGTGATTCTTAACAATCTTAAGGAGGTTTACAATATGGGTGATTATTTAATTTTGAAAGCCTTAGGACTTATACTTGGCCTAGCAGCCTTATATTTTCTACTTAGGAGCCTTAAGAAAGTTCAAAGGAAGAAATAAGTTAATACGATGAAAATATTTTTTTCATTTTGAAATATCTCCTTCAAAAAAGAGCCTGTACCCCATGTACAAGCTCTTTTTTCTTATGCTATTAGCTCTGATATTAATTTTTCTTTACTGTAAGCTCTTTGCCGTCGTAGTCCATAGTGATCGCATCACCATCAGCAATTTCTCCAGCTATAATCATTCTAGAAAGCTTTGTTTCAACTGTTCTTTGAATGTATCTCTTAACTGGTCTTGCACCAAAGGCTGATGAGTAGCTCTCTTCAAGTATGTGCTCTTTCAAAGCGTCTGTCATCTTTAATGTGATGGATCTTGCTTCAAGTTTTACTCTGATTTTGTCAACTTCTTTTTCTATGATTTCGAAAATTTCTGCCTTCATAAGCGGCTTAAACATAACAATCTCGTCGATTCTGTTTAAAAATTCTGGTCTGAATGCGGCCTTCATCTCGTCATTAACTTTTTCTCTTGTTTCGTCTGTAATTTTGCCGTCTTCGCTAATTCCTTCAAGTATGTCTGGCGAGCCGATATTGCTTGTCATGATGATGATGGTGTTCTTGAAATCGACTGTTCTACCTTGATTGTCAGTTAATCTACCATCGTCCAAGACTTGTAGTAGTATGTTAAATACATCTGGATGCGCCTTTTCTATCTCGTCAAATAATACTACCGAATATGGTTTTCTTCTTACTTTTTCAGTAAGTTCGCCGCCTTCTTCGTAGCCGACGTATCCTGGAGGTGCGCCTATTAGCCTAGATACAGCGAATTTTTCCATGTACTCACTCATATCAATTCTGATCATATTCTTTTCATCGTCAAATAAATCTTGTGTCAAGGCCTTTGTTAATTCTGTCTTACCTACACCAGTTGGTCCTAGGAAGATGAATGAACCGATAGGTCTGTTCGGATCTGATAGTCCCGCTCTGTTTCTGATGATGGCGTTCGATACAGCTTCTATCGCCTCATCTTGACCGACTACTCTTTGATGAAGTATCTCGTCAAGTTTTAGTAGCTTTTCCTTTTCGCTCTCTTCAAGCTTAGAAACAGGTATGCCAGTCCATTTCGATACAACGTCTCTGATCTCGTTTTCAGTAACTTCAAGCTTTAGATACTTTTGCTTTTCATTGACATTTTCGTTCTTTTCCTTAAGTTCTGCCTCAAGTTTCGCTAAGGTACCATATTTTAGCTCAGAAAGCTTTTCAAGGTTGTATTCTCTTTGAGCTTTTTCTATCTCGTATTTTGTCTCATCTATCTTCTTCTTTAGCTCTTTAACGTCTTCTATCCTGTCCTTTTCCTCTTGCCATTTCTTTAGACTAACGTCGTACTCCTCTTGAAGTTCTTGCAAATCCTTGTTAAGCTCCTCAAGTCTCTTCATGCTGCGCTCGTCGTCCTCTTTCTTAAGAGCCTCTCTCTCGATTTCAAGCTGCATAATTAGCCTTCTCTTCGAGTCAAGCTCTTCTGGCATCGAGTCAATCTCAGTTCTAATCATCGCCGAGGCCTCATCCATTAGGTCTATGGCCTTATCTGGTAAATATCTGTCGGTGATGTATCTATCTGAAAGCACTGCGGCAGCTATAACAGCGGGGTCAGAAATTCTGATTCCGTGGTAAACCTCGTACTTTTCCTTTAAACCTCTCAAGATGGAGATGGTGTCTTCAACAGATGGTTCAGTGACCATAACTTTTTGGAATCTTCTTTCAAGCGCCTTGTCTTTTTCGATGTATTTTCTGTATTCGTCAATGGTTGTCGCACCGATGGTTCTTAGTACGCCTCTTGCAAGTAGCGGTTTTAGAAGGTTTCCAGCGTCCATAGAGCCTTCAGCTCTGCCAGCGCCAACGATGTTGTGAATTTCATCGATGAATAAAATTATCTTGCCTTCAGATTTTTCGACTTCTTTTAAAACAGCCTTTAATCTCTCTTCAAACTCGCCTCTGTACTTAGCTCCAGCGATTAAAGCGCCCATGTCAAGCTCGAAAATTGTCTTGTCCTTCAAATTTTCTGGCACGTCGCCCTTAACTATTCTTTGCGCTAGACCTTCGACTATGGCTGTCTTACCAACGCCCGGGTCACCGATTAGAACGGGATTGTTCTTTGTTCTTCTCGAAAGAATCATAAGAACGTTTCTGATCTCATCATCACGGCCTATAATTGGGTCCATATTGCCCTTCCTTGCGTATTCCACAAGGTCTCTGCCGTATTTTTCAAGCGCTTGATAACGCATCTCAGGGTTATCGCTAGTTACATTTTGATTGCCACGGAAGCCCTTCAAAGTATCTAAAAATGCCGCTCTCGTTATATTGTATTTCTTGAAAATGGCATCGATGTTTGCATTTTTCACTTCCATAATACCTAAGAATAGATGTTCAACGCTTAGGTACTCATCTTGAAAGTTTTTCATCTCATTTTCAGCTAGTTCCAAAACCTTGTTGTATTCAGCCGATGTATAAATGTTTGAACCGCTTTGCTTAGGGAAATTGTTAATGATGCCTTGGGCATCCATAAGCATGCCGTCTACATTTACGCCCATCGCCTCAATTGTAGTTCTGATCAGGCCTTCCTTGTCTTCAAGTAGTGCCTTTAGTAGGTGCGCAGGTCTTATCTCAGGATTGCCCAAGGACCTTGCAGCCTCATTTGAATTATTTATCGCCTCAATTGTTTTTTTCGTTAATTTATCCATGTTCATAATATCACCTTCTATTATATTTATTTATATTTATTTTCTAATTCTTTGTATAATTTTTCGCTCGACTCGTCAAGTTTTGGGTTTACCATGTTAAATCTGATGTATAAATCGCCTGTTGCGCCCTTCATATCAGTAAAACCCTTGCTCTTGATCCTCATAAGCTTGCTTACGTCGTAGTCCTTTGGCACCTTGATCTTGATCTTCTTGTCAAAGACTTCAACCACTTTTTCGCTTCCGAAATACGCGCCCCAAGGGTAGATATCGACGCTAGCTTTGATGTCGAGACCATCAAGCTCGTAGCGGCTGTCCTTCAAGAATTGAATTTTGAAATAGATGTCGCCACTTACGCCCCATTTTTCGCCAGCCACTTTTATGGACTTGCCAGCGGTAATACCCTTTGGTATATTAAGATTTATGCTAATGTTTTTGCCGTCAACATTAAGTGAAACTGACCTCTTTGAACCGTGATAAGCTTCATCAAGCGTGATATATAGCTCAGTATTGTACCTTTGTCTCTCTTTTTTTGCCTTACCTCTAAATAAGTCATTTATATTAAAGCCAGATGAGCGTTTTGCTCTGCCATTACCCATATTACCCATGTCATTTCCGCCGAAAAACATGTTGAAGAAGTCAGAGAAGTCGCCACCAGAGCCGTTTGTTTCGTATCTGTAATAAGTGCCGCCGTTAGAGCCATTTCCAAAACCGCCAAAACCAAAATCGTTTGGATTAAAGTTTTGTCCGCCTCTAAAATCGTAGTTAGATCCGAAAGCGTCGTACTTTTGTCTCTTTTCCTTGTCAGAGAGAACTTCGTAAGCCTCATTTATCTCCTTAAATTTTTCTTCGTTCGCCTTGTCACCTTGATGCAAATCAGGGTGATACTTTTTGGCAAGCGTCCTAAAAGCCTTCTTAATCTCAGCATCAGAGGCCTTTTTGTCGACACCTAATATTTTATAATAATCTTTATACTCCATAATATCACTTCCTTTGACTATCTCTGACTTATTTATACCCAGTAAATGAAAATATAAACATATTTTTTATTTTTCTATGAAAATAGTGAAAAAATCGCAAAAAAGAAGCGATGATAATATCAATCGCTTCAGTGAGTTTTATTATGAATTTGTTTTTATTTGTTTAGTGCTTTGCCTTTGATTGTAATTGTAAAAATATCATCTGTGTAATCAACCGATGCACTCAGTCCCATCAATTCACATAGATTCTCTACAATATTTAACCCCAATCCGCTCGACGCATCATTCTTCGACTTATCTATAGTGTAGTTCCTTTCGAAAACTCTCTCTATGCTATCATCCGTTTCAATCTGAGCGAGATTAGAAAATTTGAGCTCGAAGTAGCCATCTTTCAGCTTAAGCTCAATCTTGTCCTCGCCTTCTGAGTACTTCATCATATTTGAAATCAAATTGTCGACAACTATCTTGAGATTCTTCTCATCTTGGAAGCATCTCACTCTATCCAGCTCCACGTCAATCATCTGGCCTTTGGCAATGTAGTAATCGTAGTAGTTTACTATCTCTTCCTTGATAAAGTCATCGAGATTAAAGACCCTCTTGTCAATCTTGTAGGACTTCGACACAAGCCTTGAAAAATCATAAAAACCGTCGATGAGTTCCTTTAGCTCCTCGGCCTTCTTCTTGATAATCTCAAGGTACTTCTCGTCCCTAGTCTTCTCGTAGACATCGATGTAGCCCATGATGGAGGTAAGCGGCGTTCTAAAATCGTGCGAAATGTTCGTGATCATGAGGTTTTGGTTCTCGATCGATGCGTTGTACTTTTGACCCATAGTGTTTTTCGAGTCAATGATCGCTTCGATTATCTTACAGATCTCATTCAATTCACCCGTGTAAGAATAGCTTTGCAAAGCGACCTTAATCTCGCTTGCTTCCTTGTCCTCAAGGTTTTCACGAAACTCCCTAAGCTCTTTTCTTGATATATATATGGTGTAAGAAAGATATGCCACAAGGCCCAATAATATGAGTATCACAGTCATCAACTCTAAACCAAGAGCGGCTACTAAAAAAATTAGCGCCGCTGCTATAATTATGGCAGGAAATATCCTTTTCATTAAAATTCTCTTTTTCTACCTACAAAGTAGATGCCAGCCCAAACAAGAGCTATCCAGCCAAGCATGATATAAAGCATATTGTATACACTCAAAATCTTATCTGTATAATTATGGGCTTGTAAAAAGGCAAGATCGTAGCTACCCATCATCCCAGCTATAGATTGAGTTATTTTCGATGGTGATAAAATTATTAAGCTTGGATTCAATCCAAACTTACCTATAACTATTAAAAGTACTGGTGTGAAGATCGCCATAGCAACGTAAGTGATTGCGATGGCTGATGATCTGTGTCTTGTAAGTATTTGGAAGAACAAGACTAGGGACACGTAAAACCATAGGCATGGTAGTAGATATGCAAAACCTATAAGGAAGTTCCTCATACTATCAGCAAATGATGCAGTCATGATATTTGCGGTAAGTGCGCCGCCTCCTATAAGTATAGTTAACATAATTATCATGTAGACTAAGATATATAGGAAGGAAATAATTGCGTTTGCTAGATATATCTTCATCCTTGATTGGCCAAGGGCTAAGTTGTTGTTGATGGCGCCCGATGCGTATGGTTCAAGCGCTGTAAGGTTCACCATTAGAGGTATAAGTATGGATGCTATAGACATTATTTGACCTAAAGTAAAGAACATCATTGTAAGGTCAGGGTCTACATCAAATCTGCTCTTTTGATATCCTGCGAAGACAGATAAGACAAAGGCACACATCGCAAAACCGAAGATGTATAGACCTACATTGTACTTTCTTTTACTAATTCTAAAAAATTCCGCTTTCATAAAATTAAACATCTCTTCTACCTCCTACTAAGCTTAAGAAATAAGATTCAAACTCTTCCTTAGCTTGATTTATCTCGATGATTTCAACGCCTGCATCTTGGAAGGCCTTGAATATTGCGCTGCTATTAACATTATCATAGATAGCAATAACATTATCAGCTAAAACCTTGTAATTATGAAGCTTCATGTCCTCATCCAAAACTATAGTAGCCTTGGCAGCGTCATCAACCTTGATCTTTGTCGACGATTTAAGCTTTTCATCAAGCTCAGCCTTAGTAATCTCTTGGATAAGTCTGCCATTGTCAATAAAGCCGTACTTATTAGCGACCATGTTAAGCTCGCTTAGGATGTGGCTCGAGATCATGACAGTAGTCTTCTTCTCTTGATTAACAAGCTTGATAAGGTCCCTGATCTCCTTGATACCGATAGGGTCAAGACCATTGATCGGTTCATCTAGAATTAGAAAGACCGGATCATCGATAAGCGCGATACCGATGGCAAGCCTTTGTTGCATACCTAGTGAGAAGTTTTTCGCCTTTTTATTCTTAGTATTCTCAAGGCCGATAAGCTCCAAAGTTTCGCTAACCTTCTTCTTTCTGTCCTTGATGTCCCTGTTGATGGCGATGTACTCAAGATTGTCCCTTGCACTAAGCGTTGGAATGAAGTAAGGCCTGTTGATTAAGGCACCTGTCCTTCTCCTCGCTATGTTAATATTTGCGCCCGCATCGCCAAGAAGCTCGATCGAGCCACTTGTTTGATAGCTAAGACCAGTTATGATTTTCAGTAAAGTAGATTTACCAGCGCCGTTCTTGCCCACAAGACCATAGATCTCGCCTTCGTTTACACTCATGTTGACATCCTTCAGTGCGTAGAAAGAGCCGTAAACCTTGCTTACAGAATTTACTTTTAAAATTTCGTTCATAGTTTTCACTCCTTTGTTTATCTTTATGGTCTTATTATAATACACAAATCTTAATTTTTTCTTAATTTTCCCTTAAGAATTCCTTAAGAATTCACTTTCACGTTAAAATCGCGCCTAAAACTCGTTTCACTCGCTACCTTCACTCCGCGTACGCTTTAGTACGCAGTCGTTCAGTCGCTCGCTGTACTTCGTCTTATCCATCGATTTTATCCGTGAAATTGAGGTGTTGGTGAATAAATCCTATCTTTCATTTTTCAAGATTAAGATTTTTAGATAAATAAGTGACATGAGTTATATATAATAGAAGAAAACGATAAGGCGCAATACCTTATCGTTTATCTTGTTCATAAACAATATTTATTTCTTAGATAAAATGTGATGATTGGGCGATGTGGACTGACGAGGCAAGCGGAGTATACAGAGGTACTCGAGCATTGCCGAGGAAGGAACGAGCCCAAGGGCGCATTTTATCAAGAAATTATTCGTACTTCTCTTGATTTTCGCGGCTCAACTTCCTATAGAAATAGTATGCAAAAATCAGTGTCACGCCCTCTGATAGTGCTGAAGCGAACCATATTAGCGTTGGCTCGATTATTGTCAAGACGAAAAGCGCCAAGTATATTGTCACGAAGCTTCTCAAAACGTTGATTATAACTGAGTACTTCGGCTTTAAAAACGACACGCAAACGGCTGCTATGAGTACGTTGAAGCCTGTAATCATAAAGGATATCGAGAATTTGCGAAGCGATTCTACTGAGTAAGCCATAGTCTCTGCGTCTACGTCCAAAAATATTCTAAATATTTTCTCTGGCAATAGCTGTGACGCTGTTAAAAAGACCAGTCCAGTTACAAATATCGCCGCAGTCGCCATCCTATAAAGCTTTTTGAGGCTCTCATAATCCTTTTTACCATAGTAATAGCTTAGAAGTGGCTGTGTGCCTTGCGTTATGCCCGCAAAACAAGTGAGGGCAAGCTGATTGACGTAGCTAATAACCGAGAAAGTGGCAATGGATTTTTCGCCCAAAAACCTGATTATGAATAAATTGTAGAATAGTACTATCATTGCTATGCCGACCTCTGAAACGAAATCCCCAACACCAAGCGTGAAGATGGATTTAAGCGTTTCAATCGAGAATTTTACATGGGTGAACTCAAGATTCGACTTGCCGATGGTGAAGTGAATTAGGTAGACCACGGTCGAGATGACTTGCGAAAACCCTGTTGCAATTGCTGCACCTGCGAGGCCCATACCCATGAGTCCGACGAAGACGTAGTCCAAAATTACGTTACTTAAGCCGCATGTGATAACTGTTACGACCGCCAAGCGCGGAAAGCCATCGACCTTGACCAAGACCTCGAAGTTATACGAAATCATTAAGAATGGCACAAAATACACGATGTTACCGATGTATTCCAAAACTAAAGGCTTCAGATCGCCACTTGCACCCAAAAGGCTCGCTATCCTATCTAGATTAAAGTAGAATAGCGCTGTTAGTAGCAATGAAAATATTGTTACAGTTTTTATGTTGAAGCTAAAAATTTTATTAGCCTTCATATAGTTTTTTCTTCCGATAAATACTCCGCACATAGTCTGCGAGCCGACTGCAGCTATTATCCCAAGCGCAAAAACGATATTTACGAAAGGCATTGAAAGATTGACTGCGCTTAGGGCATCGACGCCGACGAACTTGCTCACGAAGAAGCCATCAACCATTGAATATAGGCTGAAGATGATCATCGCCGACAGCGAAGGTATCATGTAGGAGAAAAACTTTTTCTTGATAGTGATACTAAGACCTCCCTTGATATATAAGATTATAGCACAATCACGGCCTATTAGCAAGGCTCTTTCGCATTCGATTTGCGCCTGAGGCTCGTTCCTTCCTCGGCAATGCTCAGGTATGCACTATACATTCCGCTTGCCTCGTCAGTCCACATCGCCTCATCCATTAAATCGCTCTGCGAAAGTTAAGTAGCACAATCACGAACTATTAGCAAGGCTCTTCACATTTAATATATGGCGCGAAATTTGTTTCTTAATATCAAATAATGAGAAAAGTGATTTTCACGAGCGCAGTATATATAGTGAGAAAAGATATGTTCCAAAAGCAGCGCATTGAGACAAATTGCTTCAATTGCTTAGAGAAGTGAGCTGCCCGAAAATTCATCTAGTGAAGTGCAGCGTAACGAATATGAATTTTCAAGCGAACGAACTTAGCAATTGTCAATTTGTTGAACTAAGCTGCGTGGAACTATCTTTTCGATGTGCAAGCGAATGAAAATAATTTTCGATGTGCAATTCTAATGCATATTAAGAAAAAAAGAGAGCCGCAGCTCTCTTATAAATGAATTATTAAATTTAACGAATATCTATTATATTATCATATTCTATTCCATCATCCGACTCAGGTCCAATTACAGCAATTGGAGCATCTTCAAGTCTCTTCAATTTATCCACGTACTTTTCCTTCAATTTATCCAAATCTGTATCCAAAATTTCTCTATAAGCCTTCAAATCGTCTTCTTCTGTCATGCCTTGAAGCATTCTCACGAAGGCAAGTTTGCCCTTTTGACCCTTGCCGTAAGCCTTATTGAACTTCAATGTCGAAGCGATCTTCCTTCTCTCAAGCTCGTCTTGGTCAAGCTCACAGCCCTCCAAGAACTCGGCGGATTTCCTCATGACGCCTAAGCTTCTCGCAACATGCGGATCTCTAAAGGTAAACTCTGCAAGGTAGTCAAGCCCAGAGTTTAAGCCATCGCCATATGCACCGCCCTTGGCGCGGATCTCTGTGTGTAGGTAGTCGTTCGACAGTATTTGTCTTAAAACTTCTACATCGCCGTCGTTATCACTATCTAGGTCAGTCGCCATACCATTGAAGTAGACCTTAGATGAAACGATAAACTTAGTATTTTTCTTTTCTCTTTTCTTTTCTACGTTTATGGCTGGAGCGTCTATGCTCTCAAGTGAGGCTTCTAGCTCTGCTATAGCCTTATCTAGCTCAGGAATTTTGCTTTCAAAAGAATAGTGTGAGATAAAGCCATCTTTTCTAAACATAGTCTTTATTAGTCTTTCATAGTCTTTTATCTCTTTGTCCTTAAGCTCATCAAATTTTGCCTTCAATTCTTTAAGGTGAATAAACTTTTCTATGCCATGAAGTTTTAGAGTAAGTCTCTCTTTTTCAAGGCTTTGCGCCTTAGCTACATCCATGGCGATGGCTGGGGCGATGTTTAGTACATTGTTATCAAAGTCTGAAACGCTTTCCAAAACGTTCATCTTAAGTACTTTTTCATCGCTTGGGTCGGAGTACTTGATGATCTCGTCAATAAGCTTCATCGCGCTAACTGCCTTATCCTTCGTAAACTTCGCGCTGCATTGCACAAACGGAGTCAATTTGCCGTTCTTGTAGTTTTTCACAACGCTCGCAGCAAAGTTTATCGCGCCAGTAGTTTTGAATATGTCGGTCTCAAGCTTTTCTCTCGATGACTTCTCTGTCTTGATGTCAGCAAGGAGATCAACTAGATTAGCGACTTTCACGTAGTCCTCTTCGGCAAGGTGAGAAATGTCAAAGAATAGGTTTAGGTAGCAAATCTTGCTATCTTCCTTAGAATAATAAGCTGAGTCAGAAATCTTCTCAAGCGGAAGCTTTTCAATATCGCGTGGCAAATCGCTTAGCTTAAGTGTCGGTATACTAGCAAGCGCCTCTTTACTGTCTCCTGCCTCTTGCATAGCCTTAAGGTCTTCATTTTCCTTAATTAGCGCCTCTAGCTCCTCATCTGTTAGCTTTGCCTTGTACTCGTCAAGCGCCTTTCTCTCAGCCTCGTCTCTGTCCTTGTAAAAGTCCTTTACTGGATAAAAATCAATTAGCTTAGGATCCTTGTGTACCTCTTTCACGAAGTTTATAAAAGCACTTTGGTCCTTCTTAAGCTCCTCAAGCGTAGCATTATACGCAAAAGCAGTCGCTGGTGACTTATCAAATAGCCACATAGCCACAGCTTTTAGCGCAAGTGCAATGCCCTTTGTTGCAGTATTTGCAAACTCTTTAAGAGTAAAGTCCATTAAATTAAGCGCTGAATCGTAGATATCGCCATTGATGCGGCCAGCCTTGATATTCTCAAGCTCTTCTTCGACAGCATCTTTGAAAATATCTGCCTTGCCGCTATCTGCGTCTTTTAAAATCATATTTATGTCAGTGAAATTACCATTACCATAGCCATAGTTGGAGTAACTTAGTAAATCACTCGCGATGCCCATCTCTTGGATCTTCTTCTTAAGCGGCGAATTTGAGAAATAGCTTAGGTACTTACTCAAAAACTCTGTCATAATGCTGTCACGTGTATTGTCAATATCGCCTGTGATGAAGCTATATGCATAATTGTGCTTGTCGGAGACATCGTTTGGGTAAGCGCGCTCGATAAAGTTTTTACTGTCCTTCGATAAAGTCATGCCAATCTTGTTCGGGATTTCTTTGTACTCGTAAGCACCCAAAAACTCGTCAAGATGTTCTAATTCCTCGTCTACGTCGCCATCGCCATACAAAACTGTAAAGGAATTCGATGGGTGGTAGTGCCTTCTGTAGTAGTCAAGAAGCTCATCATAAGTCAATTTGATGATCTCGTAAGGGTCGCCGCCTGAGTTGAAAGCGGGATAATTACCGGGATACATCTCCTCTTGCATCGCTTGGTAGATGAACTCTTCGGAAGAGGACATAGCGCCCTTCATCTCGTTATAAACAACGCCTTGGTACTGTATTTCATCATCTTTATTAAAAATTTCGCGTCTAGTTCCTTCTTGAAGGAAGACTCTTTTATCCGTTAATAGTCTCGGATTGAAGACAGCATCTAGGTAAACGTCCATCAAGTTGTAGAAGTCCTTCGCATTTCTTGATGAAATCGGATAAACTGTCATGTTTTGGAAAGTCATCGCATTCAAAAACGTTGCAAGTGACGACTTTGCAAGGTCCATGAAGGGCTCCTTCGTTGTGTATTTCTTCGATCCAGACAAAACTGCGTGCTCAATTATGTGCATTATGCCCTTTGAATTCTCTGGAATCGTTCTAAATCCTATCATGAAGGCTTTGTTGTCATCGTCGTTTTCAAATTTGATGACCCTAGCCTTAGTCTTGTTGTGCGTAAAAATCTTGTACGCTGAACTTATTTCGTCTATAAATCCGCTCTCTATTAGAGAAAATTTTTCGTTCATTAAATCACCTCAATTATCCTTATTGTAACACAGCGCTCTTGACTATGTCAATGGCGGTCGCATCCGTTAGCTTAACTAGATCTTCTGGACTGAGTTTTATCTGCAAGCCAACTTTGCCTCCGCTCACGTAAATATATTCCTTATCCATCGCCGATGCGTCGATAAATGTCTTAAGTTTCGTCTTCATGCCAATGGGTGAGCAGCCGCCATGCACGTAGCCTGTTAGTGGGAGTAAATCCCTTTGCTTAAGCATATCAACCTTCTTCGCGCCAGCTGCCTTCGCCGCCTTTTTTAGGTCGAGCTCCATCGCCACGGGCACTATGAAAACAAAATGTTCCCCTTTATTCGTCTCAGTAACGAGGGTCTTAAAAACCATATTCACATCTTCATTAAGAGCACGTGCGACGTCAGTCCCACTGATTCCAAGGCTCGCATCGTATTCAAACTCTTCATAATCTACGCCCGCCGCTTCAACGAGGCGCATCGCATTTGTCTTTTTCATAAAATCACCTAGTTTATTATACCCAAAACTATTGTCATAGTCATGCTTTTGTGCTATGATTTACTTAGTGGAGGTGGATTTATGCTGCTTGTTAAAAACGCAAATTATAATGGTAATGGTGTAGACATCTTATCTTTGGATGGCACTATCACTATGATAAAGGAAAATATAGAAAATTATTATGGGATTGAAAAGATCGATTTAAAGGGAAAGAGGGTTTTTCCAAGCCTTATCGATGGCCACGTACACGTGACTGGTGGCGGCGGAGAGATGGGTCCTACGTCGCGCGTCCCCGAGATAAAGTACGAGGACATAATTATGGCTGGGGTGACGACGCTCGTTGGCCTGCTTGGGACTGACAGCACTACGCGTTCGGTCGAAAATTTGGTGTCGAAGGTCAAGGCGCTTAATGAGTACAACGTCAGAGCCTTTGCACTGACTGGCGCCTACGAGTATCCTTCTAAAACCATAACAGGCTCGGTTAAAAGGGACATCACTTACATAAGTGAGATCATCGGCTGTAAGCTAGCAATTTCAGACCATAGAGCAAGTTATATCACAGAAGACGAACTCGTAAGGCTAGCGAGTGAGTGCTACCTAGGCGGCCTCTTCGCCGGCAAAGTGGGCGAATTACACATGCATACTGGCGGACTAGGTAAGGAAGGTCTTTCAAAAGTCTTCCACGTCCTTGAAAAACACGAGATCCCGATCAAGGTCTTCAGGCCAACACATTGCAAAAACATAGTGGACGACGCCGTTAAGTTTATGAATATGGGTGGATACGCGGATTTCACTGCAGGTGACGATGGTCTTGACGCCATCGACTACGCGATAAAGAACGCGCCATTTAATAAAATAACGCTTTCGTCGGACTCGAACGGCTCCGTGCCTATCTGGTCCGAGGACAAAGAGCTCTTAGGTATAGGCGCTGCAAAGATTACAGAGCTTTTTGATACTATAAAGGCGCTTTGCAAAAATTATGGCTATGAGTTAAAGGATATGATTAAACTTGCCTCGACAAACGCAGCGAAGGCGCTTGAAATAGACCATATCACAGGCGAGATCAAGGAAGGGCTTTCCATGGACCTTATGGCGCTTGACGATAATGACGACATAGACACAGTTATTAGCAAGGGCGTTCTTGAGATGAAGGACAAAAAGGTGCTTCGCAAAACTAATTTTTCTGATTTTTAGGAGGACTTATGACGATTATAGCTACTTGGAAAATGGCTTTGAATGGCACCAAGCTCGCACGTGAGGCGCTTTTAAGAGGCGCGCCACTTGAAGAAGCCTTGATTACTTTAATAAAAGATGTTGAGCTGAACGAAGATTTTCACTCAGTCGGCTACAGTGGCCTACCGAATGAAGATGGCGTGGTTGAGTGCGATGCGGCCATCATGAACGGGGACAATCTGCATTTTGGCGCAGTTGCTGGCCTTAGAAATATGAAGAGCGCTGTCTCAGTCGCTTATACGCTCATAGATAGTGAGTACAATAACTTTTTAGTCGGGGAAGGCGCTTTAAAACACGCTAAGGAAATGGGTTTTAAAGAAGAAGAGATGCTTACAGACGAAGCGAAAAAGCGCTGGCTCGAAGAAAGGGCAAAGAAGCCAAAGGTATATAAGGGCCACGATACAGTCTGTGGGCTGATCGCAGAGGATAAAAGATGCATCGCAGCCACATCGACCTCGGGCCTATTTATGAAAAAAATGGGCCGTGTGGGCGACTCACCACTTGTGGGTCCAGGCCTATATGCGGACAGCGAAGTAGGCGCCGCAGCTACAACAGGCGTCGGCGAAGACATAATTAAAGGAACACTTTCGTATGCCATAGTTAGTTTAATGGCATGTGGCCTAAGTCCTCAAGACGCCGCTACAAAGGCAGTCATGGCTTTAGATGCAAAACTTAGGGCGAAGGGCGAAGTGCCGCGCGATTTCTCGGTAATAGCAGTAAATAAGGACGGAGCATGGGGCGCCGCCACAAATATAGCCGAGTTTCCATTTATAGTAAGTGAAGATGATGGCGAAACGAGTATGTATATAGCGAGAGACTTTGGACGGGAAATAGAAAAGAATAAGTAAATGATTTTGATTAAGTAAGTGATTTTGATTTGAGAAGTGATTTTGATTAAGTAAGTGATTTTGATTAGATAGATGAAAAAGGCGAGGAAAACCCTCGCCTTTTGCTATCTTTATTTATTTTTCGTAATGACTTTTACATGAAATAATTATTATACTGTCACCTTCAATCACATAAATTAATCTGTCTTCATGATTGATTCTTCGTGACCAATATCCTTTAAGTTGATGTCTTAAAGCTTCAGGCTTTCCAAGACCTTCAAATGGATGTCTACTTATATCTTTAATAAGATCGTTAATTTTCTTTAAAGTTTGTTTGTCTCGTGTTTGCCAATCTATATAATCTTTAAAGGCATTTTCGTGGAAGAGTACTTTCATTCTAAATCCTTTAATTCTACCAGATGCTCACCATTCTCAACATCTTTTGCTCTTCTTACAAGTTCCTTATATTGCTCTGCGTCACTCATGATATATGAATTTTCAATTAGATTGTTATACTCTTCTAGGCTTATAACTACAACATTCCTGTTATCTTTTCTAGTTACCAAGACGGTTTCAATATTGTCAACAGCACGGTCACAGTATTCTTTTAAATTATTTCTTAACTCACTATAATTAACAGCTAACATAATATCACCTCTTTGACTATATTGTACCACATCTTGTACAATTTGTCAATATATTTTTAATAGGCTTGATTATAATAAAATCTTTCTTAATTCATCCGCGCTACTTGCCCAAGTAACTGCGTAATTTTTTGGCTTTGCGCCGAAGTAGATGGCCTTCATGCCGCTTGCAAGTGCGCCGAACACGTCTGAGTCTATGTTGTTACCTATCATTGTGGACTCCTCTGCTCTAACGCCAGCCGCTTTCATAGCACCGAAGAAAAACTTCGTATCGGGCTTACCATAACCAAAGTCTCCCGAAGCAAAGACGTGGTCTACAAGCGTGTCAAGTCCTAAGGTTTGCGCCTTTCTGTGCTGAACTTCGCTGATGCCGTCAGTGATGATGCCGATCTTGTGGCCGGCAGCCTTTAAATCCTTTATAAGTTCTAGCATGCCGTCAATTGCTTCAGTATAGTCGAAGCGTCTCTTCAAAAATGCCGCGAAAAATTCTTCTTGAGTAATTTCGCCCAAAATGTCTTTCACATCGTCATAAACCCCATTCTTGAATAGCTCTAGCCTTTCTTCCTCGTATGGCTCCTCCATAAGCATGTAGTCAAGTGGGTCGATGCCGATGGTCTCGTTGTAGGCAAAGTCCAAGTGCCTTATCATGCGCGAGCGAAGCGCAGTCCTTATGCGTCCTCTGAACTCGTCCGCGTCAATAGCTATGTGCAAATCCATTTGCACACGCTCGAAAATTAATAGATTAGTCTTGGCAGTATTGAGAATTGTATCGTCTAGGTCAAAGAAAATCATATATATTCCTCCATTATTAACAATTTCGCATTCAAATGGCGCCTGAAACTCATTCGCTCCATTCATCATAGCGTAAAGGTTCTCGGACGTTTATGTCCGAGGTTCTTCTTTGCTCTGCATAGCGTAAAGGTTCTCAGACACTTTAGTGTTCGAGGTTCTTCAATTGAGGTTTGCGATAGCTCCCCTCCATATATTATTATCATTATAACATATTTTTTGACATAATTACATATTAGTGCTAATATAATTATAAGGAGATAATTATGGAAAACTTTTACCCCATCTACATGTACACGCCGATGCCCGAAATGCACAACGTCATGGTACCCGTAACATCAGGCTGTTCCTACCAAAAGTGCCTCTACTGCGATTTGAATTTTAGGCAAAAATTTCACGTTTTTAGGCTCGCCGAGATCGAGGACTATTTGCGTAAGGAAAAAATTAAATACGACAAAATGAGACGCAGCCCCAAGAAATTTACACTGCTTGAGGGCAATCCCTTATGCGTAAAAGCCTCTTTCCTTGAGAATGTCTTTGCCACGATACATAAATACTTCGAAGTAGACTACATATCAATGTTTGCGCGCGCGACAGACGTTCTTCGCAAGACAGATGAGGAGCTACTTCGCCTTAAAGCCATGGGCATGGACAGGCTATGTTTAGGGCTTGAGAGCGGTTCGGACGAAGTTTTGAGCTTTCACAAAAAGGGTCACAGCGTGAGTGATAGCATAAGAGCGTGCAAAAAGCTTGAAAGGCTTGGCATTAGCTACTCCGTCTACATCATGCTCGGCCTCGGCGGCAAAGAGCTGACCATGGCTCATAGAGAAGGAACGGCAAAACTTTTAAATGAGATAAAGCCATTCGAAATAGTTTTCGTAACTACGGTAATATTCAAGCGTGCGCCGCTTAAGGACCTCGTTCGCGCGAAAGAATTTACGAGACTTGCCATAAAAGACGTTTTAGCTGAGGAAATATATATACTCCAAAATCTTGAGAATAGTACAGTAATCAAGGCAACGCACAAGACTAATCCCTTGCCACTACTAGCGAAATTCCCTGAAGGGAAAGAGGATATGCTAAGAAAATTGACGGAGTATAGGGACGGAAATACTGAGAAGGAACTGAGACGAAACGAAATGAAAAAATGGCAGGTATGGGACAAGGAGTAAAAAACAACTGTGAATTAATTTCACAGTTGTTTTTATCTTATCTAATATATATTTTGTAAAATCTGTGGTGCTCATCAAAGTCGAAGTATTTCTCTAAGCCTACATTTCCCACCATTGCCACAGTCACCGTCATTCCTTAATTGCCTCTACCTCCGCAATTAATTTATGAACTTTACTTTCAATCTCCTTGATGCTTTTTATAAACTCTTCATCATTTTTTCCACTAGGATCTTCAAGTCCCCAATCAGCTTTTTTAACTGTATAAGGCAGAATTGGGCAAACGACATTACATCCCATTGTAATTAGGTAATCAACTTCGGGAATATCATCTAGAAGTTTTGGCTTTTGTGTCTCTTCCATATCAATTCCATAGATTTCTTTGACAAGCCTTACTGCGTCTTGGTTAATTTGATCCTTCAATTCTGTTCCTGCAGAATACACCTCTATAGAATTGCTTGCGAATTTCTTTGTCAGTGCTTCTGCGATTTGACTTCTGCATGAATTGTGAACACAGACAAAGACAATTTTAGTTTTCTTCATTTTGCCTCCTATATATTATAAAGTTTATCGCCACGAAGGTCTTCTTTTGTCCATTCAACGACGGCTAGTTTTCCTGAACTATGATCTAATATCTTGTTAATCCACTTAACTTCTTCATTTGCTTTAGCAGATAACATCTTGTTACTTGGATTTGCTTTGTAAAGGGATGAATTAACAATCCACCAATTGCTATGAATTGATGCCCTCTTTAGATCTTCTTCCAAGCGATATGCCTCATAATATGGAGTTGCCTCTGCCAAGCTAACGATTAATACTTCTGTTTCCTCTCCCCTTAATCTAGGTAACAAGTTTTTTACAGATTCAGGTATCTGTCCTTGAGTTCTTTCAACTTCTCTATGATAACTTAAAGTTGAGTCTAATAATAATAAGGTATGACCTGTAGGAGCAGTGTCAATAACGACTATTTCATCGTCTGCTTTTTCCACTAGTTCTGCAAAAGCTCTAAATACAGCTATTTCTTGTGTACATGGTGATCTTAAATCTTCTTCAATGTAAGCTATATCATCATCACTCATTGTTTCTCTTGCATTCTCAAGCACTTCATCTTGATATTTTTTTAATTCTTCTTTTTCATCAATATGGCTCATAGCTATTCCACTTGAACTATCTATCATATATTTTATATGGTCAGCAGGATCTGTTGTAGCTAGGTGCACCTTTTTACCAAGTTTGCTTAGCTTAAGAGCAACAGAAGCTGCTATAGTAGTCTTTCCTACGCCGCCCTTGCCCATAGTAAAGATTACTTTTCTATTATTCTTTACAAGATCACTAACGACATCATCTAAATTAAAGAGTTTGCCTTTTACTTCCTCTTTTCCTTCATTTATTTGATCTTTCTTAAGAAGATTTCTTATTGAGTCAATTCCAGTAATGTTATATGATCTCAAGGCAATTGTATAGGTATCAAAGTCATGTAAGATATCTGGCATATTTTCAAGTGCTTGCTTTTGTTTCTTATATATACTTTCAGATAGCTCATCATCATATTTTTCTAAGACACCATTAATCACTAATATTTGATTTTTTATTCCAATATCAGATAGTTCCTTTGATGCTCTTTCTACCTCATTAAGTGGTGTTTTATCAGGTCTTGTAACTAATACTAGTGTTGTTAAACTCTCATCTGCTAAATTTTCAACTGCCTGTTTATATATTTCTTTTCTAGACTCTAAGCCTGATAACTGTCCTAAACATGATGCTCCATGAGTACTTTCACTGATAAAATTAGTCCAAGCAGAAGGAAGCTGTAACATCCTAAGGGTATGACCTGTAGGAGCTGTATCAAATATAATATGCTCATAGTCTTTATTGAGCTTAGGATTTGTAATGAAATTAGAAAACTCATTAAATGCAGCAATCTCTACTGTACAAGATCCAGATAGCTGTTCTTCCATATTCTCAATAACAGAATCAGGCATCTTTCCCCTAAAAGGCCCTACTACACTTTCTTTATAGTTTTGTGCCGCTTCTAGTGGATCTAGATTGATTACCTCTAAATTCTCTACTCCTTTAATAGGTTTTGCTTCACCGTCTAATTCTGTTGCAAAAACATCTTGAAGATTTGAAGCAGGGTCTGTACTAATAAGTAGCACTTTCTTTCCTTCATCTGCTAAAGTCACTGCTGTTGCACAAGCTGCAGATGTTTTACCAACACCTCCCTTGCCTGTAAAAAATAGGTATTTAGTTAATTTAAGATTTTCAAGATTAAATTCCTTCATAATACCCCCTCCTTAACAACACGAGCTATTACCTCCACAGCATCCTTGATTTTTTTCTTCTTCACCACAACAAGAATTATTAGCTGAAGAACAACAGCTACTTTGCTTACTAGCTTTAAAATATTCTTTAGAGATTTGTAAAAGTTCCATTATTTCTTCATTCTTTGGATATCTGCCTTCTATGACTATCTCGTCGTCCACAAGGATTAGTGGCAAGATATCGACACCATTTTTATCCAAAGCTTCTTTTACCTTCTCATTATTGGCAAATGCCATTGGTTCACCTGATAAATTGTATCTTTCAATAGTGATACCATTTTTCTTCAAAATATTGATTACTGTTGACATACGTACTAGTTCAGGGTCTACATTAACTCCGCAAACACCTGTATCACAACACATAGCTGGTTCATAAATTGACATTCTTTTCATTATTAACACCCTTTCTTAAATTTTTTTGATATGAAAAATCTTTTTACCTAAGATATCAAAATTCTTCTTGATAATCTTCTCATCTTATATTATTATAATTAATCTTATGTTTTATCCCAACATATTTTTATATATTAGCCTTAGCTTTTGCATTGTTAGCTATCTTAACCAATGAAAGCATGACAGGTACTTCGGTAAGCACTCCTACAGTCGTAGCAAGCGCAGCTCCACTATTTGTTCCAAACAAAGCTATCGAAACTGCTAGGGCAAGTTCAAAAAAGTTTGATGCGCCTATCATTCCAGCAGGGCAGGCAATATCAAAAGGTAGCTTTAGTAATTTACTTACTCCAAATGCAAGGAAAAATATTAGATAAGTTTGTATTATTAGTGGCACTGCTATCAATATGATGTGAAGCGGATTATTGATGATAACCTCTGCCTGAGAGCTAAATATTAGTACAAGAGTTAACAATAGGCCGATGCTTGTTGCATTGTCAAATTTGTGCAGAAAATTATTTTCTAAATACTCTTTACCTTTCTTTTTAGTAACAACTACTCTAGTAAGTACACCTGCTACTAGTGGCACTACTACAAATAGAAAGATACTTATAAACAATGTGCTGTATGGAACAACTACATTTGAAACGCCTAGCAAAAATTTTACTATCGGCACAAAAGCTAACAAGATAATAAGGTCGTTTGTCGCCACCTGTACAACGGTATATGCTGGGTTACCATCAGTTAGAGTGCTCCAAACAAAAACCATAGCAGTGCAAGGAGCTGCTCCAAGAAGTACCATACCAGCCAAATACTCTGTCGCTAGCTGCGGAGTAATAAATGATTTAAATATTACAAACATAAATAAGTAAGCCAAGGCAAACATTGTAAATGGCTTAATTAGCCAGTTTGTTACCCATGTTATAAATAACCCTTTAGGATTTTTCCCTACTTCTTTTATACTTTGAAAGTCTACCTTTATCATCATTGGATATATCATAACCCAAATCAAAATAGCTATCGGAACAGAAATACCTGCGATAGATAGTTTATTCAGTAGCTGTGGAATTGCAGGGATAAATTTACCAAGCAAAGTTCCAAAAACCATGCATATCAATACCCATAGCGATAAATTCTTTTGAAATGATCCTATTGCTTTATTATTTGTTTTTTTCATATTGTCTCCTTTAAATTTAATTATATTAGCACATTTTGCCATATCAGATGCCTTCGCTTCCGCGCGAAAAACGCGCATCCATTAGCATTTATTAGCTCAATATATTCAAAAACTTATATAGATATATTAGTAATCCATCTTCTCCTCGCTGTGACAGATGCAATCAGGCTTGTCACCAAAGATGTACTCAAGATGCTCAAGAAAGTGCTCAAGCGCCTTTTTGTTCAGCGTGTAGTAAGTGTTCTTGCCCTCGCGTCGGCTCTTGACAAGCTTTGCCTCCTCAAGCTTTTTCATGTCACTCGACAAAGTCGGCTGAGTGATGTCAAACTTTTCAAGAATCTCACAGGCACATAGCTCCCCGCAAGATAGCATGTCAACAATCTTTAGCCTCTTTTGATCCGATATCGCCTTAAGCTTTTTAGAAATAGATTCATAAATATTTTCAACCATATCTTTCGCTCCTTTCTTCTCTCTAAATCAATATTAACATACATATAGAAAAAAGTCAATATGTTTTTACTAAATATATAGAATTTTTTCTATATATGTGCTCTAAAGAAGAGAATTTACAGATGCATTAAATTTCTTTATAATGGATGGGCTTGGTATAGATATTATTTATAGCTTAGCAAATAGAAAAAGCGTGGGTAGTGATATGCCCACGATTTCTTTATTTAAACTTATATTTCTTGAGACTTTTTTCTTAAAACATCCAAAATAATTATAGACTAAAGTAAATTCAATCTCTTCACTGCCACTGTCGTAAACATTGACAAGGTATGAAGAATTTACTAAATCATAGACTATTTCAATGCTCTTGGCTTCATAATCACTGCAATTCTCTTTTAAATAATTATATGCTTTAACTTTCACCACACCTTTAGAGATTGGATTGCCAAAGAACGAAAGAATTATGAGTATGGCGAAAAATATCACTAAAATTGATATAAATAGTGATAAGTTTTTTAATCCTTTCATAAGTCCTCCTTTTAAACTTAAACTTGATTTGAGTCAATAAAATGACTTGAACCGTTACTCTGTGATATATTAGATTTATACATAATTTTTGAACTGCCCTAAGTCTAATCAAATTGGCAATCACTTCGTTCCGTCACTTTCTAAACTCTGGCATAAATGGACGTGAACCTTTACGCTATGATGAATGAGGCAAAGTGAGTGTAATACCACTAAATTAAATATTACTAATCGCCAAATTGTTCGTAGAATTATTTTACCCATCGCTATATTATCCGAAGAGTAGTTTTGCTGAAAAATGAAGCCTTGTCCTAACGGACGGCCGTAAGTTTAATCAAAGCTATGCTCGCTATGCTCCGTCTCTTTGTAAACTCTGGCATAAGGCATGCATTGCCAATCGAGCTTCGCTTTGCTTGCTCTCTTGGTGCATGGACCTAACGTGTGCTAGTGGCACTCCGCAGCGACAAAACATTTCGAAACTAGCCAAGATCGCAAATTTAACGCAAATTTAATAGCCGATGAATGTGATAAAGGTTACCACTCCCTCACTCTCCACCACCACGAAGAATGGCTGTGTACACTCGATATTAAGCTCTGTCGGATTTTCAGCTGGCGCTTCAGTACCTTCGGCCTTTATATCAGTTACCGCCTCGGCTCTTACGCCCTTGTCGTCAAGTTTGAAGCGCGCAAATTGTGTGATGTCACCTATATATAGCTCTTCATCGCCCTTATTTGTGATCGTGTCCCTCACTTTGAAACCATTGGCAAGACTTGCGTGTCCGCCATTTAGCTCGGCTTTCAATACGTCTATCTTGGTCTCGTCCATTATCATCGGCACCTTGATATTGACATAGTCGTAGAACTTAGCGCCATTACCCTCTTTATAATCACGAAGTTTATTGACGTACGTATTAATATTTGCGGCAATATTCGTGATTTTTTCTTTAGTAAAATCTTTTGGCGTAATAAAATAAATAGCTGAGTTAGTGCTCTTAAGAGGCTTCATGCCGACCATGACATCATCATCGTCATAGGCAAGGCAGTCAATCTCGCCAATCATGTACTTTTTCATAGTAGTTTCGCGAGCATCTCCAAAAGTATAAAACTTGTCCTCTTTAATCATGTCCTTGTCAAAAGGCTCAGCCCACTCGGACTCAAATTTCGTCGCATTCATGATGGCAAAACAAGTAGCGCCGTCATATTCGCTAGGCCATAAAGCTTCCCCAAAAACCTCTTTCTTGGCGTTGTCACTAAGCTTCGCCGCCTCATCTGGAAATTCTACTAGCTTTATATTTTTATCCTTAGTCTCAAACTCATTCTTATTAAGCATGGTAATGGTCTTAGTCCTAGTGCCATCAAGCTCCTTAGGCATATTGTCTTTAAGAGCGTAGCCAAGGTACTCGTCCGCATCAAAGTCTTTAGTCACAGTGCCTAAGCCCTCTAGAGCAAGTTTGTATGAGTACGGGGAGTAAATAAGATTCTTACCGTCAGTATTGTTTATATAATCCTTGAAAATGGCTGTGTAGCTCTCTGATGTAAACTTATCGTATTTTAAATTGTCAATCTCCACTTTTTTCTTTGGCAGCTTAGTGCAGGCCGCCATAAGCAATACGACTATAATAATAACCGCCGCCAATATATTCTTAAATTTCATAGTATCCCTCCTCGTATTATAAGTATATCATAGTAAAGGGACTGAGTCAATAGAAAAGCGTGGATACCCACGCCTATAGTTTTGTATTATTTGTGAAGAATTTTATTGCCCTGGTCAAATATCCTCTTCAATTCTTCCATATCCCCATCCACAATCACTTCTTCCGGCACAGCATTGACGCTGATGGCGTTCTTCCAAGTCTCTGCCTTGCCATCTTCTTCCTTATCTGCGTTTGGTATTACAAGGCCTGAGTATGACTTGACTGCTATATCCCTTTTCTTAAGAGCCTCGTAGACTTTTTTAAGGCCATTCATAAGCTCATCTAAGCTTGGCTTTTCTGCATAAGCCTTAAAATCAGCTTTCACCTTGCTTGGCAAATTATCTGCATCAAAGTCTTGATCAAGTGTGAGATGCGCTCTATAATCAAAGTCATTATCGGGTCTAAGCCATATTTCAAAATCAAGGCCATTATCCCTAGCTATTTCCTCTCCCAAATCATCTAAAAAGTCCATGTATCTACGGAAAGTATTGAAAAGCCTCTCATCATAAGTATCGCGCTTCATTTTGCCAAAGCTATTGTACTCAAGATTAAACTTTGTATCAATGCTCTTCATGTCCCAGAGCCTTACGACGTAATTCCCATCCTTAAAGTCGTAGTAAGCACGCTCGTGCACAAGGTCAAGGTCGGTGTAGTGTGTTTCTAAATATTTATCCGCCGCCATATCCGCAATAATCCTGCTGATGGGATTGCCAAAGAATGAGAGAATTATGAGTATTGCGAAAAATATTAATAGTATTGAAATGAATAGTGATAAACTTTTTAATCCCTTCATAATAGCCTCCTTTAATGAATTATACCACAAAATGACTTTTTACGCAAAAAAACCGCATACAAATATATATGCGGCTATGATTATTTATTAAATTTTAAATATTCTTCATTCGCTTTTAATAGCTTTTCATAGTAAGCGTCGTAGCTTTTACTGAACTTTCTAATTAATGGAATTGCTTTTTCATAATAATTATTTTCTTGCATAAACTTTTTAAGCTTATCTTGAATTGACTTCATCAAACCATTTTTATATTCATCAGTATTTTTATACTCTTTATAAGCTTTGATATAGTCCTCATTTTCTTCAAGCCAAGTCTTTGAATTTTCAATAGCTATAAGCTTTCCTTTATTTAAATCGTCTAAAGTCTTCATATCAAAGCTAGAACTTATCGCCTCTATATAATCTTTCTCCTCCTTACTTAATTCAAAATTTGGAAGGCTATCTAAAAACTTAATGTATTCATTAAAAGCAGCTTCTTCGTCTTTGTTCAAGCTTTCATTTAGAAATATTTTATAAGATGAAAAAATAAGCTATCCAAAATATCCTGGGAAAATTCTAATAAGCTTATCATATATAGTCTCCTGCGCCTCAATAATAGCAAGTTCATCATTAATAAGATCCACGCTCTCACCTTTTACAATAAGATTAAGAACGTTCTTTTTCTTCTCTTCAATATTAAGTTCATGCTCTTTTCTTCTTAGTATTGATGCCAAAGCATCCTCCTTTGAGTCAAGATAGAGAGCAATCTCTGAAATATTTAGCCCTAAATTTCTTAAAAGTGATATCTTCTTTAAAACTTCTATGTCCTCATCACTGTAGTCTCTGTAGCCGTTCTCAAGCTTTTTTGGATGAATTAGCCCCTTTTCTTCATAGTATTCAATTGCCTTTCTGCTTAAATTAGTTTTGTCTTGAACTTCGTTTCTTAACATAGTAATCAACCTCCTTAAGTAAAATATATCACTGTCCCCAAGGTTCATGTCAAGCACTTTTATAGAAATATGATAATTTATAAGTAAAAAATATTTAGCTATAAATGATAAGGCTAAGTGGAGCTTTTTGACAAACAGAATGTACTAAGCACAACTAATATTTTGCTGATAAAATCGATGGATAAGACGATGTGGAGTTTCGAGGCAAGCGGAGCATACTGCAGGTATTCGAGCATTGCCGAGAAACAAACGAGTCTTAGGCGCGATTTTAGCGCGAAAAAAATTAGGTAACATGAAATGTTACCTAATTTGATTAAGTGGCGGCTACCTATTATCCCAGGTCGTCTCCAACCAAGTACCTTCAGCGTTAAGAGCCTTAACTTCCGTGTTCGGTATGGTTACGGGTGTTTCC
>QWCY01001942.1_pt1 | contig 28696 bp, 26 predicted proteins | sample 1972631 | NCBI WGS metagenome assembly QWCY01 (sample SAMN09866696, study PRJNA288562) | Human gut metagenome isolate pre1_stool, whole genome shotgun sequencing... | isolation source: gut | host: Homo sapiens | place: USA: California
CCCCAATTTTTATAAATGGTCGGGAAGACAGGATTTGAACCTGCGACCCCCTGGTCCCAAACCAGGTGCACTACCAAGCTGTGCTACTTCCCGAAAAAAATGGCGCGCTAGGCAGGAATCGAACCCACAACCTCTTGATCCGTAGTCAAGCACTCTATCCAGTTGAGCTACTAGCGCATTTTCACAAATGGAGGTTCCTACCGGACTCGAACCGATGATGACAGAGTTGCAGTCTGTTGCCTTACCAACTTGGCCAAGGAACCATCCCTTGCTTTTTATTAACTTAAAGCTTGTTCATTATACTAATATATCAGCATAAAGTCAATACACATTTACTGTTTTTATAGCTTTTTATAATTTTTTATAATTATTTTTTGCAATTATCCACAAAATCTTTAAATAGTTTTAAATGATCATCACTTTTTTTATAAATCATTTCTGAATGCCATTGATATCCTATCACATACTTTTTATCTGGTAGATAAACAGCTTCTACTAATCCATCATCAGAATAAGCCATTGGCTTTAATGCTGGAGCAAGTTGACAAATAGCTTGATGATGACAACTATTCACCATTAAAGTTTCTTGATTTAAGATGTCTTTTAAAGGTGTATTTTCAACAATTTTTACTTGGTGACTTGGATGATCATAAGGAGCAGGTTGTCGATGAATACATGTAGGATGAAATTGTTGATCTAAATCTTGATAGAGTGTTCCACCTAAACATACATTTAATAACTGAATACCTCTACATATTCCTAAAACAGGCTTATCGGCCTCTAAAACATATTTTAATAGCTTTGGTTCCATTTCATCTCTTTTTTGATTTAATTTTCCGCAATATTCTGCTTTTGCTTGATGATAAAGTTCAGGATTTAAATCATCCCCTCCCGCAAAAATAAATCCATCAAAATAATGAGCCGTTTCTTTTAAAGAAACATCATCATTAACTAAAGAAAGCATAACAGGAATACCACCTGCTTCAATAACCCCATCCATATACCCTGGATGCATCCATAAACTATCTCTTTCTTGATCATATAAAGGAACAATCGCAATTACTGGTTTATTCATCATAAGTACCTCTTTTTCATCATTTTTTAGCATTATAACACAACTTATTATTTTATGCTATAATAAAAAACGAGGTGAAAAAAAATGATTGATCAAGAACAAGCTGCTAGAACATTGATCAATTTGATTGATGTTGTTCATCAAGAAAATTGGGTCTTATTAAATAAGGAAGATATGGCAAGTAAAACCGAAGAGTATTACATCAACTTCTTTAAAGAACATCATTTAGAAGAAGCAATCGATGAAATTAAAGCTGTGACAGAAAAAAACAAATCTTTTTTTCAAAGATTTGTTAATCATGAAGAAGTTGACGCTAAAGAAATGCGTGATTTTATGGAACCTTATCGTTTTATCAAAAGTAAATATATATTAAAGAAAAGCTCAAAGTCTTAAGACCTTGAGCTTTTATAATTAAAATTTACATTTTTTTAAATGCCAAATATCTTCTACATATTGTTCAATTGTACGATCAGATGAGAAGAATCCACTCTTAGCAATATTTACTAAGCAAATTCTAGCCCATTTAGCACGATCTTGATATAATTCTACAACATGTCTTTGTGCATTAGCATATGATTCGAAATCAGCTAATAAGAAGTATTCATCATTTTTATTCATTAATTCATCATGAATAATTTTAAATTCTTCTGGATTACTTGAGAAAGTACCATTAGTTAATGAATCGATAGCACGACGGATTTTTAAATCATTATTATAATAATCCCATGCACGATATTGATTGTTTGCTTTTAAGTTTTTAACTTCTTCATCTTTTAAACCAAAGATTTCACAATTATCTAATCCTACTAATTCAGAAATTTCTACGTTAGCTCCATCTAAAGTACCTATAGTAATAGCTCCATTCATCATGAATTTCATATTACCAGTACCACTTGCTTCTTTACCAGCTGTAGAGATTTGTTCTGAAACATCAGCTGCAGGCATAATTTTTTCTGCCAAAGTAACACCATAATTTTCTAAGAAAACAACTTTTAAGTATTTATTTGTTTCAGGATCATTATTAACTACATCTCCAACTGCATTAATTAATTTAATAACTTTTTTAGCGAAGTAATAAGCACTTGCTGCTTTTGCTCCAAAGATGAAAGTATGTGGATAAATACGGAAATCTGGATTAGATTTCATTTCTTGATATAAATAAATAACATGTAAAATATTTAATAATTGTCTTTTATATGCATGTAATCTCTTAACTTGAACATCAAAAATACTATCAACATCTACTTCAATACCATTATGTTTTTTAATATAATCAGCTAAGATTTGTTTTCTTTCTTTTTTAACTGCTAAGAAACGATTTTGTAAAATTGGATCATCAACATGTTCCATTAAGTTTTCTAATTGAGCTGGTTTTTTGATCCATCCTTTACCAATTGTTTCATTAATTAATTCACTTAATTGTGGATTACAATAAGCTAACCAACGACGATGAGTAACCCCATTTGTTTTATTATTAAATTTATTTGGATAAAGTACATTGAAATCATGTAATTCTCTTTCTTTTAAGATATCTGTATGAAGTCTTGCTACTCCATTGACACTAAAGCTTCCAGCAATTGCAAGTCTTGCCATATAAACAGTACTATCTCTTAAAATCATTGTACGATCAACTAAATTTTGATCATGATTACTTACTTCTTTAGCAAAACCTACAAAACGACGATGAATTTCTTCAATGATTTGATATACACGTGGTAATAATGTTTGCATTGTACTAATTGGCCAAGTTTCTAAAGCTTCAGCTAAGATCGTATGGTTTGTATAAGCAAATGTTTGTGTACAAATATCCCAGGCATCTTGCCATTCATAACCATGATCATCAATTAATAAACGCATGAATTCAGGAATACATAATACTGGATGTGTATCATTTAATTGAATAACATGTTTTTCATGGAAATTATCTAATGATGGATAATTTCTTAAGTGTGCTTTGATGATTGCTTGGATACCTGCAGAACAGAAGAAATATTCTTGTTTTAAACGTAACATTTTTCCTGCTGGTGTAGAATCATCTGGATATAAGTTTTGACAGATACTTCTTACATCTTCGATATATCTTTGGAAATCATGATTACTTGGGAAATCTTCACTTGGTTCAGCTGACCATAAACGCAAAGTATTTGTATTTACTGTATCATTTCCAATGACTGGTACGTCATAAGGGACTGCGTAAATTGTTTCAGCATCTACATGTTTCCATTTACCTTCATTTTCATCCCAAATTACTTTACCGAAGAATTTGACCGGAACTCTATGTTTAGGTTTACGAACTTCCCACATAAATCCTGTTTTCATCCATTGATCAGGTAATTCTACTTGATAACCATTTTCAATTTTTTGTTTAAATAAACCATATTCATAACGAATTGTATTTCCATGTCCTGGATAATCTAATGAAGCAAGTGAATCCATAAAGCATGCAGCTAAACGTCCAAGTCCCCCATTACCTAAACCAGCATCACTTTCTAATTCTTCTAAATCATGAATGTTGATTCCATAATCTTCTAAACCTTCTTTAGCGATTTCATAGATTCCTAGATTCATCATATTATTAACTAATAATCTTCCCATTAAAAATTCCATTGAGAAATAATGCATTTGTTTTTGTTCATTATTTTGAACAACAGCTTTACTTGCTGCCCAGTTAACTGATGCATAATCTCTAACCATTGTTTCAAGAACCATGAATTTTTCAGTAATATGGGCTTCTTCTACAGTACGCCCATAAGACTCAATAATTCTTCTTGAAAATTCAAATTTAAATTCTTCTTTGTTTTTAAACATTTTCCCGTCTCCTCAATATTACTCTTACGTGACCATCATACTTTATTTTTAGTAGATTGTCACTCATAAAAATATTTTTACATTGATAAAATCTTACTTTTTCCAAATAAAATAGAGTATCTAAACTACGGATGCTCTATTTTATGAACAACTTATTTTGTTTTCTTAATTACTCTTTTTGTTTTCTTTGTTGTTTTCTTTGTTGTTCCTTTTTTAGGTTTCACTTCAAAGATACATGCACTAAATGGTGCTAATTTTACTTCAATATAATGATCTTTATTTAACAATTTTGTTTTTTCATTTGGTTTTGTTTTCTTAGAGCGAATTGCTCTTGGATTAACGATATTCTTTCCAGAATATACAGCTTGATCTGTATTTAAAATTTCTTTATAACTTCCTTCAATATTAACTGGTACTTTGTATTTTTCATGCGTATTACCAACAAAATTCATCACTGCGATAATCGCATTTCCTGCTTTATCTTTTCTTTCAATTGCGAAAACACATTGATCATGATCATCAACAACAAGCCATTCAAAGCCTTTTAAATCATAATCCATTTCATATAAAGCCGGATATTTCAAATAAATTTCATTGAGTTTTTGAGCGAAATGATGGAATGCATCATGATCAGGATATTTTAAAATATCCCATCCTAAAGATTTAGATTCATCCCATTCTTTATATTCAGCAAGTTCATTTCCCATAAAGTTCAATTTCTTACCAGGATGTAACATCATATAAACATACAATGCTTTTACTTGTGCCAATTTATCTCCATGTAATCCCCACATTTTGTTAATAATCGTCGCTTTACCATGAACAACTTCATCATGCGAAAACTCAAGTAAGAATCTTTCAGAATAGAAATAAGCCATTGAGAATGTAATAAAATGACTATCATATTGACGATAAACAGGATCTTCTTGGAAATATTTCAATGTATCATTCATCCAACCTAAATCCCATTTATAATCAAATCCTAAACCATGTTCACCCACTGGTTTAGTAACACCTGGATAATCTGTTGAATCTTCTGCAATCATCATCACAGTTGGATGATACCCAGACATATGTCCATTTAAACGTTTCATCCATTCCATAGCACCAATATTTTCACCTAAGTTTTTATTACCTTCATAATAAATAAGATTACTTACAGCATCAAATCTAAAACCATCAATATGATAATATGTTGCAAAGAATTCTACAGAAGATAATAAGAAACTTCTTACTTCATTTTTACCTAAATCAAAATAAACACTATCCCATGGACTATAACGACGATTATAATCATTATAATCATAAACAAATCCACCATCATACATATGTAATCCATGTGAATCTTTAACGAAATGTGCTGGCACAAAGTCCATAATAACACCAATGCCTTCTTGGTGGCAGGCATCAATAAATTTCATTAATTGTTTAGGTTGACCATATCTCGATGTTGCACTATAAAAACCAGTTGCTTGATATCCCCAGGAACCATCAAATGGGAATTCAGTAAGTGGCATAACTTCTAAATGTGTATAGCCCATCTTTTTTACATAGGGAATAATTTCATCTATTAATTCTTCATAAGAATAATATTCACCATCGTCCCCTTCACCTTCACTTTCTCGCTTCATTTTCCATGAACCAAGAGAAGCTTCATATATATTAAGTGGGCAATCATAATTTTTAGTTCTATTTTTTATCCATTTGCTATCATGCCAACGATAACCTTCCATGTTATAAACTTTTGAAGCAGTTCCTGGTCTTAACTCACTAAAATAAGCATATGGATCTGCTTTATCAATAATATCTCCTTGAGGAGTTTCAAATCTAAACTTGTACATGTCAAATTCTTTGACACCTTCAACAAATATTGTATAAATACCACCATTATTATATCTTTCCATATAACAAGGTGTTTCACCCCATTGGTTAAATTCTCCTACAACTTGTGCACTTCTAGCATTCGGCGCATATGTTGTAAAACGTACACCTTTTTTACCCTCATGAGTTTCAAAATGTGCACCAAATATTTTATAAGCTTGTAAACAATTTCCATCATGGAAAGTGTGAATTAAAAAATTATCAAACATATATTTATCTCCCCTTTATGTCATTTATTATAACATATAAATGACCAACATTCACTAAAAAGTTAGCGCTTTCATTTTTATTTGCTAAACTTTTTATCAAATAAAAAAAGAAGCTAACAGCTTTCCGCTATTTCTTCTTTTTTTCTACAATTTCTTTAATATAAAAAGCTAACATATACGGCATTTTTTCTTCAAATGAATCCAATTGACATTCTGTCAGTTCTTTTATCTTATTAAGTCGATAATTGATAGTATTACGATGCATATATAAGCTTTCAGCCATAGCTTTTTGATTACTATCGAATTTTAAATATTGATAAAGAGTCTCTTCTAATTGAGTATTATGCTTTTGATCATAATCTATCAAAACACCTAACATACTACGATACATTTGTCTTAAAATACCTTGATCTTCAATAATAAACAATAATTGATAAACACCCATATCATCAAAATAAATTTGTGGATAATTAAATTGTTTAGCCATCTTACAAGCTGCAATAGCCCTTTTATAACTTAAAATCATATTTCTAAAATCCACCATCTTTGAGCCAATTCCTAAATGTAATGTATAATGCAAACGTTTTTTAGCTCTTTTATACATTTCATTAATAACTTCTACAAGAGCACTATCTTCTAAGTTATTAAAAATCATAATATAATAACCATCAAACCAGAAAAAACTATAATTTCCTTCAACTTTTTCAAAACATAATTCTAGCTGAAACTTAATACTTCTTCTTTCCATCATGCCTAATTCTTCATCGGTTTCTACAGAAATAGCCATTACTTGAAAATCATTTTCCACATCAAAATCACCTGCTAATTTATTTCTAGACTCTTCAATAATTGCTGGATTAATCAGTGTGTCCATAACAGTTTGATTAATATACTTATCATCTCTTTCTGCACGTAAACAATGATATGAAAAATCTTTGATCATATCAGCAATATGCACTTCCCAAGGAACCACTAACAAAGGAAAACTTAATTCATTACAATAATCAATAATTTCTTGATCGATATCAAAAATATATTTTCCCGTATTGATAACAAGTCCCACACTATGATATTTAACAAGTTGTTCAATGAATTCTTTTAATTTCTTTTGGCTTTGAAATCCTAGACCTGTTGTTACAACTAGTTCTTTACCCCAAAGTTGTTGTAAAATCGTTTTATCTTCGACCATTTGTACCCAGGTCATGGCATTAGAACATCCATCCTCACCTGCAAGTAATGTCATTTTATAATTCTTTTTAAATTCTCTTAAAGCATCATCTATTGTAAATCCCATATCATCACCACCATCTATTTTACACTATTTGTGCACATTGCACAAATACTTACAATCCTTTTTAGGATATTTGTCTCTACTCAATTCGTCATATTTCGCTATAATAAATGTGTAATAAAAAATGAAATGTAAATTAAAGAGATATCCCATAATATTTATATCTCTCATATATTTTACGATTTTCAGTAATAGTTTCCCAATATATTAATTTTTTATTACTCGATTCCCTATATATAAATAAAGAAGATCATTCCCCTAAATGAATTTTTTTATTTGTTTATGATTATTATCCTAAAAATACATTAGTTATGTTTCTAATGTGTTTTTTATTAAAAAATACTCTAAAAGCCTTATAAACTGTACATTTTCAACAAACTCATTTTGACATTAGCGTCATTTATTAAAAAAAGTAAGCGCTTTCTATGGATTTTATAACATTTTTTTTGTATCATTATATGTAGGGAATCCAAAGGAGGTATATTATGGATACATTGAATATCGAAAAATATGGTTTTAATCATACAGGAAACATTTTTAGAAACAATCCGCCTGGTGCGCTTGTAGAAAAAGCTTTACTTCATAAAGAAGGAAGACTTTCACGTGCTGGTGCTTTATGTATAGAAACTGGAGAAAGAACTGGTCGTTCTCCAGATGATAAATATATTGTTGATACACCTGCTGTTCATGATTTAATTGCTTGGGGAAATGTTAATCTTCCTGTTTCAGCAGAAGTTTTTGACCAAGTTTATGATCAAATGATTCAATATTTAAATGATAAAGATTTATATATTTTTGATGGCTTTGCAGGAGCTAATCGTAAATATCAATATGGTTTTAGAGTTATCAATGAAAAAGCAAGTCAAAATTTATTTATTAGAAACTTACTTATTCGACCTAAAAAGGAACAATTAAAAGATTTTAAAGAAGACTTTTTGATTTTAGTTGCTCCTGGATGTAAAGTAGATTATAAAAAATTAGGATTAAATAGTGAAGCCGCTATTATGATCAATTTTGAAAAACAAATTATTTTAATTGCGGGCACAGGGTATTCTGGAGAAATCAAAAAATCTGTCTTCTGTGTTATGAACTATTTACTTCCACAAAAGAAGATTTTTACAATGCATTGTTCTGCCAATATGGGAATCGACGGTGATACAGCTTTATTCTTTGGATTATCAGGGACTGGAAAAACAACACTTTCAGCCGATCCAAACAGACGATTAATTGGTGATGATGAACATGGTTGGTCTAGAAATACAATCTTCAACTTTGAAGGTGGATGCTACGCTAAATGTATCAACCTTTCAAAAGAACATGAACCTGAAATTTGGAATGCCATCCGTTTTGGTGCTGTAACAGAAAATGTTAAATTATTTGAAGATACACGTATTATTAATTTTGATGATGGTTCTATCACAGAAAATACACGTGTTGGTTATCCAATTGATTATATTCCAAATACTGTTTCATCAGGAGTTGGACCTATTCCACGTACTATTTTCTTTTTAGCAGCAGATGCTTTTGGAGTTTTACCACCTATTTCTAAACTTGACCGTAACGCTGCTATCTATCACTTTGTTTCAGGTTATACAAGCAAACTTGCTGGAACTGAAAATGGTGTTACTGAACCAGAAGCAACATTTTCAACATGTTTTGGAGAACCATTTTTCCCATTAGATACAGCCTTATATGCTCACCAATTTGGACGTCGTGTAGAAAAATCAGGAGCTAATGTTTTCTTGATCAACACTGGATGGACTGGTGGCTCTTATGGTAAAGGGCATCGTATTCCATTAAAATATACACGTGCAATGATCAATGCTGCTTTAAATGGTGACTTAGATTTTGTGGAATATGTCAAAGAACCATTCTTTAATCTAAAAATTCCAAGAAGTTGTCCAGGTGTTCCAGCAGAAATGTTGAACCCTAAAAATACTTGGTCAAACAAACGCGAATATGATAAAACAGCTAAAAAACTTACAAAAATGTTCCAAGAAAATTTTAAAAAATATGATTTACCTAGTACTGTTGTTAAAGCCGGACCTGGTACTCATAAATAAAAATAGCGGATATCTCATGAGATATCCGTTTTTGTATCATTTAATCATTTCTTTAATTATTTGTAAATCTTTGTTTTCTATTAATGCTTTAAAAATCTCATTATACTGTGACAATGTTAAATTTTCTAACATTAAAATATCTTCTTGAGGATATTTACTTTTAAAAAGCATCAATGTATTTTCTTTAGCTTTCAAAAGTTCTCCTTCTTTTAAGCCTTCTTCTTTCCCTTCTTGTCGTATTCTTACTTTCTCTTGATGATGTTGTATCTTGACAAGCTGTCTTTTACTCGCTGCTAATACAAGTTCTTCATCTTCATTGAACTGATCCATCTTTTCTTTCATCATGATAACCACCTCACTGTTTAATGCCATTATATCATCTGTTATCCCATGATATAAAGTATAAATAGCTAATTCTATCTTGCTTAGATTCTTAAGCCCTTTTTCTCTTACAACAGCATCAATAAATGGAAGATAGACATTATGATGGGTAAGCAGATTATACTTTCTGACATGGTTTAGTTGATTACGTGGCATGTAGGTATCGATCAAGAGAAGATTGTCTCTGTCAATATCATTGACAAAGAGAATGGTATAGACTTCATGGACATTTTCACTGTATAAGAGATCTCCTCGATTGACTTGATGATCTATCATTCTTGCTCTATAGATTTGAAAACGATAATGAACTTCTTTAGTAAGTGCACTGTTTTGCATTTCAATGTCGATTAATTTTCCTTCATCAGTTTTCACTCAGACATCTAAAACCATATCTTTATCACTTAGATGTTCAGGATTGACTTCACTATTTAAGACAAAGAGTTCCTGACATTTAATACCAGTGATTCCTTCAATAATGACTTTAAGTAAATAATAACAGCGAGAATCATTGAGATCACTCAACATAAATTTAAAGACAAGATCATTTTTAAAATCGGTAATTCTTTTAAATTTGATTTTTGTTTCCATAGTTTCTCCCTTCATTATTTATATAGACAACAAAAATCATTTTTTCTTTTAAAAAATAAAAAAACGAAATAATTTTCTTATTTCGTTAACATCTTTTTAGCTGCTTGATACATTTTTTCATAATTTACAGTTTCACAAGTTCTACAATATCCTATTTGTAAATCCATATTTTCAGAAATATCAGATAATTTCTTTTGTGAAAACATTCTTAGAAGTTCTTCTTTTCTTACATAAGCAAGTTCCTTAGACATCATATGATTAACAAAACATACAAATTCATCTTGATCAACACGCCCTAATATATCTATATTTTTAAAATTCATCGAAATGAAATCACTCATTTCTTTTACTAATTCATCTCCTCGATGACTTCCTTCTTGTTTGTACACTTCTTCTAAACCATTTAGCTTAAATACAAACAAAATTTTTTGACCTGTTTTATTTTCATCTAATTTTTCATCAATAAGCCATTTAGCAGTATCAAATTTATATATCTTTGTTAAATCATCAATTTGTTGATTATTCATTAAAGATTCTCGTAATTTCTTTAATTCTTTCAATCTTAAATAATTACTTGCTGCATTTTTTACTCTTTATAAAACTACTTCTTCATAAATAGGCTTTTGAATACAATCATAGATACCATAATCAAAAGCTTGTATTAAATCTTTAGGATTATCACTTGCTGTTAAAGCAACAATAGGAACTTGTGACAATCTTTTATTCTTTTTTATTTGTCTAATCAAATCCATTGTCCCTGGCATAATTAAATCAATTAACATAACATCAAATTGATAATCTTCATCTTCAATTATTTTTTTAGCGTCAGCTATATTTTTTGATAATGTGATTTGAAAGTCATTTTCTAATAATTTTTGTAATAAAATCATATAAATCGTAGCATCTTCTACTAAGAATAATTTCATAAACATCACATTCCTCTCGCCTTTATTATATATCAAAAATATACTTTTTATAAAATAATTTTAATTAGTTTACATATAATAAAACGGTGGTAACTATGAAAAAAAGAAAAATACTTCTTATTGTATTTATTATTCTATCTATTGGTTTATTAATGGTCTATAGTTCTTCACATATTTGGGCGCAATATAAAGAAAATGACAGCTTCTATTATTTTAAAAGACAAGCTATTTTTGTAATAGTCGGTCTTCTTTTACTTTTTTTCTTTTCTAAAATAGATTATCACTTCTATCAAAAACATAGTCTTAAAATTATTATTCTTGCTACAATTCTTTTAGTTCTAGTACTCATTCCTGGAGTAGGTATTGTCAGAGGTGGTTCAAGAAGTTGGTTTAATTTGGGACTTTTTGCCTTACAGCCTTCTGAAATCTATAAAATAGCGCTTATTATTTATGTCAGTGACTATATCAGCCATCATTATCACCAAATGAAAAAACTACGTTATTGTTTAAAACCACTTATTGTTATGGGAATCGGCTTTTTTCTTATTATGTTACAACCTGATTTTGGAAGTGGCTTTGTCATGTGTTGCAGTATTCTTTTAATGATTATTATTACCCCTTTCCCGTTTCGATATATTGTTTTTTTAGGACTATCTGGAATTTTAATGATTATTTTAATGATTATTTCTGCCCCTTATCGAATGAAAAGAATTTTTGCTTTTTTAGATCCTTTTCAAGATCCATTAGGATCAGGATTTCAAATGATTCAATCACTCTATGCTATTGGTCCTGGAGGAATTTTAGGAAGTGGTTTTGATCAAAGCATTCAAAAACATTTTTATTTACCAGAACCACAAACAGACTTTATTTTTGCTATTTATTTAGAAGAATTTGGTTTTATAGGAGGGATTTTATTAATTCTTTTATATGCTTACTTATTTATTACTTGTTTCAATTATGCAAAAAAAGTAGACGATCTCTTTGGAAGTTTTTTAATGATCGGTATGACTTCCATGATTGGAATACAAACTATCATTAACTTAGGAGTCGTTGTTGGATTATTTCCTGTTACAGGTGTAACTTTACCTTTAATGTCTTATGGAGGGACTTCTTTACTTGTTACTTTGATTGAAATCGGTATTATGTATAATATTATCAAATCTATTTAAATATGGTATGATTTGAAAGAATGGATGTGATAATATGACAATTAAACTTTATGACAAAGATGCTTATCAGACAATTTTTGAAGCTCAAGTCATAACATGTACAAAAAGAGAAAATGATTATGATATTGTATTAGACCAAACTTTATTTTTTCCTGAAGAAGGTGGTCAAACTTGTGATCATGGTACTTTAAATGATGTTGAAGTCATTGATGTACAAATCATCAATCAAGAAATTCATCATTATACCAACGCTCCTCTTTCAGGAAGTGTTAAAGGAAAGATTGATTTCAATTATCGTTATAATAATATGCAAAATCATAGTGGTGAACATGTTTTATCAGGACTTGTAAAAAGTATGTTTGGTTTTGATAATAGTGGTTTTCATTTAAGTGACCATGAAATTACAACGGATTATAATGGCTTTTTAAATGAACAACAGTTACAGATATTAGAAGCTAAGGCCAATGAAGTGATTTTAAATAACAAAGTCATTCATAGTTTCTATCCAGAGGATGCTGATCTTTATGATTATCGAAGCAAAAAAGAAATCAATGAAGCAATTCGTTTGGTAGAAATCGAAGGTGTAGATTGTTGCGCTTGTTGTGCTCCTCATGTACGTTCAACAAGTGAAATTGGCATGATTAAAATATTAAAAGCTATGAAACATAAAAATGGAATTCGTCTCTATTTTGTATGTGGCCATCGTGCTTTTGTAGATTATCAAGCTAAGCACATACAAGCAATAAATATTTCTCAAAAGCTTTCATTACCACCTGATGACCTTGTAAAAGGTATTGATCAACTTTTAAACGAAAACAATCAATTAAAACAAGAACTTTCAAACTTAAAAAAACAAATAATTGATCAACAAGTACAATCATTGCCTCAGCAAGATCATTATTTAATTTTTACTAATGATCTAGATCGTTCTTTACAACAATATTATTTAAATCAATTATTTCCATTGTGTTCTAATTATGTAGCTATTTTTGTAGGAAAAGATGAAAATTATCGTTTTATGATTGCAAGTAACAATGACTCTAGAGAGCTTTTAAATAAGTTAAAAAGTCACTTTGAAATCAAAGGCGGCGGTAAAGCAAATATGGTTCAAGGACAAATCAAAGGAAATCAAAAAACAATACAAGATATTTTAGAGAATAACTAAGGTTATTCTTTTTTGTTGTAACCGCTTTCTTATATAAAGAAATCATTGTATAATATAAATAGTTATATAAGAAAGGGGAATGTCTATGAATTTATATCACTCAAATAATATTGGAAATGTAGCTGTTTTAGGACATCTTGGTTCAGGAAAAACAAGCGTTATTGAAGCCATGGCAAAACGTGCAGGAATTTCTCAACAAATAGGAACTATTAGTCAAGGAACAACTATTTCTGACTATGACGTTGAAGAAATTAAACGTCAATCTTCAATTAATTTATCACTTATTCCCTTAGAATGGGATCATTGTAAAATTAATTTATTAGATACTCCTGGTAATTTTGATTATGTAGGAGAAGTAGAAGCTGCTTTACACGTTGCAGAATCAGCTGTCATTGTTGTTCCTTCTTATAGGGATATCAGTATTGGTACAAAGCAAGCCATGTTTAGAGCAAAAGATAAAGCTAAAATTATTTATATTAATGGCTTAGATAATCCAGATGCCAATTATAAAGAAAAATTAAATCAATTAAAAAAAGCCTATGGTAAAGGAATTGCACCAATTCAAGTTCCTATCATGGATCATGATAAAATGATAGGTTATATTAACGTAGCTAAAATGGAAGGTCGTATTTTTAAAGGAGAACATACAGAACCTTTCCCTATTCCTGAAGATATGATGGATGAAGTTATGCCTGTCAAAGAAATGATTGATGAAGCTGTCGCTAATACAAATGATGATTTATTAGAAAAATTTCTAAATGAAGAACCTTTTACTAAAGAAGAAATTTCTTGGGCTTTACGTCAAGGAGTTATGAATCAAACATTGATTCCTGTTTTATGTGGAACAAGTAATATTGGTATTCAAATTTTATTAAATTCAATGGTTGCTTTCTTCCCTGCTGCAGGTGATACATGTAATTCTATCATTGTAGAAAATATTGATACACATGAAGAAGATATCATCGGTTTTAACGAAAGTCTACCACCTTCTTTATTCATTTTTAAAACAATTGTTGATCCTTTTGTAGGAAGAGAATCACTTTTTAAAGTTTGTACAGGTCATATTCAAACAGGAATGTCTTTATTAAATGTTAATAAAAATGAAGTTGAAAAAGTGAATAAACTTTACATAAAAAGAGGAAAAGAACTTATTGAAGTTGATGAATTATGTGCTGGTGATATTGGATGTATGACAAAGCTTTCTCATTCTTCAACAAATGATACTTTATGTACATTAGATTATCGTATGAAATACCAATCTATTCATTTTTCTAAACCATATTATGGTAAAGCTATTCAACCTATTGGTAAAGCAAATGAAGAAAAGATTGCTAGTGGTATTACAAGATTATTAGAAGAAGACCAAACTCTAAAATTTGAAAATAATCATGAAACAAAACAACAATGTATTTATGGTATTGGAGATATTCATTTAGAAAGTGTTGTTGCTAAATTAAAATCTAAATTTAAAATTGATGTTAAATTAAGTGATATGAAAGTTTCTTATCGTGAAACAATTCGTAAAAGTTATACTCAACGTACAAAGTTTAAAAAACAATCAGGTGGTCATGGTCAATATGGTGAAGTAGAAATTCTTTTTGAACCAACAAAAGATTATAGTCAATCTTATATATTTAAAGAAAAAGTATTTGGTGGGGCTGTCCCAAAAGCTTATTTCCCTGCTGTTGAAAAAGGATTGATTGAAAGTGTTAAAGAAGGAGTTATTGGTCATTATCCTGTTTTAGGTATACAAGCTACTTTATTAGATGGTTCTTATCATAGTGTAGATTCAAGTGAACAAGCTTTTAAAACAGCAACTATGATGTGTTTTAAAGAAGCGATGAAACATCTTGATCCATGTTTATTAGAACCTTATGTCATTTTAAATATTTATATTGATGAAGAATATTTAGGTGATTTGATGTCACATGTTAATAAAAAACGTGGTAAAGTCCTTGAAACTGATAGTTTAGACGATGGTTTAATCAAACTTGTTTGTCGTATTCCTCAAGTAGAAATATTAGAATTTGCGATTGATTTACGTTCTATTACTCAAGGTCAAGGGTTATATGATTATCATTTTGATGGTTATGAAATCGTGAATGATGATTTAGTAGAAAGATTATTGAAAAAATAAAACTTGATAAAGGTATTTAAGAAGTCCTAAGGGACTTCTTTTTTTGGACTATTTGTCCATTGAAAGAAGGAAAATAGAAAGATAAAATGATAAAAAAGAAATATTTGTGAATTAAATGTGAGACAAATTTGAGACGAATTATCTTTAAACATATGATGCAATTAAATCAAGAAAGATCCTTACATCAATATTAAAAAAAGAGAGTATGCTTTGTACTCTCTTATTTTTCATTTACATATTGTTTGAAAATTCTTCCTCTTTCTTCATAACCCTTGAATTCATCAAATGAACTTGTTGATGGAGAAAGTAAGATGATATCTCCTGGTTCGCTTATTTCAAATGCTTTATTAACAGCATCTTTTAAAGTTTCTTCATAATAAGCATCTTGATGATGCATATCTTCTTTAAAACGTTTACCTGCTGCTCCAAAAGTCACGAGTTTTTTAATACATGAATTATAAGTAGACATTTCTTGTAAGTCTAATCCTTTATCAAAACCACCCATTAATAGAATAACCGGTTGTTTAAAAGCTTTTAAAGCAATAATACTTGCATCTGTATTTGTTGCTTTTGAATCATTATAAACTCTAACACCATTATATTCTCTAACGAATTCAATACGATGTTCAACCCCTTTAAAATGACTCACAACATCTTTAATCACTCGAGGACTTACTCCAGCAACTAAACAAATAGTAGTCGCAATCATAATATTTTGGACATTATGATCTCCTACAATCTTAATATCCTTTAAATCAATAATATGTTCCCCTCTAAAATAAATCGCTTGATCAATAATGCTACAATCAGCTGGTTTATTTAAAGATTGTGTTAAAACACAACAATAAACATGATATCTTTGTAAATATTCTTGTAAAGTTTCATCATCAATATTATTAACAAAAACTTCATCATCACTTTCACAATTTTCATAAATACGCATCTTAGAAGCATAATATTCATCTAATGAAGCCATATAATCTAAATGATCTGGTGTTAAATTAATAACAGTTGAAATTTCTGGTCTAAATTTATCAATATCTAGTAATTGGAAATTAGACATTTCAATAACAATATAATGATTTTCTTCTTCTAATAAATTATTTTCTAAAACAACATCACATAAAGGTTTACCAATATTACCCGCAAAATGAACATGTTCATATTGTGCTTTTAATATTTCATAAATCAAAGTAACAGTTGTTGTTTTACCATTTGTACCTGTAACAGCAATATAATGTTGTTTCTTAGCCACTTGATAAGCTAACTCAATTTCTGTATAAACAGGAATACCTCTTTCTTTTAATCTTAAAATAAAAGGTTTATGATAATTAATTCCTGGATTTTTAACAACAAAATCAAAGTCTCTTTCAAAAAGCTCATCTGGATGTCCACCAGCAATAATTTCAATACCTGCATCCAAGTATTCTTGATATCCTTCAATCTTTTCTAATTCTTTTCCTTCATTGATTGTAATTGTTGCATTTAACTTTTGTAATAACTTGACTGCTGCCTTACCACTTCTAGCAAGACCAATCACTAAAACCTTTTTCCCTGTTAACATTTTACATAACTCCTATCACAATAGCGATAATACCACAAATAAATCCAATAAACCAAAATGAAATCGTTACTTGTTGTTCAGACCAACCTAACATTTCAAAATGATGATGAATTGGTGCCATTTTAAAGACACGTTTTCCTCTTGTTTTAAAAGAAACAACTTGAATAATTACTGATAAAGTTTCCATTAAGAAAACACCACCAACAACAATTAACAATAATTCTTGTTTTGTTAGGATTGCTAAAATAGCTAAAAATCCACCAAGTCCAAGAGAACCTACATCTCCCATAAAAATACGTGCAGGATGATAGTTAAAATACATAAATCCAAGTAATGCTCCAACCATTGCTGTAGCATAACTTGCAATCGTATAATCTTTAATCATAATAGCATAGATGATAAATGGTGCAATTGCAACCATTGAAAGACCTGTCGCAAGACCATCCAAACCATCAGATAAATTAACACCATTACTTTCACCGGTAAACATAATAAATACTAAAACAGCATAGAACCAACCAAAATCAATATTTACTTTCACAATTGGAATAGTCACTTCTGTTGTAAAACCAGGTACAAAATTTTCTAAATACAAATAACATCCTACTGCCAAAATAGCTTGCATCAAGAATTTTTGCCATGCTTTCAATCCTTCATTTTGATGTTTTAAAATAATTAAAGCATCATCAATAAATCCAATTAAACTATAACCTACTAAAACAATTGTAATTAAAATCAAATTAGGATTTGTTATATTTTTATAATTTACAACAAACGCTGCAATCACTGCCGCTAAAACAAAAACAACACCACCCATTGTAGGTGTTCCACCTTTTTTCTTATGTGATTCTAATCCCTCTTCTCTTTCTACTTGTCCAAATTTCATTTTATGTAGAAATGGGATGACTTTAGGCATTGCAAGTAAAACTAATAAAAGTCCAATACCAAATGCCAACATTAACTTTATAAAGTTTTCCATAAACTTCATTCCCCTTCACTCTTTATTTCTTTTACACTATACCACACTTTTTTATCTCCTTCAAATTTCTAAAAAAAACGTTCTCTTTTTTTGAAAATTATCGTTTTTCTTATAAAAACACGTTAGAATTCACTTATTTTTATTAATAAGGAGAAAATTATAAGAGAAAACAACACAAGTATGGAAAATCTTTACAAATTAGATGGTAAAGTTCCAATTTTAAAAGCAATTCTTTTTGGATTGAAGCATATCTTAGCAATGTTTGTTGCCAACCTTTCACCAATTACTTTAATTGGTCTTGCATCTAGTTTAAAACAAACAGAAATTGCATTTTTATTACAAAATGCAATGTTTATTGCAGGAATTGCAACTTTAATTCAATTATATCCTATTTGGAAAATCGGTTCACGTTTACCTATTGTTATGGGTGTCAGCTTTAATTTTGTAGCTATCTTAACCTATGTAGGTTCTACTTATGGTTATGCAAGTGCCATGGGTGCAGTTTTAATAGGTGGACTAATTGAAGGGTGTTTAGGACTACTTGCACGTTATTGAAAAAAAATTATTACACCAATCGTTGCTGCATCTGTTGTTACGTCCATTGATTTTTCACTTTTTTCTGTTGGAACACGTTCTTTTGGTGGAGGTTACAGTGAAAGTTTTGGCTCTGCTAAAAATTTACTTTTAGGGATTATCACTTTAGCAGCTTGTTTATTATTTAATATTTTTGCAAAATCATATAGCCAACAATTATCTGTTTTATTTTATTTAATTGTTGGCAATATTCTTGCTATTTTTATGGGAAAAGTAGATTTATCTGTTATTTTTAATGGTGGATTGATTGTTTTATCTCATTTACTTCCTTTTAAAATGAAGTTTGATCTTGGCGCGATTATCGCTGTCGTCGTTATTTTCTTAGTTTCAGCTACTGAAACGATTGGTGATACCTCAGCCCTTGTAAACTCAGGATTAAATCGTGAAGTTACAGAAGAAGAAATTTCTGATTCTTTAGCTTGTGATGGGTTTTGTAGTTCTATTTCATCATTATTTGGTTGTCCACCGATTATTTCTTTTAGTCAAAATGTTGGTTTAATCAATATAACAAAAGTCGTCAATCGTTTTACGATTGCTACAGGAGCTATTTGTATGATCTTAGTTGGTTTACTTCCACCTATTGGTAATTTCTTTTCATCATTGCCTGAATCTGTTTTAGGTGGTGGTACAATTATGATGTTTGGTACTATTCTTACAAGTGGAATTGAAATGATTGCTAAAGCTGGATTTAATCAAAGAAATGTAACAATTGTTGCTTTATCATTAGCTGTTGGAATTGGATTTACTTCAGGAACAGAAGCTGATATTTGGCATATTTTTCCACAAATCATTCAAGATGTTTTTGCTGGAAATTGCGTTGCTGTTGTTTTTGTTGTTTCAATTATTCTAAGTCTTGTTTTACCTAAAGATATGGATATTAAAAAGATAAAATAAAAATACGCTTTTGCGTATTTTTATTATTGAATCGTTCCAATTTCAAGTGATTTGATTTTTTCAACAATCATATCCATTGCTGTACCTTCATCTTCACCTTCTACAACAATTTCAATTTTTGCCTTATGAGGAATTCCAAGAGACAAAACACCCATTAAAGACTTCATATTTACTGATTTTTCATTATAATTGAGCGTCACATGACTTTTATAAAGTTTGACCGCATCCACTAATTCAGTAGCTGGAGAAGCATAAAGACCTACAGGATTTGTAATTTCAATATTCACTTTTTTTGCCATAATAATCTCCCCTTTTCTATATATTTATTATAGCACGTTTTTACTGATTTGATTTACCTTTTTTCAATAATAACAACATATGGCGAATTGTTTTTATTCATCATCTCAAACTTTGCTACATTATATAGTTTATGATCTAAAGAACGAAAATATGCATCCAAATTTGTACTTTCTTTCCCTTGATCATGTCCAATATAAACAACCACATGCAAACATCCACCTTTGACTAAATGTTCCAAAGCTTTTTCTATTGTTTTTAAGGTTGTTTCATACTGTGTTACACATTCATGATTGCCACCTGGTAAATAACCTAGATTAAAAATTCCAACCTCAAAATCTTGAACATCTTCATCAAAGTATTCATGACTTTTTAAAAATAAAGTAATATTCTTTTTTCTCTTTACTAATTCTTTTGTATTATTTAACGCTAATGATTGAATATCATAACTATAAACATGATGACAATAATCACTTAAAAACAGTGTATCATGACCATTTCCCATCGTAAAATCAATCCCGTTTTGATATTTATGTTTTTTTATCCTTTGATGTACAAACTCAATCATAGATTCCATTTTCTTCACCTCTTATTTTTTACCATAAAATTCTTTTGGACAATCCACCTTAAATTCATATTTCTTTTTAGTAACAGGATGAATAAAACCAAATGCATGTGCATGTAATCCAAGCCTTCTCAGTGGATTCGTTGTTGCTCCATATTTCTTATCGCCCACAATTGGATGATGAATATTTGATAATTGAACTCTGATTTGATTTTTTCTACCTGTATCTAATTGTATTTCTAAAAGGGTTTGGTTTTTTATTTCTTTAATAGCTTTATAATGCGTAATCGCAAGTTTCCCTTTTTCTTTACTTGTAACATAAACTTGTTGACTTTTACTTTCTGCCAAATAGTTTTTTAATGTTCCATTTTTTAAGCCTTTACCTTCTACTAAAGCCATATAGCCTCTTAAATAAACAATTTTATTCCAATCTTTTTGTAATAAATCTCTTATTTTTTCATTTTTACAAAACATTAAAACACCAGATGTTTCTCGATCTAAACGATGAACAATAAATACTTTTTGTTTTCTGTCTTGTTTTTTTAAATATTCACTTACATAATGATAAGCTGTTTTTTCTTTTTCTTTACCATCTGACATGCTTAATAAACCAGAAGGTTTATTGATTACAACAAATTCTTGATCTTCATATAAAATCTCTAATGAAGATGTATTTTCTTTTTTGATTTCTACTTGGTCATTTTCATGTAATAAATAATCAAATTGACTAATTTGTTGGTTATTTACATAAACTTGTTTATATTTTAATAAGTTTTTAGCATTTTTGCGATTATAAGATAATAACAGATAATCCATTAATAACATTTCTTTTTTTACTTTCATTTTTTTCTCCTAAAAAAATGCAAAGAAATCTTTGCATTTTACATTCTTACAATATTTTGTGAATTCAATAAAACAAGTATTGATTCTAAAATATAAATTAAACAAGCTACCCACCAAGAAATAAATGAAATAACTGCTAATAATACAACAAGCAAGCTAATCACAATCCCAATAAAAGTATTTCCAATATTAATACTCTTTTGTTTTCTAGCTATTTTTAATAAATCAATAATTGTATCAAAATTAGAATCCGTCAACATAATATCACTATTACGTTGTACTTTTTCATTATGCACACCACCACGAGAAATGGCAACAGAAGCCTTTTGAAGTAAAGCAATATCTTTATCACAATCTCCAATATAAGCAACAGGTCCAGCAACAAGTGTTTTATCCATAACTTTTAATTTTTGTTCAACACTATAATTGTTATAAATTGTATATTCATCATTTTCTAAATCAACCGGTCCGTCATTAAAAATAATCAATGATTTATGTAATCCTTTGATTTTTTCAAAAAGATCCATTTCTTCTTCTGTTGTTTCAATACCATCAAAACGATCATAGATAATTGTTGTACATGTATTTAAATCATCCAACCCGCTATTTTCTTTAATCGCAATTTTTTTAGAGAATGCTTTAGCTATTCCCGCAAGTAAAGTAAAGGATGCTCCTTGAACATAGGCAAAACTTCCAGAAACAGTCAACATAATAATTCCTAAATACATATATTTTAAATTATCTGTTAAATTTATTAATGGTAAAACAACACAGCATACTAAACCAACAATAATTAAAGCTTTAGAATAAACATCAGAAACTTTAAAAATAATTTTTTCTGTATGTGATGAAGACATTGGTGCATTCATCGCAATATCTAAAACTTTAGACATTGCTGAATCTTCATATAAAGCTGTTGTTTTTACATGTAAATATCCTTCTGTAACAACAGTTCCACTATAAACTTCATTTCCAATTTTAGATTTAATACATACATCACTACCATCAATGGCATAAACATCCAATTTAGCATTTCCCTTAATAATTTTACCACCTAAAGGAATGGTTTCACCCTCATTGATAACGATAACATCTCCAATATCAAAGTTACCTAAAGGAATCATTTCTTCTTTTCCTTTACGTAACCTTCTTCCTAAGTTTTGATGCGCTACTAAATCATCGATCTTTTCCATAGACCATTGTGTTACTTGCATAATCAATTGTTTACCAGCTTGATACATGATAGAAACAACCAACGCTTCAATAAATGCTCCATAGATCCATCCCATAAAACAAGCTAATAAAAAGATATTATTTTCTGATAAATAATTTTTTAACTGTAAATCTCTTTTAGCTTCAACAAGTACTTTTTCATTACAAATAAGTAAAGCTATCATCCATCCTACATAAGTTAAAAATGAAGTATCTCCAAAAGTAACCAATCCAAGTGCAATACCTACACATAATAAAGCAATTCTTGCATACTTTTGTACATATTTTTCATTAAATAAATCTTGTGATTTAAAGGGCTTTTTCCATTGTTCTACTTGTATTTCAGGATTAACATTTTCAACAATACGTGAAATACGAGGTAATGCTTTTGCTGAAGTTGTTAATGTTAAAAGTTTGTTTTGAAAATCTAATTGAACATTTTCATAAACACTATATTTAGAAAGAATGTTTTGTATTTCGTGTGCATCTTTTTCACTTTCCAAATTCGTAAACATGAAGATTTTTTCTACTTTTACTTGATTAGAAACATACTCTCTTTTCTTTCGATTGACCATTTCTTGAAGTACATAATCCATCTTTGATTCATCTAAATAGTTTTGTATATTATCTGGTCGTGCACAATTAAACGAAATAGAATCCTTATTTATTTTAATATGTGACACTTCTTGCATACTATTTAACTTTAAAGATAAAGCATTAATATCATCATTACTTACATGATCAATATAATATACACGTTCCATATTCTTTACTCCTTTTTATGCAACTTATTTTATCATACTTCTTATAAAATTCAAAATTCCTACTTTCCTTCATTCGTCTTTTTATGTTTGATAATCAAAAAATTTTGATGGAATTCTTTTTCTGTACAAGATAAAGTGAACTCATCACCATATACTTTATAATAAAGTTGTTCATTTATTTCTCCTTTAATAACACAATCATAGATTGCTCCTTTTTCAAATAAAGCATTTTCTTCTTTTCCAATAATGGTGTTCATTGACTTTATACATCTACATAAACATCTTTTCCCTGAATTTGCGATGATGATCACCTCATTTCTTTATTATTGTACATCAGCTTTCTATTTATGACAAACTTCCTTTGAATATGATATAATAAATGATGAATAAGCAAAGGGGGCATTTTATGAAAATAAAAAAATTTTTTATTTTTTTATTTCTACAATTACATGTCTTTTTTTGTATTACCGGCTGTTCAAACAATGATTCAAAAAAGGAATCAAAAAAAACCGTCTTTAGAAGTTATCACTATATTTTTTAGAACTACATTTAAACCATTTCTTTCAATATGCGATTTTATCGGCTTTTTTTATACTTTTAATTTTTTTTATTATTTTTTATGTTATAATTTATATAGTGATAGTAGTGATATATATTATTGGAGGTATTTCTATGGCTTTTTTCCTTAAAAAATCTACTCTTAAAGGTCGTACCTATCTTTCCATCGTTGAAAGTTATTACTCCCCTCAAAAGCATGGTGGTGCTCATCGCACCTATAAATCACTTGCTTCTGTTGAAACTTGGAAAGCCAAAGGTATCGATGATCCTATTGCCTATTTTCAAAAAGAAGTGGATGAACTCAACAAAAATAATAAAAACAAGAATTCTCTTAAGATTTCCGATCATTCTCCTGAACTCTATCTTGGATATTTTCCATTCATATCCATGGTGAATAAAATGGATATCAAAAAGTATGTCGACTATTTCAATCTGCATAATTCTTTTGAGTTTGACCTTTACGAACTTCTTTCATCTCTTATCTATGCTCGTCTTGTTAATCCATGCAGTAAGCATAGAACTTTTCATGAGGTCCTTCCTCAACTAAGAGACGGCGTTCACTTTTCTTATGATCAGCTTCTTGATGGTCTTGAATTCATCGGCAATGACTACGGCAAGTTTATCGAAATCTTTAATGAACAGACAAAGAAATTCTATGATATCAATACTTCCAAGACCTACTTTGACTGCAGTAATTTTTATTTTGAAATAGACAGAGAAGATGACTTTAGAAGAAAAGGTCCTTCTAAAGAAAACAGAAAAGATCCCATTGTCGGCTTAGGACTGCTTCTTGATGCTAATCAAATTCCTATTGGCATGGAACTGTTTCCTGGCAACGAAAGCGAAAAGCCCATACTGAGAAATGTCATCAAAAAACTGAAAGATAAAAATCAAATCACAGGGAAAACCATCCATGTTGCAGATAAAGGATTGAACTGTGCACAGAATATCGCCTTTTCCAAAGAAAACGGAGATGGCTATCTCTTCTCAAAATCAGTAAAATCCTTACCTGAAAAAGAAAAGACATGGGTACTGTTGGATAATGATGATTGGAAGGATGTAAGAAGCAGAGATGGCACACTGTTATACAGATATAAATCATGTGTCGAAAAATTTCCATACACTTTTGAAATAGATGATAAAAAGAAAACCCTCTGCTTTACAGAAAAAAGACTTGTTACCTATAATCCAAAACTGGCCTCAAAGAAAAAATATGAAATAGCCAAACAGATTGAAAAAGCAAGAAACCTCTGTTACAGTCAGGCAAAACGATCAGAATATGGAGATTTAGGAAAGTATGTCGATTTCATTGATGAAGACGGAGAGAAAGCCAAGGCCTCAATAAACGAATCAATGATTGAAAAAGAGCTAAAGTTTGCAGGATACAATATGCTTGTTACTTCAGAAAAGGATATGGATGATATTGATATCTATAATACATATCACAATCTATGGAGGATAGAAGAATCCTTCAGAATAATGAAGTCTGATTTAGATGCACGCCCTGTATTTCTTCAAAAAGAAAACAGCATAAAGGGACACTTCCTGATCTGTTATCTTGCCGTACTGTTAGAAAGAATATTCCAGTTTAAGATATTGGATAATCAATACAGCACACATCAAATCATGAAATTCATTAGAAGCTTTAAGGTGGTCAAAGGTGAAAGTAAATATATCAATGTAACGGCATCAAGTGAATTTATAAAAGAATTCGAAAAGATTACAAATCTTCCACTTACAAATTACTATTTGACAGAGCGGCAAATTAGACAGATATTCAATTATAAGATTTAAACGAAAAAGCGATAGAGATTCTATCTTGAATTCCTACTGCTTTTTTACTATCACTATATTTTAATGCTAGATACCAAAGTCAAATCAATATCCAATACCAGAAAATAAAAGGATATCAAGATACAAGAAAGAACATTATGCATCACATAAAAATATTCCTACCAGTCAATTGGTAGGAATGGGGTTTGTCAATAATGCATACATAATTTTAATTATTTTACCTGTCTACTTGACAGGGGCGGTTCAAAACGGCGTGGTTTTCACTGCGGCTATAAGCCTTTGTTACTTGCTCGCGTCTAAAGGCGCTGCTTTCACTTCGTTCAAGCTATCGCTTTTGACTCTCGCTTTCCCTCAAAGGGAATTTTTATTTTGCTTTTTCCTGCGGCTTCTATTTTCTTCTCGAATTCCTTTTTCTTCAAACGGATTCTTATATTCTTTCACACTTAATTTATCCATTGCAATATCATGTTGCTCTTGTTCTCTTATATATTTTGCGACCGTTTAATCATTTAATCCTACTGTACTCACATAATACCCTTCTACCCAAAAATGTCTATTTCCATACTTATATTTCAAATTTGCATGTCTATCAAAAATCATCAATGCTGATTTTCCCTTCAAGTATCCCATGAATGATGACACACTTAACTTTGGTGGTATCATTACTAACATATGTACATGGTCACTCATCAAATGCCCTTCTATTATTTCTACTCCCTTATATCGACAGAGTGTTCTCAATATTTCTCCTATATCTTTCCTTAGTTGATTATATATCACTTTTCGTCTATACTTCGGTGTGAAGACGATGTGCTAAAGAATTTGCCTTTTTAGCCATTATTTCTTATTGCACCACCCTCATAGCAAGTGGTTTTCTATTTTGCACATTTCATGTGCTCAACTGACTGAAGTCATCAATTCTTTTTTCATTCGAATTGTATAAAAAAAGAACTAAAAGTTCTACTTTTAGTTCTTAGAAAATTCCGATAATTCTAAACCTTTATTTTTATCTTGAGCCCATCTTACACCCCAATCATTAGTGAACAATAATAATGGTTGCCCTTTTAAATCTTGAACTTTTCTTGTATCAGATGAAAGATTTAATGATTTTAAATCAGTTCCTTCTTTGACCCATCTTATATATTGATAAGGTAGAGGAGATTTATGAATTTCTACATTGTATTCATTCTTTAAACGATGTTCTAAAACTTCAAATTGTAAAACACCAACAACTCCTACAATAATTTCTTCCATACCGCCACCTAATTCAGTAAAGATTTGGATTGCTCCTTCTTTTGCAATTTGTTCAACACCTTTAACAAATTGTTTTCTTTTCATCGTGTCTTTATTACGAATCATTGCAAAATGCTCTGGTGCAAATGTTGGAATTCCTTCAAAAGCAAAATGCTTTTTACCTGTTGTAATGGTATCACCAATAGAGAAAATACCTGGATCAAAAACACCAATGACATCTCCTGCATAAGCTTCATTTACTTCACTACGTTCATCTGCCATTAATTGTTTTGACTGATTTAATTTGATTTTTTTCTTACCTTGATAATGATAAACTTCCATCCCTTTTTCAAATTTACCAGAACAAATTCTAAAGAATGCCATTCTATCACGATGTCTAGCATTCATGTTCGCTTGAATTTTGAAAACAAAAGCTGAGAAATTTTCTTGATAAGGATCAATCACTTCACCATCTGCCATTCTAGGAGTTGGTGGGGTTGTCATATTTAAGAAATGTTTTAAAAATGGTTCAATCCCAAAGTTAGTAAGAGCCGATCCAAAACATACAGGTGATAACTTACCAGCACGTACAGCTTCTAAACTAAATTCATTTCCTGCCATATCTAATAATTCAATATCTTCTTGTAATTTATCATAAAGTTCATCTTCCACATACTCTTTTAATTTTGGATCATCCGCTTTTAAAATTTCTGTTTCAACTTCTTTTTTTCCACCATCTACAGGAATAAAACGAACGACTTCTTGATCATTTCTTTCATAAACCCCTGCAAAACGTTTTCCAGAACCAATTGGCCAGTTAACAGGACAAGTTTCAATTCCTAATTCTTGTTCAATTTCTTCCATTAATTCATAAGGATCTCTTGCTTCTCTATCCATCTTATTAATAAAAGTGAAAATTGGAATATGTCTCATTGTACATACTTTAAATAACTTACGTGTTTGATCTTCGACCCCTTTACTCGCATCAATGACCATGACTGCACAATCTGCTGCCATTAAAGTACGATATGTATCTTCTGAGAAGTCTTGATGCCCTGGAGTATCAAGAATATTAATACAATATCCTTGGTAATTAAATTGTAATACTGAAGAGGTAACTGAAATCCCTCTTTGTTTTTCAATTTCCATCCAGTCACTTGTCGCATGCTTACTATTTTTCTTTCCTTTAACAGTTCCTGCTTGTTGGATAGCTCCTCCATAGAGTAAGAACTTTTCTGTTAAAGTTGTTTTACCAGCATCCGGATGGGAAATAATCGCAAATGTTCTTCTTTTTTCTATTTGTTGTCTTAAATCTTCCATTGCATCCTCCCATAATCTATATTTATTTTTTAATCTTTTATTTCAACAGTACAATTATTACCACAAAATGAATAGAATTACTACTATTATTTAATAAAAAAGAAAGCTCACTCACCTCTTTTACCAAATGTTTTCGTAAAGTTCCCAACTTCAGCTGTGGAGATATAAGGCAACTTTTTTTAAGATTTTATTGATAAATCATATCGTCAGATAGCTTTCGGTAGTATAATATACCCATAAAATACAAATCGAATAATAATGTGACCTATTCCTGCAAATATCATGTGGTATTCTGTCCAAAATATCGACGTCCCGTTCTTGTAGATGGTGTGGATGATCGCTTAAAGGAGTTGATTAAAGAAAGCTGTGATCAATTGAATGTCGAA